>Ga0247841_10003568_pt1 | contig 28409 bp, 17 predicted proteins | sample LaCruzMarch2015__2_FD_192410 | JGI IMG/M metagenome (GOLD analysis project Ga0247841, IMG submission 192410) | Freshwater microbial communities from meromictic Lake La Cruz, Castile-La Mancha, Spain - LaCruzMarch2015_18m | ecosystem: Environmental > Aquatic > Freshwater > Lake | place: Spain... | reverse complement strand
CGACCATGCGGTGCCGGGCTCCGGCGGCGGGATCTGGTGCGCGAACGCGACCACCGTCACGGTCGTGGGCGCCGTGCAGTTTGTGAGCAACACCGCCGCGTTTGGCGGCGCGCTCTTTGTCACCAATCGCGCGGTGGTCAGCCTGCTGCCGACCAACGGCGTCGCGCCGGTCTTTCTTGGCAATACGGCGCTGGGTGATGGCGGCGCGCTGTGTCTCATGTGGAATTCGCACGTGACGGCGGTCAACTGCACCTTCCGCGAAAACGTGGCGTGGGGCTGGGGCGGCGCCGCATTCAACGAACGCAGCCTGTTGCGCATCCGCGGCGACGGCAGCGATGCGGCGGGCCTGCCGCCCTGCGTGTTCCTGGGCAACCGCGCCGACTATGGCGGCGCGGTGTACAACTCGATGGGGGCCTTGGAATTGGCCGATGCGCTAGTGGCCAGCAACGTGGCGACGGTCGCGGGCGGCGGCGTGCGCAGTGCCAACGGCGGCCAAGCCGCGCTGGTCAACTGTGTGCTGGTTGATAATAGCGCAAGTACCGGCGCGGGCATTGGCAATAGCGTGTCGTCCGCCCTGCAACTGCGGCACTGCACGGTCATCCGCAACTACAACGACGGCGTGCAGTCGTCGGGCGGGCCGATGGCCGCCACCAACTGCATCGTGCGGGGCAACACCGGCACGGAATTTTCGGCCGGCCAGACGGTCAACTACAGCGACATCGGCGGCGGCTATCCCGGCCAAGGCAATATTGACGCCAACCCGCTGTTTGCCAATCCCGTCGTGCTTGATTTTGCGCTGACGCACGGCTCGCCGTGCGTCGATACCGGCATTCCCGCCGGCGTGACCTGGGACTGCATCGGCGCGCCGCGTCCGATGTGCATCACCTATGACATGGGCGCCTACGAACTCAATCCGGCGTCCGTCATTTCGGTCGCGCCGACCCTGCTCGATTTCGGCGAGGTCGTCATCGGTGACGCGGCGAGCCTGCCCGTCAGCGTGAAAAACGTCGGCAACAGCACGTTGATCGGCACGGTCAATTTCGTGCCCGTGCCGATCTTCAGCGTGGCGCCGGGCACGTACGCGCTGCCCGTCAATGACAGCACGAATGTGATGGTCACCTTCACCCCGCCGCTGATGTACGCCTGGACGCAAACGGTTGTCTTCGCCAGCAACGGCGGGGATGTGAACGTGACCCTCATCGGCACCGGTATTCCCGAGCCGCTGGCGTGCGCAGCGGTGGCGGTGGTGTTCATGGCTGTCTCTCGGCGACTGCGGGTGTCACTGCGTCGCACATCATCATCTAACATCTAAAAACAAGGAGCAGCATGCCTGCATTACCGTTCACCAAACGCCTGAGTTTTGCGCTTGCGGCCATGGCCGTCATCGCCGTCGTTGCCTGGCCCTGCCACGGCTTTGACTGGAGCAGCCCGCTGAACCGCGTCATCCGCAAAGCCGCGGACGAAGTTGAAAAGGCCGTCACGACCACGCCGGTCGTCACCAACACGCTCGCGGCCGAGTCCGCACCCGTTGCGTCAGTCCCGGCCCCGGCGGGCGCGCGCGCCACGAAGGCCGCGCCTGCACGGCAACGCGGCGGCACGGTTGTCTTCTCGTCCACGCCGATCAATCCCGCCGCGCCGCCCGCCAGCCAGGCCCATTTCAAGGCCGGCGATCACATCTACGCGCTGATTACGGTAGCCAAGCCCTGGCGCGCTGTGTTCGACAACGCCACGGACGCCTCCATGCAAATCCCGGTCAAATTCACGATCGGCACCAAGGAGCTGTTCCAATACATCACGGTCAACAAACCTGACCTCATCAAAGGCACCACGTTTGTGCTGGACATCGCGCCTGCGGTGGACAAGATGACGGCGTATCGCGATCCGGATATCAGCTATCCGCTGTGTTCCAGCCGCACCTTCGGCCCGTTTCTTTTCACGGATTTGCTGGGCAGTCTCCCGGCCGGCACGCATCCGCTGGTGTTTAGCGTGGCCTCCTATGGCGACACCTATGCGACGGGCGCGTGCGACATTCAGGGCGCCGATTTCTCGGCCTATGCCACCTTGAACAAGGCGATCAAGGGCGTCATCGACGGTGGCCGCGGCATGCCTGCCGCCGGCATGGTCAACCGCACGCTCGCGGCCGAGATCAAAAAACTGTGCGAAAATGCCGGCTGGAGGAATATCGAGCGCATTGTCATTGTGGACAAGGATTGGTGGATTGACTACTATGATGGTTCGGACAGCCCCGTGAAATCGCGGCATCTCGCCGCCGCTGTGGCCGCCAAGGACAGCGATGGCAGCTACTATTTTTGCACGCTCACCTTTCATCAGCCAAAACTGATCAGCGGCGGGTTTGGCGCGTTGGAATTGACCAACACCGGCATGAAAAACAAGATTACCAAGGAGAACATCGGGCAGTAGTGTGACCGCCCACCCCAGCGTTCCTGAAATTCCACAAGTGCATAATGGGCCAGTTAGGGGGCCCCAGGCAATTCTCATTCATGAAGGAGCGTTATGAAAACTGTCGCAGCGCACGCACCGCATGCACACCCAATCCATGTTGTTCTCCAAGCCGCCTTGTGCGCGGGTATCATTACCGCGAGCGCGCTGGGCGCCACCCGCTATGTCTGGCAGGGCAGTCCCACGCCGGGCAGCGGCTACACCGACTGGACTCATGCCGCCCACACGATCCAAGATGCCGTTGACGGCGCCGCGCTCGACGACGTGATCCTCGTCACAAACGGCGTGTATGCGTCCGGCGGCAAGCCCGCCAGCGGCGCCATCGTGACCAACCGCGTCATGGCCGCCGTGCGCATAAGCATCCGCAGCGTGAATGGCCCGGCCGGCACCGTCATTCTTGGCGCGGCGGATCACGGGACGAACGGCGCGGCGGCGGTGCGCGGCGTCTATTTGTCTGGGAATGTGCAACTGAGCGGGTTCACGTTAAGCAATGGTTATACCCATTGTGTCAACGTGAACGATGATACCTACGGCGGCGGCGCGTATCTTGTCAGTGGCGGCGCGCTGTCGAACTGCATTGTGGCCGGCAATGTGGCCTACTCCGATGGCGGCGGCATCTACGGCTTGTTGAGCGGCCGCGCTGATCAATGCGAACTGTCGGGCAACAGCGCGGGCGGTTCTGGCGGCGGCGCATATGTGTTAATCAGCGCGACGTTGCGTGGCTGCATCGTCAGCGGCAACACGGCGGAGGATGAAGGGGGCGGCATGCACTGCTCTGGGAGCGCCAGCGCCATTACCTGCGCGGTGTACGGCAATCGGACACAGCGCGGCGGCGGGGTCTACCTGTCCGGCGGTTTGCTGCAGAACTGCCGGATCAGCGGCAATCGCGCCGAGAACGGTGGCGGCGTCTACTTCTATCAAGGTGGCGCTGCCCAGAACTGCGCGATCTTCATGAACACGGCCGATCAGGACGGCGGCGGCGTGTACTGCAACACCGGCGGCACGAATCTCAACAGCATTATCTATGGCAACACGGCGGCGGGCGGCACGAATTTTTACGTGTATTCCAGCAACGCGTATTTTGCGAATTGCTGCATCACGCCCAGCCCGGGCGGCCCGGGGCATGTGCCCGCCGATCCTCTGCTGGTCGGCGTCTCTGACGGCCATATCGTGTCCAATTCGCCGTGCGTCAACGCGGGCAACAACAGTTACGCGCCGGCCGCCAACGAGATCGACAACGAGGCGCGCATCAACGGCACGGTGGACATTGGTTGCGACGAGATCTGGCCGAACGCGCTGACGGGCGCGCTCACGGTTGCCATCCTGCCCGAGGCCACCAATGTGGTGGCGAATTTCCCGCTGCGGTTTGGCTCCGGCATACATGGCAAGGTTGGGCGGTATGTCTGGCGTTTCAGCGGCGCCGCCGGCGCCACGAACGACGTCCTCCTGCAGCGCTCATGGCCTGGCGCGGGCGCCTATCCCGTCATTTTGACGGCCTATAACGGTGACCATGCGGCCGGTGTTGCCGCGACCATCACGGTGCAGGTTGTCGTTGCGTTCACCAACCACGTGATGCGCACGGGCGGCAGCCACACGCCGCCGTTTGCCTCGTGGGCGACCGCGGCGTCAAACATTCAAGCGGCCGTGGATGCCTGCGCCTATGGCGGCGTGGTGCTTGTTTCCAACGGCGTGTACGCGCAGGGCGTGCGTGCCACACCCGGATTCACGTCACTGAACCGCGTGGTCGTCGAGACGCCCATCACGGTGCAGAGCGCGAACGGCCTGGACAGTGTCATCATCTGCGGCGCCGCCGATCCGCTGACGGGCGGATGCGGCGCCAGCGCGGTGCGCGCAGTGTATGCGGCGAACGGCAGCCGGCTGCGCGGCTTGGTGTTGAGCAACGGCTTCACGGCCAGCGCGGGCTATGGCTATACCTACCATTACATGAAAGACGGCGGCGGCGCGTTTCTGACCGAGGGTGCCGTGCTCGACGGCGGTCGTGCCTGCAACAATAGCGCCTACTGGGCCGGCGGCGGTGTTCTGTGCAAGGGCGCGCTGGTCACGAATTGCATCATCGAGGGCAACCGTCTGACTGACCACGGCGGCGGCGCGGCGGCGTTTAACGGCGGCGTCATTGCATGCTCGCTTGTGCGCCGCAACAGCGCCGTGGTCGCCGGCGGTATCTGGTGCTTCAGCGGCATCATTGATGGCTGCACGCTCGCCGGCAACACGGCCGATTACCATGGCGGCGGCTATCTCGAGAACGGTTCGCTCATGCGCAACAGTGTCATCAGCGATAATACCGCCACAAATTCGAATGGCGGCGCCGGCGCGACGGGCTGCGCGCGCATTGTTAATTGCCTGGTGCTGCGCAACCGCGCCCAACTCTACTACGGCGGCGGGGTGCAGATCACCTATGGCGCGGTGTTGGAGAACAGTACCGTGTGCAGTAATGACGCCCCGCAGGGCGGCGGGGTGGCAACCATGTACGGCGCCACGAACCTTAACTGCGTTCTCTATCACAACACCGCCGGGGCCAGCCTGGCGAATCACTACGAGTACGACAGCGGCAATTATTATGCCTACTGCTGTACCTACCCGAGGCCTGACGCCGGCGTCAATGGACCGGGCAATATCACGAATGACCCGCGGCTGGTTGACCTTGCGGCCAGCGATGCACATCTGTCCGCCGCGTCGCCCTGCACCAATCGCGGCAGCAATGCCGCGGTGACCAGCGCGACCGATTGCGACGGCCGCCAGCGCATTATTGCCGGCACGGTGGACATGGGTTGTTACGAATTCGTGCCGCGGGACACGGGCGCGTCCGCCGTGCATTTCGCCGCGCCGGCCGCCGGCAACAGTTGGCCGTACACGTCGTGGGGCAGCGCCGCGCGCAACATTCAGGATGCCATTGATGCCGCCGGCTCCGGCGAAAGCGTACGGGTGGGCGCCGGCGTGTACACGGCCGCCGGCAGCGCGGTGCGCGGCATGAAGAGCCGCGTGGCCATCGCAAAACCGCTGGCCGTGATCGCGTCGAACAGCAGCCCGGGCTCGACTGTCATTTGCGGCAGCGCCGATCCGACCACCGGTGACAGCGGGCCGGATGCCGTGCGCGGCGCGTATCTGACGAACGGCGCCGTCCTGGCCGGCTTCACGCTGCGCGACGGCCATGTGCGCGGCACGGCACCGCTCCTGCTGGCGGCCTGTGGTGGCGGCGCATTGCTGGACAACGGCGGCACGCTTTCCAACTGCATCGTGGCCGGCAACGCGGCGCGCTACGCCGGCGGCGGGGTCATGTTCATGCGCGGCGGCCTGGTCGTTGCCTGCGTGATTACCGGCAACTATTCGACGGCCGACGGCGGTGGCGCAGCCGTGAACCTGCACGGCATGCTGGCGAATTGCGTTGTGGTGGGCAACACCGCCATTGACCGCGGCGGCGGCGCGTATTTCGACGAAGGCGGCGTGGTGCGGTCATGCCTGGTGATTCATAACACGGCGATCAACGGCGGCGGTATGTACTGCGATAATGGTGGCGACATCCAGAGTTCCACGCTGAGCGACAATACGGCCGGCAGCGCGGGCGGCGGTATCTACAACTGGCTGAATCCGTCAACCAACTTGAACTGCATCATCTATAACAATCTTGCGCCGACAGGCACGAACTACCATAATTTGATCGGCTACCAGGCATACTGCTGTGCGAGCCCGTTGCCGCCCGGCCCGGGCAACCTTGGCACACCACCCGGCTTCCTCGCCGGCGACTATCATCTCCCGGCCGACTCGCTCTGCATCGACGCGGGCACGAATCAGCCGTGGATGGCGACCGCCAAAGATCTGGACGGCAATCCGCGGATCATTGATGGCAGCGTTGACCTGGGCTGCTATGAGTTTGTGCCGGAGCCGGCTGGGCTTGCGGTGTCGGCGGGGCTGGGCTTGGTGGTCTTGCTGCTGCTGAAGCGTCGGGCGGAACGGCCGGCTTAATTTTCACCAGGAGAAGCTGATGAAGACCCATCTATTGTCATGGTGCGGCGGCCTGCTGTTGCTGCTGATAACCTTGCCGCTGCATGCCGGCGTCACCAACAGCACCAGCGGTGGCGTGGTGTTTGCCACCATCCAAGCCGCGGTCGACGCCGCCAACAACGGCGATGTGCTGCTGGTGCAGACCGGGCGCTACCCCGAGGCGCTCGGCATCTATGACCGGCAGCTTGAGTTGCGCGGGCGCTACAACGCCGACTTTTCCGCACAGATCGCCGGCGCAGCGGTGGTCGAGGGCACCGGCTGGCCGAATCCCGCCATCCAGGCGACGAATTGCACGATCACGCTGCGCGACATCGAGGTGACCGGCGGCGCCGCAGGCGGCTCGCGCGGCGGCGGACTTGAAATCGTTGACGGGGTGCTCACCATGCAGCAGTGTCGCGTCCATCACAACACCGCGGATGCGAGCGGCGCGGGGGTGAATGTGTCGGAGGGCCAGGCGGTGCTGCTGGACACAAGCGTGTGCAGCAATGCGACCTATGGCTCGTTGAGCGGCGGGGGCGGGATCAAATTGCACGGCGGCCGGCTTACCCTCAGCGGCGCCACGCGCGTGTTCGACAACAGCAGTACCGGCGGGTATGGCGGCGGCGTCAGCCTTAATTCCGCGCTGCTGCAGATGCAGGGCGCGGCGGTGCGCATTACCGGCAATCGCGCGCGCAACGGCGGCGGCGTCTCGGTTTTCTGGGGCGGTGTCCAGGTGCTGAACGGCGCGGACATTTGCGGCAACCGCGCCAGCGAAAACGGCGGCGGTATTTATCTGGGGTGGATTGGCACCGCCATCGTTGCCGGCGTCAGTTCGTTTATCGGTCACGATACCGCCGGCCTTGGGCCGAATATTGCCGACGAGAGCGGCGGCGGCATCTATGCCCTGCATCAATCGCAGATCGTGATTTCCAACAGCGCCGGGGTCATCCACAATCGCGCCGGGCAGTATGGCGGCGGTCTGTTCTTGAACACCAATGTGATGTGCCTGATCAGCGGCGCAATGATCGGCACCGAGAGCCTGACGGTGACGAATTTCGCCGGGTTTTCCGGCGGCGGCGTCTACGTCTTATCGGGCATCCTGGTGCTCAGCAACGGTGCGCAAATCACGCGCGGCGAAACCGGCTCCGGCAGTGGTGGCGGCGTCTATCTCAGTGATGGCCTGCTGCAGATGAGCAGCAACACGCTGATTGGCGCACGCACCGTCGGTCTTGGCAATCACGCCGGTGTCTTTGGCGGCGGCATTTTTGCCCGCTATGCCAGCCTCAGGCTCACGGACGCAGCCATCCAGCACAACCGCGCCGATGAAGATGGCGGCGGCGTCTATTTGACCGCCGATCCTGTCCTGGCCTGCCAGCGCAGCAGCATCAGCTACTGCATCGCCGGCGGGGATGGTGGTGGCCTGTATGCCCGGCCCGCTAGCAGCGCATCGCCGCGCGCTTTATTTGACCGTGCGACGGTGTCCTACAACGAGGCTGCCGGTGATGGCGGCGGCCTGTATTGGTATTGCGCATCGCCGCTGGCGTTTTCCAATGCGACCGTCAGTTACAACATGGCCGGCGCGGACGGCGGTGGCATTCGAAAATTTGGCTTCAGCAGCACGGTCGACCTCTACCGCACGGGCATCACGCACAATTACACCGGCAACGACGGTGGCGGCGTGCGCATCTCGAGCGGCCTGCTGCGCGCCACCGACAGCGACATTTCGTACAACCTGGCGGACAACGACACCTCGCTTGCGGGCAATGGCGGCGGCATTGCGGCGAGTGACGGCGCGCACGTCATGGTGCGGGCAACCACCAATGTGACCCTGCGCGCGAATACCGCGGTGCATGGTGGCGCGATCCATGCCGACAATGCAACCGTGGTGTTCGACACGGGCACGAATACGATTGAGTTGCGCGGCAATACGGCGAATGTGCATGGCGGCGCGCTGCACCTGGTGAACCACGCCACGCTGGTGGCCGGCGCCCGCGTGCGCATTCATCTAAGTCGCGCGCGCGCCGGCGGCGCCATCTTTGCCAGTGGCACGTCCAGCGTGGCATTGGCGAGCGCGACCACCACCGGCATCGTGCTGTATGCCAACACGGCCATCACGACCGGCGGTGCATGCTGCATCATTGGCCCGGGCACGACGCTGTCGCTAACCAATGTTGCGATCGGCGTGTGCGGCGGCGGCAACGGCGCGACCGGCGCGTTCGCCTGCGGCGGCGGCATCGCGCTGCTGAACGGCGCGCGCGCGGACGCCTGCAGCGCCCACTTTGTTGACAACCGCAGCGCGCACCGCGGCGGCGCGCTGTATGCCGAAGACGCGGCGGTAGCGCTCAACGGCGGGGAAAGTCCCGGGCCATTGCCCGCAAGCATCTTCACCGGCAATGTGGCGACCAACATGCAGGGCGCCGGCGGCGCGTGCTATCTCGAGCACAGCGTGCTGACCGCGATGAATGTCGCGCTGATCAGTAATCAGGCCGAGTACGGCGGGGCGGTCTACCTCGGCAATTACTCGACCGCGCTGGTGGTCAATGCCGTCATGGCGCGCAATCGCGCGACGCTGGCCGGCGGCGCCATGCGACCCTATCAATCGTCTGTGCGGCTGCTGCACTGCACCGTGGCCGACAATGACGCCAGCGGCGTCGAATGCGGTTCGGCCGTCACGGCGGCGCTGACCAACTGCATTGTCTGGGGCCATAGCGGCCCGGAAGTCAGTGCGAGCGCCATGGTGGACTTCTCCGACATTGAGGGCGGCTTTGCGACCGGCGCGCGCAATCTTGACGCCAACCCGCAGTTTGTCCAGCCGGCCGCGCTCGATTATCAACTCGACGGCGCCTCGCCCTGCATTGGCACCGGCATCTTTGTTGGCGTCAGCATTGATTGCCTCGGCACGCCGCGCTCCGCCAGCGCGCCGGATCTGGGCGCGTACGAATTTGTGCCCGAACCGGCGGGGCTGGGCCTGCTGGTCTTGTTGCTGCTGAAGCGTCGGACGCATCGGACGGAGCGGACGGCTTAATTTTTCACCCGGAGAAACAGATGAACACACATCCCTTGTCACCGCGCGGCATCCTGCTGCTGTTGCTGCTGCTGGTAGCTGTGCCGCTGCCGGCCGGCGTCACGAACATCACCCACGGCGGCCCGCGCTATGCCTGCATCACGCAGGCGGTGGCCGCTGCCGTCAATGGCGACACGTTGCTGATCAGCACCGGCGTCTACCGCGAATGCGTCGACATCATGCAGCACCTCACCTTGCGCGGCGGCTATGACCTGGCCTTTGGCGCGGTCGTCGGCAATGCGGAGATTGTCGGACTATCAACCTTGAGCGGCGTGGGTGTCCACCAAAGCAGTACCTGCAGTTTTTTCAATCTTGAGATTCATGATGTCGCCAATGCCGGCCTGAGTGTCGTGGAGGGCTCGTTCGTGATCCTGTCCAACTGTGTGGTGCGTGGCAACACCGGGGTTAGCGCCGGGGGCATTGACCTGTGGGGCGGTTCGCGCGTCGTGGCCTACCGGACCACCATTCGGAACAATGCGGCGACCGGCATCGGCGGCGGCGGTGCACATCTGCACTTCAGCGCAACCCTTGAACTCCACGACAATGTCTCGGGCATTTACGACAACTATGCCACAAATGGCGGGGGTGTGATGCTGGAGGGCGGCAGCTCCCTGATCCTGCGCCGCCAAGCCGGCGTGTATCGCAACACGGCGGTCGCGAAAGGCGGCGGCGTCTATGCCACCGGCGCCTCCTATGTGGAATGCGACAGCTACGCCTCGATCGGCTGGGGTTCCAGCAATTTTAACAAGGTTACCAACGGCTATGGCGGCGGCGTCTATGCCGACGGCGGCGCGGTGATTGTCATTACCAACCAGGGGCGCATTGCCGGCAATCGCGCGGCGCGCGACGGCGGTGGCGCCTTTCTTTCAAACGCAACCTTGATCGCGACCGACAACGCTTTCATGGGCCTGATTATGGGCAATTATCTCTGCACGAATGTGGCGTTGGGCGCGGGCGGCGGCATCTATGCCGTGGGCAGCACGGTCATGGTCGATAACGCGACCGTCTCCGGCGGCCGCGCGGGCACGGACGGCGGCGGGATTTATGCCGACCAGTCGTTTGTGCAATTGGGCGCGGACACCCTCCTCGGCAATGTCCTGACCGCCAATGCAAACTACGCCATGAGTGGCGCGGGCGGCGGCATTTACGCCCGCCGCAGCACGCTGGTGCTTTCCAATGCGACCGTACTGAACAATATGGCGGCGGGCACGGACGGCGGCGGCGTCATGGCGGCCGAGAACACAACCGCGACATTCGTGAATGTCACGATGCAAGGCAACACGGCGGCGACCAACGGTGGCGCACTGGCGCTGGCCTTATCCCACGCCGCAGTGTATGGCGTGTTTGGCGCGCCCGTCAGTGTGCCGCCCTGCCGCTTGGTGAACAACACGGCCCAGCACGGCGGTGCGTGCCATGTCCGCGGCAGCACCTTTGGTGTGGCGGACGCGCTGATGGTGAGCAACGCAGCCGGCATGACCGGCGGGGGCATCTTGGCGCTGGAAAGTTCGCGGGTGACGCTGGTCAACACGGTGCTGGCGCACAACCGCGCGGGCTTTGCCGGCGCGGGTGGCGCGGCGTATAGCACAGCCATGCGGCTGTTGCATTGCACGCTGGCGCACAACGGCGCGACGGGCTTGGTCGCCAGTTTTGGTGGCACGCTGGCGCTGACTAATTGCATCGTCTGGGGCCACACCGCACTCAACATCGCCGCCGGGCAGATGGTGCAGTATTGCGACGTGGACGGCGGCTATCCGGGCGTGGGCAACCTCAATGCGGATCCGCTGTTTGTGGATGCGGCGGCTGTGGACTACGCATTGCAGGCCGGCTCGCCGTGCATTGACACGGGCGCGGTCATCGGCGTGACGCACGACTGCCTGGGCGAGTTGCGGCCGTATGGCGGCGCGCCCGACCTTGGCGCCTATGAGTTTGTGCCCGAACCGTCGGGCGTATTGCTGCTCGTCGGACTGATCGGACTGATCCGACTGATCCGGCAAGCCCGATAGGAACCCGCCAAGAAAACACCGCGCATACTGTACAATATGCAGAGCAGGTTACGATCAAGCGACCGTGAGGGGCGTTTGCGTTTATAAAAATATCTTCAGGAGATTGCGCCATGCAACAGTTCGTGAAATCATTATCGCTGGCACTCGGCTATGCGCTGGTACTGACGACGGTCGTGCCTGCGGCGGTGTGGCAGGACACGGTCATTGACACCCGCGTCGCCGGCGGCATCAGCGCCACGCGTTTTGATGGCAACAAGATCGCCGTCGCGTACGCGCGCCCTGCCTCAAATCAGGTCATCGTCGCGAGCATGACGCCCGGCAGCCCGCTAACGCGCACGATTCTCGGCTCGGCCGTCAAAGCCCAGAACGTCGAATTGTGCGCGGCCTCGCCGGCCGACAGCGACCTGTTCTGCGTCTGGGACGACGGCGCCGGCAACCTCTTCTGGGCACGCAAGGACGACGGCTGGACGGTGCGCCCCGTCGAGCAGGAGCAAAATGTCTCAAACTCATTCGCCCTGCAATTGCACAAGATCAGCTATTCGTTTCCCAATCCGCTGCCACCCTTCAATACGATCACGGTCGAGCTCAGCGTGCCGATGGTCTACTACCGCAATGAAGTCGCGCAGCAACTCGAACGAGTCTACGTCAGTGGCTACAATCCCGGTGCCGGCACGTTCATCTGGACGCGCGAGTCTATACCCTCGGGTGCCAACTCCGGCAAAGGCTGCGACTGCAGCTCGTTTGCCAACGATCTCTTGCATCACATCGTGACCCACTGCGCCGGCACGCGCGACGATGACATGCTCACGGTGCGTCTACAGGATGGCTGGACGAACTACACCGTCTGCAATCTGGGCATCGGCCTGCCGCCCACCTCGTTTGAGCAGGGCGTGGACGACCTGCCGCGCATGGCTTTCTATCGCTGGTTCACGACCAATATCCTGTTCTTTACCTACACCAATTCCGGCGCGATTTACTTCGACTCCTCGCAACTGCAATTCAACTTGATCGAGGCGGCGGCGCTCGGCCTGGGCAACGGCACGGCACCCGCGCTGAAACTCAACCATCTCGGCCGTCCACTCGCCGCGTATTACTGGGCTGACGGCACGATCCACTGCGCCACGCGCAGCGGCAAACTGGCCGGCTACGTCTGGAGCGCCGAAACGTGCGGCACCGGCCGCTGGGATGGCGTCGCCGCCGGTGTTGATCTGGCCAGCGGGGTCAGCAACACCTGCGTGTTCTATGTCAATGCGCTGGACGGCACCCTGCATCTGACCAGCAGTGACTTCATCCCGCCCGACAAAAGCATCTACGGCATCGTCACCAACATGTGGACGGGTGCAGCGATCAGCAACGCCATGCTGACGGCGTCCGAAACCGCCGATTGGACCTGGCTTGCCGCGCAGACCGGCACGAACGGCGCCTACGCTTTCACCTTCATTCCGACCGGCAGCTATACGGTGGTGTGCATGGTGACGAACTACTTCACGCAGACGACCAACGTGCCGCTGACGGCCGCCAATTCGCCGTATCAGCTGACGTTCGCGCTGGTGCCGATACCCGAGCCGGGCGTGTTGCTGCTGGCCGGACTGATCGGACTGATCGGACTGATCCGACAAGCCCGATAGAAATATACCAGAAAAACACCGCGCGTGCTGCTGCTGCCGGCTGCCACTCGGTGCCGCTAATCCTTGGCTGATTACGCGGCGGGGCTGCCGTAGCAGCGTGTTTCATCCAGAGATTTGCGCACTTTGTCGCGCGGCGTCGCGTCCAGCGGATAGCCGACACTGATCAAGATATCAATGTGGGTGCGCCAGCCGAGGCCCAGCGCTTTCTTGACCGCGCGCGCATTGAACCAGCCCAGCCAGCAGGTGCCCAAGCCTTCCTCGGTTGCTTGCAGGACAAAATGTTCGCCGGCGATCCCGAGGTCAATCAGGTTGTATTGCACGCCGCGCCAGAATGCGCCAAGGCGTGCGGCGTAGGTCGAGCGCAAGGTCTCAATGACCACCAGCACCGGTGCCGCCTTCGCAAAGGTACACATGGTATAGGCGCCGGAAAACGCCGCATCCGCCAGCCGCGCCCGCTGCGCCGGCTCGTCCACGACAATGAATTTCCATGGTTGCGAATTGCAGGCCGAGGGTGCCAGCCGGGCTGCTTCGAGGCAGCGCTCAAGCGCCGCGCGCGGCACCGGCCGGTCACTGTAGGCCCGGCAACTATTGCGCTGCTGCACCAAATCAATAAACGCCATATTCAAATCTCCTGAGTTATGCCGTCACCGCCACGCGCCGGCCGGTGCGCGCACTCTTGATCGCCGCAAAGACCATCGCCAGCGACTTGCTGTTGTCGTGGCATTCCGTCTGCGGCGCCGCGCCCGTGCGCAGATACGCAAGCATCTCGCGCAAGGCGCCATGCATGCCGCCATACGGCATGGCAGCCGGCGGCAGGCATGCGTCGTGCAGCGTCCTGTTGAATCCGTCACTGCCGGCCACCACTTGGCCATGCGGCTCCTGGTCGTTGTCGTACACCAGCGTGCCGTGTTCACCGATGACGCGCCAGTTGCCGTTCCAGCTGGTGTGGCAGCCTTCGGCGCACCAACTGCCGCGAAAGGTGAAGATGATGCCGTGATCCATTTCAAAGACACAGGTGGCGGCCGCATTGCCTTGGTACCATGAGCCGCGCGGATTGAATTCCTTGGTGTAGACGGCCTGGGCATCGGCGCCGCTGAACAAGCGCGCCAGGTCGAACAAGTGAATGGCCATGTCGAGGATCAAGGGACTAGCCATGACATCGCGAAATCCGCCGAAATGGGCGCCAATGTAAAAGTCGCAATTAAGAGTGGTGAGCGGGCCCAGCACGCCGTTGCGCACAGCCTGCGCAATAGTGGCGTGGTGCCCGGTCCAGCGGCGCGACTGGCTGACCATGTAGAGCGTCTTGTGTGCTTCGGCGGCGCGCAGCATGCGGCGCGCCTGGGCCATTGAGACGGCCATCGGTTTCTCGCCGATAACCGGAATCCCGCGCTTCAGCGCGGCGCAGGTCACGGCGCAATGCGCGTCGGGCACGGTCAAGTCCAGGACAAAATCCGGCCGCGTTTTTTTCAATGCGCCGGCCAGTGTCGCAAACACGGGCGCGTCAATCTGATAGGCGGCCAGGCGCTCGCGCGCAACCTCCGGCTTCAAATCAACGACACCGCAGACCTGCAATTGCTCTTCCTTGATCGGCGGAAACCACGCGGTGGAGATGCTGCCCGCGCCCACCACCAAGACTCGTTCACCAGCCATGTACGTGCTCCTATTTGAAGGTTGGAATAACAATGCCGCGCAGGATCACGCGCTGGCACAACACAAACACCACGACCGTCGGAATGGCCGTGATCACCAGCGAGGCCATGATCATGAAATTCCCGTAGGTCTGCTGGAACTGGTACAAAAAGACCATCAAGGTCCACATGCGCTGGTCCTGGCAGACCAGGAACGCAAACATGAACGCGCCATACGCGCCGGCGAATGCGCCCAGCGCCATGACCGCCAGGATCGGCGTGCAGAGCGGCAGGGTGATGCGCCAGAACATGGTCCATTCGGACGCGCCGTCAATCAAGGCCGCCTCGTACAATTCGGGCGGCAAGCTGTCGAAAAAGCCTTTCAGCAGAAAAATGCCGAAGCCGCTGGCCAGTCCCGGCAGAATCAGCGCGCCAAAGGAGTTGAGCAAGCCCAGGTCGCGCACCATCAGGAAGTTGGGGATCATGCCGACTTCCGCCGGAAACGCCATCGTCGCCAGAAAGAACAGCAGGATCTTGTTGGCATACGACAAGCGATAACGCGACAGCGCGTAGGCCGCCATCGGATTGACGGTCAAGGTGCTGCCAATGCACAGCACAATGAACACCAGCGTGTTCCACAGCGCGCGGCCATGCAACGCGACATAGTTGAGGACGGTCGCATAATTGCCGAAGATGAAGGCGCGCATGATCGCGCCGTACTGGGTGATGAAATGATAATAGAGCAGTTCCGGCACCGGCAGCATGGTGATTTCGTCAAACGCGGTGTAGGGGCGGCCGTAGGTGTACATCACGCCATACGCCGCGTTGACCGCCGCAATATCATTGCTGTAGCGCGCCTGCAGAAAATCGCGGTAGGCGCGCACGGGCGACCAGATGCCGACTTCGCCGGCGGTGCGTTTGTAGATGGGCGCGCCGGCCGGATCCAGCTCTTTGTCGTTGATGTAGCGCAGCCACTGCGCATACTGTTCGGTGTTGGTCGGGCAGACGGTCACGGCGGGAAAGCGCGCCAGATACTCGTCGAGCGTGCCGCCGCGCTGCGCCACCGGCAGGCGCTCGTAGTCGCGCCAGACATAGCTGCGCCAGGCGTTCGTCTCGGCCGTTAAAATATAATACATCGCATTGCATTTTTCAAAGACGAAATTCAGGGCCTGCTCGCGCGGCACCAGCGTGCCGTCCCGGGATGCATCCAGATGGACGTCAATCAAGCTGGCCAGATTCGTGCCGCGCTGCTCGTTGAACCGCTCGGCCGAGACATACAAATAGCGCACATACTTCCACCATTCGATTTCCATGGGATAGGGATAGGCCATGACCGGATCCAGCGTCGCCTTCCACGCGACCCAGTCGCTCCACTGCGCCGTATCCGGCACGGCCCACAGGCGCCGCCAGAAGCCGTCGCGCAGCATCCAGATGTCGTCAAAGGTTCGGTAATAGGTGCCGTGCGCAAAATTCAGGCGCACAATGTCATTGCTGTAGCGCACGCGCAAAAACTGCTGGTAGCGCGGCGTGTTGATAAACGGCGTGTAATGCACCTGCCCCTGCCAGTTGAAATACGGGCGCCAATAGCGCACCGGGATCGTGCGCATGAAGACGCGCCAGTCGTCGGCAATGCGCGTCACGTCGCGCCGCGACCGGCGCAGCAATGGTTCCAACTGCGCCAGCTGGATGTCTTCCGGGCCGTACCATTCGCCGTGCCCAAACAAATAGGGGATTTCCTGGTCGTGCTCGGCCTCGACCATCAACTTGCGGAATTGTTCGCGCCGGTCGAAGAAATACTTGGGGATCAGGCGGAATTCGCGCCAGTCGGCATTGCTGGTCACCGAATTCGACAGCATCATCATGAAGGGATAAATCATGGTGATGCCGCCGCCGATCAGCAGTCCGTACATCAGGGCGAACAGCAGCCGCACGCGCCAGGCACGCTGGCCTACTTTTGCGATCAGGCCCATTCAGGGTTCAGGGTTCAGGGTTCAGGGTTCAGGGTTCAGGGTTCAGGGTTCAGGTGCAATTATCAATTATCAATTATCAATTATCAATTTGCTACTCGGCCGCCTTCTTGAACTCGACTTTGTTCAGCAGTTGCAACTGCATCAAAGTGAAGCCGATCAGCAGCGAGCCGAGAATCCAGGCTTCCGAGGTGGCATAGCCGAATTTCAGGAACAAAAACGAGTTGTACCAAATATCGAGGCCGATCGTCATGGTCTTGTTGGCCGGCCCGCCGGCGGTCATCACGAAAATATTCTGGGCGGCCTGAAAGGCGCCAATGAACGCCCCGACGAAATTAATGATGATCAGGGCCTTGATGCTCGGCACCGTGACATTCCAGAATTTGGTGACGGAACCGGCGCCGTCCATGTCGGCGGCTTCGTAATGCTCGTCGGGAATGCCTTTCAGCGCGGCCAGATAGACCAGGCAGCCGGCGCCAGTGCCGGCCCAGATGCCGGGAATGATCACTGAGGGCATGGCCAGCAGCGGGTCTTGCAGCCAGCGCAACGGCTCGCGCACCGGCGCGATAAAAGCCGTCGCCACCAGGAAGCCGAGCCCGACGATGATCATGCCGGTGCCCGCCAGATGATTGCCGGCGCGCACCGTGGCCACACTCGCCGCCAGGACGCTGAGCCCGAGCGCGAGCGGCACGGCATAGTAGACCCAGCCCGGGGTCAGCATCAAGACCCGGTTCAGCACGCCTTCCTCAGTGGTGTTGAACAGCAATTGCTTCCACAAAAACATGGTGACCAAGCCGGTCGTGACGTTGGGCAGATAATACACCACGCGCATGAACACTTTGCCGCGCGGAATCTCGCTCAGCAAGATGGCCAGGGCAATCGGCGCGGCAAACCCGAGTGCCAAGGAGAGCGAGACATACACGCAGGTCTGCCACATGTACACATAAAAATCGCGGTTGGAAAAGACCTCGACAAAATTGCGCAAGCCGACAAAGGCCGAGCCGCCCAGGATGCGATAGTCCTGAAACGCCATGACCAGCCCGCGCAGCAGCGGCAAGTAGCTCCAGATGAACACGGAGGCCACCGCGATCAACAGGAACGACCAGGCCCGCACGGTGCGCCGCCACGTCCGCTCCGTCACGCCAAAGCCCTCGGCGCTGCGCTGCGCCGTCGAGCGCAACAACTGGAATATCTTGCGCCCGGCCACCACCAGGATTATCGCCGTCACGCCGACCAGCAACATGCCCAGCCGTTCGCGCTGGCGCAGCACCGCCGCCGGCAGCCGGCCGATGACATAGGTGTTGACGCGCGCCGCGCAGGTCGCCACGGCGTTGCTCGGATCGGCGCGCTTGACCGGATCAAGGGCCAGGTCAATCGGCAGGCGCAGCTCTTTGGTGATCACGCTCTTGTACCCGTCGCAATACGGCTCGACGCGCGAGTTGCGCCCGACATTGTTGAAAAAGTCGATGCGCTCCTTGGCGATCGCATTGTAGATGTCCTCGTGGCCGAACTGCGCCAGGTAGCGCGGATCAACCCAGGCGCCCCAGCCGGCGTCCACCAGGGTCTTGACGCGAATGCGCATGGCGTCCTCGCTGCACATGAACTTGATGTAGCGCCATGCCGCGTCGGCCCGCGCACCAGTCGTCTGGGCACTCAGCGCCAGGTAGTGGCCGGCGATGAAACTGACCGGCGGCCCGCCCGTGATCGACGGGAAATACGTGACGGCCGTGTCGATGTCCTCGTCGCGCTGCACTTCCTCGAGGGTCGTGATGCGCATGCCGAACTCCTCGCGCTGCACATTGTACGATTCGATTTGGGCCTTGATCACGCCCTCGTACACGCGCCGCTTCACCTGCTTGTCGCGCAGGTCAAAGACGCGGGCGCACACCGTGCAGGTCACACTGCCGCGATTGAACACGCCGGCGGGTATGTCAATCTCGGCGTTGTACTTGCCCTTGTGGCGCGGGTCGGCGCGATTGTCACAGCGCAGCCACTGCGAGAAGCGCAGACGCTGATAGAAGGCCAGCGCTTCCGTGCCGCCCTTTTCGTCAAACACCAGGCGCCACTCCAGATTGGTCACGGCCGCCAGCGGCGCGGTGCATTTTGCGCACAATTCCACTGGCGGGTAGCCCGCCAGCTTGGCCTGGTAGTCCTCGCGATTGCTGATCTCGACGCGATAGCCCGCGTAGTCAATCGCCGGAATATGCGACGGGGTCAGCGCGTCGCACCGCAAACAGCGCTTGTAGGGCCGCACCATTTCACCGCCGGCCGACCAGACGAATTGATGGAACTGCCAGCCTTGATTACCGCCCAAGTCGACCTGAAAGCCATAGCGCGTGGGGATCTCCTGGGGGGTGCCCGGCTCTTTGCTGGGAATCCAGGTGACGCGCTGGGCGAAGCGGTAGAATTCATCCCAGGTCGCCGGCCCGCGGCTCGGATCCAGCCCGGAAATCGCGAAGAGCTGCCGCCGATACGACAAGGCCATCACGTAATACAAATACGGCACGCACCAGATTTGATTGTCCGCCACGGTCAATTCCCAGACATTGTCGGGGGCGCCGATGCCGCGAAAGGGCTTGCCGGTTTGTTTAAAGTCGCGCTGAATGAACGGGGTCAGCGGTTGAATAAAGCTCTGCTGGCGGAACGCGCCGATTTTCCGGCCGTGCAGATAGAAGACATCCGGCGCGATGCCGCCGGCAATTGCGAGATATTCATTGCCTTCCGAGGCGTCGCCCTCGATTTTCAAAATGGTCGTGGCGGCAACATTAATGTCCGGATTGCGCCGCAAAAACTCATGATAGACTGCCAGGCGCGCCATGTCTGGCGGCCAGGTCGTGGTCACTTCCGGCACCGAATCAACCGTGATTCTAATCTGGACTGGCGCCGCGACAAGGTCGGCCGCCACGGCCGCCAGCAGCAGCCAGCGGCCCAGCCGGCCGCACGCCGCATGTCGCGCACGCTGCCACAGGGTGCCACGCGGGCTGTTCACCGGCGCTGTTCCGTTCGCGGATTCGTCTTCATTCGGTGGATAGTATAGCAAACACGCGCGACTTTCTCAAGGCAGCCGGCAGAGCCAGTTCCGGCGACTCGCAGAATCTGTTGGCGACCATGCCGGTAGCCATTAGCCAGAGAAAACACCTTTTGGGAGATACGGGTGGGTACCTCATTGCGCGAATAACGCGGCGAGCCGCCGCGTCTACGTGCAGCGCCGGTCGTAGACGAGCCGGCCCGGCTCGTTGCTCCGGCTGGCACCAGTCAGTCCCGCCAGCCGCGCATGCGCCAGCGGCGGGACGGCGCGACACCACCGCTACTTAACAGAGTCGCCGGAACTGGGGCAGATGGGGTGCAGCGGGGGTCGCTGCATGCAAAGAATGCGGGAGCCGCCTCCGTGCGGCGCATGCTGCGGCAGAATCGCGGCACGGAGGTCGCTCTCGCTTTGCTGCAACAAGCTGGTAGCCGCGGCACGGCGTTCCGCGTGATGTGCTGCGTGCCGTGCAGCGAAAAGAACGCCGATCATCCCCGCCGGTGGCGGGACTCCAAGCAGCCCCAAGCAGCTGATTGCCGAATACCGAGCTGGGCGCGCATCCTAAACCCTGATCTTGGAATTTCGGGGGATCGCGGGGCGGCGGTTGACAAACGTGCGCGGCATTGTGTAAAATATGCGCGCAAAAGAGCCGCGCCTGTGCGCGTAACGTTTTTTGGCCGGATGAATTTATGAAGTGCAAGGAATGCGCAGAACAGTTTAAGGATCTGGATGCCGTCATCGCCGAGAACAAGAATCTCCCCGGGCCGGTCATTCAAACGCTGCACAGCGCGCAGAAGATATTTGGTTTTCTGCCGAACGATGTGCTGACCTATGTCGCCGACAAGCTCGGGCGGCCGGTCAGCGAAGTGTACGGCGTCGCGACGTTCTATCATTTGTTCCATCTCAAGCCGAAAGGCGAGTTTCAATTCAAGGTCTGCCTGGGCACGGCCTGCTACATTCGCGGCGGGCAGTTGATTGTGGACTTGTTAAAGAGTGAATTGGGCGTCGGCTTGGGCGAAGTGAGCGAGGATCGCATGTTCAGCGTCGAGGCGGTGCGCTGCATCGGCGCGTGCGGCCTGGCGCCGGCACTGATGGTCAACGAGAAAGTATATGATCGTTTGATCTCGCCGGCAAAGGTGCGGGCGGTGATCAAAGAATACCGGCAGTTGGCGGTTGAGGCGCAGCGCGAGTCCGCGTAACGCCGCGCCCGATGTACGAGCTGGCGCTGTTTATTTTGGACTTGGCGCAGAATTCGTTGACTGCCGGCGCGACCTGCGTCAAGATTTGGCTGGTAGAGGACGCCGGCGCCCGGCGCCTGACGGTTACCGTGGCCGACAACGGCTGCGGCATGACGCCCGCGACGGTGCAGTGCGCCTTGGATCCGTTTATGACGACCAAGGCGGCGCGGCGCAAGAAAATAGGCCTGGGCCTGCCGTTCTTTCAACAACTGGTGGAAGATTGCCAAGGCAGTTTCCGGATCAAATCGCGCCTGCAGTGCGGCACGGTGGTGACCGGCAGCTATCCGCTGGACAATCTTGACCAGCCGCCGATGGGGGCGTTGGCCGAGACGCTGCTGGCGCTGGTCTGCGCGAATCCGGCGGTGCAGTTCCACTTTGTGCGGCGGCGCGGCGCGCAGTGCCAGGTGTTTGACACCCGGCCGGTGCATGCGGCCTTGGGCGCCGATGCCGGCGCCCTGTGGCAGACGGCCGAAATGACGGCCTGGTTCCGCAAGGAACTCGAACAGTTACAGTAACCAGAAAGGTTGCGATGGGAAGTGTTTGGACAGAGATGACGCTGAGCAATGTGATTGTGCGCCTGGCCGACGAGCAGCGCAAGGAATTAGTGAAAGCCGGCCCGGTGCGCATTGATATTGAAGGGCGCAGCGGCTATTTTGATTGTCTGCTTGGCCCGCCGAACTGTGAAGTGCTGCTCGGCCAAGTAGTGCTTGAAGAATTGGATTTGATTGTTGACTGCGTGCAGCAACGGTTGACGCCGCGGCCGGAAAGCCCGTTTCTCCCGTTGCTCTCGCTCAAATAACCGTTCACGACTACAGAGACGCACATGACCCTCGACGAACTGCGCGCGATCCGCGAAAAAGCGGCGGCGACGCTGGACAAGCGCACCCAGCAGGCCAGCCAGCCGGAATGGAAAATCGTGGTCAGCATGGGCACCAGCGGCATTTTGTACGGCGCCCGCGAGATCCTCAAAAAACTGATTGAGGAAGCCCAGGCCCTGGGGCTGAACGTGCTGGTGACCCAATCCGGCAGTTTCGGCCTGGATGACATCGAGCCGATGTGCGCGATTTATCATGGGGCCGACAAGGTGATCTACGGCAATCTCAAGCCGAACATGATCCACGAGCTGCTCGAGACGCACCTTGCCAAGGGCCAGATTTTGCATGCGTATCGCGTGCAGGTGCCGGGCGATATCGGCAACACGCCGAGCGCATAAGCGTTCGGCGCCTGCGAAGTGCAACATGCGACGAACGGCGAACAAATGAGGAATCCATGCACGCAATAACCCGGTGTCTGTCCAGCAGCGTCATGTTGCGCGCGCTAGTGGTCATCATGGCCGGCGCGGCCATGGCGTGGTGCGTGCCCAGTTATACGGATGTCAAGGAATATTTTGCCAAAGGCCAAGGCGGAAAGTTCAGGGAAAAGACGGAGCCGAACGGCTTTGGCGGCATGACGTGGGGCGAGCAATTCAGCAAGCGCGCGCCGTTGCAACTGAAAAGAAAAACAAGCATTGAAGCGGTCTATGTAAAACGAAAAGAAGTGCCGGACGTCTATGGCGGCTCGGTGCGCAGCATCGAGTACCATTTCATGAACGGTCTCTTCCAGAAAGCCGTGATTGAGTTCAAAACGCGCGGGGATTTTGAAAAGGCGTTGCAAGCCATGCAGATTTTGTATGGCGCGGATTGCATGACAAAAAATCGCGGAAAGGTTTCCAAAGGATACAAGAACCATTATGGTGTCGGGCGAAGCACGGATTATTATGGCAGGCAAAGCAGCGTCGAATCCAGGGAAGAATTTGTTTACGATTTCGAGGAGGCGTATGCGTGGAAAGGCAGCAAGACAGAAGTGCTGCTGTTTTCAAAGTGTGATGATCCACGGGATAACCAGAAAGCTGTCGACGGGGAACCAAAAACATTTCCGACGATGACGTATTGCTTGGATTTCTCCGCTGTAAGCTTCACGAAACCCGCCGCGAAACCCGCCGCGAAACAAGAAACCAGCTTCAAGCCGGGCACTGAGCCAGCCGGCTTCCGCGCCGCGAAGTGGGGCATGACGCCGGCACAGATTGGCAAGCCATGCAAGATTGAAGCGGGCTTTGCCGCGCCTTTCAGCACCTATACCAACGCCAGTGATTATTTGACCATTGGCAGCACGGCGCTCAACTCTGTGTACTATGTGTTCCAAGCCGGCAAACTGGTGGGCGTCATCGCGGAGATCAGCGCGTCCGATGGGTATGATTATATCTTTGACTTGTGTGCGAAGAAATTTGGCGACAAGGTCGTTGCCGAGGACGAATTGGCGCCAGTCGACATGGTGGCGTGGAACGGCGCGCTGACCCAGGTGAAAATGGCGCGGCTCGCCCAAGAACAACAACGTTATTATATAGTCTATGCATGCGCCGCGGTTGCGCCGGAGTTGCTGCAGCAATGGCAAAAAACCATGCGGCCGGCGGACGAGCAACAAGCGCTGGAACACGACCTTTGATTGTTTTTCACATTTATTTTTGAGCGAGTACGACGATATGGCAACAGCCCGATTACGAGTGTTGATATGTGCCGGCGCGGCCTGCGAAAAGAAAGGCGCGCTGGCGGTCGAGTCCGCATTGCGTTCGCGCCTGGTCGAGTTCGGCCTGGATGACGAAGTGCGGATTGTGACGACCGAGTGCGTCGGCTACTGCAAGAACGCGCCGGTGATGATCATTTATCCGGACGAGGTGCTGTACGCGAAGGTGCAAGTGCGCGACGTGCAGGAGATCGTCGAGGAGCATTTCCTGAAAGGCCGGCCGCTGCGCCGCCTGATGGACGAGTCGCTCGACGGCAAGGACATCATCGGCAACCTGCGCAAGACCAATTTCTTCAAGGGCCAGGAACTGCGGATTGTGATGGAGAACGCCGGCATCATCAATCCCGAGGAAATTGACGAGTATATTGCGCGCGACGGCTATACCGCCCTGGCGAAAGCGCTGACCGAAATGCAGCCGCGGGATGTGATCCAGGAAGTGAAGCACAGCGGCCTGCGCGGCCGCGGCGGCGGCGGGTTTCCGACCGGCGTGAAGTGGGATTTTGTGGCCAGCGCCGAGGGCGCGCGCAAGTTCGTGGTGTGCAACGCCGACGAAGGCGACCCGGGCGCGTTCATGGATCGCAATGTATTGGAAGGCGATCCGCATCGCGTGCTGGAAGCGATGGCGATTGCCGGCTATGCCGTCGGCGCCGACCACGGCATCATTTATTGCCGCGCGGAATACCCGATTGCCATTGCGATGATCGAGCGCGGCGTGGCGCAGGCGCGCGCCTATGGCTTGCTGGGCAAGAACATATTCGGGACGGCGTTCAGTTTTGACATCGAGCTGCGCATTGGCGCCGGCGCGTTTGTCTGCGGTGAAGAGACGGCGCTGCTGCACTCGATTGAAGGCATGCGCGGCCAGCCCTCGCCCAAGCCGCCGTTTCCGGCGGTCAAAGGCCTGTGGGGCATGCCGACGCTGATCAACAACGTCGAAACCTTTGCCAATATTTGCCCGATCATCCGCAAAGGCGCGGCATGGTTTGCGGCCATCGGCACTGAGCGCAGCAAGGGCACCAAGGTCTTTGCCTTGGCCGGCCGCGTGCGCAACACCGGCATCGTCGAAGTGCCGATGGGCACGACCCTGCGCGAGATTGTCTTCGACATTGGCGGCGGCATACCGGACGGCAAGCAGTTCAAGGCCGCGCAGACCGGCGGCCCGTCCGGCGGCTGCATCCCGCGCGAGCATCTTGACATCGCGATGGAATACGACACGCTCAAGGAGATCGGCTCGATCATGGGTTCGGGCGGCCTGGTGATCATGGACGAAGACACCTGCATGGTGGATATCGCCAAGTTCTTCATGGATTTCTGCGTCAGCGAGTCGTGCGGCAAATGCCCGCCCTGCCGGGTCGGCACCAAGCAATTGTATGATGTGATCGAGCGGATCGTCAAGGGCGACGGCCAGCTGGACGACTTGGAGCGCCTGCAAGAGCTGGGCGACATGATGAAACGCATGAGCTTGTGCGGCCTGGGCCAATCGGCGCCGAATCCGGTCTTGTCGACCCTGCGCTTCTTCCGCAAGGAATATGAAGAGCATATTGTTGACAAGCGCTGCAAGGCGGGCGTGTGCCAGGCGCTCTTCACCGCGCCCTGCGAAAACGCCTGCCCGTGCAATGTGGACGCGGCCGGCTATGTGCAATTGGCGGCCGAGGGCCGGTTTGTCGACGCGCTCATGCTGCATCGCGAGCGCAACCCGCTGCCGGCCATCTGCGGGCGCGTCTGCCATCATCCGTGCATGGAAAAATGCCGCCGCGGCCAGACCGACCGGACGATCAATATTCGCGCGATCAAACGCTACATCTCGATTTACGAAAAGGAACTGCCGATTGAACGGGTCAAGCACACCAAGGACAAAGTGGCCATTATCGGCACCGGCCCGGCCGGCTTGACGATTGCCTATTTCCTGGCGAAGAAAGGCTATGAAGTGGTGATTTTCGAATCCATGCCGTATCCCGGCGGGACGCTGCGCTTCGGCATTCCGGGCTACCGCCTGCCGCGCGAAGTGATTGACCAGGAAGTGAAAATGATCACCGACATGGGCGTGCGCATCGTGTACGGTGTCAAGGTTGGCAAGAACATCACCTTGGAGCAACTGCGCGGGCTGGGCTACAAGGCGGCCTGCCTGGCCATTGGCGCCCACGTCAGTTACAAGCTGGGCGTGCCGGGCGAGCATCTGGCCGGTGTCGTCGGCGGGATGGATTTCCTGCGCGAAGTGAACATCGGCTCGCCGGTGATGGTCAAAGGCAAGCGGGTGGTGGTGGTCGGCGGCGGCAACACGGCCATGGATGCGGCGCGCACGGCCTTGCGCATGGGCGCCAAGGAGGTGCATGTCCTGTACCGCCGTTTGAAAGAGGACATGCCGGCCCTCAAGGAAGAAATCGAGGAGGCCATCAATGAAGGCATTAAATTCACCTTCCTGGTGACGCCGCTCGAGGCGCTGGGCGTGGACGGCCACGTCGTGGCGCTGAAGTGTGCCCGCATGCGACTGGGCACCTATGACGACACCGGCCGGCGCAAGACCGCGTTGATTGACGGCTCGGAGTTTGAGATGCCGGTCGACATGATCATTCCGGCGCTGGGCCAGGAGCCGGAGACGCACTTTGCCGAAGTAGAGAAAAACATTCTGGTGGATCCAAAATACCGCACCTTCCTGGTGGACGAGCGCACGCGCATGACGAATGTGCCGGGCATCTTCGCCGCCGGCGACGACAGCACCGGCCCGGCCATGGCGGCCGACGCGATTGGCGACGGCCAGCGCGTGGCCGCGTCCGTGGACCGCTATCTGGGCGGCGACGGCCTGCTCTGGAAGCGGCGCGAAAAACTGGTGCCGATGACCACCTACGATGAACACGATTACATCGAGCTCCACAAGGACTTCGAGCAGTATGTGCTGCCGGTCGAAGAGCGCGCCGGCACGTTTAACGAAGTCGAGCGCGGCTACAGCCGCGACCAGGTGATGGAAGAAGCGCGCCATTGCCTGCATTGCGACAAATGCTCGATCAAAGCGTGACCTGATATGCAGCCGTGTATAACCTGCGTATGCGTCATGGACGATTTTCAACTGGGGTTGACCTTTTCCAATGGCGAACGCCGTCGTTTTAATATGAAACCATATTTGTCAACGGGCGTTTTTGTTCAGCTAAAGGATCCACGGGTGTTTTCCAGCGTGCATGTTAGTTTTGATACGGTTGCATGGAGCAATGGCGCCGATCTTTGTCCAGAAGTCTTGTATAATCATAGCATCAAAATGACCTAAGGTATGAAAGCTAGTCTTCTCACCATTGACGGCCAGCGCGTCTCGGCCTATGACGGCGACACCATTCTCGAGGCCGCCAAGCGGGCCGAGATGTACATTCCCACGCTGTGCCACCACCCGCTGCTCAGCAATCCGGGCGCGTGCCGCATGTGCGTCGTCGAGATCGAGGGCACTGGCCGGCAGAACTTCAATTCGGCCTGCACCACGCCGGTGCAGGACGACATGGTCGTGCGCACCAGCACGCCCGACATTCAGCGCATGCGCCGGATGAATCTCGAACTGATTTTCAGCGAGCGCAATCATCAATGCCCCTATTGCGAAAAAAGCGGCAACTGCGAATTGCAGGCGCTGGCCTACCGCATCGGCATGGATTCCGTGCGCTATCCCTTCCTCTGGCCGCACAAGCAAGTGGATGCCAGTCATCCCGAAATCCTGCATGATCCCAATCGCTGCATTCTGTGCGGCCGCTGCGTGCGGGCCAGCAACGAAGTCGATAAAAACGGCTTGTTCGCCGTGCGCGGCCGCGGCATTGATTCCGACATCACCGTCAACATCGAGGGCAAACTCGGCGAGACCAGCATCACCGCCGCCGATGCCGCCGTGCAAGTCTGCCCGACCGGCTCGTTGTGCAAGCGCGAGCTGGCCTACAGCGTGCGCTATGGCGACCGCATGTACGACAAGACCAAGATCATGTATGCGCCGACGCCACACGTAACCGCGGCAAAACCAGCCGTGGCAGTCGCCGCCGCCGCGCCCGTGCCTGTTACTAAAAAGCCGCGCGCCCAACGCGCCAAATAACATCGGTTTCATCCCTGCCTTTCGACTTGGATACTCATGACGACCACACCTGCAAAACCAAAATTAGCCAGTTGCTGGCTGGGCGGCTGCGCCGGCTGTCACATGTCGCTGCTCGATATTGACGAACGCATCCTTGATCTCGCCAAACTGGTCGAGTTCACCGCCACGCCCATCACCGACACCAAGGTGCCGCCCGAGGTGGACATCGCCTTGATCGAGGGCGCCGTCTGCAATGAGGAAAATGTGCATACCCTCAAGCTGTTCCGCGCGCGCGCCAAATTCCTGATTGCCCTCGGTGATTGTGCCGTGTTCGGCAATCTGCCGGCGATGCGCAACATGTTCACAATCCAGGAATGTCTGGAAGAAGCCTTTGTCGATACGGTCTCGACCGTCAACGGCAAAATACCGACCGGGCCGGACCTGCCCAAGCTGCTGCCGAAAGTGCTGCCGGTGCCGCAGGTCGTCAAAGTCGACTACTGCATTCCCGGCTGCCCGCCGGATGCCGAGATCATCTGGTTTGTGCTGACCAATCTGCTGCAGGGCAAAGTACCCGCGCCGACCGACATCCCCTACGAACACTTCAAGTTCGACTAAAAACTGCCTGAACTGTCATTCTAGTGTAGTGGCTGGTGTCTCTAGGGTGCAGTTTTGTTTTCGGGATTACGCGGCAAGACGAATTTGCGCACGCGGACAATACGCGCCATTGAGATACGCAACCCGAATTTGAATGATTGCCTGTGCCCTGGGATGTAACCAGCGCGCGCCGGTGATTTTCATGCGGCGT
>Ga0247841_10003565_pt1 | contig 28420 bp, 20 predicted proteins | sample LaCruzMarch2015__2_FD_192410 | JGI IMG/M metagenome (GOLD analysis project Ga0247841, IMG submission 192410) | Freshwater microbial communities from meromictic Lake La Cruz, Castile-La Mancha, Spain - LaCruzMarch2015_18m | ecosystem: Environmental > Aquatic > Freshwater > Lake | place: Spain... | reverse complement strand
CCAAAGAGAGCGCGCATTTGACATATCGCGGATTTCGCTGCCGTCGGATTTCCTCCGTGTGTTCAAGGAAATGTACTTTCAAACCGTGGTTCCTAATGAATTCCAGAGATGGGAGCGGTTCTACAGGCGAAAGTTCGCATTACATACAAAGACGAGGTTCCTGCGCCACCCTTTGCGAACAAGGTTGGCAAAGCATCATGCGGATGCGAAGTATGAATATCCACCTGAGAAGGACATGTGGGTTTGGGATCACAGGTCTTTGCAGGCGATCAGTCCGCTGACGTCCCGGGATCGCAGGCAATACCAGTCTTCTTACAGTCATTTGTCAGTTGCGGCCGCAACTCTCGGCAGCGCCGGCTCTGTATTCAGCAGGTACAGGACATTGCGAGACAGGTGTTTTCAAAATCGGGTGGCCATGGAGTCCCGTGTGGCTCTGTGCGTCGAAGCGACACCTGCCACCGTCGAACGCCAATTTGCGCTCATAGAACCTCTCGGGGCCATTCCGTTGATGTTGCGATTCTACTCTCATGAGAATGCGCGGCAATGGAGTTTCACGACCGGGGTGATGCGTTCGCTTCGCGATCGCGGGCATCCGGTATCAGCGGCCCTGGTGCAGGATCGCCGCGCTGTCACAGAGCCGGGCGTATGGGATGCCTTCGTCGGTCAGGTGCTGGGTCAAATTCATGACTGTGTCGACCTGGTTGAAGTGGGCCATGCCATCAACAGGGCAAAGTGGGGAATCTGGTCTCTGAGGGATCATTCCAAGTTGATGCAATCAATGACAGGCATGCAGGAAAAGTACCCGGACGTGAAGTTTATCGGTCCGGCCGGGATAGATTTCGAGTTTCCTTTTGTTGTCGGAGCAGTAGGGCGCCTGCCGCATGGTTTGCAGTTCAATGCGCTTTCGCACCACCTGTATGTCGACAGGCGCGGGGCGCCTGAGAACAAGCAGGGTCGATTTTCTGCCGTTGAGAAGTTTGTGCTGGGCCGTGCCATTTCGGAAAGTTTCCCGCAGTGCGGCGGCCGGTTCATCGTATCGGAGGTCAACTGGCCCATTGCGGGGACCGGGGTCTATTCGCCAGTCGGTTCACCGTATGTCTCGCCGGGCCCGCGGTTCAACGACCCGAGCGTGTCAGAGGCCATCTACGCTGATTACATGATCAGGTACCTCGTGCTGGCATGCTGTTCGGGAATGGTGGATCGGGTCTACTGGTGGAATCTGGTTGCCCGCGGGTTCGGGCTTGTCGATGACAGTGAGCCAGGGACATGGCGTGAGCGACGGGCATATAGCGCGTTGCGGCACTTTGTGGCTTGCCTTGGGAAGGGTACGTTTGAACGGCGAGTGTCGCGCGCCGATGGAATGCAGGCGTACCTGTTCGAAATCCCGGGTGGCAGGAAGGTGGCATTGGCGTACTCATTATCCGGTTCAATCAGGGCCATGATGCCGTTTACATATTCCGGCGCTGTCGATCTGGTAGGAGATCCGGTTGGGAATGGCGGATCGGACATCTCTTTGTCCGGCTCGCCGGTCTATATGTTTGATGTCGCTTGACCGACATGGCGGGTATTGGTTTGGCTGCCGCAAACGGTACCGGCTTCTTGTTGACAAGGTGCGGGTTCTCGGTTGAGGGGGCGGTGAAAATGAACTGGAAACTCGATCTGAGCCTGGACTGGCTTTTTCGCCGCGGGCGTGCGGGGAAGAACTGGGTATCCGGAAGCGACAATCGCGGCGCCATGACAGTCGATTTGCCTCACTGCTGGAACACAACAGATACCTTTCAGATAGGTGTTGAGTACTACCGCGGTCCCGGTGCTTACCTTAAGAGTTTCAGGATTTCACAGCAATCGGATCTCCCTGTGGACGGAAGGTGGATACTCGAGTCGGAAGGGTTCTATGGCACGGGCGATCTCTGGCTGAATGGTCGCAAGGTGGCTGATATCGACGGCGAATACCTGGGATTCTGCCTTGATGTCGGGCGTGACCTGGTTACAGACGGCGAAAACATCCTTGCTCTGAGGCTTACTAATTCATGCGGACCTGACGTTTTGCCTGGAATTGGGATGCCTGATTTCCTGTTGTATGGTGGACTGGCGGGCAGGGTGTTTCTCAGGCATGAGCCATCACTTCACATGGATCGTGGATGTCTCCAGATCATTGGTTGCGACGTGATGGGCGACCAGCCCCGCGTGGCAATTCGATCCGCAATTCGCAACAGTCGCGCGGTTTCGAGAATTGCGTCGGTCAGCTGGAACATCGTTTGTCCTGATGGACGGGAGATAGGGCCGGGTGCTGTGCAGTCGTGCGAAGTGCCTGCGGACGGAGTTGCAGTCTCGCCCGGTCTGGATATAGGCATATCCAGTCCTGAACTATGGTCACCGCAGACGCCGGCCCAGTATGTGTTGAAGGGTTCTGTTTGCGTCGACGGGACGGTTGTTGACTGTGTTGAGCAGCGATTTGGTCTTCGCTCCGCAGTGTTTTCGCCGGGGCGTGGCTTCTTTCTCAACGGGAAACGGACCGTGCTATTGGGTTGTAACAGGCATGAAAGCATGCCCGGGTTTGGAAGTGCGCTCCCCGTAAGTATCCACAGGGAAGATGTCCGGATTATGAAGGAAACCGGATGCAATATGGTCCGCCTGTCGCACTATCCGCAACATCCGGCTTTTCTTGACGCCTGTGATGCGCAGGGTCTGCTTGTCTGTGCGGAGATTGCCTCATGGAAAAGTGTGCGGACCGGAAGATGGCTGAAGAACGCGCTTCGGCAGCTGGAGGGAATGATCAGGAGAGACCGCAACAGGCCGAGCATTATTCTCTGGTGTATGGGGAATGAATCGCGATCAAGGAAGGCCTACGTCGCCCTTGGAAATCTTGCTCATTCTATGGATCAACGTCCCACGATCTACGCTGAAAACCACATGTATCGGGCAATCCGGGCGAAGACGACGGGGCTTCCCGACGTATGGGGCTGCAACTATGAACTGAATGTGCTGGCAAAGGCCGCTGATGCAAGCGCTTTGAAATCGGTGCTCGTTACTGAATGCAGTAACATGCCAACGGCTTGCAGGGGGAAGTTGGACGAGGAGCTGAAGCAAATCGACATCCTGGCGGGGGATCTTGAGACACTTGGAAAGGTCGGGTTTAACTCGGGTTGCCTGATTTGGTGCCTGAACGACTATGCCACGCTTCGTAAGAAACGGTATTTGAGGTTCTCAGGAATTGTTGATGCGTGGCGGGTCCCAAAGATGTCGCGATCGTTCCTTCAGGCGATGTGGTTCGACCAGCCCCTCATACGGGTGTATGCGGATTGGGGGATGCGCGGTGATCCCATTGTATCCGGGCATGATAGAATACGCCGGGAGGTCCATGTGTTTACGAATTGCCGGCAGGTTGCTCTGCTTGTAAATGGTCGTGAGGTTGCGGCGGGATCAGGCAGGCCACATATGGTGTTCAGTATAGAATTCGAGCCCGGCATTCTGGAGTCTAAAGGGTTTGGAGAAGGGTCTTGCGTTGAGGATAGAATCCAGTCGTTTGGAAGGGCGGCAGCAATCGAACTGGTTGCGGAGCGAGACGTGTTGCCGGCGATTGATCGGGAAACGACAGGCATCAGTGTTGCGATCAGAGACTTGAATCGGGCGATGTGTCTCGACTGGAATGGCCACATATTTGTGAAGGTCAGTGGTCCCGGGAGACTGAGAACGTTCATGGCCGATGGAATGGTTCCAGTTGCCGGCGGGGTGGGGCGACTGTTTGTGTCGGGGAATGGACAGAAAGGCGAAGCTGAAGTTGTGGCCGTGTGCCCGCCGCTGGCCTGCGGAAGTGCAAGGGTGGACTTCCGGTAGTATGACGACAGCTTCAGGCGGTCTTCGAACTGAGTGAGCCCCTTTCAGCTGGTCGTTGTGCCTTTTTGAATGAACACCGCCCAATACTTGCCTGTTGATTCATAAAAAGGATTTCGAAATCAGTCCGTTGCGTCTCAGGGAAGTCTGGAAACTGAACAGGCGCAAATGATGGATTTGCGGCAAATGCGGTTCTGATGCTCTGGAAGTAGTCGCCGTGATCAGTCATTACGTGGACCAGACCGCCGGGAGTGAGGATAATGGATAAGGACTCAAGGAACTGGCCGCTGAAGAGCCTGCGTCTGTGATGTTTCCGTTTCGGCCATGGATCCGGGAAGAAGATGTAGAAAGCACGGACGGACGCCTCTGGGAGCATATTCTGGATGGCATGCAGCGCCTCCATTCGCAGGAGCCTCACATTGGTCAGTCCGGCCCGTGCGACCCGCTTGTCGATTTTCTGAATACGTGAAAACTGCCGGTCGATACCTATGAAGTTCGTATCAGGGGTTGCCTGGGCTCTTGCAATGAGGAACCTGCCCTTGCCGCAACCGAGATCCACCTCGATAGGCTGTTGGTTTGGGAAGACGCTGGCTGTGGGAAGCTGACTGAAGCCACCATCGGGAAGGAGTACGTTTGTGAGAAGAGCCGGAGAGTCCACTGCTGGCCTATTTCTTTCCGCCGCCGAAAAGGCGCGAGAAGAATCCGCCGCCTCTGTCCACACGGTTCATGCTTGCTTCAATGAAGTCCAGGGCGAAGATCCTGAAATTCTCCGCGCCCACCGATTGAGTATACCTGTCGGCAGCCGTGATGAGCCCAGCTTTGGCCGCGTCGAGATACTTGCCGACAGTGAGGGTGTCCGAAGCCCGCTTTTCGGCCATTGACATCATTAGCGGACGAAAATTCTGTATCAGGCGTTCCCTGGACACTGAATCGCCCTTCTTTGCATTAAGAATAAGGTGATTGAGCGCTTTCTGTTCAGCCGTTCTGGTTGATTGGTCATCAGCACCATCGATATTGAGACTTATCTTCACTTGAAATCGCCTTTCGGACATACAACGGAAGCGTAACCGACAGATAACCGATTCGTACTGTATAGGTTTCAATCGGGCTTTCAGTCAAGGGCAATATCTCAAAAACCTGGGGGCTTCCGAATCATTAAGAAAACTTATTGAAGTTTCGCAGGCATAGTGATATAAGTCTCCGCTTCGCGATTTGCGATCTATAATAGGTTTGTTGTGCCCTTAGCAGGAAAACAAATCCCCTGGAGGTCTATTTGACTACCAAGCGAAATAAGAAACCCGGTACGAAATCCTCTGTCAAGCCGGTGGTGCAGAAGCAAAAGCACGTCAGGCCGGCGAAGGACGCGGTTGGTTCCAAAGGGTCCGCAAAGAGTAAGGTAAAAAGCGCCAAACGGATCAAGGAGCTTCTAACCCCTGCCGTGCGCGCCATGAAGAAGGCTGGAATACTCAAGGGTGCTGAATCTGTTGAGCAGGACGCTGAAGCGGGGTCCACAAAAGAAGAGAGTCTGAAGAGGGCGGAACGGAATCAGAAGCTGAAAGAGCTGATACGGCTCGCCGAGGACCAGGGATACCTCACATTCGAGGACGTGAACGAAGTTCTGCCTGAGAATGTGGTCAATGCCGAGGATCTTGACGCGTATCTCCTTCTGCTTAAGGAGATGGACATCGAGGTTATTGACTCTTCCGAGGTCGAGAAGCGCAAGAAAGAGCCTGCCAAGACCGGGGCTTCGGAACGAGCCGAGCGCTTCGACATGTTTGACGATCCGATCAGGATGTATCTGCACCAGATGGGACAGGTGCAGCTCTTGACTCGGGAACAAGAGGTGGAGATATGCAAGCGGATTGAGGAGGCGGAAATCAAATGCCGCTCTCTGTTCAACCGGTTCGCGTTCGCAGGGCCGATGTATCTTGCACACGTTGATAGCCTTGAGAACGGCAGTGAGCGCTTCGACCGCATTATCCAGGACAAGTTCGTTGACAGTCGCGGTGAGTATTTCAAAGGTCTGCCGCGGGTGCGAAAAGAAACTGCGATGTATCTGGCCAAGCTCTCTAAGGCCTACAATAGCGCCAGGAAAGCCGGAAATACAAAGAGCCGGAAGAACCTTGATAAATCGCTTGATCAGTGCCGGACAAAGCTTTCTGTCCTGTACGACAAACTCTATTTCAAGCAGAAAGCTGTGGAGGCCATGGCATCCACGGTAACCGACGGGCAATACCAGGAATTCCGTCGTCTTGCCGGTGAGATCGAGAAATGCGAGAAGCTCCGGAAGAGCAAGAAGCGCGAGGATCTGTTCAGATCCCTGGGACGTCAGGTGCGCAAGATTCTCGATGACACCTGCATGTCGAAAGAAGAATACGAGATTGCTTTCAAGGCGCTGAAAAACGCGATGCGTGATGGGGAAATTGCCAGGACCGAAATGGTCGAGGCTAATCTCAGGCTGGTGATCAGTATTGTTAAGAAGTACATGAACCGCGGTCTGTCCTTCCTTGATCTGATTCAGGAGGGCAATACCGGGTTGATGAAGGCTGTTGAGAAGTTCGAGTACAGGCGGGGCTATAAGTTCAGTACTTATGCGACTTGGTGGATACGGCAGGCGGCAACGCGAGCAATCGCGGATCAGGCGCGCACGATACGAATCCCTGTCCACATGATTGAGACGATCAACAAGCTGCTCAGGGTGCAGAAGAGGCTTGTTCAGGAGCTTGGGCGTGAACCCACTCCTGAAGAGGCGGCGGATGAGATGGGCATGCCTGTTGAGCGTGTGCGGGCCGTGTATAAGATGGCCCAGCAGCCGATATCCCTGCAGAGTCCGGTGGGCGATGGTGACGATGCGCACTTTGGCGATTTTATTGAGGATAAGTCGGCAGAGAACCCGTCGGAAATGACCGCCTACAGTCTCCTCAAGGAGCGTCTCAAGAACGTGTTGCACACGCTGACGCCTCGCGAGAGGGAAGTGTTGAACCTCAGGTTTGGACTGTCGGATGGCTACTCCAGAACACTGGAGGAAGTCGGAAAACAGTTTGCAGTGACGCGCGAGCGAATTCGCCAGATTGAAGCCAAGGCTTTACGGAAACTGCGGCACCCGATCCGTCTCCGTAAGCTCGAGGGCTTCCTGGAAATGAGATAATACATTCAACGGGCAAGTCGTTATGACCACGGCCCAAAAACCACGGAGTATCATAGAATGGAATCGATCAGCAGTTTTGCAGCAGCCCACGCCATATATGTCGTTGCCTTGGCGTCATTTGTGTGTCTCGTCGTTGGCGTTCTCATCGGAATGAGTCTGAAGCGCGACAAGCCGCCCAGGCAGGATGAAGATGACACTGAGAAGGGGAATGGCGGAAAGCGTCAGGGGCTTTGCGAACTCTATGTCGGCAACCTGCCCTACGAGATGACAGACGACGGCATGAAGAAACTTCTGGTTCCGTTTGGTGAGGTTGCCTCGGCGAGGGTCATCACGAACAGGCTGTCGGGTGCGTCAAAGGGATATGGTTTTGCCAAGATGTCCGACACGGACGAGGCCAGGGCTGCCGTTAAAGCTTTGAACGGCAAAGAGATTGAAGGCCGTCGTATTGTGGTCAGCGAAGCCAAAACGCGACCACGAAGCCGCAGGGACTAGAACCTGCTTCTTGACGGATGTTGGAGGCCGGCAGGGCTGATTGTTTCCGGCAGGCATATCGCGCGAGCGATGTTATCAGCAAGAAGTCGGCTGTCTGCAATCTCAACCACTGTCAGTGCGAATTCAAACGCTGTGCCTGCTCCCTGCGCGGTGACGATGTTCTCATCGACGACCACCGCTCGATCAATCCATTGTGAAGCCGTCATTTCCTGCGCCACCGAAGGGTGTGATGTCACATTGCGCCCAGCGAGGATGCCAGCGTCGTGGAGTACTACCGGCGCTGCGCATATAGCTGCAATCAGCCGCTTGCTGTGATTGAAGTCCTTCACTGTCCGGATAATCCGAGGATCTTTCCTTAGCACTGTCGTTCCGCCTGCGCCTCCTGCAAGCGCAAGGATTTCAAAATCCGTTGATTGCAAGTTATTCCATGAGCAGTCCGTAACAATTCGCACCCCGCGGGATGCGGTCACAATCTGTTCATCAAGACCTGCGACCATGACATGCCACCCGGCGCGGCGGAAGATGTCGATCATGATCACAGCCTCCATCTCCTCGACGCCTGTTGCCAGAGGTAATAGGACACGTATCATTTGATTTCCCCTGTATGACGGCCACGCGCTTTCTTCTTGCGCCGGTGTTACGTCGATACTAGTCTTTCCATGGCAGTTGCGTTTATCATGGGATTCAGCTCAAAGGAAGCCTGAAACAGGAGTGTGCGATCACTTGGTGGGCTGCCTCTCGAAGGCGACCGCTGGCGGTTCGAGTCGGACTCAGTAGCGACAACTATGACTGTTGTGGTGATTGAATATGGAGGAGGACGATGAGAACAAAACCGGCTCTATTGATGGCAGTCCTGGCAATTGGAATTGTTTTGGCGGGCGAGTCGAATGCGCAGAGTTTGGAGGCTGGAATGACAGACAGTATCTATGGTTTCGATGTGAAACGGATTGATGGAACCGCGACAAATCTGGCTGGATACAAGGGGCAGGTTTTACTCATAGTCAATGTTGCCAGCCGGTGCGGGTTTACCGGGCAGTATGCCGGTTTGCAGAAGCTTTATGACACCTACAAAGAGCACGGGTTCGTCGTGCTCGGATTCCCGGCCAACGACTTCCTGCGGCAGGAACCCGGGACCAACAAGGAGATCGCTGAGTTTTGCTCACTGAAATACCACGTTGCCTTCCCGATGTTCGAGAAGATCGTTGTCACGGGCGGCGATATGCACCCTCTCTACAAGTATCTGACCGGAAAGACGACAAACCCTGAATTTTGCGGCAAGATCTCATGGAACTTCAACAAGTTCCTGATCGGGCGCGATGGTCGAATCGTGGCGCGATTCGGCAGTCGCACCGAACCCGACAGCAAGGATCTCATCGCGGCTGTCGAGAAAACCCTCGCTATGCCAACTGAGAAGCCATAATAGTTCACATTATCCCTGCTATGCAGGATTGTGGAAGCCAGCAGGAAAGGAGCCAAATTGAAAACAGACCAGTTCAGAACACGTGCACTTGTGTCGGCGATTATTGTGAGTGTTGCTGTTTTGTGCGGATGCGGACCTGATGACGAACATACTGTCGGCGACTACAGGTCTGACGCCCAGAAGAAGTGGGAATCGGCAATGACCGATCTGAGGGCGGGGATCGGTGTCCCGGCAACTGCTGCATATGATGGTGGTACAGTTCCACACAAGGTAAATAAAGTCTATATGGATGGACTTTCAATGCCGGATGAGTGGGTCACATCATACTGGGGTCTTGAAGAACTTCAACTGGCGCTGTTCTATGACGAGACCACGTCTGACACCGGCCGGATCCAGGCTTTCTATTTCATCGATCAAAGAATCTACGTCAAGTTGCAACATCTGGTCTACAGTTTTACGCTGCGGAAGGGGCGTACCGGAGAAGTAATGGGTACATTTACGGTTGAGGGGGATAGAAAATTCAAGTCGACCTATGAAACCTCCTTCAATACTCGTGAAGACGCGACGATCATTGGTTATGACACTGTCAATTTTGCACCAGTGATTGAATGGTTGCGGCCCTTCGTGGAGTGAAGGAAGAGTATCGGTAGTGAAATGCAGTTAACCAAACCAGAAAGGAGTCACCCCATGGGCGACACAAAAGGCAAGAAAGAGAAAGCAAAAGAGCAGAAGCAGAACCAGGCCAAACACGCGAAGGTCGAGCAGATCAAGCACGACAAGAAGTTTCCCAAGATACCCTGAGATGGTGGCCTGGGAAAGCTGATAGATGCTTTCGCCGGATGGCGCAGGAATGGGGCAGGTCCTGCCCGTTCGTCGATTTAATAGAAAGCGGGCTGGAAGGAACCCTGCCTTAACGTTGGTGTGTGCCGCCACGCAGCAGGTATCTGGCGTAGAAGAGGGTATGATGGGACGTATCGCCCTGGCGATGGCTGCTGCGGCTGTTATGGCCACTGGTGCAGTCTCTGTACAGGAGATCGCGACTGTTCATCCGCGGAGCCTGGCCTATGTGCTTCAGGCGGAGGGCCTTGGCAGTTCGCGACAGGAGGCAGTGCGCCGACTGGGTGAATGTGGGCGGGATTGGATTGTCATCGACACCTCGTTTAGCGGTGACGCAGATGGCAGATGGACAGCGGCCGATATCAAAGCCATTCGTGCCGGGCAACCCGGCCGCAAGGTACTGGCCTATCTTTCCATCGGCGAGGCCGAGGACTATCGTCGATACTGGAAGCGCGAATGGGACATTGATCGTGATGGTCATCCCGACGCCAAGGCGCCTATCTGGCTGTGCAACGAAAATCCGGACTGGAAAGGCAACTACAAGGTTCGCTACTGGAACGAAGCGTGGCAGGCCATTATCCTTGAGTTGCTGGACGAGGCGATCAAAACCGGTTTCGATGGTGTCTACCTTGACATTGTCGATGGATTTGAGTTTTTCGAGTACGATCCGGCCAGGAAAGACTGGATTGACAACCGGTCGAACCCCGTGACTGGGAAGACCTACCGGGAGGATATGATTGCGTGGGTGCAACGTATTGCGACACACACACGGCATCGGAAGCCCGGTTTCATTGTGGTTCCCCAGAATGGTGTTCAACTTCTCGAAAACACCGGTTACATGGCGACCATTGACGCCATTGGGGTCGAAGACCTGTTCACGATCGGCAACAAACCACAGACTTCTGAGCACAAGAAATACTCTCTCGGCTTCCTTGAAAAGATACGACCAACCGGGAAGCCTGTCTTGATCATCGAATACGCGACCAAGCCGGACATGGTTCAACGTTCCGTCAAAGGGGCGGGGGAGAATGGCTTTGTTCTGCTTGTAACGGATCGGGAACTGAAGACATTGGGACGATGTGGAAGCATAGCCATAAAATAGACGAGCCCAACCGGGGTAAAGCCAGCGTTGGGGGCAGCGGGGGACGAATCGTCAAGCGACAATTAATCGGTGCTGAACAAAGAAGGTGGAATCGATTGTCGAGATGCGTTCCTTATGATTCCCAAACTTTCTTTGAGGGCGTGCCGTCGGTTCTCTTCCCTCAGCGGAATCCTATATTGCTTGTTGTACGGAATTGATGATTGCCGGGGCCGACTTGGCGCGGCGCTTCGCCCGGCACGAAAACCGTGGCAGTCGTGTTAGACGGGATGGTGACATCCATGGTCAGGTTGTTGCCGGTGCGCTGCCAGTTGCTGACGATCCGGCCGTACGCAGTTTCGTGTCGCGACTTCACCCAGGTGATGTCGCCCACAACCGCCGGCTTGATGATGATCTTCTTGAAGCCAGGCCCCGTTGGATCGGGCCGGATGCCGGCCAACCCGCGGTAGAGCCAGTTGTCGGCGGAAGCAAAGCAGGAGTGGATCTGGGACCAGTGGCCGTTCCACTGCTCCCAGAGCGTCGTGGCTCCCTGCTCGACCATGTAGCCCCAGCCGGGATAGGTCTTTTGCTGGTAGATGGAGAGAACAAGATCGTCGCGCCCCGCCTGGCTGAGATAATCGATGAGAAAGCGTGTGCCCAGCATTCCCGTATCGAGATGGCCCTTGTTTTTTTCCACGATGCACTTCACGAGGTTCGCCAGAACAGCCGGTCGTTCCGGCTCCGGCGTCACCCCGGTCATCAGGGGCATGGCGTAGTAAATCTGCTCGTCGATCACATAGCGCTTGTTTGCCGCATCGAAATAGGCCGCATGGACGGCAGAACGGATGGCCGCCATTCTTTCCCGTGCATGGGCGGCTTCATCGGATCGTCCCAGCGCATCGGCCATGTTGCAGACCAGTTGCCAAAGATAGACCCTGTAGCAGTTGCAGAAGAGCTCCGCCATCTCCTTGCTGGGCCAGCTGCGGGTGTCCATGCCGCGATTTGGGGGCACCCAGTCGCCAATGAAATCGAACCCGCCCCCCCACGCGCGCAAAACATCGTCCTTCGAGCGCGAATCGAGATATTCGCTATATCGGCGCGCCGCCGGATAGTTATCATCAAGGATCCGGCGGTTGCCATAGTGCAGGTAGTGCTGCCAGGGCAGCGCGGCAATCACACCCGCCCACGGCGGACCGCCCCCGCCTCCGCCCCAGGGGGCAACATTGGGCATGGCCCCGGTCTGTGGGTTCTGCGTCTGCCGCCAGTCCGCCACCCACTTCTCGTAGAATGCGTCCGCCTTGAAGTTCATCATCATGCCCTCGATCGAGACCTGGCCGTCTCCGTAGCCCAGGCGCTCGCGATGGGGACAATCCACCATGTAGCCGCCAAGATTGAGACAGCGCAGAGTCCACCGGTTCACCCGGTGGATGCGGTTAATCAGTTCGTCGGAACATTCGAAGAAACCGGCGTCTTCCAGATCGCTTTCGACAAGAAATGCCGTCGCGTCTTCCTTCTTTGGTGCGGACGGCAGACCCTCGACGACAACGTAGCGGAAACCGGCGTAATTGAACTTTTGTTGAAATGCTTCGCCCGCCTGGCCGGCGGAGATGAAATCGCTCACCTGGTTAAAGTGCTGGTATACGTTTTTTCCGCCGTCAGCGCGGGGAAAGGAAACACAGCTCTTATGCTGGATGCCAATGTTCCCGAGGGGCGAGCTCTGGACGCCATTCGGGAAGACGCAATCGGCGAAGTACATTCGCACCTTCCGGCCCCGTTCAAGGGTTGGCATCCGGAGGTGAAGACATCCGGTAAGGTTCCGGCCGAAATCGATCTCATATCGCCCTTCGCCCAACGGTGTGATTCCGCATGCAGGCATGCGTTCGCCAATCCGGTTCCGCGGACAGGGTTGATTGCTGACCCGACCCGCAGGCGGCGCTGCCTCCACCGGGAGGCTCCAGGTACTTTCGTCCACCCCGGCCAGGTTCCAATTCGCCAGATGTTCCCGCGCGTCAAGCCGTTCCCCGCCGTAATTGTTCCATTTCCGCTGGCCGATCCGGCTCAGTCCGCTGGGTCGAGTCTTCCAGGTCGTGTCGGTACCGAGCGTCACCGGCTTGCTGGCGACAACAGCATCGAGCTGCGCGCGCAGTGCGATCGCGTCAGACCAGCCGGTTCCCAGCCAGAGTCCGAGGCAGTTCCTGCCGGGTTTCAGCAACTTAGTCACATTGTAGGTAACCACGAACGTCTGCAACTTCAGATCCGAGACCGCCGGCGTCAGGACGTCTCCGCCCGCTTTGACGCCGTTGATATAGAGTTCGAAATACCCCGGCGAGTGAACCCTGACCGTGGCGGATTGCGGTGCTGCGGCAAGGTCAAACTCTTTGCGGAACCACGGCGCCGGAATGCCGACCTGAATGCCGGGAGTCTCCAGTACTTCAAAATCCCGGGCTCTGGCAGTGCCTGCCTTCCCACGCCAGACATATTCCACAACCAGTTCCTTGATGGTATTCGGGGCCGGATCGCCCCCGAGGTGTTCGCAACGCACCGTAAATGGCAGCCTCTTGTCCGCTACCACCTTCTGCATGGTCGCCGTCACATCCACGGAAACCGCGCCGTCGAGAGTCCGATAGGTTGCCTTGGTTACAGTCAACCCAACGCCACCCGCGGTCGCCGCCGGCGCCGTAATCCACTGCGCCATCCAACTTTCCTCCGCCACCACCGCCACTGGCAGGCAGACGGAAAGCACGGCAAGAAGAATGCAGGGTCGCAACGCCCACCGCTTCATCAGACCATCACCTCCCGCAATCATCGCCGGCAAGTATTTCATTCCACGCATCCTCCATTCTCCTGCGTTTCCGCGTTGTGCTTCTTCGCCACATGCAGTCGCATGTCGAGATCCAGCTAGCCGCTTCACTGGCGTCCCATAGGGCCGCCAAGGCTGAAGCGGTTTAGACTGAAGGCTGAAGGTAAAACACGAATTCAACAACCCGAGACTATCGTAAGTGACATCGCATCTAATCATGCAGAATGATTCGAATTTCCTAACAGTCTCCAGCCTTCAGCCTATTAACCTGCGTCCTATTGTGGACGCTAGTGTAGCCGCTCATCCAGCTCACCCCGTCCTACTGGACAGGCCTGAGCACCACGGATCGCAGATTCATGACGCCAACCCTCGGATCATCCAGTGGCGTGATCGTGAGGTTGATTGTCCCGGCTTTGTCGAGCTTGAGCCGGCCCAGTTGAACCGTTTTGTAGTCGTCCCAGTTGCCGGTAGCCGCGACGGCGCCCTCCACCTTGCTGCCGCCGGCCAGAACAACGTACCGCGTGCCGGCGGCGGCCACCTCGCAGGCTTGTGTCACTTCCACGTTGAAAGTTCCCGGCTTGGTGATTTCCACCTGCCACTTCACGTCATCCTTGCGCATCCAGTGGGCGATGGCAACCTGGCCTCCCGCTTCCGCGAGCCGGATGCCGTACTTGCCGCTGTCAATGATCTCGGCCTCCTTCGCGCTGAGTGTCACGATACCGTCGGATGACTGCCGGACGACGGAACCCTGTTCGATGGTCTGCACGGCGCCATCGATTTCCGCAACCACAACAGTCGCGTTCGGGTCGGGCGTGATGGCCGGCAGGATAATCGCCTGCCCGTTGCCGGTTGCTTCCACTTTCAGGGGCTCGCCCGGTTTGCCCATCAAGAAAGCTTTCTTGATCGCGTTGCGCATCGGAACGACGAGTTTGCCATCGGTGGGCCAATCAAAGACATGAAGATAGAGCTTGCCGGGTTTCTGCGTGCACCGGCCCCAGGCGAGAGCCTTGAACGGGCTGGCGCTCGTGCCGTACACGGCCTCACTGTTGACCTTCATCCAGACGCCCATTGCCTTCAGCCGCTCGACGCTGGGCTGCGGAATCAACCCTTCGGCCGTGGGTCCGACGTTGAGCAGGTAGTTGCCGCCTTTGCTGGCCACTTCAATGAGCTGGCGCAGCAGCGTCTGCGTGCTCTTCCAGTTCTGGTCATAGCTTAAGAACCCCCACGTGTCATTCATCGTCTGGCACGTTTCCCAGTCGCGGTCCTTGAAGCCGGTCGCGGGGATCTTCTGCTCTGGAGTCTCTGTATCGCCGCCGAAGCCGCGGCAAAGCCGGTTGTTATGGATGATGCCCGGCTTGAGCTTCAACAGCGGGAGAAGTTTTTCGGCGCCCTGTGGGGTCATCAGCTTCGGGATGTCCCACCACAGCACGGAGGGAAACTCGCCGTAGCGCGTGAGGAGTTCCTTCACCTGCGGCACGGCGACCTTGTCGATGTACTCGTCCATGCTGCACCGGCTCTGGGCGGGATCCCATTTGGCGCGGCGGGACACCGCTCCCCCGTTGTTCCAGTCCAGCGACTGCGAATAGTAGAAGCCGAGCTTGAGGCCGTGTTTCCGGCACGCTTCGGCCAGTGGCTGCAGCAGATCCTTGCCGTACGGAGTCGCCTTGGCGACATTCCAGTCGCTCGCCTGCGAGTCGAACAGCGCAAAACCGTCGTGGTGCTTGGCGGTGATGATGATGTACTTCATGCCCGCTTCCTTGGCGAGGCGGACCCACTCGTCGGCGTCGTACCGGACCGGGTTGAACTGCTTCGCCAGCGCCTGATACTCGGCGCACGGGATCGCGCCGTAGAGCATGATCCACTCGCCGGCCGAGGTCGGGACTTTCTGACCTTTCCACATGCCGGCTGGCACGGCATAGACGCCCCAATGGATGAACATGCCGAACCGTGCCTCGCGCCACCACGCCATGCGAGCGTCGTTCTGCTCCTTCGTTTCGCCTGCGTACGGGTCGACACTATTGGTGGGCGTATTCTCGCCGGCCGCGCGCAACACCGGCCCGGCACACATTGCACACAGCACGACCAGAATCAGTGATTTCTTCATGCTCACTCCTCCATTATTACGTATCACGGCAGCAACCCCAACTTCATTCAAAGTTTACAGGGGAGACTGCGTTTCCCCTCTCTCCAGGTTTATGCGAATTCCAGGGCACGTTTACGGTAGTGCAGGTAGTTTTCGTAGGGCACCTCTGCGGGCACGCCATGATCGCAGGTGGGCGTATAGCCGCCCCGCGCCCGCATGACTGGGAAGATCCTGTCCACCATGCGGTCAATGGCTTCCTTGCTTTGGGCCAGGATGCGCTTATCCAACCCGCCGCTCATCACCAAGTCCGGGTGCAGCTTCCCAATCTCCACCACGTCGCAACCGGACGCGACCTCAAAAGGGCTCATCACGTCCATCCCGAGTTCCTGGTACACAGGAATCACAGGCGCAGACCGCCCATCTGTGTCGACCTGGAAGTAGAGGTGACGTGCCTTATCGAGCTGGCGCGCCTTGATCCCCCTGATGAGTTCCTGGTAGTAAGGAAAGAGAAACTCGTGGATCATGTCGGGCGAAATCAGCGGGCCGCTGTTGTAGCAGATATCCTCGCCGATAAAGAGTTCGTCGAAGGTCACGTGCTCCTGGTGCCGGGCCGTCACCGCCTGCGCCAGCTTCAGCCAGGTCTGCATGCAATCGTGGATCAGCTCCGGATCGTCGTAGAATTTGTAGAGCAGGTCGCCCGGCCCGATCAGACTGCGCAGGTACATGTAGCCGCCCACCAGTTTCTGCGTGATCATGCCTCCCCGCGCCGCCATCCCGCGCGCCGCGGCCAGTTGCTCCATCATGCCATCGTAACGGCCCGGGGCCTCCGGATCCATGCGCCACTTGCAGTTCTCCTCCCAGCTCCGCTTGTCCTTGACCGGGTGGTCGAGATACTCCGGCATGAAACCACTGCGACGCCCCTTGAAGCAGAGCGTATGCCTGCCAAAGGCATCCAGCATGACTTCGACTTCCCCGCGATCCTCCAGAACCTTCTCCTCGAATTGTGGATGAAAGGCGGCCTCGCACCAGCCGAGGGAACGGAGAGTAAACCCGCCCGGCGGATCGAATCCGAACAACGTCTCGCGGGATACGTCCTGGGGCATTCCCTGCTCGGCCCAGCTCTCGAGGGAATAGTAGCCGAACTCGCGCTGCACGAATGGCGCCCCGGGGGTGATCGCATAGGTGTCGCGCAGCTTGCTCGCGGGAGCGCACATCGACTCCCGCGGCACCATGCTGTAAACGCCATCCGGCCCGCTTCCCCTGATTGTGTCCGTATTCATTCTCTTCTCCGTCGTGAAGCTCCCAATGGCTCATTGATGAGCTTTCCTCATTTCAGTGGCATCCTATTTCAAGTCGTAAGTTTGCATCATGCAGCCCCTTCGTGTCCATCATCGGTCGCGCCAATTGCTTTAGCCGCTGCGCATCGCGGGGTCGTCCCCTTTCACTACAGCGCAAGCTGGTCAAAACCCAGGGGACCCGCGGTTTTGAGGGTCACAGCGCAGTCGCAGAAGGACAATATGGAACTCAAGAAATCAGGAATTCCGGATTTGTTAGTTTCTGAGTTCCTGATCGTCCTCGTCCTTCGTCCTCGAAAGTCGAGATATTCGAGGACGACGACGATTACGATGATCTGGATCTGTCGAATCATCACGAGTCACCAGCGCCCCATATGACGCAGGTTAATAGACTGAAGACTGTTAGGAAATCAGCGTCATTCTGCATGATTAGACGCGATGTCATTTACAATAGTCCCGGATTATTGAATTCGTGTTTTACCTTCAGCCTTCAGTCTAAACCGCTTCAGCCTTGGCTGCCCTATGGGACGCAAGTAATAATGTTGCTGGATTATTCATACCTTGGATATTGGATATTCGAACGGCATGGCATTGCGCTTTGACTAAGAAGAATTGCGCTACCGCTGATGGACAGGAGGCTGAAGTCTGTCTACAGTCTCAGTCAAAGATTACCGATGTGATAGTATGAGCATGAACACCCTGATGACAAATATCGCACAGCTGTTGAACTTCAAGCCTGCCAAACCGATCGAGCCGATCCAAGATCCGGGATTGATCGCAAAGCTCTTTCACCGGCACCGGACCCGCATTATCATCGCTATGACGGCCGGGTACGGCTTTTACTACACGTGCCGGATGGGGCTGTCGGTCGTGAAGAAACCCCTGATCGATGCCGGGATCCTGACGCCGGAGCAGTTGGGCCAGATCGGCGGCGCCATGTTGTATGGCTACGCCTTCGGGAAGTTCTTCAATGGTTTCCTGGCGGACCATGCCAATGTGAGGAAGCTCTTTGCCGTCGGCCTGGTGTTGACCGCCCTGTGCAATCTGATCTTCGGCCTGTCCAATCTGTTCTGGGTGTTTGTGGCGGTGTGGGCGTTGAACGGCTACGTCCAGGGGCTCGGCGCCGGGTCGTGCGTGGTAAGCCTGGCCAACTGGTTCACCTTCCGGGAGAGGGGGCGGTATTGGGGCATCTGGAGCGCGTCCCATTCCATCGGCGAAGGGTTGACGTTTGTGGTGTCTTCCGTGGCTGTCACCTACCTGGGCTGGCGCTGGGGATTCCTCGGCCCGGCGCTGATCTGTATGGTCGTCGCTTTCGCGGCCTACTGGTTGATGCAGGACCGTCCGGCATCGTGCGGACTACCGCACATCGCGGACTGGCGGAACGAGCACGGTCAGATTGCGGAGCCTGCGGGCGAGACGACCTGGGCCGCCCAGAGGGCGATCTTTATGCGGCCGGCCATCTGGATTGTCTGCCTGTGCGCCTCGCTGACCTACATCACGCGCTATGCCTTATCCAGCTGGGGCATTCTCTACCTGCAGGAAAGCCACGGCTTCTCGGCCATCCAGGCGGGGGGCCTGCTGGGGATCAACACTGCTCTGGGAGTGCCGGGTGGCATTCTGTACGGTGTTCTTTCCGACATGGTCTTCAAAGGCCGCCGGCCACCCGCCACCTTGATCTACTGTATCCTGGAACTCATCGGGCTGACCATGATCTTCGTGGTTCCGGTGACCAACTATGCCGTTCTGGCAATCGCGTTCGGGTTGTTCGGTTTTTCCATGGGCGGGCTACTGCTGGGCGCCTGCGGCTTGCTGGCGGTGGATATTGTGCCCAAGAAGGCGGCCGGGGCGGTGATCGGCATGATTGGCATCTTCAGTTACGTGGCCTCTGCGATTCAGGATCAGGTCAGTGGCTACATCATCAACAGCCATATGACGATTGTGAACGGGGTGAAGCACTACGACTTCAGTAATGCCGTCGCTTTCTGGGTCGGCGCCTCTGTCCTCGCCTGCGTGGCCGGGTTGCTTTTGTGGAATGCAAAGGTGGAAGAATAGAATTGGAAACACTGGCGTCCCATAGGGACGCCAAGGCTGTAGCGGTTTAGCCTGTAGGCTGTTAGGTAAAGCGACTGAAAGAAATGCGCATATTCCCTATTGGTCTACAGCCTGCAGCCTATCAACCTGCGTCCTATGGGACGCTAGTGAAGTGGAAAGAAGAAGAAGATGGAGATACTAACACCATGAAGACCGTGAGACCGAATGCTGAGACCGGAACCCGATGCCGGATATCCGCTTTGCGGCGGCTGACGATCATTGCCGTGCTGGCGATGGGCCCAGGCCTGTGCTGGGGCGCCCGCGACGTGACGTTTGTCGTGGGCTCGGACCTGCATTACTATGGGACCAACCCCAACCAATTCATCCAGAAATGCATTGACCGTATCAACGTTCTGCCGGGCACGGCCTATCCCGCCGCCGTCGGCGGCGTCGTGGGCCCGGTCTCCGGGGTGGTCCTCAATGGAGATTTGGCCGATCGTGGGAAGGCTATCGAATGGGGATTCTTTGAGAATGATTGGGGCTTGGCTGGCGAGAAGCGGTGCAAATTCCCTGTTTACGAAGGCCAGGGAAATCATGACGCCCGCGGCGGAGAGATCGTGGCCTCGAACATCGTTCAGCGGAACAAGTCCCGGCCCGGTGTCATGAACATCAGCACGAACGGGCTGCACTACTCGTGGGAATGGAGCGGGGTCCATTTCATCCAGGCCAACATGGTTGCGGAGGACGATTCCTATCAGCGTGCCCGCGGCTCCCTGGTGTTTATCCGGGATGACCTGAAGAAGAACGTTGGCGCCAGCGGCAAGCCGGTGATAATCAACTTCCACCTCTCCCCGATGATCGAGCAGGATTGGGCGATCGAGTGGCAGAAACCTTTGGTGGAGACGCTGTCCCGCTACAACGTCATCGGAGTCTTTTGCGGTCATTCCCATGGCTACATCGTCACGAAGGAGGGGCGTGTCCCGGATCCTAGCTACGAATGCCGGAAATTCCCCGGTTCAGCCCTCGACCTGTACGATGACGGGTCCATGCGGGATGACGGTGCCCGGCCAAAATGGAAACCCAGCGGGCGGTTCTTTGTCGTGCATATCACGGACACGAACATGGTGGCGGTCATGAACACCCCGGAGGGCTGGGGGACGCCTCACATAAAGCCGATTCCGTCCAGGTAAACCGAACCCGCAACTACCTGACGAACATATGAATATTGCGATGACCGCTGAATCCCCCGCCATGAGGCGCAAGCCATGCGCCGTGCAGTCGTTCTCCAGCTTCGACTGGACCCCCGTCGAAACGGACTGGGAGCGGTGGTGGGACGGCACACTGGGAAGGCCGCTTGTCTGGTTCATGAATCCCCTTACGGCACGGGGGAAGAGAATCTCTCACCCCCTTCCAAATCACCGCTTTACCTCCCATCACGACTTCTCGATCCCGGCGCGCGACATCCTGCTTTCCTACGAGGCATGGAATCTGCGCCATGCTGACTACTATGGCGATGCGTTTCCATGGTGGTGGGCGAACTTCGGCCCCGGCGTGCTAGCGGCGTTCATCGGCGGGGAAGGCCGGAACAATGACCACAGCGTGTGGTTCTATCCGGGCCGTTTCGAGGGCAAGGCTCTCCGCGATATCCATTTCAGCTTGGACAAGGAATCTCCCTGGTTCCGGCGTATCGAGGAATTCCTGAAGGCGGCCGTGGACCTCTGGGGCGGGGCCGTCCAGGTGGGAACGACCGATCTGGGCGGAATGCTGGATGTCCTCTCGTCCTTCCGTCCGGGAACCGATCTGTTGATGGACCTGTATGACTGCCCGGAGGAGGTCAAGCGGCTGACCTGGGAAATCCACCAGGCCTGGTGGGAGGCCCATGAGCATTTCGACCGCATCATCGCCCCGGCCAATCACGGCTACACAGCCTGGACCCCCTTGCTGTCCAGGCAAAGTTTCTACATGTTGCAGTGCGATTTCGCCTACATGATCTCACCGGAGATGTTCGTGGAATTCGTGAAACCCGAATTGGCGGCCTCGTGCAAGCGACTGGAAAGGGCGTTCTATCACCTTGATGGCTGCGGTCAGATCCCGCATGTGCCGCACCTGTGTTCCATCCCGGAGTTGGCCGGCATCCAGTGGATTCCGGGGGAGGGCCAGCCGCCCGCCTCGGAGTGGCCCGATTTGCTCAACGAGATCGTCATGTCGGGCAAGCGGCTCCAGGTGTACTGCAAGGCCGATGAAGCCCTGGAAATACTCTCGTTCATCAAGAAGCCCGAGTCGGTCGCGTTCGTCAAGCGACCATGGGACGGGACGTTCGATGAGGAAAATTTGGACGAGTTGCTCGTTGAGTGCGGGATACTCTAAAGAAAAGGCGCCCTGCGCAGCGAGCTGGAGCGGCTGGGCTTCGACGTGCATTGAAACGGATTTGAGGGGGGGGGCACGGGCGTGAAACACCTGGGGAACAGCAGGAGGCGTACAGTGGCAAAACTTATCAATTCAGGTCTGCGACGGTCAATTCCCCGTGGGGCCCTTCTGGTCTGCATGGTCCTGCTCGCCCCGCCGACGGGCCTGGGCGAAACTCCGGTTCCCGTGCCGGCCGCGGCCGGCGCGCAAGAGAAGACCTGCGCCAAAAGGATCATGGAGCGGCTGCGGGATTCGGACGGGACGTATGTATTGGTCTGTGCGCACCGGGCCGACTGGCGTCACTTTCCTGAAAATTCACTGGCGGCCATTGAAGGTGCCATCAAGATGGGTGTGGACATTGTGGAGATTGATGTTCGTAAGACCAGTGACGGCCATCTGGTGCTGATGCACGACAAGAGCGTGAACCGCACGACAACGGGTCAAGGCAGGGTTTGCGACCTGGCGCTGGCCGACATCAGGAAGCTCTATCTCAAAGACGCGGAGGGCCGGGTCACAACCTGTCCCGTGCCGACGCTGGAAGAGGCTATGCTGGCCGCCAAGGGGCGTGTGGTGGTCAACCTCGACAAGGGCTTCGGCATCTTCGCTGACATTCATGATGTGCTGAGGAGAACGGATACTCTGGGGCAGGTAATCCTCGGCGCACCCATGGGTTTGAGACAGATGAGTACCGCCATAGGCCCCGGTCTGGATGATGTTGTCGCCATGCCGTTTCTCAATGTCGCACAGAAAGACATCCAGGATCACCTGCCGAAGCCGTCGGATGCACGGAAGCCGGCCATCCTTCAATTTGACTTCAATAATGCGGATGCCCCCATACTGAAGGAATGCCGCGCGATGCGGAAGAACGGATCCAGAGTGTGGGCGAATGCGATGGATGAACAGAAGTGTGCGGGGCATGGTGATATTGGTGCCGTCAAGGACGCGGACGCCAGCTATGGGTGGCTGCTCAACCTCGGGTTCAATGTCATCCAGACCGATCAGCCGGAACTCCTGATCCGGTATCTCAAGGGGAAGGGCCTCCACGAGTAGCGGGATTGAAGCGGAAAACCGGGAACACGCCGCGGCCCAAAACCGACACCAGGGCAACAGGATCCGGGGAGCCATGGTCAAGAAGAGAACGATGCAAGCAGTGTTGTTTGATGTCGGCGGCGTACTGGTGTCGCTGGGGAAACTGAAAGAGAAGGCCTTCGCCGCGTTCGGCGTTGCCGACAGGGACCAATTCTGGCGGCTGTATAATGAGATTGAACCTGTTTCGTGTCGCCGCCGACAGCGCCGTGATCTTGCGCGAAGGCCTCTTCGGGTTGCACCAAATGGGTGTAGGAATTCCATTCTACAGGAAGATATCTTCAGCAGTAAGACAATGATCGAATACTTTCCCGGCGCTTTCCAGGCCGACTGCGGTTTTGCCTGTTAAAAGAACAGTCTCTATGGCGTAGCTCGGAAAAGCTTTTGCCAGGACCGATTTCTTTGAGTCCAATGATGATTGTAGACTCTTGGCAGACAGCTTCTCAGCATATTTCATTTCGCACATTGTAAGCACCTTGTCTGCGCGAACAAACAGAAGGTCTATCTGGGCGCCCCCGCGCGAATCCTGTGCTCGTTTGAACCACGGACCGGAACGGTATCTGATTCCAGCAAACCGAAGACGTGTTGCGATTGCAACGGCATTCTTCATACACAGTCTCTCAAATGAATAACCCCGCCACTGCTGCAGACTGCGACTATCGGCAACCTGCGGGTAGATTGCATTGCCCGACACAATGTCCGATGAATGAGGTGCAATGAAGGAAAAGTAAAAATGCAGGTATTCATCGGCGAGTTCATACTGAATCAACCTGGAGTTAGTGTCTTTATCAACAGGCGTGCGCTTGCTGAGGAAACCAGCCAATACCAAATCGTTGATCTTCTCTCCCAGACTGCCACCGGCACCGACAGAACAGCTATTTGCAATCCCGGACGGTGACTTGAAACCAGACACAACCGCGTGAAGGATCTTTTCGTATATGGGGTTGGATGCGAAATGGCTTATAAACAGACGGTCAAACTCTTTGAAGAAATAACCCGTCGGCTTGAATCCATATTCGTTGATGTTTTGAACCAGGCTCAACTTCGGGTTCAACTCAATCAGGTACTGAGGGATTCCTCCAAAAGTCATATAGGTTTCAAGACACTGCGCTGGCGTCATCGAACCAGGCATAAGCAGTTTTGCCTCCCTGATTGACAGAGGCGGAACGCATAGCTCTATGTCCACGCGTCCGTACAGCGCCCGCGACTGGATAACTTTTCTCACAATGAAAGACGAAATGGAGCCGCATAGGACAAACACCGCATTTTCGTGCCGAGACAGATGATTGTCCCAATGATATTTGAAGAGCGCTATAAGCTTCGTCTTCATTTCGCACATCCACTGGAACTCGTCAAAGAATATTACAATCTGCCGTCTGCCGGATTCCCTTTTCCCGGAGTCGATCGCCTGGTCAAGACACTTGAACGCATCGTCCCAGTTGTCTATTCCAGACGAAAAATCCTTTCCTGTGTATTTTCCAAGCTCTTTTGAGAAGAGCGAAAGCTGTGTTTTTGTTGTTCCGTTTTCCAGTCCTTCAAACTTCCACAGGCATTTATCTCTGAAGGCATGCTCAACAAGAGCAGTTTTCCCAATACGCCGACGTCCGTAAACCACAGCCAGCACGGCTTTCTTGCGCCAGTTTCTTTCCGTAAGCGCCATGAGCTCATCGGCTCTGCCTATGAAGTCCTGTTTCATATGAGCGCTGAATATTGCATATATCCAGCCTGTAGTCAATTGAAATATTGATACAGGCCGGAAACTGCTTCGTTTTGGCCTCTAAGCCGTAACGATTCAGTACGAAATGCAGTTTATCCGCAGACCTGCCAGCCAGCCAGCCCCACGCAAGCGTGCGGGGCTGGCTGGCAGGCAGGCAGGTCGGCGAAATCTGCGGATGTATTTCTTGTCTTACCGAATCGTTCCGGCCAAGTCCACGACTACACCTTAAGATTGGAGCGGAAAGAGCAAAATGAGAATTACTGATTGTCCCACCATTGACGATTGGCGCACATCGCATTTGCGACTAACTTCTAGTCTCAAACAGGTGCTTTGCGACTGCGCGCACCCACCATCCAAGGAGAGGCCGATCATGATTGTGTGTGCAACCTGGGACAGGCCCGAACTTCCTTTCAGCCTTCAGTCTAAACCGCTACAGCCTTGGCGGCCCTATGGGACGCCAGTGATTTGACCACTCAGGCGAGGAGGAACTTCAGCGCACGGGAACGGCGTGTGTCAAGATGTGCCTGCGGCATGCATTGTTTCAACCATTCATGCGGAAACTCGCGAAGCACAGGCCATGGAGCAATGCGCAAAGCCTCAACGGTGTATTTTTGAGCGACATCAGGATCCCGGAGCAAACATCGAAGCTGGGCCAGAGTAGGGTGCTTGAGCACCCCTGGAAACACCGGGATCCGTATCGTCTTTCCTCCAGGAACAGCACACTTGACAGTGCCTGTGCTTTTTACAAAAGGCGTTGCAGTCCTCATGACGATTCTTTCGGTCTGATCGTTGGTCGCAACCATCGCAGGAATTGATCCCTAACGCTCATTGCGTTGCGAGGATCCACATCGCGATAAGCTTTCAAATCTTTCTTGATATCGGTATCTGTCCACTCAAGCAGCCGTTGCACAAGCAATAGCGCATCCTGTCGAAACACAAGACGCTTTGCGAGCTTCTCCAAGTCGGGATGTTTCTGGAGAACGGCATGAATATCCGCCATGTCCCGTGCCTCCATGCGTTCCGCCACACACTGAATCTTGTCGGTCAGGTATCGCGTCAGCGATACCCGCTTCAGGCCCGGCAGTACGCGCGAAGGAACCAGATCCTCATCTTTGACATCCTCGTAGTTTGACAACACTTCGACGGTAATCACTTTACCCTTGCCGAGGCGGAATGAGCCTTGGAAGCCGGAGCCGAACTCATCAGGTGATTGAATGAGCTTGAACTTACCGGGGAAGGCGGCTCTGATCTCGGCAAGAATAGGCCGCACGTCCTGCAATGCTCTTTGTGTGTGAAAGTCGAGATCAAAGGATCGACGGTGTTGGAGTTCCTCAATTGAGATGGATGAGGTCCCGGCCCAGTAGCAGAGGCTTGCCAACCGCGGGCACCGCGTAACAAGCAGTCGAAGCGCGTCCTCAAGCCATTGTCCCTGTTTCGTTCTATTTGTCATGCAGAACCCATGTTGTGAGATGCCGCTATTAGTGGGCGAGAGTCTTTCGAAAGTCAACACAGTTCAGTGCTTCTTCAGCAATTCTCATCTTTGACCGTACGAGCACGATTCAGCTCTTTCCCTGTAGGGCCGCCGCTTGCGGCGCGCCATCTTCAACGTGCTATCTTGTAACACCTTTCGGCGCTATCTCCTCTCTAACATCGGCAGGCCCTATCCTCTGAAAAGCGCTTACGAGTTCCTGAAGCAGGCCGGAACCTAATTATCGCGTTAAGTCAGGAACGACGTTTCGATGAAGACGGCACCGTTGTTCCCGCATTACCGGCGTGGCAGTGGATGCTGCAGGACAGCCCGTTCACGGACTGAATCCGGGTCGAAGAGTGCAACCTGAGACAGGCCCGAACTTCCTTTCAGCCTTCAGTCTAAACCGCTTCAGCCTTGGCGACCCTACCGCCATGTTGCGCCAGGAAAGCTGTACGCAACCACTAAAGAAACATGCGTGCAGACTAATTGACGACCGGGGCCGGATGGGGGAAAATATAGCATGTGATATTCATAGCTGGCGATTTCAAGTGAAACAATAATTTGTTTGCATTGTTCGAGCAAGAGGGAGGCGGGAAAGGATGAACGTCATGAACTCCGTCAAGGATTGGCGCCGCCGGCTGGTTGTCGGAGCGGCGGTGGCACTTGGGGTGGTAATGCTGTGCGGGACGGCGGAGGCCACGGACAACGTCGGCTCCGGCGGAACGATCACCTACACGGATTCCAGCGGGCTGAATCCGGGTGCTTCTCCAATTATCGGCGGCTATGTGGTCCACACGTTCGCTAGCGACGGTACGCTGACCGTTTCCACCGCTGTGAGCGCCGATTACCTGCTTGTGGGCGGCGGCGGCCAGGGCGGCTCCGGCTATGGCGGCGGCGGCGGGGCAGGCGGCATGACGAACGGATCCGTATCCCTTCCCGCTGGATCTTATCCCATTGTGGTGGGTGGGGGTGGTTCCGGGTCTGGCACGGGGTTGGGAACAACCGGGACCAACAGCACCTTCAATGGCTTGACGGCCTATGGCGGGGGCGGTGGCGGTGGCTCGGCGGTTAGCGGGGGGAACGGAGGATCGGGTGGATCAGGCGGTGGCGCCTCAGGGAACGGAACCACAATGACGGGGGGGAATGGAACGGCGGGGCAAGGCACTAACGGTGGCGGCGGCGCGGCCGGAACCTCGGGACGGGGTGGTGGCGGCGGCGGGGCCGGTGGTGCAGGCGTGACAGGAACAGGTTCTGGGGGCGCTGGCGGTGCGGCGGGGGGCTTTTCGATCAGCGGCACGGCGACTCACTACGCCCAGGGCGGTTGTGCGTACAATGCTGTAAACAGTCCCAACTACGGCGGCGGGAACTCGGGCGCCGATGGAACCGCCAACACGGGTGGTGGCGGTGGCGCAGATAATGGCACCACCAGAGGCAAGGGCGGCTCGGGCATCGTGATCGTCAGGTATCCTTACGATCACGGATCGTTAAGTGTCACGATGACTCCGGCGGACGGCCAGGCATTCTCGTATGGTTCCTCGGTCATGGCCACAGCCACGGTCTTGAGCGGCACGTCGCCCTATTCGGTGACGCTCTACATGAACTCGGTGGCAGTTTGGACGACGAACAGCTCCTCGGCCACAACGTACCCAGTGAATCTGGGAATGCTGCCCCTGGGGTCATACAGCCTCTACGCCACGGTGACCGACAGCGCTTCGCCGGCGGTGACAGTTTCAACCACGACCAATACGTTCTATGTGGACAACAGCGGCACCGGCGGAACGATTACCTACTTGGATTCCAGCGGGCTGAATCCGCGCTCGTCCACTCCCTATACCAACGGCTATGTCGTCCATGCCTTCACTAACACCGGCTCGGCCACACTGTACGTTCCCTGCGTTGTGACGGGCGAAGTGCTGGTGGTTGCGGGTGGCGGCGCCGGCGGTTACCACGATGGTGGTGGCGGCGGTGCTGGCGGTGTGATCTATACATCGTCGTGTGCCGTGGTGTCGGGAAACACGCCCGTCACGGTGGGTGCAGGGGCTGTAGCCCAGGCGGGCGTTGGTACCAGGGGCGGCGATTCCATCTTTGGTTCGCTGACCGCTACCGGGGGGGGCAATGGGGGAGCGCGTGACGGCGGGGCAGGACAATCGGGTGGTTCCGGTGGTGGTGGCAGTAGTAACTACTCGACTCCCGGCAACGGAACGAGTGGGCAGGGAAATAACGGCGGTGTTGGTAACGACTCCAGTGTGCATACCGGCGGCGGCGGCGGCGGCAAGGGAGGCGCGGGCGGTGCGGCAGGTTCCACGGCGAGCGGGAACGGCGGCGCGGGTACGAATTATACGGTTTTTGCTGCTGTTGCCGGGTCGCCCGGGGGCTGGTTCGCGGGCGGTGGCAGCGGCGGCCTTCTCAGTGCCGGCACAGTGGGAAGCGTTGGGTCGGGTGGCGGTGGCGGGGGATCGGCAACGGGCGTCGGGACGAACGGTGTCGCCAATACAGGTGGTGGTGGCGGTGGCGGCGCTGCCGCTGTGATTGGCGGCAACGGCGGCTCGGGCATCGTCCTCGTCCGGTATCCTTGGGTATGCAGTGCTCCGCTCGCGATCACGCTCAGCCCGGCGGACGGACGGGTATTCCCGTTCGGCACCCCGGCCACGGCCACGGCCACGGTCGTGGGCGGCACGTTACCCTATTCGGTGACGCTATATACGAACTCTGTGGCGGTTTG
>Ga0247841_10003564_pt1 | contig 28427 bp, 30 predicted proteins | sample LaCruzMarch2015__2_FD_192410 | JGI IMG/M metagenome (GOLD analysis project Ga0247841, IMG submission 192410) | Freshwater microbial communities from meromictic Lake La Cruz, Castile-La Mancha, Spain - LaCruzMarch2015_18m | ecosystem: Environmental > Aquatic > Freshwater > Lake | place: Spain... | reverse complement strand
CAAAGAATATGCAAAAGCTGTTTTACCGGTGCTTAAAAAATCCAGGGCAAATATTATTATGGAACCTGGAAGGTTTATTGTTGGTAGTGCAGGTGTGCTTGTGGCAAAAGTTCAGTATGTAAAAGAAACGCCAAGAAAAAAATTCGCGATTGTTGATGCGGGAATGAGCGATCTTATAAGGCCAAGCCTTTACGGCGCGCATCATGAGATATTACCGGTGAAATCCCGTGCTTATTCGGATTCAGGAGAGATTAAAATTTTTGATGTGGTCGGGCCTATATGCGAAAGCGGAGATTTTTTAGGCAAAGACAGAAAATTTATAGGCCTTAAAGAAGGGGATTTATTAAGCGTCATGGGGGCCGGGGCGTATGGATTCAGCATGTCCAGTAACTATAATTCAAGGCCCAGAGTCGCAGAGGTTATGGTAGACGGCTCTAAAGCAAAACTTATAAGGCGCAGAGAGACATATCAAGATCTGATGAATACTGAACGTATATGATAAAATTAAATTTTACAAAAATGGTTGGTGCTGGAAATGATTTTATTGTAATTGACGCTGGGCTCAAGGACCTGAGTGCGCTTGCAAAAAGATTGTGCGATAGAAAGACCGGAATAGGCGCTGACGGGATGCTTGTGCTGGAGAAATCAAAGATAGCTGATTTCAGAATGCGCATATTCAATGCAGATGGCAGCGAAGCAGAAATGTGCGGCAATGGATTGCGCTGCGCTGTTTTATTTAGAGGAATGAAAAGAAAAGTGAAAATTGAGACAATAGCAGGAATATACGAAGGCGAGATAGCTGCCAAAGATAAAGTTAAAGTGAAGATGGAAGAACCCAGGGATTTAAAATTAAATTTTCCTATCAATGTGAGCGGCAGAGAAATAAAAGCGAATTTTATAAATACAGGCGTGCCTCATACAGTAGTTTTTGTAGAAGGCCTGGATAAGATAAATGTGGATTCCATAGGTTCTGAGATAAGGCATCATGATGAATTTAAGCCAAAAGGGTCTAATGTAAATTTTGTAGAAACAATAGATGACAGCAATATAAAGATACGCACTTATGAAAGAGGCGTAGAGGGAGAGACCCTTGCGTGCGGGACAGGGTCTGTGGCGTCGGCGATAATTAGCATGATAAAAAATGAAAGGTTAAAAGTAAAGGTAAGTGTGCATACAAAAGGCGGGATTCTAAAAGTGGAATTTGATAATATAAAGAATAAAATCAAGAATGTTTATCTGGAAGGCGAAGCTAAAAGCGTATTCCAAGGGGGTATTTATGTTTGAAGGTGCAATGGTTGCATTGGTAACGCCTTTTAAAAAAGGCAAGGTAGATGAAAAAAAATTAGCGGAACTTGTGGAGTTTCATATAAAAAACGGGACAAGCGGCATTGTGCCATGCGGTACAACAGGCGAATCCGCCACGCTTTCTTATGAAGAGCATGACAGGGTGATAGAAATCGTCATAGAAGCCGCTGACAAAAAGATAAAAGTTATTGCCGGAACAGGCTCAAACAGCACCCAGGAAGCATTGATGCTTACAGCTCATGCAAAAAAAGCAGGCGCGGACGCGTCGCTGCAAGTCTCTCCTTATTACAATAAACCAACGCAGGAAGGGCTTTATCTGCATTTTAAGACAATAGCTGAAGAGGTAGATCTTCCCATGATTGTTTATAATATCGCTTCAAGGACAGGCGTGAATATAGAACCTGAGACAATGGCCAGGATAAGCAAAGTAAAAAATATAGTCGGAGTGAAAGAATCAAGCGGCAATCTGGAGCAGATGGCCAGGATACGTTATTTATGCGGGGAGAAATTTGACCTCATATCAGGGGATGACGGGATTACTCTGCCTTTAATGGCAATAGGCGGGACAGGCGTTATATCAGTTGTAAATAATATCGTGCCTAAAGATGTGGCAGATATGGTTGCGAAATTTAAAAAGGGGGATCTGGAAGGCGCAAGAAAATTGCATTATAAACTTTTGCCTCTGATAAAAGCGGTATTTCTGGAAACCAATCCAATACCTGTTAAGACGGCAATGAGCCTTATGGGCATGATAGAGCCTGGATTAAGGCTGCCTTTATGCTCGATGGCTGAAGTAAATTTAGAAAAACTTAAAAAAGCGCTTAAAGATTACGGCTTACTCTAAAAGGAGAAGATATGATGGTAAGGATTATTATAAGCGGGATATCGGGCAGGATGGGGACCAGAATAGGTGCGCTTGCCAGCCAGGATAAAAATTTTGAAATAGCAGGGGCCATTGAGGCATCTTCCAGCCCGGCGGTCGGGAAAGATATCGGAGAGATAATTTCGGCAGGGAAAACAGGCAAAAAGGTGGAATCTGATTTTAATAAAATCGCAGAAACCTGTGATGTTTTGATAGAATTTACAGAGCCCTTAGCTACCCTGGAGCATCTGGAAACAGCGGTTAAGAATAAAAAAGCAGCGGTGATAGGGACCACTGGATTTTCCAAAGACGAAGTGGAAAAAATTAAAGAGGCTTCCAAAAAAATACCAATTGTTTTTTCTCCCAATATGAGCGTAGGCGCTAATCTGATGTTTAAAATCACAGAAGAAGTTGCCAGGGCGCTGGGAGAAGATTACGAGGTAGAAATAGTGGAGGCGCATCATAATCAGAAAAAAGACGCTCCGAGCGGGACAGCTAAACGGTTGGGCGAGGCTGTTTCTAAGGCAAAAGGCAAAACGCCTCCTATTCATTCTATAAGATTGGGAGATATAGTAGGAGACCATACGGTTGTATTTGCAGGTAAATCAGAAAGAATAGAATTGACGCACAGGGCTCATTCCAGGGATGCGTTTGCAAAAGGCTCGCTGGATGCTGCAAAATTTTTGGCAGGCAAAAAGCCCGGTCTTTATACAATGGCTGATGTTATTGGAGGATAGCAAAAGATGGGATTTGAATTTACCGAGAGGTTAAAAAAAATACCTCCTTATTTATTTGTTGAGATAGACAAAGCAAAGAGAATTGCGCGCGCTGAAGGCCGCGATATTATAGATCTTGGCATAGGAGATCCTGATGAACCTACGCCGAAAGAGATAGTGGACTCTCTTTATAAAGCAGCCCAGGATTCTAAAAATCATCATTATCCTTTGGATCAGGGGAGCTCTGTTTTCAGGGAGAGGATTGCCGGGTGGTACAGGGAAAGATTCGGAGTTATTCTTGATCCTGAAAAAGAAATTCTCCCTCTTATAGGTTCAAAAGAAGGCATAAGCCATTTGCCACTGGCATTTCTGAATCCCGGAGAAGTGTCATTAATTCCTGACCCGTGTTATCCTCCGTATAAAGGCGGCACTATCCTGGCAGGAGGCGCGCCTTATTTAATGCCTTTAATAGAGGAAAATAATTTTCTGCCGGATTTAAAAAGAATAGAGAAATCAGCTCTTAAGAAAGCGAAAATAATCTATATAAACTATCCGAATAATCCCACAGCAGCTGTCTCTGGAAAAGATTTCCTCGAAGAAGTGGCTATTTTTGCGAAAAAATATAATCTTATAGTAGCCAGCGACGCTGCATATTCCGAGGTGTCGTTTGACAACTACAGGCCTGCAAGCTTTCTAAAAGTAGAGGGCGGCAAAGAGATGGGGGCAGAATTTCACTCCCTTTCAAAAACGTGCAACATGACAGGATGGCGAGTCGGGTTTGCGTGCGGCAATGAAAAAATCATAGCAGGCTTGGCAAAAGTAAAATCCAATATAGACTCGGGCGTATTTAATGCAGTCCAGATGGCCGGGGTGACAGCGCTGGATATAGCAGATAAACATCTCGGGAGAATGAATAAAGTATACCAGGAAAGAAGAGATGCCTTAGTGGACGGGTTAAACAAACTGGGCTGGGTCATAACCAAACCAAAAGCCACGTTTTATGTATGGGCAAAGCTTCCTAAAAAACATAAATCTTCTATTGATTTCGCAAGGGCAGTCCTTGATAAAGCAGATATTATAATAACCCCTGGCATAGGATTCGGAGAAAGCGGCGAAGGCTATGTAAGGTTTGCGCTTACTGTTTCCAAAGAGAGGATCGAAGAAGCAGTCGAGAGGTTAAAAAAAGTCCTTTAAATATGCTTTGTTATATAGGTATAGGTTCTAATCTGGGAGACAGGGAAAAATACATAGGAAGTGCGATTGAGAAATTAAGGGCGATAAAAGGCGTAAAGGTAAAAAAGATTTCCGCTATTTATGAAACAGACCCTGTGGACGGGCCAAGGCAGGGCAAATACCTTAACGGGGCGATAGAACTCGAGACTGAGCTGGGACCCGGAGAGTTGCTTGTAAAATTACAGGCAATAGAAAATGAATTGGGCCGCAAGAGACTGGTTAAAAACGCTCCGCGAACGATAGACTTAGATATGCTTTTGTATGGCGATAAAAAGATAAATGAGCCCGGATTAAAGATTCCTCACCCCAGGATGTACGAGCGGGAATTTGTAATGAAACCTTTAAAAGAGATATATGCAGGTATATAGAAGCGTAAGATCTTTGGCAAAAAAAGTTTCTGAGATAAAGAAGCGCAATAAGACAATAGGCCTTGTGCCTACTATGGGTTTTTTGCACGAAGGCCATGCAAGTCTCGTAAGAAAAGCCAGGAAAGACACGGACTACGTTATTGTCAGTATTTTCGTAAATCCATCCCAGTTCGGGCCCAAGGAAGATTTTAAAAAATACCCAAGAGACCTGAAAAGGGATTTGGATATCTGTAAAATTGAAGGCGCTGATATAATTTTTGTCCCGAAACCTAAAGATATGTATCCGGACGGTTATTCTACCTATGTAAGCGTGGAAGGAATTACTGAAAAATTATGCGGGGCTTCCAGGCCGGGACATTTTCGCGGAGTAGCCACTGTGGTTGTGAAACTTTTTAATATTGCAATGCCTGATATTGCATATTTCGGACAAAAAGATGCTCAACAGGCAATCGTGATCAAAAAGATGGCAGAAGACCTTAACATGGACGTGGATGTAAAAATAATGCCTATTGTCCGGGAAAAAGACGGACTAGCCATGAGCTCAAGAAACGCTTATCTTAGTTCCGGGGAGCGGATTCAGGCCGCCTCGCTTTATAAGGCTTTAAGACTTGCAAAAAGATTATTTGATCATGGAGAAAGAAATTCCGCAAAGATAATCAGCAGAATGAGGGAGATTATAGGCAAAGAACCTGACGCTAAAATAGATTATATAGCTATAGTTGACACAAAGGAGCTGAAGGCAGTTAAAAAAATTTCCGGCAGAGCGCTAGCTGCAGTAGCTGCGCGGGTCGGGAATACTAGATTGATAGATAATGTTATTTTAAATTGAAAGGGGTTGATTTTATGATGTTCAGGACTGTTTACAAATCAAAGATACAGGGAGCGATAGTCACAGAGGCCAATCTGGAATACGTGGGGAGCATTACGATAGACGAAGATCTTCTGGACGCAGCTGATATAATCCCTAATGAGCGCGTGCAGGTAGTGAATCTGAATAACGGAAGCAGATTAGAGACTTATGTGATACCAGGCAAGAAGGGGTCAGGTGTTATCTGCATGAACGGCGGGACAGCGCGCTGGGCAGTGGTGGGAGACAGGATACTTGTGATATCTTACGCCATGATGGAGGCAAAGGACGCCGTCGTATTTAAACCCAAGGTTATTTTTGTAAACGATAAGAATAAAATAACGGGTAAGAAATGACGTCTCATATCTATAAAAAAGAAGACGACCTGAAGTATAAAGAAAATCTTAAGAAAAAGATCCTGAAACTTAAGAAAGAAAAGCACGCCGTGATAATAGTGCATAATTATCAGCGTGACGAAGTTCAGGATGTAGCGGATATAAGCGGCGATTCTCTGGCGCTCAGCCAGGCTGCGGTCAATGCCGACGCAAAGGTTATTGTTTTCTGCGGCGTGGATTTTATGGCGGAAAGCGCATCCATACTGAATCCTGACAAGATAGTGCTCCTGCCCGTGAAAGAAGCGGGCTGTCCCATGGCAGATATGGTAACTGTCGAGCGGTTAAGAGAAAGAAGAAATGAATATCCCGATGCCGCAGTTGTATGTTATGTAAATTCTTCCGCTCAAATAAAGGCCGAGAGCGACATATGCTGCACGTCTTCAAACGCCATCCAGATAGTCCAATCCCTCAAAGACTACAAAGAAGTCATATTCGTGCCTGATAAAAATCTGGGAAGATATGTCCAGCAGAATGTGCCGGATAAAAAGATAATCCTGTGGGAAGGATTCTGCCCTACACATATAAGGGTTTCAAAAGAAGAAATTTTAAAGGCCAAGGCAGATCATCCTGAAGCAGAAGTGGTGGCGCATCCGGAATGCAATCCTGACGTATTGAGCGTAAGCGATCATATATGCTCTACCGGCGGGATGTTTAAGTATGTCAAGGCCTCTAAATCAAAAGAGTTTATTATAGCCACCGAGTCCGGCATGCTTTACAGGCTGAGAAAAGACAATCCGGACAAGAAATTCTACATGCCCACAGACAGATTGGTGTGCCCCACAATGAAATTGACCACGCTTGGATGGGTTGCTCATTCTCTTGAGGCAATGGAACATGAGGTCAGGATAAGCGGCGATATAAGGGATAAGGCTTATAAATCCCTGGAACGCATGTTAAATGTTTCCGGAGAAAAACCAGGGGCCGGCCTGGCAGGTTACTAGAATGTTAAAAAAAATAGGCATAATAGGCTGCGGGGCAATGGGTTCCGGGATAGCAGATTACATATCCAGGAATCTGGCTGATAAATTAGAGATAATAGCTGTCTCTGATATTGATTCCGGGAAAGCAGAAGAACTTTCCAATAAAATAAAGCCGAAGCCCTTGGTAACTTCTATAGATGAAGTGATCAATAAATCCGACGTTATAATAGAAGCAGCATCTCCGGATATCTCTGGAGATGTAGCTGAAAAAGCAGACGCCTTAAAAAAAGACGCGCTTATCATGAGTACAGGCGGGCTTTTAAAAAAGCAGAGCCTTATTGAAAAGATAAATTCAGGACATTCCGGTATACATATCCCGAGCGGCGCCATATGCGGTTTGGACGGATTAAAATCAGCAATGACAGGCGCGGTTAAAAGCGTTACTCTTACCACCAGAAAGCCTTTGAAAGGCCTTGCAGGTTCCCCTTATTTAAAAGAAAAAAATATAGACATAGAAAAAATAGATAAAGAGACTCTTATTTATTCCGGCACAGCCAGGGATGCGATAAAATATTTCCCTCAGAATATAAACGTGGCTGTTACGTTGAGCATATGCGGGATCGGGGCGGATAAAACAAGCGTCAGGATATTTACTTCCCCTGATTACACAAGAAATACCCATGAGATAGAAATAGAAGGCGAGTTTGGAAGGCTATGGACGAAGACAGAAAACCTGCCTTCCAAAAATAATCCTAAGACAAGTCAATTGGCGATTTTTTCAGCGATAGCAAAGCTTAAAGAAATAACTTGATCTAAAAACATAAAGAGGGAGGGGGTGATTAAGGATGGAAAAAGTAATGAAATGCGGAATAAAGAAGCAGAAGGGATATCTTTATTTTATCGATAAACACGGAGATATCTCCAGAGCTAAGATGGCTCGAGGTGGAAAGAAAAAGAAAAAAAGATAAAAGTTTTTAATTCGTGTCCCGCACCTTTTTTAAAAAGGTGCGGGACTTCGAAAATCAAAATTCAATCAATGCGACTCCTAGTTTTAATCCTGCTTTTTGCGCTCCTGGCTATCTCTCAGATAAACACCGTAGTAGATTCTGATCTGTGGTGTCATTTTAAAACAGGCGAATATATCGTAAAAAATTTAACTGTTCCGACAACGGACATCTTTTCCTACACGCTGGAAAACCGCGCCTGGGTAGACCACGAATGGCTTGCGCAGATTTTGTTCTATTTTGTTTTTGCTAAATTTGGCTGGCTGGGCATTAATATCCTCAAGGCCATTATCATATCGCTGTGTTTTCTTGTCCTTTTATTCTTTATATTCTCTAAATATAAAAAGCTTATTTATGCTGCACTATTTACATTGCTTGCCGTGCTTGCATTCGGATACAGGTCATTTTTAAGGCCGGAAGTTTTTTCTTATTTATTATTATGCCTGTTCTTTTATATACTCGAAAGCGAGCGAAGGTTTTACATAGTGCCTTTACTGCAGATTTTATGGGTAAACCTGCACGGTTATTTTATATTAGGGCCTATCCTGGTATTTTTATATTGTATGGGGGAGCTTATTTCAGGCGATTTGACAAGGTCTAAAAGATTGGGCGCGTTATTTATAGTAACCTGCCTTGCATGTTTTATAAATCCCTATTTCTATAAAGGCGCTGTTTATCCGGTTGAAATATTGATAAATATTTTTAATCAGCAAAAAGCCTATCTGCAGAATATATATGAATTAACAATGCCTATCAATGTCGGCTTAGGCAGATATCTTTTTTTCTGGATTTTTGCAGTTTTGTCAAGCGTTACGTTCCTGATAAATCTCAGGAAGGCCAAGATGCGGCATGTCCTGATTTTTTTAGGCGCATTTACGGCCTCTTACGCAGCAATAAGGAACATGCCTATCTTTGTATTCGTGGCCATGCCTTTGGCTGTTATCAATTTGAATGAATCGAAGTCAACCAGAAATATAAACGAGAGAAAATATTATATTGCTTTGGTATTTATTATCTTGGCGGCGGTATATTTTTTTATTTCCAATAAGTATTACGAGTTTACAAAACAGTCCGCATTCAGAAAAACAGAATCTAAAATGATGGGGCTTTTAACGCCGTCCAAGGCATGCGATTTTTTAGAGAAGAACAATATAAATGGCCGCATGTTTAACAGCATTGATTACGGGCATTACATAGCGTATAGGTTTTATCCTGAAAAAAGGGTATTCATAGACGCAAGGACGGAGTTGTATACATATGATTTTTACCAGTCGCATCAAAGGGCTCAAAATTATCCGGGCGAGTGGAAAGACCTTCAGAAAAGATATGATTTTGATATTGCGTTTCTCAGGCATTTATTCAGCGGTACCGAGAGGCTCGTGAAGTATTTATACAATAGTAAGGAATGGGCTTTGGTGTATTACGATGAAAGCTCTGTTGTGTTTTTGCGCGATACGCCTGAAAACAAGGCTGCGATTGAAAAATTCAGGATAGGTTTCAGCGATAAAAAGATAGGGAAATCAGAAGAGGTGCTGAGCGTGGCGAATTTTTTTGAAAAGATAGGCGAGGTTAGATTAGCAGAGCAGGTTTATGATAAACTTTTAGAAGCCAATCCTAAATTTTTGGAGCCGGCCAATAACCTGGTAGCTATTTATATAAACAGCGGAAGGTTTGATCAGGCGCTGGAGGTTCTGGATAAATTTTTGCAGTACTATCCTGAATCAGCAGAGCTCTATTGCAATAAGGGTATTGTTTATCTGCGTATGGGCAAAAAGGAAGAAGGTCTTTTAATGTTAGAAAAATCTGCAAAGTTAAATCCTTATTTAAGGCAAGCTTCTTACATGCTCGGCCTTGTATATTACGAAAAAGGCTATCCGGATAAAGCAACGAGGCAATTCATAAAGTACCTGGCCCTGGATCCGTATAATGCGGGCGCGCATAAAATATTAGGAGATATTTATAAACAAAAAAGGTTTTTTAAAAAAGCTGAGTCGGAATACAATGAGGCGGATAGATTAGAGGGAAGGTGAGAAGGGAAAAGGATTATGGCCGGGATGACAGGTTATTTTGAAAAAAATAAAAAATATGCAATTGGACTGCTTTCTCATTTAATAGAAATTCCCACCGTGAATCCTCCCGGAGAAAATTACGAAGAAATAGTGTGTTTTCTTGAAAAAGAATGCAGAAAGCTGGGGTTGTCTGTTAAAAAATATATTACGCCAAGGAGCGCGTTAAACAGGTTTAGAGTAAGATGCGGCTCTGAGAGAGTGAACCTGGTAGCTGATTTGAATGTAGGAGCGAAAAAAACCCTCCATATAAATTCTCATTATGATGTAGTTCCCGCTACTGATAAGTGGATTACAGATCCTTTCAGGGCAGTGGTAAAGGCCGGCAGGATCTATGGCCGCGGCTCAGAAGACATGAAAGGGAATATCGCGAGCGTATTGTTTGCAATAAAAGCGTTAAAAGACTGCGACATAAAGCCAAAAATAAATATACAGCTTTCCTTTACTCCTGACGAAGAGATAGGCGGAAGGACAGGTCTTGGATATCTGGTTGAGAAGGGCTTTGTAAAAGCTGATTACGCAATGAGCGAGGGGTGCTCCGGAAACCATGTTTCTATGGGCAATAAAGGCGTTTTGTGGGCTGAGGTAGAGGTCGTAGGCAAATCAGCCCATGGTTCCGTGCCGCATAAGGGCGTAAATTCATTTGAAAGAATGAATATGCTTGTGAATGAATTTGGAAAACTTAAAAATAAAATCTCCAAGAGAAAAACACGGCATAAGATGCAGGATGCCGTTACTAAAAGCGCTACTTTTATGATGGGAGGATTTTTAGAAGGCGGGATTAAGGTGAATGTGATCCCCGGGTCGATAAAATTCAGCATAGACAGACGGCTTATCCCGGAGGAAAACATAAATGCCGCGAAAAAAGAGATAGAGGTTGTTATTAAAAAATTTAATGCCAGGTACAAAGATTCGAAAGTTAATATAAGGTTTGTTTCGCAGGAAGGGCCTGCCGTATCCCTAAAAGACAAGGTATTTTTTAAAGTAGTTTCTGATGCTGTGAAGTTTACGACAGGTAAGTGTGCGAATTTCAGCGTGATGCCCGGTGCAACTGACATGCGGTATTTCATGTGGAAAGGCATACCCGCTCTTGGTTATAGCGCAAGCGGCGGGGAAAAATGGCACAGCGACGATGAGTTTGTTTATATAGAAAGCCTGATTAGCACTGCTAGGATTTTTGCATTAATTATGAGCAAGATATCTTAAATAACTTTACAATTCAACAACGTCGAATTTAATAAATTAGACGTTGTTGAAAAGTATAGAAGATAAAATGATTAAAATATTCGGGGCAAAGGAGCATAATCTCAAGAATATAAATCTGGAGATTCCTACTAACAAGCTGGTGGTAATCACCGGTCTTAGCGGCTCAGGGAAATCCTCGCTTGCGTTTGATACGATATACGCAGAAGGCCAGCGCAGGTACGTGGAGAGCCTGTCTAGCTACGCCAGGCAGTTTCTGGAGCAGCTTGAAAAGCCCGACGTGGAGCGCATAGAAGGCTTGTCCCCGGCTATTTCTATTGAACAGAGAAAGGCAGGCGGGAACCCGCGCTCTACAGTAGGTACCACTACGGAGATATACGATTATCTGAGGCTTCTCTTTGCCCGCATAGGAAAGCCTTATTGCTACAAATGCGGACAGGAAATAAAACAGCAGAGCCAGGATGAAATAGTAGACAGGATTTTAAAGTATCCGGACGGGACATCTGTTATTGTGCTTGCTCCTATTGTCAGGGGCAGGAAAGGCGAATATCACAGCCTGTTCAGCGAATTAAAAAAACAAGGATTTGTGAGAATAAGATTAGATGGTAGCGTTATTTCCCTGGATGAAAAGATAAAACTGGATAAATTCAAGAAGCATAATATAGAGGTCGTGGTGGACAGGATTGTAATTGAAAAAGGAATAAGGGAAAGACTGGCGGATTCCGTAGAAACAGCTTTAAAGGTAGGCAAGGGGCTGCTAGTGGTTAATAGAGCTGACAAGACAGATGAGCTTTTCAGCGAATTATATTCGTGCCCTGAATGCGGAGTGAATTATGAAGAAATAGAGCCCAGGATGTTTTCGTTTAACAGCCCTTACGGCGCCTGCAGCTCATGCGATGGCCTGGGCACTATAATGGATATAGATCCGGATCTTGTCATACCTGATAAAACAAAATCTTTAAGAGAGGCAATAAGGCCCTGGCGTGTGGGAGGAATGAGAATAGTGCTTCACTACAGGAGGCTTTTAAGAAAGCTGGGGCAGGAATACGGTTTTGATATAGATACAGCCTTTAATAAAATCCCTAAAAAAATAAAGGATGTTATTCTGTATGGTTCAAAAAGAGCAGAATGGGGCGTTTATTTTGAAGGAGTCGTGCCTAATCTATTGAGAAGATTGAAAGACACGGACAGTGAATTTATGAGGACCGAAATAAATAAGTATACAACTATTTCTACCTGCCCTGAATGTAAGGGCAAAAGATTAAAGCCAGAAGCGCTTTCAATAAAGATAAATGACGTATCTATCAGCGATGTTTCCGGTTTTTCAATCAGAGACGCAAAAAAATTCTTCTTAGATATAAAGCTTACCCTGACGCAGGAAACAATTGCACGCCAGATTTTAAAAGAAATACGCGAGAGATTTAGTTTTATGACTAATGTCGGGCTTGATTATCTTACGCTTGACAGGATCAGCTCTACTCTTTCAGGAGGAGAAGCGCAGAGGATAAGGCTGGCAACTCAAATAGGGGCCGGGCTGGTGGGCGTTCTTTATGTGCTGGACGAGCCAAGCATAGGCCTTCATCAAAAAGACAATGCAAAGCTTCTTGATACGCTGAAGGCGCTGAGAGATTTGGGAAATACGCTGATAGTTGTTGAGCACGATGAAGCTACTATAAGGAATGCGGATTATATCATAGACCTTGGCCCCGGCGCAGGCAAACACGGCGGATATGTGGTAGCAAAAGGTTCTATTGATGATATTATAAATTCAAAAGAATCTCTGACGGGCAGCTATATGCGAGGAGAATTAAAGATAGATGTGCCTGAGAAAAGGCGGAAGGCGCTAAAGAACAGGTCTATCGTGATCAGGAATGCAAGAGAGCATAATCTTAAAAATATAAACGTCCAGATACCGCTTGGCCTTTTTGTGTGCATAACAGGGGTGTCCGGTTCAGGTAAAAGCACGATGGTGGACGATATTTTATATAAAGCCCTGGCGAAAAAACTTTACGGGTCTAAGGAAAAGCCCGGAGCGCATGATGAGATTGAAGGCGCAGATCAGGTGGATAAGGTTATTGTTGTTGACCAATCGCCCATAGGCAGGACCCCGCGTTCAAATCCGGTAACTTATACGGGAGTATTTTCTTTTATCAGGGATATATTTGCAAAACTTCCCGAGTCCAGGATGAGGGGGTATAAACCCGGCCGGTTCAGTTTTAATGTTAAAGGCGGCAGATGCGAGGCGTGTCAGGGAGACGGCATCAAACAGATAGAAATGCATTTCCTGCCTGATGTTTATGTGACTTGCGAAGTTTGTGACGGCAGGCGGTATAATCACGAGACCTTGCAGGTTCTTTATAAAGGAAAATCAATTGCCGATGTCCTGGAGATGACGGTTGAGGACGGGATGGAACTTTTTAAAAATATCCCGCATATTCGTCAGAAGCTGAAAACGCTTTACGAAGTAGGGCTTGGGTATATTGAATTAGGGCAATCTGCTACAACGCTTTCAGGAGGAGAAGCGCAAAGGATAAAACTTGCCGCAGAGCTGAGCAAGATAGGGACAGGTAAAACCCTTTACATACTGGATGAACCTACCACAGGCCTGCATTTTGCAGACATAGACAGGCTGCTAAAGGTATTGCATGCGCTTGTAGGGGGAGGGAACAGCGTTTTAATAATAGAGCATAATCTGGATGTCATAAAATCAGCAGACTACATAATAGACCTTGGACCCGGAGGAGGGGATGAGGGCGGGAATATAGTAGCCTGCGGCACGCCTGAAGAAATAGCTAAAGTCCAATCCTCATATACCGGACAATATTTAAAAGAGTATATTTAATATATATATTTTAGCCAGGCTGGGGTCTGAGGCGCATTAGAAAAATTTCGGCAAAAGTCCGCAAGGAATTACGGCGAAGTTTTTATACCGTCAAGACTACCTTCGGTATAAAAAATGAGCCGTAAGCCGTAGCGGACGGCGAAATTATTTCAGCGCCGAACGGCCCCAGCCTGGCTAAATGATTTATATATTTTTATCTTGAATATTGCCTTTATCAATGTTATATTTATAAACAAGATGCGTACTATTAGATATATATTTATTATTATATCCGCTATATTAGTATTATATACCTCTTTAAATGCCGAAGAGAACTCCGATTTTACCTTAGGTAAAAAATCTTTCCAGGACGGTTTCTACGAAATAGCCGCAAAATCATTCCAGAAATTCTTATCTGAAAATCCAGCAAATGCCAATGCCCTGGAGGCCAGGCTTTTACTGGGAGAGTCTTGCGTATATCTCAACAGGTTCAGCGATGCCATGCAGGAACTCGATGCTGTTATAAATTCGGAAACAAAAACGGATTCCAAAGATGAGGCCATGTACTGGAAGGCGGAGATATATTTCAGGACCAGGGATTTTGGAAAAGCAAGAGAGATCTACGATGTTATCTTAACAGAATTTCCAAAATCAAATTACGCAGCTTATATAAAATACGCGTATGCCCTGTCTTTGTATGAAGAAAAAAAGTACCAGGAATCCATGGATAAATTTTCCGCATTTGTGTCTGACTATCCAAAAAGCGAATTAAAGGAAGATTCTGAATTAAAAATAGGAGAAATACTTTACAGGCTTAAAAAATACAATGAATCCAGAGAGAAGTTGTCCGGATTTATCCAGGAAGCCAAGGATGCTAAGAAAATAAAACTGGCTTATTTTTACATAGGGGAAAATTACTATTACCAGAATGATTATAAAAATGCATTGGCCTCATTTAAGAAGTCCCTGGAGATGGCTGGTGATGCAACTATAGATTTTTACGCTATATATGATACCGCCTGGAGCTATATGAAGTCAGAGCTGTATGAGGATGCTGTCAGGGAATTTGTGCGGCTAGAAAGCATTAAAAAAGACGATAGTCTTATGGATTCCGTTATTGCAGGCAAAGCCCAGGCATTTATGAAGATGAACAAATTTGATGAGGCCTTGAAGTGCTTTACTGAGATTATAGAAAAATTTCCAAAGAGCGGAATGATAGCAAAAGCGTATCTTGGCAAGTCAGAAGCGCTTTACAGGCTGGGGCTGTACCAGGATGGTATAGAGGTCCTTAAAGACGGGATAAAAAAATTTCCCTCAGCCAGTTATACCGTAGATATGGAATATAATCTTGGATGGCTTTATTTTAAAACAGGTAAATATAATGATGCTATAGAAAAGTTTAGCAGGGTAATAAAAGACACCAATGAGGATATTTACCGCATAACGTCATATTGCAGAATGGGCGATGCATATTTTCAGTTGGACCAGATGGATAAGGCATCAGAAGCTTATGACATGGTTTTGAAAGAGGCAAATGTGAATCCTGACGCCATATTCGGCTATGTAGATTATGCGCAGTATCAGATAGGCAGGATACAGTTCAGATCCGAAAGATATGAAGGCGCTGTACTGGCTTTCAGGAGTTTATTGACAAATTACCCTGATTCAAAATATACAGAAGACGCTAATTACGGCCTGGCATCTTCGTATTTCAAAAAAGGTTCTTTTCAGGAAGCTGCTTATGAATTCAAGGCATTTCTTGAAAAATTCAAGGACACAAAATACAGGGAAGATGCTGAGTTTCAGATGGCAAGCGCTTTTTATAACAACTCTGATTATAAGCAAGCCATGGCAGCATTCCAGGATATAGTTTCCAAGTATCCTGATAGCCAATCCGGCAGGACGGCATTATATGAAATAGGGTGGTGTTATTATAAAATAGGCGATAATAAAAAAGCCTTAAACCAGTTTGAAGAATATATAATCAGGTATCCGGAAGATAAGCTGGCACTAGATGTGAGGTTCTGGCTCGGGGAATACTATGCGAATAGAAAAGATTTTGATAAGGCAGAAAAATATTTTGATGAGCTTATTAAAACAGGTCCGGATACCAGCCTTGCGGATGACGCTGCTTACAGGTTGGCTATAATATTTTATGAAAAAGGAGATCTGGATAAGAGCATGAAGGCCTTGGAAGATTTGATAGTAAGCTATCCTAACAGCGATCTGATGCCCACAGTAAAGCTTAAGGCGATAGATATCCTCATGAAAAAGAATAATTTAGGTGAAGCAAAGGAAAGACTTTTGAAATTTATAACAGAGCATAAAAATACAGCTTTTGTAAAAGTGGCTTCCAAGTATCTCGGGGACATAATGAAAAAAGAAGGCAAGATTAAAGAGGCGATAGATTATTATAAAGAATCTCTGGATGAAAGGCGCGGAGATTTCAATGCCGGGATACAGCTTACGATAGGACAGCTTTACGAAGAGTCAGGAGATTTGGATAGCGCAGTAGCAGAATACATGAAAGTAGGATACATATATCCTGATTCTACCGCTATAGTAGCTAATGCAAATATTTTATGCGGAAAATTATTAGAAAAACAGGGCAAGAGAGACGAAGCCATAAAGCTTTATAAGAAAATATCAGATATGGATACAAAAGAAGCTGAGTTTGCAAAAGAAAGGTTAAAGGTTTTAGAATAAAAAAGAAAGGGAATCAAGCTTATGTTTGAACTTATACAAAAGAGCGGGGCGATAATATATCCTATAATATTATGTTCTGTTATAGCCTTTGGCATAATTCTGGAGAGGCTTTATTATCTTCATAAAATAAAGATAGATACGGTAATTTTTATGAACAGCATAGAAACAGCTTTGAAACACAATAAGATTGCAGAGGCAGTGAAGATATGCGAGGATACCCCCGGACCTATAGCGCGTATAATAAAAGCAGGGCTGCTTAAACACGATAGGCCTAGACAAGAAATGAAAGAGGCGATAGAAGATGCGGGCCAGCAGGAAGTCCCAAGGCTTGAAAAATATATAAAAATTTTAGCTACCATAGCTCATATAGCTCCTCTTCTCGGGCTTCTTGGAACTGTTGTCGGAATGGCGAGCGCTTTTCAGGTAATCCAAATGAAAGCAGTAGCGCTTAATCCCGTAAACACAGCTGATCTTGCAGGCGGGGTGTGGCAGGCGCTTTTGACTACAGCTGCAGGCCTTATCGTGGCGATACCTGCAATAGTGGCCTATCATTATCTGGTTAGTAAGGTTCAGGATTTTGTTCTTGAGATGGAACGCAGCGCAACAGAGTTGATAAACATAATGTCACAGAGAATAGAGGGTTATTAAATGCAGTTTAAGCGCAATCTTTACATAGAAGATGCCAAGCTGGACATAGTCCCTCCCGTAAATTGCATTTTTCTGCTTTTGATATTTTTTCTATTAACTTCAAATTTTATATTTCAGTCAGGTATTAAGATAAATCTTCCAAGAGCCGTGACCAGCGAAGTTTTGCAAGAGAATACCGCTGTTGTAACTATTACCTCTGATAATAGGTTCTATTTAAATCATACGCCGGTAACTTTGATAGAACTGAAAAGCAAGCTTGAAAAAATGCCTGTTTCAGAGCCTATATTGATAAAGGCTGACAGGGATGTGACTTTGAGCAAGATAGTAAATATATGGGATTTTTGCAGGGGTTTGGGCATAAAGCAGGTCAATATAGCTACCAATCAGGAGGTAGAATAAAACAACTGGAAAAACGACGTTGTTGAAAAGCATAGTTATGATAATGGCTAAAGACAGAGGTTTGAATATTGCAATAGCGGTTTCGGTTTTATGGCATTTTTTGCTGATAATTTCAGTTAATCCGGTATTTAAAACAGGCCATATAATGGAACACGATACTTCAATAGCGTTTCTGGGTAGCATTCTTGAAAGGGTTGTACCCGGAGAAGAAAAGCCTTTAATGTCCGGTTATGTTCCAAAAGAAAATAAAATAGACAAAATGAAAACCAGCGAGGCCGACTTTATAAACACAGAACCGGAAAAAATAGAATTTTTCTCCCCTTCGGATACGGCTGAATTTTTCAATTTAAACCCAAATCATAAAAAAGAGACAGTCAGGGTTAACTTTTCAGATTTTTTTATCAAAGGAGAAGCCAGGGACAGGATGATCATATATAAGCCGGATTTGGATAAGGTTACAGTTCTGCCTTCAGATTTTAATTCGGATTTCAGCGCGAACATTAAATTTAAAATATCGAAAGAAGGGTTTGTTAAATACGCAGAATGCGTTACATCAAGCGGTTTTCCGGAAATAGACCAGGCAGCTATAAGGTATATAAGAAAGTGGCAATTTGTCCCCAATCCAGAATACGACCAGGAGGGGATTGTGCGGGTTAGCTTTAAATAATGTTAAAAATAGAATTTTCTGCCGCAATTGCATTGTACCTTATTTTAACAACTTGTCTCGTATTACTGGTGCTTGTATTTGAAAACAAGAAAAAGCCAAAGCAGTTTTCTTCTGAAAAGAATTTTTTATGGCAATGTTCTATCTGTACTTATGTGTATGTAGACTCTAGGCATTCTAATATATCTCAATGTCCGCGATGCGGAAGTTATAATAAAAAAGAAGCACAGGAGAAAGGAGGAGGTGCTTATGCCTGATGAAAAAATAGTAAATGAAGAGGAAAAATTACCGATAGGGCCGCCTTTAAAAGTCCTGGATTACAGAACTATCAGCAGGGGGTTTGGGTGGTGGTCAGCAGTAGTACTGGTTGAATCGTGGGGAAATAAAAGACTATGCATGTATTTATGGCAGAAGTCAGATACCGGCTGGAAAAGAAAGCAGAAATATACAATACATAGCCAGGAACGCTGGCAGCTTATATCAGAAGCGATTGAAAAATTAATAGGAGAATTGCAGTAACTTATTATAGTTCAATGAGTTACTAAATTTAATATGAAAAAAAATACTAAAGGTATAGCTGTTTTTACAACTTTAATGTTTTTGTTTCTTTTATCCTTAATTGCTGTAGCGGTTCTCTTGACAGCGTATAACTATAACAATATTTGCGAAGGCCAGATAAGAAGGTTAAAAGCTATGACTTCAGCAGAAGCAGGCATTAATTATGCTTATTGGTATTTAAGGGATGATCCGGCTTATGGCGGCGGCACATTATCCCTTAATTTGAATGGAATTCCAGTAACTATAACTATTTCAGCTCCTGTTTCAGGCAGATATACAATAAGTTCTAAAGCAACATACCAAAAGACAGTGGTTCCGTAGTGCAAATGGCCTTATATTTGTAACTAGTTATATTTAAATAAGTTAAGGAAAAATATAGGAAATATCTATATTTTTCCTTATTTTTTTATTCTGCCATTATTTTTTCATAATTCATTTATTTTAAATGACTTACCTTAATTATTAATCCTTAATCTTTAGCCCTTTCCTTGACAAAGTAAGTTCTTTATGGTATATTTTGTTTCACCTATAAAATCGGTAACTCTATTAGGAGGCGTTATAAATGTCAAGACTCATGGATACAGATGAATTAGCCAGATACCTTAAGCTGGAGAAGCAGACTATCTACAATTGGCTTCATCAAAAAAAGATTTCAGGCATAAAGGTTGGTCATGTCTGGAGATTTGATAGAAAGTCTGTTGATGAATGGTTGAATTCTCAGATGGTAGAAGCTAAGACTAAAGTATAATAACATAATTAAAAGGTTTTTATGATAGGCGAAAACATATTAGCTATCCTTAATCCCAAAAAAGTTATTGGCTTGTACGTGAGCCAGGATACAGTAGACCTGGTTGTGCTTAAATCAGGCCTGGGAGGACCCAAGCTCGTAAAGTTCGGACAGGTATCTATATATCCCAAGAAATCAGAACATGTTGTAGAAATTATACCGGAAGCTCAGGCATCCAGCGCAACGCCTTCCCGGACTGAAACATCCAATAAAGCTAAAACAAGAGAAGAATATATTATAGAAGCTATAAAAAAAGTTTTTGCAGAAAATAATGTAAAGCCCGGCAGCGTGATTACTGCTATATCAAGCGAAGAGACCATGGTCCGGTATTTTCAAATGCCGAATATCCCAAAACAGGAAAGGGCAACTGCTGTTAATTTTGAAGCAAAGAGATATATACCTTTCCGGATGGAAGAAGTTGTTTCTGATTTTCAGGTGTTGCCAAGCAAGACTGTTCAAAGCGGGATGGATGTAGTATATGTAGCAGTGAAAAAGAATACCATTGAGGAGTATTTAAACATGCTCAATGCGGCAGGGGTAACGCCTGCGATAATAGAATCAGCGCCTTTTAGTTTAATGAGGGCTTTTAACGCAGCCAAGCAATTAGACACCAAAGTTAATACTGCAATAGTCGATATAAACAGCAGTTCTCTTAATATTAATATTATCAGAAACGGGGTCCCGTACATAATAAGAGATATACCTATATCTGATATTGAAACCGAAGGCAAATCGTTAGAACCTATATTTGAAAAAATACTGGCAGAGATAAGGCTTTCCTTTGATTTTTATGAAAAACAGTTCCCCAGCGAAGTTATAGATAAAATAATTATATACAGCAGGTTTCCTCTGGAAAACTGGCATGAAATAGTAGGCAAGGAATTACAGATACCCGTAGAGGTGGGAGACCCTCTGAGGGGAATAAAAATCGGATCAGGGGTTGTGCCTTCCAAGGTGGCTATATGCTTTGGTATCGCGCTTAGAGGCCTGGCAGAACCCTTGATAGATATAAATTTATGCAAAGAAAGGATGGTTGTTTATAAAAAGAAGGAGATGTTTTTAAAAATGGTATTTTTAGAAGCTTCTCTGGCTGTATTTTTATTAATACTATTCAAGGTTTTCGTTATGAGGGCTATGGTGCCTCTCGCCAGTGAATTAAGCAAGACATTATCTGAAAGGCCGAAGGTGGGAGTGAATGTAAAGAGCGACGAGATATCCGACCTGGAAAAAATAAAAAATGAGATGGAAACAAGGAAAAACCTTCTGGAAAGCCTGATATCCAGCCGGACTTACCTGACCCCCAGGTTGCAGGATATGGTAAAAATGGCACCTAAAGAGATGTGGTTGAGCGAAGTTAGTTTCGAAGAAAAAAAAGATAAAAAGAACATAGCCAAAATTACCAGGTTCCTTAATATAAAAGGTTATTATCTTGTGACTGATAAGATTGGCGAAAAAGACGATATTGTAAATATCTTTCTGGGAAAGCTGAAAGAATCAAAGGTTTTTAATAACGGAATGTCCAAGGCGGATATAGTATCTGTCAAAAAGATTGATATGGACGGAAGAAAGGTTTCCAGTTTTGAAATATCTTTCACGGGGCCATGAATATGAAAAAAGAAAAAACAGAGAATAACACCAATAAAAAACTTTTTATAGTAACCGCTGTCATTATAGTTTTAACATTGTTTGTGAGCATTGTTTTTATCTACCTGCCTTTTGAGGACAAAAATAAGTCCTTGAGAAAAGATATATTGAGAGAAAGGGATAAGAATGTTCTTGTGGGCAAGATAAAGGCTCTGGGTAAATATATAGATGTGTACGGCAAAAGGATTCCTGAGAGCGGAGGCGTTTCATGGCTTTTAGGAGAGGTGTCGGATATGGCTTCAAAGGAAAAGATAGAGATAGCATCCATAAAGCCCGGGAATCCGGAGGATTGCGGCCTGTATACAAAACTATTTGTGGTAGCAGAGATAAATTCTACTTATAGCCTGCTTAGAAATTTTATTTTCAGGATAGAGTCTTCGGAAAAATTTCTCAAGATAGAAAGCGTTAATATAAAGAGAATGGACCTCGATGATAATTTTAAAAAAGGTTCAGAAAAATTTAAGGCATTTGACGTAAAGGCAACTGTTGTTGTAAGCACGATTGTATCAAAGGAATAATTTATGGCAGAAGCGACCCAAAAAAAACAGCATACCATAGAATATATAGCAATGGCCGCATTGGTAGTGGTAGCCCTTATTATAGGTATGAAAAGATTTCAAAAAGGCAGTACTAATGATGAGGTTTTCTCCAGAAAGGAATTTAATAAGAAATGGGAAGAGGTGGTGATACTGGAGGCAGGTGTTCCTAAAAAGGAAAAAGAAATTGCTTATACGGAAGGAGAAGACAGGATTATTTTTAAAAGCCCCATAGATGATGCTGAACAGAGTGAAAAAACAGAAGAGAATATAGTTCTTCCTGATATGAAATACCAGGGCATGGTCTGGAAGAGCTCAAGGCCGCAGGCTATTATAAATAATAAGGTATACGATATAAAAGATGTTATTAAAGTAGATGCGGAAACAGGAGGAGGGGGTATCCTGGTTAAGGATATAGCTAAAGACGGCATTCATTTAATATACAAAAACAAGGAATTTATAGTAAGTCCAAAGTAGGGAAGGTTTTAAACCCTCCCCTACAATCTATAGGAGGTTTGTCATGAAAACGATCAGATTAGTCGTCGCTATCATATTTGCTATTTTTTACTTAACTCCGTATTCATTTGCAGCTGACACTTACACTAAAGATGTTTCTCCCGGCAAGAGCAATTTGATCTCAATGGATTTTCAGGACGCTAATCTTAAGACAGTGCTGAAGGTTTTCTCTCAGCAGTCAGGGCTGAATTTTATTGCCAGCCAGAATGTCCAGGAGAGGACTGTTACGGTTTATTTTGATAACGTTAAAGTAGAAGACGCCCTGAATTATATAATGAAAGCGAATAATCTGGGCTATGAACAAGAATCCGGAACCAATATATTTATAGTTAAGGAGACAGGGAAGCCTGAAGTCGAAACTATTACAAAGATATATGAATTAAAATATGCTCAATTGAACGTGCTTGCTAAAAAGGAATCCGGTTCGTCCGGTAGCAGTAAAGGTTCAGCCGGCAGCACCGTAGAATCTGAAGCAGAAATAGTTTCGGTTATCAAGAACATACTTTCTTTAAATGGGAAAGTAATAGCAGACAAAAGATCCAACAGCCTTATTATAAAGGATGTACCCAGCCAGTTTCCTATAATAGAGGATTTATTGGCCAGAGTTGACGTGAGAACCCCCCAGGTAATGATAAAGGTAGAAGTCCTGGAGGTTACCACGAAGGCGGTGGAGAATTTAGGAATAAACTGGAGCGGTTCATTCGGAACATTTACAGGGCCTGTTCATAATACTATATTTCCTATGAATAATACCCTTGGAAGGAACAATTCAACTGGAGAAGGCATCGCTACAACAGGAACTTTTAGCATGTCAGGCGTAACTGCTGCCATATCCGCATTGTTAACCGACAGCGGTACAAAAATACTTGCCAGACCCCAGGTTATGGCTATGAATAATGAAACAGCAAGAATAGAGCTTTCTTCCAAAGAGAAAGATACCGAAACAGTCGCAGCTACTTCATCAAGTACCGGCGTAGGCGTTTCAGGCAAAACCTGGACTTCCCAGGACACGGGAGTTATTCTAGAGGTTACGCCGCAAATCAGTAAAGACGGATATGTGACAATGAATTTAAAGCCGAGCGTTACTGAATTAGAGGCTTCCAGATTTACAAGCGCATATGATTCTCATAAAAGATCCGCAGAGACAACCGTTATCGTTAAAGACGGAGAAACAGTCGTTATAGGCGGCCTGATTAAAGCCAAACATCAGAACTCAGTTAACAAGGTTCCGTTTTTTGGAGACATACCTTTTATGGGGGCGGCATTCCGTTATAAATCTAAAGAGAATACTGATAGGGAACTTATAGTATTCATTACGCCGACTATTATTAAAGACAGTTCTTTCGTAGCCTTGGGAAGCATCTCGGAACGGGAACAGGAAAAACCAAAGGCAGTAAGAGAAAAAGAAGTTAACACGGTTTTAGATTTATTCGGCGGATAATTTAGTAAATTTCTATTCCGTTCGGCGATCCCGATCGACGATCGGGATCGCCGAACGGAGTGCATATAAAATGAAAAAATCAAGAGAAAAATTAGGCCAGATACTATTAAAAGAAAATCTTGTAACAGAAGAGCAGCTGGAAAAAGCTATTGATATCCAGAAAAAAGAAGGGACAAGGCTGGGAGAGACTTTAATCACTCTGGGGATTGTAACGGAAAAAGATATTGTTATCGCAATGGCAAAACAGCTGTCAATCCCTTATGTCTCTTATGCGAAGGGCCTTCTGAAACCGGCAGACGGCCAGAACCTTGCAAAATTGGTACCGGAGGATTATGCCCGCAGGAACATGCTTCTCCCTATTTCCAGGCACATAAATTCCCTTACAGTCGCTTTTATGGATCCGCTGGACCTTATTACTATAGATAATTTAAAACGCATGACAAGCTGCGAGATAAGCCCGATCATAGCTACCAAGACAGACCTTCAAAGAGCTATTGATGAATTTTACGGCAAAGAAGATCTTTTAAAAGATGCTATAAGCGATTCGTATGAATTAGAGGAATTCAAGATAGAAAAAGATACCGAAGCGGATTTAAGCTTAGATGATCTTATCGCGAGGGCAGAAGAAGCGCCTGTTGTAAAGCTCGTGGATCTTATATTGATGCAGGCTATAAAAGACAGGGCCAGCGATATACATATAGAGCCTTTTAAAAATAAGATTAATATACGATACAGGATAGACGGGATTCTGTATGAGATACCGCCTCCGGCAAGGCATCTCTTGCCGGCTATTATTTCCAGGATAAAGATACTTTCAAATTTGGATATAGCGGAACGCAGGCTTCCTCAGGACGGGGTATTTTTTGTAAAAGTAGAAAATAAAGGCATAGATATACGTGTTTCTACCATACCCGCTATATTCGGAGAAAAGGTTGTGCTCAGGATATTGGATAAATCCTCTACGCCCCTAAATCTTGGAGACCTTGGTTTTGATCCGGAAGAACTTGAGAGATTCAGAAAGGCTATAATCAGCCCGAACGGCTTAATTTTAATTACAGGGCCTACCGGAAGCGGAAAAACCACAACGCTTTACGCAGCGTTAAGTGAAATAAAAAGCCCGCGCAAAAATATCTCAACAGTAGAAGACCCTGTGGAATATAAGATGGAAGGGATAAACCAGGTCCAGATAAAGCCGAACATAGGATTTACTTTTGCTTCTGCACTTAGGGCGTTTTTAAGGCAAGATCCTGATATTATAATGGTTGGAGAAGTCAGGGATCTGGAGACAGCCCAGATATGCATAAGGGCATCTCTTACGGGGCATCTTGTTCTAAGCACCTTGCATACTAACGATGCGCCAAGCGCCATAGCCAGGCTGATAGATATAGGCCTTGAGCCGTATTTAATAAGTTCTTCATTGATTATGGTAGGGGCTCAAAGGCTTGTAAGAAAGCTGTGTCCGGAATGCAAAGAGGCTTATGAGACAACCCCTGCGTTAATCAAGGATTTAGGAATAAAGCAGGAGCTTTTATATAGACCAAAGGGTTGTAGCTATTGCGGCCATACCGGCTATAGAGGCCGAGTGGCTATATATGAGATAATAATTATAAATGATAAATTAAGGGAATTGATTGCAAAAGGGGCTTCGCTTGGAGCGCTTAAAGAAAAAATAAAAGAGCTCGATTTCCCGACTCTATTTAAGAGTGGAATGAAAAAAGTGGAAGAAGGTTTGACCAGCGTTGAAGAGGTGTTAAGCATAACGCTGGCTGCTGAAGGAGAATAGAAGGCGTAAAAAATACTTAAAGTGGGAGGGCAGGATATGCCGTTTTTTAGATATGTGGCCAGGGACAAAGCAGGTAAATTAATAGATGAAGTATTAGAAACCAAGAGCGAGGAAGAACTGGTTAATGGTTTGCAGACAAAGGGCCTTCTTGTAATATCCGTCGGACTTGCGCCTGAAGTCAAGTCAAAGAAGAAGGGCGACAGTAGAAAATTTCACAAAGCAGTCAAGCCCAGCGACCTTATAATGTTTTCAAGGGAATTGGCAACGCTTATAGGGGCAGGAGTAACGCTTATAAAGAGTTTGGAAATATTATGCAAACAGGTAGAATCCAGGGTGCTTCTCACTGCTGTAGAGCAGATTAAAAAAGACATAGAGGGCGGGTATACTTTTCAAAATGCATTAAAAAAACATGATAAGATATTTTCTTCTTTCTGGATAAATCTGGTTGAAACAGGAGAAGCATCAGGGCATCTTCCCTTGAGTCTTGATCAGGTGGCTGTTTATCTGGAAGAGAACGCAGAATTAAAGAGAAAGGTTGTATCGGCCCTTATGTATCCTATCGTGCTGGTATTTGTAGCAACAGGAGCCATAGCGGTATTTTTACTTAAGATTATCCCGATATTCGCTGAAATATTCAAAGGTTTTAATGTTGAATTACCTGCACTTACGCAAATGGTTATTAACATGAGCAATATACTGAGAAAATATTTTTTTATAGGAATAGGAGCTATTATAGGCTTAGTTTTTCTTTTTAAAAAATACACCGCTACGGAAAAAGGCAAATGGCAGCTGGATCAGTTTATGCTCAATGTTCCTGTTGTGGGCCAGTTAGTGCAGGGGATAGCTACGGAACGTTTTGCAAGCGGATTAGGAACGCTTATTAAAAGCGGCGTGCCTATATTGCATGCGCTGGAAATAGCTGAAAAGACATCCGGCAATAAGGTGATGGAAAAAGAGCTCAAAGACTTAAGGGTAGCTGTAAAGGAAGGAAAAGGCATGGGGGCGACTATGCAGAATAGCACCCTGTTTTCTCCGCTTGTAATACAGATGATAAGCGTGGGGGAGGAAATCGGAGAATTAGGCAAAATGCTGGATCGAGTTTCCATATTTTATAAAGAGAAAGTAAATACGTTTATTGCAAGGTTTACCACGTTGTTCGAACCTATAATCCTGGTTTTTATGGGTATAATCGTAGGCGTTTTAGTAGTCGCGATGTTTATGCCTATATTTAATTTATCCAGCGCCATAAAGTCGTCTGGTTAATATATATAATTTATTTGACTTCTATTATTTGTGATGTATAATTAAATAGTAGAAATAAAAAAAGGAGGATGGAAAAATGAACAGAAAAGGTTTTACACTGGTAGAAGTACTGATAGTAGTTATTATTATAGGTATTCTCGCGTCTGTAGGTATACCTCAGTTCGCATCTTCTATTGAAAAAGCAAAAGGCGGAGAAGCAAAAGCGGGCCTTGGCCATATTCAGACAGGCGAAAAAGTGTATTTTGCTGAAAATGAAACATATACGACAGTTATAGCAGAACTTGACATAACCTTGACCTCACAGTATTGGGCCTTTACCATAGTTAGTCCTACTGCCACTACTTATACTGCAACAGCTACCAGATCAGGCGGAACGCGCGTGGGTCAGACTGTAACCATGGATCAGGCAGGTACTATCGCAGGAACTTGGGAATTCAGATAGTTTAATAGATAGTTTTTTAAAAAAAAGGGGACAAGACGATGTATAAAAAAGGATTTACTCTTTTAGAAGTCCTGATAGTTGTCATTATTATAGGCGTTCTCGCTTCAATAGCATTGCCGCAGTATACAGCTACTATAGAAAAAAGCAAGTCTGCCGAAGCAGCTACAAATGTCGGCAGCTTAAGGACAGCTTTGGACAGGTACTGGTATCAAAATGGCGCCACTACTACAACGACTATATCCGATCTGGATATCGATGATCCGAATGGCGTTGTTAACAGGTTATATAATTATGCGATAACAGCCAATACCAGCACTGCGACGACAAGGGCATATACTATTAAAGCTACCAGGTTGAAAGCCGGGGTAGAAGACGCTAACACATGGGTGCAATGGACGCAGACAGATAATAATACAGGTAAGCTTACAAGAAGCGCTAATCTTGGAGGGCCTACAAGTTAATGCGTAAAAAAGGTTTTACGCTTTTAGAGCTGCTGATAGTTGTCATTATTATAGGTGTTCTTGCTACAATGGCTTTGCCTCAATATACAGCAACCATAGAAAAGGCCAGGTCCGGAGAAGCTGTAATAAATATAGGAGCTATAAGAGTGGCTTTAGACAGGTACTGGTATCAAAATAGCGCCCTGCCTGCAGACGATAATTTTGCATTGCTGGATGTGGATAACCCAAACAACATAGTAAATAAGTTATACATATATACATTTGAGAACAAGGGAACCACTACCACAAAAAGAAAATATAATGTTACTGCTACGCGCGTAGATAGCCCGGGCACTTGGGTAAAATGGGTCCAGACAGATAGTCTTAACGGAAAGATTACGAGAAGCGAAAATCTCGGAGGCCCTCTTTTTTAACACTGTGAAAAAAAGAAACGGTTTTACTCTTATAGAGTTGTTTATTGTAGTTCTTATTATTGCGATATTGGCAGCTATTGCTATTCCTGTTATTAGTAAGAATATGGAAAAGTCAAAAACAGGAGAAGTTGTTTCTACTCTTAATCTTATCAGGATGGCTGAGAAGGATTATTATCTGGATAGTAATCCCAAGACATATACTACGGACTTCAGCCTTCTGAATATAGACAATCCTAATAACGTAGCAAGCGCAAATAGGTATTTCACTTATACAATACCAACAGGAAATGCAGTTGGTTTTACTGCAACGGCTACAAGAAAAGATGGTTCGTATACAGGTGATTGGTATACCATTGACCAGAATGGCACTATAACCAGCAGCGGCCGTTTTCAATTATAGATAAGGAGTTGAGCCATGAGAATAGT
>Ga0247841_10003563_pt1 | contig 28446 bp, 30 predicted proteins | sample LaCruzMarch2015__2_FD_192410 | JGI IMG/M metagenome (GOLD analysis project Ga0247841, IMG submission 192410) | Freshwater microbial communities from meromictic Lake La Cruz, Castile-La Mancha, Spain - LaCruzMarch2015_18m | ecosystem: Environmental > Aquatic > Freshwater > Lake | place: Spain... | reverse complement strand
TAATTTTATTTTTAGATTTAGATAAGTATTTATTAAGTAAATCTTTGTATGTTGATTCAAAAATTTTAAATTTATTTAATTTCATAAAATTTTTATATTCAAGTATTATGATTAAGATTAAAATAAAAATAATTTTTATAACTACATGAAATTGAAATAAAATGAATACACGCCTTTAATATAAATTTATATTTTTGATTTTTTGTTTTAAATTGATAGGTGTTAAATAATGATCTATAATTATTTTTAATATTATTGTATATAGAATTTACAATTAAATTATTAATATTGTTTTTTATTTAATTTATAATAATACTTTTTTAATAAAAAAAAGTATTACACACAAAGGTAAATATTATAATAATTAATAAAAAAATAAAGTATCAAATATTGATATTGCTGAATATTACATTTTTAGATCAACAAGTAGTCACCTTAAAATAATTTTTTATTGATATTAGTTGAATTATCTAATGGTTTGTTAAATATACTACATTTGAATCTTTTATTTTCATCCAGATATATACATTGATATATTTTCATTATACTTTGAAAAGTACCATAGACATTAAATATTATCATTACATATTTTTGTAACATGACACATATTATATTTGTTATTGGTTTATTATGTATTTATAATAAAAAATAATAAAATCTTTTTATAGTATACTATTTAATAAAAGATATTTTATATTAACAAAAATTAATTTTTTTTAAATAATATTGAGAATTAAAATCAATAGAAAATAGATTATTGTAATTAAAATTCATTTTAACAATATGAGGTGGTAATTCTGTTAAATCAATATCTATATCAAACACATAATTAATATTACATCTAAAAAAGTTATTATTACAAAATTTATATTGAGAAACTATTCGGGTAAAAAATAATTCATCAATAAATTCCCATTCACTTGCAATTATATTATGTACATTTGCTAATTCTAATATTTTTGGAAACATGTTGTATTTTTCTGATATACCATCCAAATTTTTAAAACTAACCAATGAATTTATTACCAGTTTAATTGATAGATTTGAATTTAGGCTAAATAATCTATTTAATGATGAATAAAAATTATTTATAAATTCAATATCAGATTGTGTTTGTTTATAAGTATTTATATTATATACATTTGTTTCAATATCATTTATTAATGTATCATATCTATGTACTAAATTTGTTCTTGTTTCTAAACAAGGAACCGGACAATTAAAAATACTTATTTTAATAGTTATTTTTTCTTCTGTATAAACATATTCATTTAAATTTGTTAAAACAAAATCGAATGATTCATATAATGTAAATAATGGTTTTATATTTGATTGAGGAGAAAATATATCGTCAGGACTAATTATTACAATTTGAATAAATTTATTATCAGAATTTGATTGTATAAAATTATTTATATAATTTGGAAATAATTGACGAAATTGAAAAATATTTTCTTTTGAAGTATTTGACTTGGCCAATGAATCTTCCATTGGAGAACCAATTATAAATGGAATTAAAATCTGTGTTCCATTAGCATTTTGTTCATTAATTTCATCTGGTAAATTATTTATAAATTCTCCCAACCTTTTCACTTCCTTCCTATAATGATTATAGTCATTATATTCACTCATAAATCCTCTTGGATATATGAAAAATGGATGATTTAGTTCTTGATTCATTTTATCAAATACATATAAATTATGTAATGAGCACCAGAATATTTTATTTTCAATTTTTTTATTTATAAAATATCACAAATATGTCAATTCATTATTATTAAGTGATTTAATATTTTTTCTCTAGAATATAAAATAAATCTAATAAATTTTAATAATTAGGTAAACAATTATAGTCCCCATTAAACTCTCCACGTTCATTAAAAAATAAATATTCTACTAAGGGTGGTAAATTATCAATTTGTTCATTGAAAGAACTATCCAAAGTTAAATATAATAAATTAGATGTGTAGTTTAATATTTTTTATTAAAACGACTGTATAAATTTCATTATTAAAATTCAAACCAATATTAATACTCTCAATGCCATATTTTAAATAATTTATTGGTTGATTAAAATATTCTTTTAAAGTTATATGAGTAATTGTTGATGGTAAGTTATCTATTGGTTTATTAAATTTAGAAGGATTATTTTTCATTAAAATTTAAAAATTCATTTTTTCATAATTATAATATTTACCTTTAGTAGTTATACTTTATTGTTTATTATAAACTACAATAAAATATTTGAGAAAAATAAAAATAAAATAGTCTGAGTTTGAATAAATATATATATATATATAGTTTTATGGTGAAAATTTTAAATCAATAAATTCTAATTTATTTACTATATCATTTTTATTTTTTTCAAGTACATTCATTTGGTCTATTACACAATCAAAATCTGGTTTTTCAATAAATTTTATATTTTTAAGAAAATAATTTAATTGATCGTTAGATTGTGTAAGGGGTAAAAATTTATTTGTATATGTTTTAATAAAATTATCTAAATTTATTAAAGCAATATACTCATACATCGCATCTCCAATAGATATTATATTTATATATGTATTTGGTTTGATTCGTTTACTTATTTTTTTTATAATATCTTCCATTATGTCTTGAAATGTTAAAATTTTCCATTCTGTTGGAGAACTACTATTTATTGAATATAAATCTCGGGCAGAAACAATTCTTATTTTATTAGTAATTATAGTTTTTTTTGTTAATTCTAAACTTTCTAAACAAGATTTTATCCAATTAAGATTAGCATTAGTTACAATCCATATATCACCTATTTGATTTAAAGATTCCAATAATGTACTAATTGTTTTATCTAATTCTAAAAAATATACACGATATTCTTGTAATAAATTTGTTTTTGATACATCTATTGAATTTTTATTTACCCAAGTTGTTGGATATAAAGTATCATCCCAATCAATAATAAAAATATTAATTAAATATATTTTGTTTTTATTGTTTTCCATTTATTAAAATGACCTATATAAAAATAAAATATATTTTATTTATTTGATTTTTTTAATTGTTAAAAAATTGAATATTAAAATTAATAATAATTTATATGAAACAATTTTTAAATTTTAGATTTAGAATACGAGAATTATGTTTAATATTAAATATGTTATTTATAGTTTAATTATTTTATATACAACTTATAGAATATTTTATGATATAAATGTATTTACTTTTACTAATTATGAAAATTGGGTGAATAATGTTAATGGAACACAAATAAATGTTTTTAATGACTATAATTATTGTGTAAAAACACATAGTAATTTATTACATAATTACTACACTTGTTGTCAAACATACAATTAAAAAAAAATTATTTGGATATAGTAAAATATAGTGATAAATATATAAATTATATCAATTCAACAAAATCAAATAATTCAACAAATGTTTCACTTGTTGGTATAGGTATTATATATTTAATCATGTCATTATTTTATAATATTATTTATGGTATATATAAATTTATTTCTTCTGAATTTAGTGTATTTTTTGATAATTTAAAACAAAATTTTTGAGGGAATACAGATACAATTAAATTTTTTAATAAAGATAAAGACACTTTTCATGAAATTAAAAATAATTCATCATCAACATTTGATACTGGTTCTATTTTTGAAAATATTTTTGGTTCTGAAATACAAATTGAAGTTAAACAAGATAAAGATATATTTATAACTATTGATAATTTTATTGGTTGTGAAAATATAAAAAAAGATATAAATAAACTAATTCTTCAAATTAATTATGAATCAATATATAAATCTCATGGTTGTGAACTACCTAAAGGTATGTTATTATTAGGACCACCAGGAGTAGGTAAAACACATTTAGTTAAAACAATTATTAATTCAACAGGAATGAAACACATATTTATATCTGGTAGCGATTTTAATAAAAATATGTTGGTTCTGGTTCTTCAATAGTATCAAAATTATTTAAAAAGGCAATAGAAAATAAACCTTGTTTAATATTTATTGATGAAGCAGATAGTATATTAAAAAAACGTGTCCATTCTGAATCATCTGCTGCATCTGTTGATTTTAATTCAACTATATGTAAATTATTATCAGAAATGGATTCACTTAAAACCGCAATTAATAGACGGTAAATTATGTACTGATATTATTAATAATAATTCATTAAAGAAATCCGACAAAAAATTAGAAAAATGTTCACATAATGGTTCTGATAATAAATCTGAGAATGGTTCTTATAATTGTTCTTATAAGGTTTCAGAGAATGGTTCTTATAATTGTTCTTATAAGGTTTCAGAGAATGGTTCTTATAATTGTTCTTATAAGGTTTCAGAGAATGGTACAGATGATGGTTCTAATGATGATACAGATGATGGTTCTAATGATGGTACAGTTGATGGTTCTGATAAAAAATTAGAAGAAGAAAAAATAAATATTCAACTAAAGATAACTACAGATGATATAGATAAAGAAATATCAAAATGTATATTAGGAATGGAAAGAGAAAGGAAAATAAATGATATGAATAAAAAAATAATTGCTTATCATGAAGCGGGACATGCGATATTGGGATTTTTAATTGCTGATTCTATTATTCCCACAAAAATTTGTATTAGTATTAACTCAAAAAGTTTGGGGTATACTATGTTTCCACAAGATGATGATGATTTATTAGTTAAAACTACTATTTCTCAATTAATGATTGAAGTAATGATATTATATGGAGGTAGAATGAGTGAAAAAATTTTTATCAATGATATTACTTGTGGAGGCGAAGATGATTATTCGAGAGCAAGAAAAATTCTTAAAAGATTATTAATGAATGGAATGTTAGTTTTAGAAAATAATTATATTGAACCAGAAGGAGAAAAAGATACTAAACCTAATGAAACAATAGAAACACAGTTGAGGTCTATAAATAAAATTGTTATCCAGGAAGTTGAAATATTATTAAATGATAATTCTGAGATTGTACATGTGGTATCAAATATGATTTTAGAATGTGGTTCTATCACTTCTAATGATATTTATCAGATATTCAAAACAAATAATGCCAATGAAAAAATTGGTTCATATAAGATATCAAAAATTATAAACGAAATAAAACAAATATTGTAAATATTTTATATAAAAAATTGATTTATCAATAATAAAATAAGATTTAATATAAAATGATATTTAACTATGGGGATTAAAGATTATCTTAAACATTTAAATCAAGAAGAAATAACAAATATTATTGAGTATGAACACGTATATATTGATTGTAATTATTTGATACATTTTTTAATTTATAAATGTAAAAATGATAAAGATTTATATGATAAAATATGTAATTTTTGGAAAAATTTAATGGAAGTAATAAAAATAAAATCAACAGTTCATTTAATTTATGATGGAGAACATGATGCGGAAGAATTAACAAAAAATCCAAAACTTCAAACCTTGATTTTAAGATATGGGGATAAAGTCGAATCAACTGATTATGATAAACAAGTTATTAAACCAGGTTCTCAAATATTAAATACATTTAAATATTATTTGGTTGATGTTATTGAAAAATATAAAAAAATAAATAAGTCTAAATTTACTGTTAATCAAAATAATGACAATATTAAAGGTGAAGCAGATTTAAAAATATTAAATTTAATATATAATTCAAATCAAAATAAAGTTTGTATTTGCTCTAAAGATTCTGATATGATTTTAATAGCACATTCTTTAGCAATCAACAAGTCAATATCAATTGATGTAATAACAAATTTTAGACCGATACAAATTGTTTATATTAATATGTTTAAAAAATATAATTTAGATTATGTATTGTTGGTTCTCTTATTAGGAAATGATTATTTACCAAAAATTTCTTCAATCACATATCAAACTGTAATTAACACATATGAAAAATATATCAAATATAATAAACAAATTATTTCTAATGGAAATATCAACACTAATAATTTAATAGAGTTTATAACATATTTCATTGTATATGGTTCAAATAAAAAAATAAAATTTAATTTTAATAATTATGATCCGATAAGATTTGAAATCTACATTAATAATTTAATATGGTGTCTTGGATATTATAAAGTAATAAATAACAATTTTAAGTATATTCAGGAAATTATTAATGATAATGATGTTAAATTAAAACATGCTATTAATATATGTAATTTTATAAATAACTCATATCCGTAATGACTTTTTTCACATATTTTTATAAATTTAATTATTAAATTTAAGTATATTTATAATTGATATAAATTTTATATGTCCATATGGTACTGATCGTTATATTGATAATAAATGTTATTGTATGAATTATATTGTACCTTTAGAAAACTGGGTTAAATTAGGTAATTATATTTATAATAATACATATTCTCACAATACAAATAATAATACAGATATTATGGATATTGTTGATATTAATTATGAACATAATGAAGGTAATAATGAAGAAAATAATAACAATAATGTATTTAATAAATCTTACATTTTACATAAAATACTGATTTAGTGTTTTTTATCAACAATATAGAAAGTATGGAAACATCATTATTCAAATTTAATATTATTTATAAAAAAAATGAAATAATTATATATACTATAAATGATAAAAATTTTTTAACGATTATGTTAATACATATAGATGATGATATAAAAACATTTTAAAAATTAATATTATTTCTGATATAAGATATGATATTATAAAATCAGATATAATAAATAAATTGATTAATTAAATGTTAGTAAAATAATTTTATTTTAATAATATATATTATAAAGTTATGTCTGTTGCATATGCTGCTCCTATGTATGTTGGAATATCTACATTATTATGTTGTTGTTATAGTTGTATTGAATCAACAAAACATAAAGGAAAATTAAATAATTCTGATAAATCAATTTTATTAACTTGGTGTATTGTATCAGTCATTGTTGCTAGTATTGTTATGGGTGCTAGTGGTGAAATGTTGGCTGGAATGACTAACATAACACATCTTTTAATTGCTGCTTTATTAGTATGTGTTACGTTAAGCATATCTTCTTCAATGATTTATTGGACCTGAAATTTTAAATCATCAAAGATTTATTTTTTTCTAAATGCTCCTTTTTTGGCTAATTTATCCACAATGTCATTTGATATTGAATGAATATCACTTTTACCTGTGTGTGATCTTACATGTATCATAGTTACTTTAAAAGGTGCTACACTAATATGTTCTTCAATTTCATTTATTACATCTGGATTTTTATATTCTTTTTTACCTTTCTTCCATTTTGGTAACCATTCATTAAATATTTTTATTGAATATTCAGAATCTGAATAAATATTAACAAACTTTATTTCTAGTTGATTGTTTTTTATTCTTTCCAAATTAATTATATTTGAAATTACAATTGATTTTAAAATAGCATAAAGTTCTGCTCTATTGTTTGTTATAGGTTCGCGTGTAAACTTTCTACTTATTGGTTTATATTCTTGGTTCGGAAAATATATTCCATATCCACAATAAACGTTACCATCTTTTTTAACTAATGAACCATCTGTAAATATTTCTAAGGTTGAACTTGACATAAAATTTATATATTATTATATTTTATTTTTTTTATTTTTTATTATAATAGTAGCATATATTAGATATAAATACTTATTTTTTAAATATTTTTTATTATTGAATTTATAAACTTTTTAATATTAAAAAATTAAATTTAATAATTATTTTTTATCTAACAGTAATTATATTAATTTATTTTTATATTATTTTTATTTTTTCTTGTTTTTACTATTCATTTCTTTTTATTTATTACATTTTCTACTTTTATTCTCTTTTAGTTTTTTATTTTTTTTATAATTCGAATTTTTAATTAAACTATTTGATTTATCTGGAGTCAATATTTTTATATTTTTATTATTTATATAATATTTACCTTTAGTAGTTGTACTTTATAATAAACAATAAAGTATAACTACTAAAGGTAAATATTATATTAACTATAAAAATACACATATAAAATATTTGCATTTTAAACATAAAAAAGTATATATCACTAATATTTCAAGTCTTATAAAATATTTTTGATATCATAATAACTTTTTCTTATTTCATATATTTTAATTTTTTTACAAAACATATAATTTAATGAGATTTTCTAAAATATTTTTTGGATTAATATTTTTTTCTATTTTTTTTGTTTTAAAAGTTTCTTTATTAGAACTTGTATATTCTATCCAATATAAATCCCAATCCCCAATTTCTTTTTCATAAACTATTTCTTGATTTAATTTAACAGCAAAACAAGAAATTACATTTATTTCTTGATTTGATTTAACTATTAATTTAACTATTGGAAAAAATAATTTAAGATGTTTTAAATTATCTTCTAATTCATTTTCTAATTTATCTCTATTTGTTAAAATTATATTATTATCATTGGATATTTCAGTTTTTATGGATTCTAATTCATCATGAGAATAAACACAATTATATAAAGACATATTAAAATCTGGACCAAAATTTTCCATTATAATAATATCTGGCGTATCTGAACTTTTTCCAATATTTTTAATTAATAATTTTTCATCAATTAAATGAAATTGAAACATATGTTTTAAATTATCTTCTACACATAATGATAAATCAATATATTCATCTGTATCAGAATTTGTATCTGAAACTTTTTTAATATCAGAATAAATATTTATTTTTAATAAATTTTCATTTTCATCCATTAAATAATATATTAATATATAAATAATTTTTGTTTTAAAATAAAATTATTTATAAAAAAAATACTATAAATTAACATAAAGACTATCAATTTTTAATGGATATCTAATTAATAATTTTTTTTGTTGTACTAATTTTTCTGTTAAATCACTTAAATTAAGTTTATCTAATTTAGAAACAAGTTCATCAACTATTTGATACATTTTGATTAGTATTTTTATAAACAGTCCTAAATCTGTATTGTGTGTAGAAACTATTTGGTCTAGAGTTAGATTTGTGTTTTCAATCCATTCTTTGACTATTAAATAATTTTTGGGCCAATAAGTCCATTTGGGATATATAGATATAAATTGTGAATATAATTTAATTTGTTCTTCCCAATACAAAATTTCTGGTTCAATTTCTTCCCAAACAATTATTTCTTCTTCTCCAATTTTAATTCCATCATCAATAAACATTGAAAGCATTGGTATTATTTTTGTAGAATCTTCTATAATATGTGTCAAATGATTTCCAAATATAACAGAATTAATTTCGTTAAACTCTATTGATATTTTCCCTTTTGGTGATAAATCCCAACCCGTTAAAGTATTTGTACTTTTGTGAATAAATTCATTTGCCAAAAGAAAATCTCTAATTGATTCTTCTAATTCTATATGTTGTTCTAATTTATTTTTAAGTAAAGAATTTTTATAAAGAGATAAAAAGTCTTGATATTCTTTTTGTTCTTGTTTGGATAATTTAGACATTAATTTATTATAATTTTTATCTCTTAATGTTATACCAGATTTAGCGAATTCCATTGATTTTTTTTCTATTTCAAATAATTTGATAAATTTATGTGGAACTTCCAAATTTCTTATATGCACATTTTGATTGTAAAACTTTAGTGAATTACGACTAATTAATTTATCTAATCCTGATGTAATATTTTTAAGAATATAATTTGGCTCAATAATATATTGTGATACAATTCTATTTGGTTCACCATTTACTATATTAGATATTTCATTCCAAATTGGATAAGGAAATTTTTGTTTTGGTTTATGATTAAATAACATGAGAATAACATTTCCAAATGGATCCAAGAATCTTCTACCGGCTCTTCCAGCCATTTGTTTATACTCACTCGGTGTCAAATACCTAAATCCTTTTTCTGTTGGTTTTGTTATACTTGTCATAACAACTGTTTTGACAGGAAAATTTAATCCTACCGCAAAAGTTTCTGTAGCAAAAACTAATTTAACGAGTTTATTTTTAATTAAAAATTCTATAACTTCACGGATTTTTGGTATCAATCCTGAATGATGATAACATATACCTCTTGAAATTACTTTTCTTACTTGACTATATTGTTCACAATCCTTAAATTCTCTTAAATGGTAATCATAAAAATTTAATATTTGAGCCCGTGTTGGAAAATCAATATAATCAGATTCTAGAGAATGTGCATATTGTTCACATTTCTTTTTTGATAAAACAAAAATAATTGCTGGAATTCCTAAATTTGGATTAGAACTTATTAAATTACATACAGTTTCTATTTCAAAAGATTCAGAATATCCATATTCTTCTAACCGTTCCCAATATCTTTTTACTTTGTGATAATTTGAATCTGTGAGATCAAGTATTTCATATGATTCTTGATCTGGGTCTAATGAGACTTTTCTTAATTCTTGATCTGCTTCAGCAGTTATTCTCTTAAATATTCTTGATTTGGTACAATCAATAAAATAATATCTGAGTGGTACAGGTCTTGTTGTTTTTATTACTGGTGTAGTTGGTTTATGAGGACATATTTCATTTAACCATATATTTATTTCATCAACATTACCTATTGTAGCAGATAATAATATCATTAAAGCATCTGTATTTAATAATGTGCCTACAATACATTTTTCCCAAACATGTCCTCTTGATTCATCGCCAATATAATGTGCTTCGTCAAAAATTATAACAGATGGATTAAATTTTGATTTATCATTTGTTTCCATTAATTTTTGCAATACTTCTGTTGTCATAACTACTATATCTCCATTTTGTTTTATTTCTACTTCCAATAATGTTTCAGTTTCTGGTCCTGGTTCTAGTTCTGATTGTGTTAAAATTTTTTTATTTTCTTCCTCAATCTTACCGTAGGGATTTATAATAATATCTCCAGTCATTAACCCAATTTTATAATTAAATGGTTCTGAACCCCACAATAATACCATATCCCTATATTTTTCATTACATAGGGCTTTTATTGGACAAGTATAAATTATTTTTGCATTGGGATTTAATTTTTTTGCTTGCTCTATCCCATAATCTGCAACTGTAGTTTTGCCTGAACCAGTAGGAGCACATACTAGAGTATTAATTTTTTTATCAATCAATTCAAATGCCTTTGATTGAAAATCATCTAATTCATATTTTGTCCTAATATAACTATTAGTATTCATTTTACAATTTATTAATTAACTTAGTTATTAAGATAAATATATTTTATATAATTCTAATATAATAAAAATCAATTTTTTTGTATACAATATATATAAATGACTAATACAAATATTACCAACATTAACAACATCAAACCTTGTTGGTGGGGTTCTCATGTATGGCAAACAATATATTTTATGGTTGCTGTTTACCCGGATAATCCTTCTCCACAACAAGTTGAAAGTATGTGTAATTTTTATAAGGGTTTAAAATATTTACTACCTTGTCAAGGATGTCAAGAATCTTATACTAAATTTTCCTGTGAATCAAATACAAATGCTGAATGTATGGATAATTTTAAATCAAAAGAAAAATTAATCAATTTTGTTTTTAATTTAAGAAATAAAGTTAATTCAAAATTAACTAATGAATATTATATAGATTTAAATTATTTTAAAAAAAAATTAAAATATATGGTTTCAAATGATAATAATAAATATGATGGGAAAGTATGTGAAATGATTGAGGCTCCATTTGTACCAAAAGATTTGGAAAAAAAAGTTTTTCATTATTTGAAATCACATACTTATTATGAATATGAACAAACAAAAAAAGTTTTAGATATTCTTAAAAAATTTATGAAGAACCCTGTTTTTGATTATAATGATAAAAATTTTAGATTTGTTTATAAGAGAAATATAAAATGTAGAAAAATAATGAGCAAAATTTATAATAATATGAGTGAAGGAAATTATGATTTGGTTCAATCTTTTTTAACTCATGACAAAAAATTACACGATTCATTACTATTTTTAGGTTGTACTATTTTACATAAAGAAAATTTAGAAAATATATTAGACTCAAAATCCAATAACAAATAATAAAATGATTATTTTTTATAATTATTATTATAATTATTTTGTTTTGTAGAATTATACATTACTAATTTGGTTGTTGTATCAGCAACTCTATGTAAACACCATTTAACTTTATCAATTGGACAACATTCTGAAGTTTTTAACCATTTGCACAAACAATCACCATGAAATACATGTCCACATCTACCTATTAATATTTCATTATCATTTGAAATATTTTTATTATCTGATACAGTTTCATAACTTGGTTCTAATAAAGACCTTTTACATATAATACATTCTTTTGTATATTGGTAAACATTACCATCATATGATACTATTTCAATATCAGGTTTATAGTAGTATGAACCAACAATATCTAATTTCAAAACTTCCATATTATTATACAGATTTATATTAATTAGTTTATCGTATTATATAATTTATTCAATTTTTTATATTTGGCAATGTAATATTTTAATTGATTAAAATAATTCTCTAGGTTATTTTACATCTTTCAACATTTAAAAAATTAAATCAATTTTATAAATATATATTTATAATGAATATGGATTATTTTATCAAATATATAAAATACAAAAATAAATATGATAAATTAAAAAATAAATTGATTGCTTTAGAATTTATAATCAAGTTGGAGGTACATATGTAAATGACATAAAAGAAATTTTAAATAAAATTTTTGATAGAAATAAAATAAATCAAATAACAAAATATATAAATGCTGGAAGAATTTAATTGATATTAGAAAATAATAAAAATGATTTAGAAAAATAAAAGAATTATTAGAAATAGATTTATATTTGTAATATTTACCAATATCAGATTACTTTTTATAATTATAAAATGTTTATATAATTAATAGTTTATAAATTATTAATTATATATGAATTCCAAAGTAGTTAATTCTATCTATAATTTTATTAAAACTAAACAACCCAAATTATTTGAAACTTAAAATTTTAAATATCATACACAAAAATATAAACTTTAAGAAATATTAGAAGAAATTTTATTTTTTATTAAAATTTCTTGCTGTAGGAAAAATTTTATTTATAAAAATATTAACTGTAACACTATTTATAAAAATTTTATTAAACTCAATAAATTTAAAATTTTTGAATTATCTTATTTAAATAACCTAAAAAATATTCAATAATATCTAAAAATAAAAAATTAAAATATGTATATACTGATACAACTACTATTTATAATAAATTAAATAAAAATAAAGCTAAAAGAAATGCATATTTTAAAAATAAAAAATTAAATGAAAGTGATGAACAATTATATAAAAAACGTATTAAAATATAACATACAAATCAAAAATAAAAGCATATAGATGATTAAATTTTGTATATGATAAGGAAATAAAAAAATATAATCAATTTGTTTATTTAAGTTTAAATGACATAATGATGAAAAATGTTTTTATAATAATGAAAAATGTTTTTATAATAATTTTATTCGAAGCTAGGCCAATTTTTTTTGACATAAAAAAAATAATAATTTTAATAAATTTTTTTTAAATTTATAATATATTCAACATAATTACTTTTTATGACCATAAAAAATAAACAGCTACTAGTAATTATTACTAATTTAAAAATATAATATATAAAAATTTCAATTTTTTATAGTATTAAATTACTTGTATATTTACAATTTAGATAACAATTCTAAAAATTTATTTTTTGATGTTATTAATTTTTTTTTTCTTTTGTCATCTGTAAATTCTTGTTCCCATTTATTTAGTATTCCAATAATTCTATCCCTTTTATATTTAAAATAATTTCTTATTATATTTTCGAATTCAGGATATGATGATTTAGATTCAACTAATCCTTCTATTAACCCATTTATAGCATAATCTAAATTATATTGACGGATGTTATCATTATAATCTTTTGAATTTTTTATACCTGTTTGTGTACCTATTTGTTTTTCATAACCTGGTTCATTAAAAAATGGTTCATCAATTAAAATTTGTGATTGAATTGATACAAGAATTTGGAAAAATGTTGACGTTGCTAAATTCCAGGATTCACCTTTATCTCCTCTCCATGTTCCCAATAAACTCAAACAAACTTTTCCACAATTATATAGATTTGGATTGAATCTTACGCCACCGTTATTTGAAAAATGAACTAGAGGTGGTTTAGTGGGGAATTCATTACTTAAAGTCATGTCAAATATGTATAATCCTTGTTCATAAGGAGTATCTGCTGGTCCAGTTATTATAAATCGCATCTTTTCCAATTTATTTTTTTCAACCCAGAAAAATATTGATGCTTCAGAATTAACTGAAACCGATTTTTTCATGATATTAAATTCTTTTTTTAATCTTGTTAATTTCTCAGAATTAATATTTACTTGATCTTTATAATAAAATTCCAAAAAATCTCCAGAATACATTTTAAAAAATTCATGTTCAAACATTTCTTTAAATTCATCTTTTTTAACGAAATTTTTTGTTTCAAGTAAAATTTTATTTATTTCCAATGATTTTAAATTATTCAAATCATGTTCAATTTCATTATCTTCTAAATATGTTTGAGTCAACTTTAGTAATTGAGCGAAATTTTTTATTTTTGTAAATTTTAATTCTTTAATGTTATTGTTTATTAATTTACCAACCAATAATACATTTTGTTTTAATGCTTCTTCATTTTGAAAATAATTTACCAATAAATTAATTATTCTATTTAATGAATCATCAGATAAAGAAGATAACTTATTTTTTTCAACATATTCAGAAAATAGAGTTGCAATGAATTTATCATAGTACATAGATACTTTATTTTTTTTTTCACTCACATCTTTAATATATTTATCTATATCCCAATTTTTAGTTTTATCATTTCCATATCCAGTTCCTGATTTCCAATATGTTTTTGTTCCAGTTGTTTTTCGGGAATTTGTTTTATTGGTGTCTTTGCTATTATGGTTTGTTAATAATTCTTTATCAAATAATTCCAATAATTTTATATCTGAAATATTTTTATTTTTTATACTTACTAAATATTCTAAATCATTTATTGTTTGATCTAGTTCTGATAAAAATTCTTGTTCAATCTCACCATATGTATTAATCATATTAAAAATATTTTCAACTGTTTCTGATATTGAATATTTCACCGACCATGATTTTTTATCTGAAAATGGTTTTAACTCTGTAATTACTATTAATATATTATCTTTTAAAATTTTATTTGACTTTATTTTTATTTTTGGTGATTCTGACAATAAATTTAAACAACTTGTGTTCATATCAATTGTTATAACTAATCCATTTGAACCTACAAATGTAAATTCACTTATTTCAATTTGTATTTGGGGAAAATTAATTATTTTAACATTAAATCTTGAATCCAAATGTAATTTTAAGATTTGATCTCCTAACATTTCTACATTTGTTCTCAATGAAAATATTTTTAATTTTGTATTTAATTTTGAATTTGTGTTATTTTCGGTTATATATTTTTTTTTAACCTCATCTAATTCTTTCTCAAATTCTATTTGGGTTTTTTTCATTTTATTTATTTGAATATCTTTATTTTTTTTTTCTTCTAATTCAGATTGTTCCAATATATAAAATTTATCATTGATATCTAATATTATGGAATCTAGTGAATTATATTCATCTATTTTATTATTTACATTTTCATAAATTGTTCTTATTTTTGGTGAATCATTATCTATATTTGAAATTAAATATTGGGGAATTTTTAAATTATCATAATATAATGAATATTCTAAAATATTTTTTTTTACTGTAATTTTTATAAATTCTTCTAACATATTATACTTTATATTTTTTTTTTTTTATATATAAAATAATTTATTTTCATTGTCTTTTGGGTCCAATTCTGAAATATAACGAAACATTTTAAATAATTATAATTAATCCCAGTATAAATTATTATATATATAAATCAATTTTTTTGGATATTACAAAATAATATTTTATTATATAATATATATATATTATTGATATGCCTATTTCTAAAAAATCATTAAATTCCAAAAAAATCATTCAAACTGCTGGAGAACTTGTTTGTCCATCTAATATTAAAGATAGTACTGATGGTATAATTGAATTAGTTAGAAATGTTTTAAATTTTTTTTCAGAAAGTGATGATAAAAAAGAACTTATTGATAAAATTGATGCTTTTACTGGTGATGAAGGTAAAACATATACATTTGCTTTAGAAGATAGTATTGAAGGACCAAATAAATCTTTATTTATTGAAAAAATTAAAGCACAACCTGATAAAACATTTACTCTGCCAAAACTTAAAGAAGATTTGAAAGAAATTTTACAAATATTAACTACTCGAGATACTACGGCTACTACCACTCCCAATGTTAATGGAGATAATGTTAATACAAACACAGTCGGTGGTGGTAAAAAAAATAAAACAACAAAAAAATCATCTAAAAAAGGATCCAAAAAATCGTCCAAAACTATGAAGGGTGGTAAAAAAACATCTAAGAAAGTATCTAAAAAAACATCTAAAAAAACATCTAAAAAAACATCTAAAAAAGCATCTAAAAAAGGATCCAAGAAATCATCCAAAACTATGAAGGGTGGTAAAAAAACATCTAAGAAAGTATCTAAAAAAGTATCTAAAAAAGCATCTAAAAAAACATCTAAAAAAAAATAGTAAACAAGTATCCAAGAAAGTTTATAAAAAATAAAATAATTTATATTTTTTAATTAAAAAATTTATTTGATTATTTTTCATTTATTGTTTGTTGAGTTGGTAAATCTATAAAATATGTTAATATATTATGTATTTGATTAGTATTCATTATAACACAATGTGATATTTTTAATAAATTAGAAAGTTCGATATTAAGTACAAAATATTTTCCAATTACCAATTTATTGGTTATCAAGTATTTTAAAAATATTTCAAATAAATCATTGTATTTGATAGTTTTTTTTTTATAATCAAAAAACTTTCTAATTTTATTTTTTAATTCATATTCAATCAAATCATCTTTAATATTTATTTTAATATTTCTAGGTGTAACTGTCATTGTTGATTTTTCATTAATTTCTACATATTTATTGGTATTATCATCTGTTGTTGAATTTTTAATAGGATTATGTGATTTATATTTTGTCATTATAGCATCTAGAGCATCAATTCTATATGCTTGTTGAAATTTTTCTAAACATGTGTCGGTAACTTTAACTCCACAATCATTAATCAAGTATTTTATTACTCTACCATTTTTTGGTATACTACATGCTTCTTCCAAACACTTTGTAGTATATATTCCTCCAAATTCTTTTAATTTTTTAATTGTATTTAAATTATCATGTTTCGTGCATTCTTTTTCTAAAATATCAGAAGTAGGTATTATATCAAATTTATATGGGTAATAACTTAAGTTAGCACATTTTGCCAATATTTCATTATCAACTTTAATATCATGTTTTTCTAAATTATTAACATAACAACCTTTTTCCAATAATTTAATAACAATTGATTTATCTATTACAAGTCCATAATCACATAACAAGTCAATTATTTCTGCGACTTGTTTTGAATTTGATGCGCCTTCTGATCTTACATATGAATGTTCAATTAATTTCATAACAGTATAGATGTTAGGAATAATATCTTTTTTCTCCAACATTAATAACATTAAATTTTTATCTAGTGTTCCAATTGATTTATTAAAAATTTCCTGTTTCTGATTTAAATCAATATTTTCAGAAATTAATGGATAAATATTTATTAATATGGTTGGTTTTGTAATAAACATATTTAAAATTTTTATTCCTAATTCAGAATGCTGTTTTAATTCTAAATTTGTTTTGTTATGAGTAAAAAATTTATTTATAATACCTTCAACAGACTGTGGAAAATTTTTAAACATTTTATCCAAATATTTTGAAAATTGAGTTAAACTCATAGACATCAAAAGATATTCAAATGTTTTTAATTTAACTTGACCTGTAATTAAAATATTTAGAAAATTTGTTCTTCCACCATAATTACTTTGTTGTATTTCTAATTGAATTAATTTTGTAATTAGTTCGGGTTCTAATACTTGTTGATCAGTTATTAATTGTAATATTTCTGTATCTGACATAAAAATAATTATACTGTTCCATTTGTTAATTTTTAATGTTTTTGAGTTTGAGAGAATAAATTTTTTTATATCTTCACATTTATTATTATAATGGATTGATAAACAATTTGAATAATTGCAGGATGAGATCATTGTAATAAAATCATCAAAATATTCTTGAGTAATTGGTTTTGTAGAACGATTTGCTGTTTGCACTATATCTACACAATGTTTATGTGTATTATCACATATTCTTTTTATTTGAATAAATTTAATTTCATTTTGTGTTGCTGTACCTAAACCTAACATAATGGTAATATAATAATTTATAATTATCTTAATGTAAAAAAATCAATTTTTTAAAATTTTTAAATATCATTCCATATATCATCATTTGATATGTTATTATTTGAACCAGAATTTGTATTATTAGGTTGATTAATATTTACTATTGTTCTTGTTGATTCTTCAAATTCGTTAAATTCATCATCTGAATCCACAAAATCTACATCTGCTTTTTTATGTCCATTTGGATCATTTGTTTTAAACATATTTATTATATGATTTGGTGGGTCGCCATATGCTATTATGTCACAATTTTTATGTTCTGCTTCAAAATCTCTTAAAGATATTACTACATATGAACCCTCTGATAATCTTGGACCTTTTTTCATATATCCTGATAATTTACCTAATCTTATTATTCCATCAGAACATAATACACTAAATGATCCTCCATGATTTTTTGTTATTTGAGCAAACATTTGATCTGCTTCAATCTTATGTATCGCATCATATTTACCAAAATTTCTTTTTTGTTTTTTAGTTTTATTACCACCAGTTTTATTTAATACCATTTGTTTGTAGTTTATATATATATATATCATTGTATATAATTATTTTTTAAATATCAATTTTTTTAATTAAAAAAATAAGAATAATATTATTATTCTACTTTAGTAGTTTTTCTAACTTTTTTATCTTTCACAACTTCAATTTTATCATTGTTATTATCATGATAATTATTCATTATATTTGGATTTTTAAATTCTTTAAAAACTTTTATTTCTTTCATTTCTAATACTGGTTGGGTTAATTGTTCTGGTTTTACTTCTGGTTTTACTTCTGGTTTTACTTCTGGTTTTACTTCTGGTTTTACTTCTGGTTTTACTTCTGGTTTTACTACTTTTTCTTTAAGAACAATCGGAGCATTATCTTTCAAATGTGTACGGTCAAATTTAGCATAAATAGCTGCATTATTTTTTAAATTATATGCTATCGAATCAGCAGCCATTTTTCTTCTGTTTACAGGAGTATCGGTAATGTGTGAAATTCCGTGTTCTTTATCATCTAACCAAATTGAATAAAATGCTATAAGAATTGATAAAATATTCCAAGTACTAGACCAATCACCTTTATGATATGATGAATTAGTAAGACAAATTTTTCTTCCCACATCATATCTACCAGATGGTGTTAACATATAATAATCTGGTGGTTCAGCAGGATATTTTGGACTATGGACAATTTTACCTATATATTCTCCACCTTCGCCTCCTACATATTTACCTTCACTATTTTTAGTTGATGTATGATAATCTGTACCTCTTTGTCCTTTTAATAAAAAATACCAAATTAAAGGATTTGATTCATCTGGATATGCTGTACAATAATGTAATGGTTGTTGTGATATAATTTTAACCTCATTAGCGAGTCTTTTTTTTTGGATAATTGACGCCATTATTTAATTATATTAAATTATATTGGTTTAGATATGTATGTATCAATCTAAACATTATTTATATTTTTCAACTTTTTGTGTATTACAATTTTTTGTATACAGAATATATTATAAGTATTCTATATATGATTTGTATATAAAAAAAGTTGAAAAATAAATTTAATGAAACCACATAAAGTAAGTCATCATATAAATATATATATATATCCAGTAATGTCAAACCAAGAACAACAACAAATGGCCGATACTAAACCCAGAATTATGACTGGATACATTCATTATGGTGAATCTGATGATTTAACCAAATTATTTGATATTCTTAATGAATTCAGAAAGAATAATGGACTCAAATATTCACATCAATCTAAAGCATCAATGGTATTTTTCAATGTTAGTTCAGAACATCTTGATTCTTTTTCACAAGTCAGACCATTTAAAATATCTAGATTTCAAACTAAATCAGAATATAAATGCGATACTGTCACTTCTACACAATTGATGGCACAAAAAGATTCTTTTCTTAGGATGTTATGGGATGAATCAACTGGTGTTCTAACATTCTTATCCAGAACTCCTTCTAGAGTTCATGGTAATCTTGTCAGAAGAATTTTCAAAGATTCTGGTGTTGAATTCCAAAGAGACAGTTATTTAGTAGCAAGAAATTTTAATACAGGAAATGAAAAAGAAGAAGCAAGTGAAGATGAAGGAAAAGATGAATCAACTAGATTAACTGGACAAACTCAACAAATAGAACAAGTTGAACAAACCTCAACTCCTGAAGGATTTCAAAGAGTTGAAAGTAAGAGATCTAGAAAACCAAGAGAAAATACAAACACTACTAATGTTAAAAGTACTCAATCAAGAAAAACTTATTCAAAGGTAGTTAGAGAAACTGAAACAAAAGCCCAAACTCAAGCCAAACCAAAAGTTAGAGGAGCAAAATCAACTTAAGCATCAAAGACTTAAATTTAATTATTTTTTAATTAAATATTTTTTTATAAAGTTATATTTTACAATTTAATTTAACTTTTGTATTTTTATATAAAAAATTGAAATATATACTTTCTGATTATAAAAAAAAATGATTTAAATTATTAATATTAATATTAATTTTAATATAAATGATTGGTAGATTAGTATTATCAGATAGAAATATATTTAAAATAAAAGCAGGAAATAAACAAGTTTCTGCTCGTAAATGTTTTGTATTATCTGAATCAAAATCTGATATATTAATAAAAACATCAAAAGAATTTAGTTCAAAAGATGAATATATAAAATTTGATCCATTAACAAATACAGTAATTGAAGGTTTGGGTCAAGTTGGGCATATAAATCATGATCTGGATATATATAACCATTTGTTCACAAATGGATGGCTTTCAAAATCAAAATATTCTAAATTATGGGTAGATTATTTGGAAACTGAAACACCAGATTTGGCAACTAATTCTGGTATTCAAAGAATTGATTACCCACATAAAGTTATTACTATAGATCCAGATGGTTCGGTAGATTTAGATGATGGTTTTAGTTTTAGTTATAATAATGATTTTTGGAACCTGGATATTCATATTGCGGATCCTGTTTCTTGGTTCAACCCATCAAATCCAAAATTTAATCAAATATTTAAAGAACTAATGGTAAGACTTCAATCATGTTACCTAACACAATCACAATCAAAAACACAATCACAATCAAAAACACAATCTAATAATGAAGAACCAACATATTTATTACCTACTAATGTTGTTAACTTAGTTAGTTTATTAGAAATTAAATCTGATTCTAATATTAAATCAAGAAGAACAATTACTTTTCAATTTCAAATATCAAAACACGATTTGCAAATTATGTTCTTTAATATCATTCATACCAATTTGTGTGATATAAAAAATTACACTTATTCTAAATATGATGAATTTATTAATTCAGTGTTTAATACAGAATTAAAAAAAGAACTTGTTAAACTTTCTAATGGATTAAGAGACATAATGGGATTATCTGTTCAAACATATCCTGATATTGATTATATAAATAATATATCGCATAGAATGATTGAGATGTTTATGATTTTAACAAATTGGAAGGGTGGTAATTATCTTATTCATAATTTGGGTAAACTAAACACAATAATTAGAACTCAAGATAAAAAAGATTTAGGAGAAAATTTTGATATTCAAATAGTTCCAGAATATGCTAGACCTTATTTGTCTTTATCTGCTAATTATATTTTATATGATATTTCTCAATCTCAAACACATTATTCTCTGGGTATTGATAATTATGCACATTTATCATCTCCTATGAGAAGATTTATTGATATGTTAAATCATTTAGGATTTTATGGTTTGGATTTGAGATGTGTGGTTGATTTTAATTTAGATTTAAATTTAGATTTAAATAAAATAAATTCCCAAATAAAAAATCAAAAAAAGATTTCTAATGGTTGGAATTTAGTAAAATTTATTAAATCATACCCTGAATTAAATAAATTCAGGGCTTGTTTGTTTGATTGGCTTACAAATTCCGATACCAATAAAACAAATGGACTTTTAGTATTGAAGAATAAAGAACAAAATTTTATTTCAATGGTAAATGTTGAATTACCACAAATTGAAAGCACAATTGATTTAACAAAATATATGGAATGGGATGTTAAATTATATTACAATTCATCAAATTTTAAATCCACAAAATTCCCTTTTTCTATAAAAATTATTTAGCATAAAATATATTTATTTTTTATGGCACCAATTATATAATGTTTCCAGAATTAAATTAAAATTTTCAAATGATTTTGTTTGATATTTTTTTAAGTTCATGACAATATGGATTATACAAGTTAAGTTCTGCTAAATCAATATTTACCACATTAATTTTTGAAAAAATTTTATTTATAAATTCAATTAATTTTAATAATTCTAATACATTAGGGGCTTTGGCTCCCATAAAATTGCATATAAAATGAATCAACATCAATTGATAAATGATATTGGTTTGATTGACACCAAGTAGATAATTTATTTATAAAATCATTTGTATTTGAATTAAATTCAGTTGTTGTTATAGTTTTTATATAATGTTGATTTTTTATTAAATATTTTTCCACAATTTGGACATGGATGTTATACCATTATTTATTAAATGTGTATATAATTATTTATTTATATTATTTTTATGTATTAAATTAATGATTTTTAATTTAAATTTATTGTTTTTAATTTATTATAATATTTATCTTTAGTAGTTGTACTTTATTGTTTATTATAAAGTACAACTACTAAAGGTAAATATTATATTAAATTGATAAGTATTAAATAATGATTTATGATTATTTTTAATATTGTTGTATATAGAATTTACAATTAAATTATTAATATTATTTTTCATTTAATTTATAATAATACTTTTTTAATTAAAAAAGTATTATATGCTAAGGTAAATATTATATAAATTAATTTTTTTATTATTTAAAATTATGCTTTTTTTATTAAATTTATTCTTTTTTATAGGAATAATTATGCTATTTAAACACCAAAATATACATTTTTTTGAGTAAAAGACTATGGAAAAAATCAATATAAAAAATTTGAGATAGAGTTATGATTGTGTAAATATTTTTACTGGAAAAACAAAGTTTCATTTTTTTCGAAAAAATATAATAAAAATATAATAAAAAATATAATAAAAAAATAATTAAAATAAAAGTTACAAATCAACAGTTAAAATTTCTTTAATATTTTGTTGATTTAAAATTTTTTTATTTTTTATAATATTAACCTTATCAAATTTATTAATAATATCAGTTGAATATGTTATTTTTTTATTAAATAATACACCAATTGTTTTAATAAAATTTTTTTCCAAATCGATATCGTCAATCTCATAATTATACCATTTATTATCTCCAATATTAAAATACTTTATATCAAAAAATATAGAATAATTATAAGGTTGATTATTAACAATTTCGCAAAATTTACTCCAATTTAAATCACCATAGTATAACGAATTTTTAATTTTACATTCTAATAACTTTAATATATTAATTATTAAATCATTTAGTTTACCAATAATATCATTAATCTCATTCACATATCCATAATAATTTTTATAATCATTTTCAATTAAATCTTTTGATGTCCAAGTTATAATAAAAGGAAACATATTTCTATATTTTTAAAAAATATGTTTATAATATGCAATAATCAATTTTTTTTCAATATATGTGAAATAATAAAAATATAAAAAGTATATATATGTATGAATATTAATATTGATAATAAATTGTTAAATTTTAACTTGTACTTAGATCATAATAAACTTTATTTAAACACATTTTTATAAAAGTTGTAAGGATATTATAAAAATATTATTAATTGTATCAAATGTTTAACATATATACTTATTTTTATTTTTTTTTTATTTTTTTTAATATTTATATATGTAATTTTGAAAAATATTAATTGTTGTCAATTAACATCTTAAATCATTTATTAAAACAACTTATATAAACCCAGCCTAAATAAGTGATTATTTTTCAATCTTTTCTTGTTTTTACTCTTTCATTTATTTTTATTTTATTTATCACATTTTCTACTTTTATTCTTTTTTTTTAGTTTTTTGTTTTTATAATTCGAATTTTTTATTAAACTATTTGATTTATTTAGTGTCAATATTTTTATATTTTTATTATGTAATGTAAAAATTTCTTTAGTTTTATAGGCTTTATCACCTAATAAATTAAAATATTTTGATTTATTATTTATATTAACTTTTTTTAATGATTGATAAACAATTTTTAAATTTTGAACAGCGATATTATAATTATAATTCTTAGTTGTTAAATCAAAAACTTCAATCGAGTGTATAAAATTTTTAGTATTAGATACTATTGATAATTTTGTTACTTTTTTATACTCATAATTGATAACAATATACATTGTAATTAAATAAATAATTATAAAATGCTTTTTTAAATATTGAATTGTTAGTTAAATACAAAAATTTATTGTAAATAGTCTATAATGATATTTAAATAAAGAATTATATTATTTTAATTTAGTTATGAAATTTGATTTATTTCAATTAAACAAAGTTTAATTAATTTTGAATGCATGAATTTAAAATATTTTAAATCTAAATGTAAAAATGTATTAATAATAAATACATTCCTGATTTTTTAATATTATAATTTATTTTAAAAATTGAATATAAATTTTTCATAAAGTAATGTAAAACCATACATATAAAAAATAATGATGATGTCCAAATAAAATAAATTATAATGATAATGAAATAAATATTTCAATAAACTAATTATCTAATTCTATAGACAATATCTTTTATATGTCAAATTTAATGAAAGATTAAGTTATGATACAAAATAATACATTATATGATTCAGAAAAAAAATATTAAACGCAAATTAAAATCAACAAAGAATAAATAATAATTTAAAAAAACAAATAAAACATACTTAAACTTTAAGGTATTTGGTAAAAAAATGATTTTTCCACCCATCTCTTTTATCAAAATAATCCATAACCATACTAAATCCTTTTTCTTTTATCGAATCTTTAAATTGTGGATAAAATACAACAATATCAGATTCAATAATTTTAAAAATTTGATTAAGTTCATCAATTAATTTTGATTCCTTCCACCTAATAGCCAAATTTTTTTTAGAATTAAGATATTTATAATTATCGAGAAATAAATCAATAACAAGATTTAAATTTTTTTCAACAATATCTTTAATAGCCGGCTTTTGTTTGAATTTAAGTAGTCTTGTTTTTAATAATGAATATTTAGGGTCAAATTCTATTTTTTTAGCTATTTCCATATTTTTTACTATAAGGTTTATGTGCTACATAATATTCAGGATGTTTTAATTTGATACCTAAATTAGTATCTGCTAACCATACAACATAACCTTCTGGTTCATCTAGTTGTGACCCAGTTAATAATCTGGTATGTGCTTGTTCTTTGAACTCTAATACTTTTTCCCAAGTATCAACAGTTGTAATTTCTGCAACTGGATTTAAATTAATTTGTTCAGATGGTAAAATTATTTTTTTATCCACCCCATCCCAAACTACCCAGCATAAGAATGGACAAAATGAACACTTATAATCGACAGTTAATTCATCAGTAGGATTGGAATCAATTGCTTCAAAACATAGTGAAATATTTTCATATAAATCTCCAAACATATTTAATTTTATTTCTTCAGATACTTTGGAAATAAAATTATCAATCGAACCATAAGATGCCTTAACTGAATTTATAATTCTTCCTAATACTCCTCTATCCCCATATTGATTTTTAGCAAACATACAACCTTTAGAACCAAAACACCATAATCCCAATTCATTCAAATAATAAGATTCTTTATTAATTAAGTGAAGTAATTTGCTAATAGTATGATATTGAGGGGAATTTAATTTAATTAAAGCAAGTACAAATAAACTACCATCAAATTTTGGAATAATATGAAATTGTGAACAAGTTTTTTTTGCTAAAATTTCTTGTACCAATGGATCTTTTCTTAAGTCATAATAATCAGGAAACACTTGTAAACTTACTCTTCCAATACAATATGTTAAATCAGAACTATCAAATAATATAGTTTCACCTCTATAATCTCTAGATGACCCATGAAAAATTTGCATACCATCTTTGTAAGTAAAACGAATTAAATAGGTTCCAAAATAATTGTATTCTTCATTTGATTGAATAATACTAGGAGGAAATTGATTTGAAATATATTCTTGAATATATTTTGATGTTTACTTTGTTTTATCTCCAATACTATCTAAAATATTTATTAAATGAATTTGTTTTTCAGGAGCAACTAAATTAGACCAAGAATTATAATTTATTACAGAATTGATTAAAAATTCAATACCTCCATATCCAATATCAATTATATCTGGGTTAAATTTTTGTCCCACACCCAATTCTGAATTTATATTAGGCCATTCAAATCCATCTCCATCAGGTCTTGGAATTAATTCATATTTTCCTGTTTTTGGCTCAAATTTTCTCCCATACTCAGATTGTGGAAATCCATAATAACCTAATTTAAGACTTGATTTCCAAACTGAGTAAGCATCAGGATTAAGAGAACTCAAAGTAGAATTCCAAGCATTTGAATACATTAATTGAACAGTATCAATAATTTTAACCTTAGAATCAGTACCTAATATTTGATTCAATTGATTAACCCAATCTAATTGAACAAGTTGTTTTAGATCATTTGATTGAATATATTCATAAACAATCTTATAATCTACATTATTAATGGCATCTGATATATTCATATTATTTGATTGAGCATATATATTATAATATGATTTATCTCTTTCCGCATATTCCCATTTAATGCCCAAATCATTTAATTTTGATATAATATTTTTTGCTGTTGTTGATTTACCAAATCCACTATGTCCATACATTTGGATAATAATAGAATTATCTGGATGTAATGAACTTAAGGTTTTAACATAATGCTTGACAAGATTAAATTCATAACTAATTGAATCTTTAAACCAAGATAACCAATTTTCACTATGAGAAATGACGTTCGAATAATTTTTACTAACATCATCTAGACGACCCAGATCATCTCCTATCATCAAACATGCTAGTGAATTAGCATATTCCATTATTTTATTAACTTTAGTACTAATGTCATCTGATGCTAATTCTTGAGAATATAAACTAATGTACTGAAGAGCCTTATTATATTCCCAATGGACACGAGAATTATTTTCGTGACAACAAGAACACATATGATTACTAACACATCAACATATTTTATTATCCAAACCTAATTCCCAGCAAATATTTTCCCCAACCTGTGCATGTCCTTTAGAATTGGAAATTAATTTTTTTTTTGTTTGAATAAATCTTTTAGCCCATGGTTTTCCTATATCATGGAAAAATCCAAGTCTAAAAGCAAACCCTGGTTCTAAATTAAATTTATCAGAAAACAATACACAGATCCATCCAACACAATATAGATGTGTAATTAAGTTTTCTTTATGATATTTTGTTTTATCATATTTGGTTGATTCTTCAACAAATCTTGATAAAAGATTTGGTTTAGTTTTAATGATATTTATTGAATCAAAAAAATATTCCCAAATCTTACTTTGTGTAAATTTGTATATATCAGTATAATTTTTTAATTCAGACTCAAAAATAATTTCTCTAATAATTTCTTGATCAATCAAGACTTTTAAGTCTCCCACACTGTGTGTATCAAAATTTATATCCATTTTTGAGTTGAGAAGGAGTTGTTATTAATTTCAATAAAATAATCTAACAATTAATAATTCAATTTTTTTACAATATATGTGAAATAAGAAAAGTATGTATAAATACAAATATAAATAAAAGTATATATGATTATAAATATAAATAAAAATATATATGATTATAAATATAAATAAAAGTATATACGTATCATAATTATAAAAATTTAATTTTAAATTTATTTCATATTTAGAAATAAAAAAATACTATTTAAACGCATTTTTTTTAAAATATGCGTA
>Ga0247841_10003562_pt1 | contig 28450 bp, 20 predicted proteins | sample LaCruzMarch2015__2_FD_192410 | JGI IMG/M metagenome (GOLD analysis project Ga0247841, IMG submission 192410) | Freshwater microbial communities from meromictic Lake La Cruz, Castile-La Mancha, Spain - LaCruzMarch2015_18m | ecosystem: Environmental > Aquatic > Freshwater > Lake | place: Spain... | reverse complement strand
GGCAATGGCCATCCAATCCGCTCTTAACGACAATCGTTTCCGTCCCGTAACCATTGCCGAAATGAAGGATATCGAAATCGAATTATCCGTCCTGACGCCGATGAAAACTGTTCCCAGGGCGGAAAATATCGTTGTCGGCCGGGACGGCGTCCTCCTCCAGAAAGGCCGGTCCGGGGCAGTCTTTCTTCCCCAGGTGGCCACCGAGCAGGGCTGGAGCCGGGAAGAAATGCTCGATCAGCTCTGCCTGAAGGCGGGACTTGCCAAAGGGAGCTGGCGTACAGGAGCGGAATTCCAGACCTTCCAGGCAATTGTATTTCACGAGTCCGAATTCAAGTAAAAAATCGGGAATCATTGGCAAGGGAATCAATCGCGGATACATATAACAAAAATGCCATCCTGTATGGGCAGGATGGCATTTTATGTCAGTTGAGTATCGTCTTCAGGACAGTTGTTTGCTTGGGGGTTGCTCAGTTTCTCCCTCCGGCGGTGTCCAGTTCATGTCAGTCAGCATATCACGGGTCATACTGTGGACGCCCACCAGGGCGCCGGTGAGATCATTCCGGTCGTCTTCAGACCAGTCACGCCAGGAGAGACCATCTAATTCACCAGCTATACCATCCAGTTTCTCAATAAGAGCGCGTTGCTTCGAAAGAGCCTCCTTCCGGACCACCTGCTTCCCTGTCTTATCGGCCTTGGCCATTAAGTTCTTGAATTTCCGGCGCATGCTTCCTTCCGTTTTCATCTTGGCCACTTCGACAAGCAGGTTTTTGGAGATGTTAGGGTTAGTCCGGCAAGTGTCGCGGATCTCAAGTGGGAGATTGTTCAGCGTCATGGTCGCAGAAACAGCAGGCTGACTCTTCCCGATGGCGTCGGCAAGCTGATACTGATTGAAGGCATATTCTTTCATCAGTGCCGCCATCTCCTCCGCCTCATCGATGGGACGAAGATCTTCCCGTTGGAGATTCTCAACAAATCCCTGGAGGCGCGTGTCTCCTTCGGTGAAGGTGCCGGATATTTCCTTCAGCCCCGCCATTGCCGCCGCTTTGGTGCGACGATGACCGGAGACGATTACCAGCGCCGCCTGCTCATCCTGACGGAACTGAATAGGTGTGAGGACGCCCAGTTTCTGTATGGAAGCCGTAAGCTCGTTGAGAGCTATCGGATCCATGAATTTCCGCGCCTGTATCGTGTCCGGTTGCAGGTCGGTGATCAGTAACTTGTAGAGCTTTCCTTTGATGTATTTCGTGGCCATAGGCAGCTTCTCCTTGTATGTAATATATATATAATAAACATCAAATTGAAAATGTCAAGGGTCTACCCAATCAAGCAAGCAAATTTCACCAACATAAAAAAACAATTCAGTTGACTTTTTATTTTTTTTACAGATAGTGAATAGAAACATGCAATTATTGATAGGTTATTTTTCTGGTTATCGGGGGTGTGGGCTGCTTCCTGAAAGCGATAAATCGTTAGTGTTGACGAATATGCATGACTTCGATCTGTTATTAATGTTTTTTTTTCATCCATGATTGTGACAAGAGAAAACTGTTTCGTATGGGGCAGGGAACAACGAATCCATGGTCGGAATGCTGTGTCACCGCCAGGAAACCAAGCGGTTAACTGGGAAAACAAATCAAATAGAGGAGCTCTGACGGCTAATGAAAAAACCAATAGGAACTATGGTAGCTATAATGGCGGTGGCTGTTTTAATAGGGACTTTTTATACGGCAAAATATGCCACAGCCGGGGAGACCGCCAAGGACAGTCGCTTTATCGCCTATGACAATGGGACGGTGCTTGACACAAAGACTAAGCTTATGTGGGCGGCGAAGGACAACGGGGTTGAGATTAACTGGTCCAAGGCCAAGTCATATTGCGAGAGTTATCGTGGCGGCGGCTATACGGACTGGCGGATGCCGACAGTCGATGAACTGGAGGGGTTGTATGATGCAAGTAAATCCCGGCCAATGGCCTGTAATACATCATATAAAATCCATGTTGCCACCGAATTGATTGATATTACGTGCTGGGCTCCCTGGGCGTCGGAAACACGCGGTTCCGATGTTGCCTCCTTCGATTTCATCGGTGGCCATCGTCTTTGGCTCCTCCAGTCTCTCGACAGCTTCTACCGGGCACTCCCGGTACGTTCTGACAAATAGATGATTTGGGCAACCTGGCAATGGTTGCCTGTTGAGAGGGAAACCGCCTAAGGCGGGCAGGCCCTCCTGAGTTAGGACTAGTATAACGTTTCATAAAAAGATTTACATATAGGTCGATTTGTGGTATATTGATCTCCAAACCAACAGGAGGTGATCAAAATGCCACGGAAGAGCAAGAAAGCAAAGTTAATTTTAGACGAGGGGCAAAAGGAGCTGTTGAATAAGATTTCCCAGTCACGTAAGGGGTCCGTAAGAGAAGTCCAGCGGGCAAATATTTTGTTGAGATATTCGGAAGGCATGCCGATCACAGAGATTGAAAAGGGGACACAAGTAAGCAGGCCTACGGTTTACAAATGGATAGAGAAGGCATTGGCGATGGGGATTGATGAGGGCCTGAAAGACAAGTATCATCGTCCCAAAGAGCCGGTGATTACAGAAGGAGCGAAGACATGGGTGATCAATCTTGCCTGCCAGAAACCTACGGATTTTGGTTATGCGGCGGAGATGTGGACACGTAGCACCTTGGCAAATCATGTGAGGGAATATGGTCCGGATGCTGGCCATGATTGTTTGAAGAAGGCTGCTAAGGCAACGATTCAGAGAATCCTTGATGAACATCCAATACGTCCCCATAAGATAGCCTATTACTTGGAGCGACGCGATCCGGATTTTGAGCAGAAGATGGCTGCTGTTTTGTGTGTATACAAAGAGATCAATCTTCAAAACAAGGTGGCGGCAACGGGTGATATTCCATCCGTTATTACCGTATCTGTTGATGAAAAACCGGGTGTACAGGCCATCAAGAATATTGCCCCGGATATCATGCCTAATCCGGAAAAACAGTCACGAGTGATGAGGGATTATGAATACAAACGCCACGGGACATTGTCGATTCTGGCAGCATTGGATTTACATGACGGTCATGTGATAGCCCAGGTACAAGACAGACATCGCAGCAGCGAGTTCATATCGCTGCTGAGGGAATTGGATGCTTACTATCCTGCGGAATCAACGATTCGTATTATTTTGGATAATCATTCTGCACATATATCTAAGGAAACGATGAGATACCTCTCAACCAAGCCAGGACGATTCCTGTATGTCCACACCCCCAAGCATGGTTCGTGGCTGAATCTGGTTGAAACGCTTTTTGGAAAGATGGCACGGACATTCCTGAAGCATATTCGTGTCAATTCTAAACAAGAACTTAAAGAAAGAATCCTGCTTGGTATTAAAGAAATCAATGACGATCCTGTTGTGCATAAATGGAAGAAGTTCAACTTTGCCAATGCTTTCTAATGTAAATGATTTAGTGAAACGTTATACTAGTCAGGCAATTTTGACATGAATGCATCTTTTCAATGCGTAATAAATTGTATTGCTGTCATCAATTCTCGGAAATCCCACATCACTATTTTGACACATGATACAACTTTCTCTATATTTTTTCAAGAAAAGCAACTCTTATTAAAGACTTGTTTGCTTGATCTTTACCGTTAATCAAGGAGGGGATGCATGAGGGAGAAAATAGGGTTCTTGATAACCATAATGGCAGTGTTGGCTTTGCTGTGGTTTCACGCCGTTGCAGCAGCCGCAGAAAACCCTGAAGTATTCATCCCGTTGGGGCATTCGAATGGCGTAAGGTTACGTGATGTATCGTTTTCTCCGGATGGTCGTTACGTGTTAACAAGCAGTGATGACACGACAATGAAACTCTGGGATGCCGCCACCGGTCGGGAAATAAGGACATTTCCCGGTGGTAAAGAACCGATTTATCATGTAGCTTTTTCACAGGAAGGCCGATTTGTGATGTCAGCAGGTAGTGGATTAGGAAAATCACTCATAAAGCTCTGGGATATAAATACAGGAAAAGAGATCAGGACAATTGAGTTCAAAGGTTTCATAGCCATTTCCCCTGACGGACGTTACATTCTAATTGCAGACTCCATGTTCACGGATAATAAAACCCTTGAGCTTTGGGAGGTACGCACTGGCAAGAAAATCAGAACATTCATGGACAGACAGAATAACATGACTACTTCAATCGCTTTCTCGCCAGATGGCCGCAATGTCTTATCGTTCACCAATGATTACAGCAAGAATCCCTCTGAATTGATTAAGCTCTGGGATGTCGCCACCGGGCGGGAAATCAGTTCATTCCCGGTAGACACGGAGATTCACTCTATTTCCGTATCCCCCGATGGCAAATATGCCTTATTGGCTTGTAAAGATGAAAAAGTCATGCTCTGGGATGTAAATAAAGGCAGGGTAATGCGGACATTTCGTGATCCTCCCGGAAGGGTAGAGGGCATGTGCTGGTCGCCTGACAGCAAGTCTTTCTTGACAGCAACGCTTTACTCTCTCGGTAATCCTGATATGAAGGATTATCCTTTCATTCTCCGGGATGCGAACACAGGAGAGATTATTCGAAAATTTGGTGGACACGAAGATGGCGTCGGGACGGTCAGAATTTCTCCAGACGGACGTTACGTACTTTCAAGCGGCATCTCCTCCGGAATAAAAATGTGGGAACTGAATAGTGGCAAAGAGATCCGGTCGTTTGTAGGGTTGGCAGCATCATCGATCAAAGATCTCAAAGTATCTTTTAATGGCCTTCAAGCAGCATCTGCATACTATGGCCCCGTCACGATTATTTGGGAACTGACAACAGGTAAAGCAATAAGGAGATACAAAAGTGCAGGTGTCTTGTCGCCGGGTAACAAATATATTGCCGACCGAGATTCGGAAATTATGGACAAGGACGGCCAGATAAAAGTATGGGAATTGGCCACCGGCAGAGAGATCATATCCTTTGCGGTCAAGTATGACTATGAATATCCAGTTACCTTTTCTCAAAACAACAATAGATTACTGACCTATGGCAAAGAAAAGCTTACAGGCAAATACTTCCAGAGGATATTGGATGTTAAATCGGGCAAACAGATCAATGCAATTCGCTGTATCGAAATTGATGGTCCTCATGGGGCTTTTTCTCCAGACGGGAATTTTGTGCTTTTGCCGAGAAACGGCACACATCCCGACGAGACGGGTGCTACTGGCCGGTCCCTCTTCCTGAAAGAGGAAAGCATGATTAAATTAATGGAAGTGGCCACTGGAAAGGAGCTAAGAACATTCTTGCTTCCCAAAAATGACTTTCTTTCTTATGCCGGGACGATGGTTTTTTCCCATGATGGTACTAAGGCCGCATCCGCCATTCGCAATCAAAGTACATATTCGCTTATGATATGGAATGTACACACAGGAGACCATATCAAAACCTTTTCCGGGCATAAAAACCTGATTATGTCCATCAATTTTTCTCAAAATGACCAGCAAGTCGTCTCCACCAGCCTCGATGGTGAAATTAAATTGTGGGATATTGCCTCAGGACAGGAGATAAGGACACTGTCAGGGCATAGTGGAGCGATCAACTGGGGCCAATTTACGCTTGACGGCCGCCAAATTGTGTCAGGAGGGAATGATGACACAATCCGTATTTGGGATGTCTCTACAGGAAAAGAGCTGGCCATGATGATTGCTTTTTCTGACGGCGAATGGATTACGATAACGCCGGAAGGCTATTTTACAGCTTCCAAGAATGGGCCATCCAAGCTGAGCATACGCTTAGACAAACATGTCTATGGCGTTGATCAGTTCTACGATGTTTTTTACCGCCCCGATATCGTGGAGGCACAGTTAAGAGGTGAAGATACTACCACTTTGGCATCAACGAATCTTGAAGAAGCATTGCAAAATCCGCCGCCCTCAGTCGATTTTGACAATGTTCCCGCCGAAAGCAGCGATAAGAAAGTCACTATCAAGTACCGTATTACCAGCACTGGCGGCGGCATCGGTGAAATCCGGCTCTTCCAGAACGGTAAGCTCATCCAGTCTGATGGTTTCTACCGGCAAGCCAAGAAGGAGACAACAAAGCAAACAACGCTTCTTGCCTATAATACAAGAGCCATTAAAGATGAGCTCAGAGGAATTACTTTAGCAGCAAAGAAAGACAACAAGCAGAGTTTCATTGAATCAACTCCGAAAGGCGATACTTATGAGGGGACAATCACAGTGGATGCAATCTCCGGTGAAAATGACATTAGCCTTGCCGCCTTCAACAAGAGCAATACTGTCCAGAGTATCCTGAAGACAGCAACATTCAAATCAACCATCAAGCCTGAAGAACCACACCTCTATGTCCTTGCGGTAGGTATCGATGAATATAAATCCAAAGGGAACAACCTCGCATACGCAGTAAAAGATGCGGATAGCATCACTGCCAAGATCAAGGCACAATCTTTGACGCAGTACAAACCGGAGAATATTCATATCGCACTGCTTAAAAACAGTGCCGCCACAAAGACAAACATCATGGGGAAGCTCCAAGAACTATCTCAAGTCATCCGTCCGAACGATGTCTTTGTTCTCTTCATCGCAAGCCACGGTGTCTTTCAGTCAGGTCTCTATTCCATCGTCACAAATGATTATGATGGTAATCTCGATAGCAATAGTCTCATTAACTCTGCTGACATAATGGAGGTCTCGAAAACCATGAAGGCGCTGACGCAGATATTTATCCTTGATACCTGCCACGCAGGAGGTCTTGACAACTTTGTAAGCGGTCTTTACGACACACGAATGACCGTCATGGCAAGAAACATGGGACTTCATATGTTCGCCTCAGCAAGCTCCACACAGGAGGCATTGGACGGCTACAAGGGCAAGAATGGAATGTTCACTTACACCCTACTCGAAGGTCTCAATAACAATCGAGGTGCCGATACGAACAAGGACAGCAAGGTCAGTATCTATGAACTTGGTTCATATGCAAAAGACCAGACGGTAAAATTATCCAAAGAGACAGGGCATACCCAGACGCCGATGATCAATAACTTCGGCAAGGATATATCGGTATATGTGATAAAATAAAAGTTTGTAAAAGAGAGATCTTCTGAAGGGGCTTCTCAAAAGAGGCCCTTTTCATTTGTAGCACAGTACGAATGGTATTAATTGTTTCTCATTGATACGGTCGGGGTGTGACTTTGTAGGTGTTGCCATTTAAACCGAGTCCCTTTTTTTTGTGACGAAAGGAACGCTGATTACCGCAAGAAAGGTAGATATAATTTGTATGAAGTTATCTCTTCTCAGGAGACAAACAAATGAATGATACTGCGGTGGAAAATAAACCTCTCACCACAAGCAAAACACCGTCCCGAAAATTACTGATCTGGACTACAATCATCTTTATGCCGGTCGGCATTTTGGGTGTTCTTGGATCCTATGTTTCGCTCTATATGTTCGGTCAAGAACAGAGCCGCATTAACGGCGCGCCAAAAAATAATAACAAACTGGCATTATTCATCAATCACAGATACATAAATCTTTGATTCAGCCATAGGATATTTCTCAATATGAGGTGAATATCTGAGAAGTTCAAAAAAAGATCAGCTGCTGATCAAAGTTAACTATTCGATATCATTAAGCGAAAACGGAGATGGCGGGTACGAAAGGGTTTAGAGATTTATCGCTAATTAGGCAATAATTACAGTAAGTTACATTTTGACGACTAAGAGGCTCTTTTCCCCCTTGGCAAATGTTTTTCCATTAACTAATTTGCTGTCCCGTTTGGGCAGGATGGCAATATATGTTAGTTGAGTAACAGCTTCAGGCCAGTTGGCTTCATGAGGCCGCCGGTTCAACTGGCCGCGTTGGAGCTATTTACTGATCAGCTTCCATTCTTCCGCCACAATGGTTTCTTTTATTGTTTGCTCTTGTGTCTCATTCAAGATACAATAATTCCAGAAAGTAAATATTTGTGGTGACATAATAACTTGAATACATTCAGATTTGTTCAGATAGCGGTTGTTGAAATACCTCATAACTGCGGGAAGTAATTAACGACGCCATGCAGTTGATCCTGTTTAATATCGGTCTGATCTCCATCCTGAGCCAGGTTATTCTCCTCCGGGAACTTGCCGTAGCCTTCTATGGCGTGGAGCTGATTTATCTTTTCGCTCTGGGCGTATGGCTTTTCTTCACTGCCGCCGGGGCCATGATCAGCCGCTATCGCATCGCCACGGCTGGGGCCATAACCATCGCTTTTCTCTGCCTTGCCGTCCTCCTTCCTCTGGACGTCCTCTTCATCCGTGCCAGTCGGTTGATATTTGCCGGCGTTCCGGGGGCATATCTGCCCTTTTATCAACAACTTCTCGTCCCGATGCTTGCCCTTTTTCCCATCGGATTGCTGGCGGGTTTTCTTTTTCCTCTGGCCGCAACGATTTATATCAATGAAAAGCCGGACAAGGAAAGGGAGGGTAATGACAAGATTCAAAGCTCTCAAAGGACCTTGGCTCTGGCCTACGGCATAGAAAGTCTCGGCGCCCTGGCGGGGGGAATCCTTTCCACTTTCTTTCTGAAATTTGATATCTCCGTTTTAGCGGCGACCTTGCTCTGTAGTATTTTTATCGCCTTGATACCTCTGATCTTCCTGAGGAAAACAAAAAGGTCGAGACCTTTGAAAAACACCCCCTCCTGTCATTCCGGGCTTGACCCGGAATCCAGTGATGACTTGAAAATACTGGATTCCGGCCTTCGCCGGAATGACGATAGGGAGACTGAATTGGAATTTTTCAAAGGTCTCAGGACTTTGTGGCTGGCCACTATCATAGCCGTATGCTGCCTCATCGCCCTCAACTGGACGTCCTGGCTGGATCGGAAGACGATCGGCTGGAACCACCCTAACCTTTTGGAAAGTCAGGATACAGCGTATGGGCGGATTACTGTTACCGGTCTGTCCGGCCAGGCGGCGGTCTTTGAAAACGATGTTTTATCTTTTGAAACGGAAGGCACGGAAGGGGAAACCTTTGCCCATCTGACAGCTCTGCAACATCCCCATCCCCGTAAGGTTTTGTTGCTGGGCGGGGGAATGGAAGGGGTGGTGGAGGCGCTCCGGCAACATCCGGTAGAGAAGATAGATGTGGTGGAACTAAACCCAAGAATGGTCCGAATGGTCTCAGTGCATATGCCCCCACAGCGACAGAGTGCCCTGACCACCCCGCCGGTCCGCTTGATCTTTGCCGATCCCCGCGATTTTTTGCGTCATAGCGACGCCTATGATCTGATCCTCGTCGCCATGCCGGACCCGGCGTCGGGACAGACCAACCGCTTCTACACCCGGGAGTTTTTCCAGGCCTGCGCCGCCCGTCTCCGTCCCGGAGGCGTCATCGGACTGCGACTCCGCGCGGCCGAAAACATCTGGCCCCCGCCCCTGATGTACCGCATGACCAGCATCGACAGCGCGTTAAAATCAGTTTTCCCCCACATTCTTTTTCTTCCGGGAACAACGAACATTGTCACCGCCGCTGCAACTCCCCTGCCCGAAAACGCGGCAACCCTCATCGAGCGCTGGCAGTCCCGTCAGATTTCCGCCCGCCTGGTGAGGCCGCCGTTTATCAACTATCTTTTTACCAACGACCGGTTTCAGGAGATCAGGCAGATCCTGGAGACAACCGTCATTTCCCCCAACAGCGACATCCGGCCTGTCTGTTACCGTTACACGCTCCAGATCTGGTTATCCAAGTTTTTCCCCCGGGCTTCTTTCCTGGACGTCACCCTACCCCTGCCCGCCGTCCTGCTTTACCTATCAGTCATGGCCGGGGCTTTCTTCCTGGCCCGATCTTATCCGTCTATTTTCATCTATGCACGCAGGCGGTCACAACGAAGCATGAAAATCCCCCCTAACCCCCCTTTGGCAAAGGGGGGATGGGGGGATTTTCATATAAAACGTATATTCCTGGCGGGCGTGGCGGGCTTTTGCGGGATGATCCTTCAGAATGTCCTGCTCCTTCATTATCAGGTCAAAGACGGCGCCCTTTACCAGGATATCGGCTTGCTGATCGCGTGCTTCATGGCCGGAATGGCCTTGGGGGCCATTCTCCTGCCACGCTGCCTTTTCCTTCCCGATCGGCGCTGGGGCGGGGGACTGTTGGGGGGATTTTTTACCCTGACGATACTTATTTACTTTATCCTCATCCGGGATGGCGGCGCCGGCTTGCTTCTCATGGCCTGCCTGCTTGCCTTTACCGGCTTTTTTACGGGCGCCCTCTTTGCCTACGCCACCCTTGCCGATGCCACAGAAGGGCCTTCCCTGATCTCCCCACTCTACGCCGCTGATCTTATCGGCGGGGGATCAGGAGCGATCCTCGGGGGACTACTCCTGATTCCGGCGGCGGGACTCGATATTCCCGTCCAGATTGTCAGTGCATTGATTCTCTTGTCTTTTCTTATTATCTGATTCCAATTTTAAATCAAAGCGCTATCTTCGTTGGCTTCGTCATCGGCTCCTTGACGTATTTCCATATACGCCTGCGTCGCCTCTTCCTCGCCGCCTTGATTTCATCTCTGATTTAGAATTGGAATGACGGCTTCTTTATTTGAAGGATCTTTCAAACAGATCGGCAATGGCTTTTGTTCCGTTTTCTTTGAGGAACCTGGTACCGGTGCCGGTGAAATGCTTTTGAGTGATAATCGGTGCGTCTGACGGCTTCCAAAGGTCTTTTACCCAGCTGAACCAAGCGTTTTGCTCCTGATCAAAAACGTAGAGCGGCTTATTGCAGAACTTGGCGTACTCCGCCCCCCATCCGGTTCCGCCCTTGATCGTATCGTCAGCCATGATCTGGCCAATAACAAAAACCTCCTGACCACCGGTGACCTGCCAGCAGATGCTCTGCAGCACCTTGCGAAAGATGGGGGCAGTGGAGTAGCTGCGGTGCATGAGTTTGGATACGTAGGTCATGCTGACATCTTTGCGTTCCAGCTCCTCAGTGGTCAATATCCTGATCCCACGGACGCGTTCCATCTGATGACCTTCAAAGCCGTAGTTGACCTCCTGGACGCCATACCTCTCCGCCCCGCAACCGAACTCGGTTTCCGCCCCATTGGCGCCGCCGCTATAAAGAATACATTCTTTTGGATTCATAACTGTTCTCCTTATTTTTTCGGGATAGGAATATAAGAAAAGTCCTGTTGTGTCAAATTAAAATCAGTTTATTTTCCGAGATCTTGAAAAGAGCGCCTGGCAATAACAAAAACCCTTGATCTTTACGTTCGTTTCATGACAACTGATCTAATGGATGTTGATTATGAATGAGCTAAATGAATGGGTAAATATCTGTAGCGTTTCGGGAATGACCACGGCAAAGATCATTACGGGAAGGCTGGAGTCAGAGGACATTCCAACCCGCTTGCGCTACGAGGCGGCGGGACCGATCTATGCAATTACGGTGGACGGCCTGGGAGAGGTCCGGATCCTCGTCCCCGCTCCGGAGCAGGAAAGGGCCCGGGCGATTCTCTCCCAAACCTATGAGGAAGGGGAACTCGACTGGAAAAAAGGGGGTGGAGAATAAGCGCCATGAACACCAATGTCATTGACTTAAGAACTTTTTCTCCCCTCTTTGCTAAAGAGGGGTCGGGGGAGATTTCACAGAGTATTAGAAAATCCCCCTAAATCCCCCTTTTCCAAAGGGGGAATGAACTACCCCGTAGCAAGCTGCGGGGTATCCAATAAAATAAGAAATAAGGCTGCTATGTTTCTGCCCGTCACCCCTGAGGAAGTCCGCGCCCGCGGCTGGACGAGGCTCGATGTGATCCTGATTACCGGCGACGCCTACATTGACAGCCCCTATGTAGGCGTCGCCGTCATCGGCCAGCGTCTCCTTGCCGCCGGCTACCGGGTGGGAATCATCCCCCAGCCGGACATCGACTCCGGGGCAGACATCACCCGTCTCGGAGCACCGGAGCTATTCTGGGGCGTCACCGGCGGCTGCATCGACTCCCTGATCGCCAATCACACCGCTTCCGGGAAGAAGCGCCAAGGGGACGATTTTACCGCCGGGGGGATCAACAACCACCGCCCCGATCGGGCGGTAATCGCCTATGCCAACCTGATCCGGCGCCACTTTCGGAATACGAAACCCATTGTTTTAGGTGGGATCGAGGCGAGCCTCCGGCGGATCGCCCATTATGACTTCTGGTCGAACCGGGTGAGACGATCCATTCTGATGGACGCGAAGGCAGATCTGATCGTTTACGGCATGGGTGAAAAGACGGTGCTGGAGCTTGCCAATCGGCTCCGCGACGGACGTAAGGTCTGGGACATGAGAGGTATTTGTTACGCCGCAGCAAAGATAAAACCTGGTTTTCTGGAACTTCCCGCCTGGGAAGAGGCGGCAGCAGACCCGGTCGCCCTGGAAAAGATGTTTCTTGCCTTCTACGGTCACCAGGACGCCCGGACGGCAGCGGGACTCTGCCAGAAGCAGGACACTCGCTGGCTGATCCACAACCCCCCTGCCCTGCCCCTCACCGAGGCGGAGATGGACGAGGTATATGGCATGAACTTCGAGCGGGCGGTCCACCCCTGCCACCGCCGGGAGGGCGAGGTCCGGGCGCTGGAGACGATCCGTTTTTCCATCCCCACCCATCGGGGCTGTTACGGAGAGTGTCACTTCTGCGCCATCGCCGTTCACGAGGGGCGAACGGTCAGTTCACGCAGCGAGGCGTCCATTCTCCAGGAGGCGGCGGTGATCGCCTCCCTCCCCGGCTTCAAGGGATATATTCTCGACGTGGGGGGACCTACGGCGAACATGTACGGATTTGAATGTAAAAAGAAACTCGCCCACGGCGCCTGCTCGGATCGGCGCTGTCTCTATCCCACCGTCTGCGAAAACCTGCGCCCCGATCACGGCCCCCAGATCTCCCTCCTTGCCAAGCTCAGAGAGGTTCCCGACGTCAAGCAGGCCATCGTCGCCTCGGGAATCCGTTACGACCTCCTCCTCGCCGACAGGAAGCACGGCGTCCCCTACCTCCGCGATGTCGTGCGGCGCCACATTTCCGGACAGATGAAGATCGCCCCCGAGCATTCCGAGGAGCGGGTCCTCGCTTGTATGGGAAAGCCGGGAACGGAATCCCTGCTCATTTTCCGCGATCTTTTTCGCAAACTCACGGCAGATGCAAATAAGAAACAGTTTCTCTCATGCTACCTAATCGCCGCTCATCCCGGCTGTACACAGGCGCACATGGAAGCCCTCCGCCGCTTTGCCGAGCGGGAGCTAACTCTCCACCCCGAGCAGGTCCAACTCTTCACCCCGGCGCCCTCGACCCTCTCCACGTTGATGTACTGCACCGAGCGGAATCCCTCGACCGGGGGTAGTCTTTTTGTAGAAAAAACAGCCGCCGGTCGTGAGCTTCAGAAGCAGATTTTAGTTGTGAAAAACTCCCGTTTCGGGTATGGAAAACCCAAAGATCATCAAACCACAGAGGAGAATAAATCATGGGTAAGGACAAGGACGTCAAGAAAGAAAATAAGAAGAAGCCTGCCAAAACGGTAAAAGAAAAGAAGGAAGCCAAGCGCTTGAAGAAAACTGGATAAGGTCTTCCAGGCAGCTTATATTGGATGGTTAGGGTAGTGAAGCTCTCGTGACGGTCAGCCGTCAGTACTCAAGATCCAGCTCCTTCCTCACGGCCGTCCCGATCTGTTCCAGAATATACGGTTTTCTGACATAGGCGCCAACGCCTAAGCGTTGCGCTTCCCGGACCCGTTCCGTTTCCGAAAAACCACTGGCAATTATGGCCTTCTGACGGGGATTAATTGTTAGGACATGCTTATACGTGTCCAGACCATCAATACCCGGTTCCATGATCATATCCAGAACCAAGAGATCAACGGTGTGCTGTTTTAAGTATGCAATTGCTTCTTCGCCGCTGGATACTGTTGATACATTATATCCGAGGCCGGTTAGCATTATTTTTGCCAGCTCCCTTTGCTCCTCAATATCATCGACCACCAGGATGTTTTCTCTTTTTCCCAGGATATTTTTGGCGGTGTCGCTTTTTTCGAATGAAGGGAAAGCATCTCGTGCGGCCGGCAGATAAATGGTAAAAGTGGTTCCCTCTCCTTCTTTACTCTTTACATCGACATACCCATTATGATCCTTCACAGTCCCCCAGACCACGGCAAGCCCCAGCCCGGTGCCGCTTTTACCCATAACCTTTTTTGTATAAAAGGGTTCGAATATATGCTCAATATCTTCCGGATTAATGCCATGCCCCGTATCGGAAATCTCCATGACCACATACTCCCCTTCACGTACGTCGTCATATCCGGCCACCGGCTCGTCTATATACTGATTCCTCGTCGCTAAACGGATAGTTCCCCCTGCCGGCATGGCCTCAACAGCATTGAGCACCAGATTCATAATCGTTTTCTGCAAGTGAACAGCCGACCCACGAATAGGAAACAGATCTTCAGATAAATCAACCATGACATTGATATCCTGGTGATCGTTTACCAATCGCTGCTGCTCGGGACTGGCAAGATACTCCGAAACCAACCGATTCAAATGAGCAACATCGTCAGTCTGCACCCCGCGGCGGGCCAACGTCAACAGATCCTGGACAATTGCCGCTGCTTTCGATCCGGAATTTTGAATGGTAAGGAGGTGACGCCGCAGCGGACTATCCGGGCTCAACTGCATCATCAACATTTCCGGATATCCGACCAAACCGACCAGAACGTTATTCAAATCATGGGCGACGCCGCCAGCCAGGACTCCCAGGGCTTCCATTTTCTGCGCCCGTTGCAGTCGAATTTCCATCCGTTTGTATTCGGTCATATCCTGAAGTGATAGGATAACAACCTCTTCCTCACCTAGACTAACCTGTTCCGCCGATATCAGGCATTCTCGAATATCGCCACCCTTGGTAACGACTCTTGAATACTCATCCCGCAGAAAACCAGTCTTTCTTAATTTTTCCACGATACCGTTCCATTCGTCTTTCCTGATCTGAAGAACATCCTCACCTTTTTTACCCAAGATCTCATTCTTGGCATATCCGAATAGTCTTGTGAATCTCTCGTTGACATCGAGCACCGTTGCGTCGTTTGCGACAACCAATGCTTTGGGGGTGGGGCTTGCCTTAAAAACCGCGGAAAACCGTTCTTCCGACTGCCTCAGGGCAGCTTCGGTTCGCTGTCTTTCCTCAATCTGTTCGAGCAACACCTGATTCGTCTGATATAAGGTATTGTGGGTCTCGCGAAGCTCGTGGGTTGACTCCTCCAATTTTTCGATCATCCCGTTAATTTCGCTTCCCAGTCTGGTCAGTTCATCTTTTCCAGCAACTGTTATCCGGGCGGAAAAATCAGCGTCCGTACCGATCTTGTTTACATCCTGCCCAATCTTGACCAGCCTGGCAATAATCGATTTTTTCAATAACCAGATGATGGCCAAGGCGAAAATCATGAACACAGCAAGGGAAGAGGCAATCAAATACCGGGTGGTCCGCTGTTCCTGTAGATAAACAGGTCGAGGCATGCGAACACTAAGCAGATAGGCCGGCGCCCCATAAACATCATGGATCTGTGTTTCGCCCTCGATGATATCGGGGCTTATTTCTTTGACTATTATGTCTGCCGGCACAGACGTCGCTTCTTTTTTCCTTCCCGCTCCATCGTGAGACAATGTTTGCAGTAAAAGTTCTGTCCTGGTCAATTTTGACCACTTTTGGATGACATCTTCGTCAAGATTGCGTCCCATGATCAGGGTTCCCATGATCGGTCCCGTATATTTGCTGGTTAAAATCGGGCGTGAGGCAAGGATAACGCCGCCATTTTTTAAGAGCAAGATCCCCTTTTTATTGCTTTTGATGCTTTCATGACTGGCCAGAAAGCTCCCGATACGGACATGCTCCATGATCTCACCGGAAAGAGCAATTTGTTTGTCTTCCTTGCGATCATAGCCCGTTGAAAATACGACTTCTCCTTTTTTGTTCAGGATAATAACGACATTCACCTTTAATTGGGCAAAAGTCGTATTATTCATATTCGCATTGATGTACTTTTCATTCTTCTTCTGAACAAAGACATATGTGTCGTCCCAGCCCGCGTAATCCCCCGCCGTCGTATCCACGGCTTCGCATTCATAATCGATGGCGCTCCGGACTCGCTCGACATTGTTCTTGATGCTGTCGTCCTCAATAACATCAAAACCCTTCGATAATATATTTGAGGTGATGAAATACAAAACAGCCATCAGCCCGATAAAGGTTACACCAACAATAATGAGGGTTTTCTTTGATAAGGTCATTTCTTACTAATCCCTATTGCGAAAGCTTTGAATATCTTCGAAAATTATCTAAGTTGTCATTCCGGTGAAAACCGGAAATCGAAGATTAATGTTCATAATCCAGTGTTTTCAACACTTTCTGGATTCCGGATCGGCTCCTGAAAGCTTCACACCGCACAAACTACCGAGCGTCCCGGTAACAGGGTCAAACGATATTTGCGTATGGAAAGGTGATCACGTGACAACATATTGTTTATTTCACTGAGTGTTTTAAAAGCGTATGAGCTTTTCTTAATTTCACGAATAAGATCAATGAATTGTTGATTCCAGATGCCCCCCTCGACTTCTGCATGGACAGGGAGGACATGGAGGCCGTCGTCCCCCAGCAGGGAAAGGATTTTGTCCCCAGCTGTTTTCACGCCCAGCTCCTCAAAACATGGCAGGTCGGAGGGAATTTCCGGGACCATCAGTCCCTCATGTAGAAAGGGTTCCTTGGCCCGCGTACAGCTCAGATAGTTAAAGCCGTATTCGCCTACAATCGCCATAACGCGATCATCAATCAGCCAGGCCGGAGCACCGAATGAGGAAGCTTTCTGCCCCGTCAAGTTCCGAAAGGCCGTCATCCCCTTATCAAGCCAGTTCCTTATCCACTGCTCTGATCGCCGGGGCAGGCTGTCCTGCCAGCGACGGTGATCCCAGGCGTGAAATTGCACCTCGTGGCCTTCCGCCATAATCCGGCGGACCAGCTCCGGAAAGGCGAGGGCAATCATCGGTGACGGCAGCAGGGTTCCGTAGAGGGCCGTTTTGAAGCCATACAAACCCGGGGCGTTGCTCCGGAGCATCTTCTTTAGAAACCGTGGATTTTTAAGGAGCTGCAAAACCGCCAGACCGGAGGCGTCCGGGCCCATGCTCAGATAAAAGGTTCCCTTGATCGCAAGCTCCGAGAGGCTATCCAGGAGGAGTGGGACCCCCTTTTTCATCCCTTCGTAAGTGTCAACGTCGATCTTCAGTCCCAGGGTTCTCTTCATTTTCTTCCAGGAATGAGTAAATGGTTCTGGTCAGTGAATCTTCCAGGTCAATCTTCGGCTCCCAGTCAAGGAGCTTCCTGGCCTTGGCGATGCTTGGTTTACGGGTGTAAATGTCCTGATAACCCTTTCCATAGAATTCCACCGCCGGAACCTCAACGATGTCCGAATATACCTCGTCCTGAAGATGGCGGGGATGGGTCATGAATATTTTTTTCATCAGGTGGGCCAGTTCCTTAACGGAACAGTCGTTTTCCGGATTGCCGATATTGATGATCTCGTTTTTACAGTGATCCTCCTTGTTCTCAAGAATCTTCATGAGGGCGGCAATCCCGTCGTCCACATAGGTGAAACAGCGTTTCTGGTGCCCCCCATCCACTAACGTGATGGGACGCTTCATAAGGAGCTCGGCAATAAACTGGGTGACAACCCGGGAGCTGCCTTCTTTGGCGGTATAAAGGGAATCGAGGCGGGGCCCGACCCAGTTGAAGGGACGAAACAGGGTAAACTCCAGATGTCCCCGGGTGCCATAGGCATAGATTACCCGATCCAAAAGCTGCTTGCAGCAGGAATATATCCACCGTTCCTTCTGGATGGGCCCGACGACGAGGAAGCTCTCATCTTCGCTGAATTCAGGATCGGGACAGGCCCCATAAACTTCTGAGGTGGAAGGGAATACGACCCGTTTTCGATATTTGACGCACTGCTTGATGATATTGAGATTCATCTCGAAGTCGAGATTGTAAACACCGATCGGATCCTCCACATATAGCTTCGGCGTGGCGATGGCCACCAGGGGCATGATGACGTCGCACTTCTTGACATGATATTCTATCCATTCCTTGTTGATGGCAATATCACCCTCCAGGAAATGGAAGCGCGGGTTGGAGAGGGCGCGATCGAGGCGATCGTCGCCGAGGTCCATGCCATAGACGGTCCAGTCCGTAGTTTCTAGAATACGGTTGGTCAGATGATGTCCGATAAAACCATTGACGCCTAAAATCAATATTTTCATGATTATCTTACTCTCTTTTCTTCCTCCCCTTCGGGGAGCTTATTTCAGCACAGGCATATTCTTATACTTCCGGAAATATTGCCATATCGCGCCGTTTTTAATTCTAATACCGTTGATTTCAATATCCAGCAGGCGGATTTCCCCGGCGCCGGATACGACATAAACCTTTTCTTCCGCGTTATCAACTACCACGGTTCCCGCTTCTGCGACATCCGCCCCTTCCTCCGGTATACCCCACCAGACAAGCACCTTCGTTCCGTCCGGCAAAAAAGAGAAAGCCCCGGGATAGGGATCGGTTACGGCCCGGATGAGGTTATAGATCCTCATCGCCGTCCAGGACCAGTTGATGCGACCATCTTCGGGTTTCCTGCCCCCGAAATAAGAGGCCCTGTGGGCATCCTGAACCATGCGCGGCGCATTTCCTGTCCGAATCAGGGGCAATACCTCGTCCAATAGCGCCACTGAAGCCCGACAGAGCTTGTCGTACAAACTAATCGCCGTATCTTCAAAGGCAATATCCACCGCCTTTTGACCAACCATATCTCCGGCGTCCGGTTTGGCAACCATCCTATGGAGAGTTACACCGGTCTGCCTTTCCCCATTCACTAAAACCCAATTGACAGGGACGCGGCCCCGGTAGGCAGGGAGGAGAGAACCGTGAAGGTTATAGGCCCCGGCCACGGGTATAGCGAGAATTTCCTGGCAGAGCATCTTTCGGTAGTAAAATGAAAATATCGTGTCCGGTGCCAAGGCGGCGATATGACAGATCCACTCTGGTTTATTGACATCCTCGGGACAGAAAACGGGAATATCCCTGCTCTTTGCCCAGTCGGCGACAGAGGCGAACCAGCATTTCTCTCCCGGGTCGTCTTCATGGGAGAATATCGTCTCGACTGTAAATCCATTGCGCAGGAGGGCCTCCAGACCGGCGACGCCCATATTGTGGTAGGCAAAGACGATGGATTTCACAACCCGCTCCGGTCATGGGCCTCGTGGATATTGGCAACGACATATTCCGGCCGCTTTCTGACTTCCCGATAAATACGTCCGATGTACTCCCCGATAACTCCCAAGGCAAAAAACTGCAATCCCACGAAGACGAAGAGAATGGCAAAGAGGGTAAAAACGCCCTGGGCCGCCCAGACCGCCCCATAAACCAGGCGGGCTACAGCAAGAAAGACGCCGAAACAGACCCCCAGAACAGACATGAAGATGCCGCCGTACATGAGCATCTTCATGGGAAAATCGGAAAAGGATGCCACCAGATCAAACTGGAGATTAATGAGTTTTGTTAAAGGATAATTGGACTTGCCGCCATGCCGCTCCTCGTGGGCAACTTCGATCTCCGTGACCCGTTTGGCGAAAACAGTCGCCAGGGCCGGGATGAAGGTGGAGTGTTCGCGACACGCCATCATACACTCCACGACATTGCGGCGGTAAGCCCGCAGCATACAGCCCCAGTCCTTCATGTGAACGCCGGTGATGCGGCGCGCCACAATATTGATCAGACGGGATGCCCCCAGGCGGAACACGGAATCCTGACGCTGCTTGCGGATGGTGCCGACAACATCATATCCCCCTGTTTCCATTTCCCTGATGAGCCGGGGAATCTCCTCGGGCGGATTCTGAAGATCCGCGTCGAGGGTAACGACTATGTCACCCCGGACAATGGAAAAACCGGACATGATGGCGGCATGCTGGCCATAGTTGCGCGTCAGCTCCACAACCCGGATATCCGGTTCCCGGGCAAATCCCTTCAGGATCTCCAGGGATCCATCACGGCTGCCGTCGTCGATCAGAATGATCTCATAAGGTTTCCCCATAGATTGCATGACGGGACGGAGGCGGCCGATCAGGGCATCCAGGTTCTTCTCCTCATTATAGACAGGAATAACAACAGATATCAAAGGGGGCGTTTTATTCATGTTTTCAGATTTTCGTTAATCCTTTTTCTCCCTCCCCCTCAACATGAGGGTCGGAGGCCGATTCACTTTGTCTCCCTCCCCTTCAAGGGGAGGGTCAAGGTGGGGATGGGGTAGAAATTTCCCTGACAATCGCCCTTATATTGAGTCACATTTCCCCCTATTAGGCAAGTCCTTTATCCCCTTCATTTATCCCTTCCTCAGAATCTCTTTGATCGCATCGCAGACATAAGCGACGTCATCATCTGCCATGCCTGGATACAGCGGCAGGGAAAGAATCCGGTCGGCGGTCTGTTCCGTCTCCGGAAGCATTGCAGCGAGATCTCCAAACTTTTCCCGAACATACCTGAGGCGATGGGTCACCGGAAAATGGAGGCCATAACCGATGTTATACTCTGAAAGTTGTTCCATGAATCGTCCCCGTCTCATTGCCGTCACCTTCACCACAAAGAGATGCCATGCGTGAACATGATCATAGTCGGGGCTTTCAGGCAGCTCAATACCAGCGACATCTTTCAGTCCTGCCAGGTATTGGCCGGCCAGCTCCGTCCGACGCTTATTCAGGACCTGCCATTTGGACATCTGGGCCACACCGATGGCGGCTAAAATATCCGGAAGATTGTACTTGAAGCCCGGTTGCTGGATGTCGTAGTCCGGGTTTCCCCCTTTGCCGTAACGCTTCCAGGCATCCCGTTCAATGCCGTGAAACCGCAGGAGGCGGAGCTGCTTTTCCATTTCAGCATCATATAGGGTGATCATACCCCCTTCACCGCTGGTTATATTCTTGATGGGATGAAAGGAAAAGACCGCCGGGCAGCCAAAGCCACCGGCATGGACGCCTTTATAGTAAGTGCCGATGGCGTGGGCAGCGTCTTCAATGACCAGGAGCCCGCGGCGCCGCGCGATTTCTAGAATGGGATCCATGTCAGCGGGGGCTCCGGCGAAATGGACGGGGATGACGGCCTTTGTCCGGTCAGTAATCAGTGGCTCCAGGAGGACCGGATTCATATTCAGGGTTCCGTAGTCAATATCTACAAATAAGGGGTGGGCGCCGCGCATGACAATCATGTTAACCGTCGAGGCAAAAGTCAGGGATGGAGTAATCACCTCATCCCCTGGCCCGATCCCCAGGGCCGTAAGCAGCAGGTGCATCGCCGCCGTTCCTGAAGTAAAGGAAATGGCGTTATTTGCCGCCGTCAGTTCACATAAAGCCTTCTCGAAGGCTTGGCAGACGGGACCGGTGGTGATCCAGCCCGAATGGAGGCAGCTGGTAACGGCCTCGATCTCTTCCGCCCCGATGGAAGGCTTGCTTAAAGGTAAAAAATCTTCACGAATCTTCATAAATGTTTATCATTCATGCCTATTTTATTGATTACAATTTCTTGGACCTTCTAAACCGGATTTATGTTTGCCGTCAACGATTTTCTGAGGGCGATTTATCTTGACAGCGCTACTGCCGAACCATATATATATGCAGCGAATTCAACCATGCAATTCAACTATCTGTAATATAAGGTTATATGGGAATAATATGGATCAATGAGGTTTCGGTCAGCTTCGGCGGGCCGCTGCTCCTCGATGGCGCCACGCTCCAGATCGAAGCGGGCGAAAGAATCGGCCTTTTGGGCAGAAACGGTGCAGGCAAGTCCACCCTCATGAAACTGCTCATGGGTGACATCGCCCCGGATACCGGCGGAATGATCCGCAACGGCGAGGTCAAAATCGCCATGTTACCCCAGGACGTTCCAGACGACCTGCCGGGAACGGTCTATGACGTTGTGGCCTCCGGCGGCAGGGAGCACCTGGAACTGCTCCGGGAATACCACGATCTCACGGCGCAGATGGCCCGGAGCGGCGATAGCACCCTGCTGAAGAAGCTCGAATGGGTTCAGCACCGACTTGAAACCTCCGGCGCCTGGCTTTTTCATCAGCAGGTGGAAAAGATGATCGCCAGGATTGACATAGATGAGAATGCCGAGTTTCGGCTCCTGTCGGCAGGGATGAAACGCCGAGTATTTCTGGCCAAGGCTCTGGTAAACGACCCGGACCTCCTGCTCCTGGACGAGCCAACAAACCATCTGGATCTAAACACCATCCTCTGGCTCGAGGATTTCCTCCTAAAGTTCGAAAAAACCCTCATGTTCGTTACCCATGACCGGACGTTTCTCCAACGACTGGCGACTCGCATCGTGGAAATCGACCGCGGCCGCCTGATTGCGTTTCCCTGCGATTACGCTACATACCTCGATCGCCGCCAGTCCCTGCTGGAGGCGCAAGAGAAAGAGTGGGAGGAGTTTGACAAGAAACTGGCCCGGGAAGAAGCCTGGGTTCGGCAAGGGATCAAGGCCCGCCGCACCCGGAACGAGGGCCGGGTGCGGGCGTTGGTGCAACTGCGTCGAGAGCGGGCACGTCGACAGGAGCAGACGGGTAATGTCCGGCTAACAATCCAGGAGGCGGAACGTAGCGGTAAACTGGTTGCCGAAGCGACAAAGATCAGCTTCGCCTTCGACGAGGAAATAATCGTGGCAGGGTTCTCCACCGTAATAATGCGCGGCGACAAGGTAGGCATTATCGGGCCTAACGGCGCCGGCAAGACCACGCTCCTCAAGATCCTCCTCGGTGACCTTGAACCGCAGCAGGGCCTGGTCCGCCTGGGTGCCGGCGTCCAGATCGCTTACTTTGATCAACTCCGCGCCCAGTTAGACGAAAACAGAACCCTGAAGGACAATATCGCCGACGGCAACGATATGGTCATCATCGGCGGCGTCTCGCGGCATATCATCGGCTATCTCCAGGATTTCCTTTTCCCGGCGGAGCAGATCCTGTCCCCCGTCAGCGCCCTCTCGGGGGGTGAAGGCAACCGCCTCCTCCTGGCAAAGCTCTTCATGCTCCCCTCCAATGTCCTGGTCCTCGATGAGCCGACCAACGATCTCGACACCGAGACCCTCGAACTCCTCGAAGACCGGCTTCTGGACTACAGCGGCACAATCCTCATGGTCAGTCATGACCGGGCGTTTCTCAATAACGTGGTGACCTCGACGATTGTCTTCGAAGGTGATGGGCGGCTTCAGGAATACGTCGGCGGCTACGACGACTGGCTCCGGCAGCGACAGACGCCGGACCGTCAAACTCCGGATCGGATGGATCGGCCGGCAAGTCTGGGGGATGGAAAAATCGTCTCACAACCGCTAGCGTCCGCAAAAAAATCAGGGCAGACTCCACGCACTGGAAAGAAGGACAAACCCCCGCAAGAAAGGCAAAAATTGTCCTTTAAAGAAACCCGGGAGCTAGAAGCGTTGCCACAGAAAATCGAAGTCATGGAGGAGGAGAAGGAGCGCCTGATTACGACCCTGAATTCTCCCGCATTCTATGTTAATGCCAACAGAGACGCGGTTGAAATAACCAAGTCCTCAGACAGTCTGGAGGCCTTGGAAGAGGAACTGAACGAGGCCTACGCCCGCTGGGATGAACTGGAAAACCTGGCAGCAAAATTCAGTGGCAAGCCGGGGTAATGGCAATCTCGCCTGGATGATTTCACCATCATGGAAGAACAATTCCGCTTTATTCAGGAAAATGGCATTCTGCCTTTCCAATTCCGGCTGAAATAGTTCTCTTGCCGTTTTGACACTTAACCGGACATTTTCGGCTAAAAATGAGGCGGGCCACGAGCAATTTATGCCCGCGTATGTATTTAATATTACACATAAACACCGAAGAGCTTAGTGCTGCAGCCACATCCGTTTTCGCTTAATAATATCAGATACTTAAACATTTCCATCGGCTGGAAAGTTCTCTGTCTCCCCTAAAGGAATACGTCATGAATAAGTATCAGCTTGCCGACGCTCTCGGCAAAAGGTCAAGATGCCCACGACTCCCAAGACCCTTCCTACGGCGCAACGCCTCCTGATCAGAAAGACGGATGAGTTGACCGGTGAATTCACGGAAGTACCCTGGCAAGAATGATCGGAAGATGATCGGAATGATCTAATTATTTCCAATTGAAAAACCAGAATACCTGCATATGCCATCAATGTCTCATCAGGTATAGGCAAACCAAGGATGCCAAGTCCCAGGGCGATGAAAATTTCGAAGTAGGAATATTTCGTGATACTCAACAACAGTGAATTCATTGATTGCCTTCCATATGTGGCGACTCAATCAAAGCAAGGTCACCGCCGTTATGTCAATGACACTGATCTGCTTTACTCTGCCCATAGTGCCGGAAAAACCATTGTTTCATCCATTCCACTGCCAACAGGTAAGCGATAAGCATGGCGGTCAGGATAAGGAAAAAGAAAGCCGGCGGCGCCACAAAACCGAGATGAAGGCCGGCAGGGGTAAATGGCAGCAGCACGGCCACTCCTACCACCGACAGCGAGCAGACGATCAGCCACGGGTTCGGACGGCTTTTGAAGGGGTTTTTACGTGTGCGGATGATGAATATTACCAGCACCTGCGTGGCCATGGACTCAATGAACCAGCCGGTATGGAATAGCGCCTCTCCGGCGTGAAAAACCGCCAGCATGATGTAGAAAGTGAGGAAATCGAAGATTGAACTGACCGGGCCGATAATCAGCATGAAGTTACGAATGAATTTCATATCCCAGTGCCGGGGATGACTCAAGTAATCATCGTCCACCCGATCTAGAGGAATCGGCAGTTCCGATACATCGTAGAGGAGGTTGTTGAGGAGAATCTGCACGGGCAGCATCGGCAGGAAGGGGAGGAAGAGGGAGGCCCCGGCCATGCTGAACATGTTGCCGAAATTGGAGCTTGTACCCATCATGATGTATTTCATGATGTTGCCGAAGGTGCGCCTCCCTTCCAGAACGCCGGCATGGAGGACTCCCAGGTCATGCTCCAGAAGGATCATGTCTGCCGCCTCCTTCGCCACATCCACAGCGCTATCCACGGAAATGCCGACATCAGCTGAATGGAGCGAGGGGGCATCATTGATGCCGTCGCCGAGATACCCCACTACATGGCCGCGTCGTTTCAGGGCTAGAATGACCCTGTTTTTCTGGGCGGGCGCCATGCGGCAGAAGAGGTTTACCTGTTCCACTCGTGCCATAAGCGCCTGATCATCAAGCTTCTGGATTTCTGCACCGGTAAGCACCCCTGCTACAGGGAGACCGAGTTGTGTGCAGACATGCTTGGTCACCAGTTCGTTGTCGCCGGTTATGATCTTGACCGTTACCCGGTCGGCGGCAAGTCCGGCCAAGGCCACTTTGGCGCTTTCTTTGGGTGGATCGAGGAAGGCAGCGAAGCCTGCAAAGGTCAGCTCCGTTTCGTCGCTCACTACCGCATGTGGGTGGTCCATCCCCACTTGCCGTGAGGCGATGCCCAGCACCCTGAACCCCTCTTTACTGAGCTGCTCAAATTGCGCATTGACTCGTTCGAGGGCCTCTTTATCGAAGGGACTCAGGTCAGCCTCTCCATCCGCCTCGTAGCTGACCGACAGACGCAAAATATCTTCGGGCGCCCCTTTCACAACGAGGATCCTCGTCTTGCCATCATCCAGGAGGACGGAAACGCGGCGGCGCTCAAAGTCGAAGGGCACTTCATCGATCTTGCGCCAGCGGCTCACGTCGATTTCCTTGTGCTCCAGGATTGCATCATCCAGAGGGCTCTTCACGCCGGTTTCAAAAAAGCTGTTGAAATAGGCCAGCTCCAGAACGCGCTGACTTTCCCGTCCCAGAGGGTCCATGTGGCGCTCCAGATGGATACGGGCCTCAGTCAGCGTGCCGGTTTTGTCGGTGCATAAGACATCCATGCTCCCCAGGTTTTGTATCGCCGCCAACCGCTTGACAATCACTTTGTTGGCCGCCATGCGCAAGGCTCCCTTGGACAGGGTCACGGAGACCACCATGGGGAGGAGTTCCGGAGTCAATCCCACCGCCAGTGCCACGGCAAAGAGAAACGATTCGAGCCAGGGGCGGTGAAAGAAGGCATTGACCAGCAGGACAAACAGGACCAGGAGGATGGTCATGCGCATGATGAGGAATCCGAAATGGCGAGTCCCTTGTTCAAAAGCGGTAGGTGGGGCCTTGGCAAGAAGGGTATCCGCTATCTCGCCGAGTTCCGTATTCTGCCCGGTACGGCACATCAACACCTTGGCCGTGCCGCTGATAACCGATGTTCCCAAAAGCACGGTATTGCCGGCCGAGAGGATCTCAACCTCTCCGGGCAATTCTCCGGGAACCTTTTCTACGGGGAACGGTTCACCGGTGAGAAGGGCCTGGTTGACGAAGAAGTCCCTTGCCTCCAGTACCCGGCCGTCGCAGGGAACCAGGTCGCCGGCGTTAAGGAGTGTCACATCTCCGGGCACCATTTCCGCAAGAGGTATTTCAAGGGCTTTGCCTTCCCGCAGCACCTTGCCGCGAATTGCCACGGACTGGCGTAAACGTTCAGCCGCTTGTCCCGCCCTGTATTCCTGGACAAAATCGAGGGTCACGCTAATAATGACTATGACGCTGATAATGAAGAAGCTGGCAACATCTCCGGTGAAGGCGGAAAGGGCGCTGGCGATAAGGAGAATGATAACCAGAGGATTGCGGAACTTGGCCAGAAATTGGAGGAGGAGCGCCTGTTTTCGATCCCCATGAATCAGGTTGGGGCCGAAACGGACGAGGCGTGCAGAGGCCTCGGTGTTGCTCAGTCCATCGGGGCTGGAATTCAGCTGTTTCAAGAGCGTAGCAATGGGGAGTTGCCAGAATGGGGACTCTTTTTTAACTTTAACCGTAGATGCCGACATGGCAGATTCCTTTAAAAGATGTCCATAATCCAATCATCTAAGTCATGATAAGCGAGGAAATAGCATTAATGATTACTACCCGTATTGCGCAGGTAAGATCAAGAATAATTTGAACTGTGCAGGTTATCTCCGTCACCTGGGAATTGATTATGGCAATGGGTGTTCCGCTATCTGGCAATGCCAAAGGATGCCATTTCCCTTTTACATTTCATTTTTTTATGATTTCTCTACCCATATGCCAAGCCTGGCCTACGGATTCCCCAAGTGTCCAGTATGTATTGTCAGGCATCGTCAATAGAAGATAATCGGCTTTCTTTGGGTTAATCTGCCCATTTTCGAGACAATCCGGAGATGCATAGGCACCCTTGATTTCGCCGATGAAGAAATAGTTACTCGGCCCTTCTATCGTCTGGATTAGAGAACACTCCAAATTCAGAGATGCTTCCTCGATCATCGGTGCCGTTTTCAGGTCACCGTAAAATATATTGAATACTGAAGACTTATCAGTTTTCTTTCCGGAAACAAGTCCGCAATAGTCCACTTCCACAACACTTGTGCGTCTTGGAAAGCATACGCTGAAAGCGTTGTTCTCAATGATCCCTTCGGGTGTAGCGTGGGAATGATGAATCCCGATCCCTATTTGCGGAGGATTTGCGTTCACGCGGGATACCCAACCGGCTGTCATGAAATTTGCTTTGCCTTTCAGCAGGCAACCAACAAGAGTTACAGGCATAGGGATGAACACGTTGTTGTCGATTTTTATTTTATCCATGTTTTCCTCCTTTCATGGCGATCCTTATATTAGCATGTTGTGGACAGAATAATCTACGTCACAAAAGCCCCCGTAAGGCCTTGGATATTTGATACTACCCTTTTTGGGCCGCAACACATGGAGATGTCTCGGCTGGGGCCATTTTAAGCGCTTATGGGGCATATCAAACCGTGCGTTTAGATGTATCATTGAGAATCAATGATAACTGTTTGAAAATCATCATCGTGACCTTTAACAGTGTAAAATACACTTTATTGGCCTGTCCAGTCTTTGGGTAGAGGAACTCTTTTATTTATCCCGTATAAAAACAAACTCACCGCCTTCATGCCCTGCTTTTCTAATGTCTGCATATTCTGGGGTCTGATCCGCATTTAAAACGACAGGACGCCGAATCTTGGTAAATAGTTCAGAGGAGTCTATGATGCTGTTGTTTTCCGTAAGTGCGGAAATAAAAGCCTCTGCGAAAACCGAATGATTCCCCTTTCCCCCACTGTCTATGACTGGTTCCAGGCCACCGGAAGCTATGACCGAGCGGGCTCTTTTTTGGGCAATTCGAGAATAATAATCAGGTGTGCGTCTTTGAATGTGAACATCGCGTCCCAGCCTTCCCGAGTAGCAGCTATCGGCGATAACGAGGACATGCTTTGCCTCCATGGCTTTTAACTGCGTTGTAATTGATGAGTTTG
>Ga0247841_10003561_pt1 | contig 28453 bp, 30 predicted proteins | sample LaCruzMarch2015__2_FD_192410 | JGI IMG/M metagenome (GOLD analysis project Ga0247841, IMG submission 192410) | Freshwater microbial communities from meromictic Lake La Cruz, Castile-La Mancha, Spain - LaCruzMarch2015_18m | ecosystem: Environmental > Aquatic > Freshwater > Lake | place: Spain... | reverse complement strand
TCACTCAAACTTCCGGAGTTGGTGGAGGAACGATAGTTTCAAATGGAGGATCAACAGTTACTACTTCTGGTATCACCTGGAGTACTTCAACTAATCCAACAACAAGTAGTTATGTTGGAATAAGGACAGATGGTTGGGCAAGTGGTACATGGACAAGTAGTATGTCTGGACTAACTCCTATCACTACTTACTATGTTCGTGCTTACGCAACAAACATAAATGGAACATCTTATGGAGCGAATGTAACTTTCACAACAACTGCTCCTGTCCCCGTTGTTACTCTTTCTACAAATACAAGTGAAGGTTTGGTAAACGTAGTTAACCCAACTCTCACTTGGACAACAACAAATAGTCCGACATCATGTACAGCATCGGGTGATTGGTCAGGTTCAAAAACTACAACTGGTGGAAGTGCTTCTCAAGGAGTTCTCTCGACAGTAAAAGTATATACATACAATCTTGTCTGTACAAACTCGGGCGGAAATTCTAATACAGCGACAGCAACTGTTACCGCTATCACCTCTCCAACTGTTACCACTACGACTCCAATAACTGCGATTGCTGCAACTACTGCAACAGGTGGTGGAACAATAGTTTCAAATGGAGAAACAGCTATTACTCAAAGTGGTATTGTCTGGAGTACGTCAACTAATCCTACAACTGCTCTAGCAACAAAGACGATAGATGGGTCAGCAAGTGGTACATGGACAAGTGGTATGTCGGGATTGAATCAAGAAACTACTTACTATGTCCGTGCTTATGCGACGAATAGTGTTGGAACATCATATGGAACAAATGTAACATTTACTACACTCACAATGCCTAGTGTTCCTACCGTTGAGGACCCAACAGCTACTGATATTACTCAGACAACAGCAACAATCGGAGCTGAAATTACATCTTTGGGAAACCCAGCTTCAATAACTGAGAGTGGTCTTTGTTATGGAACATCACCACATCCAACAACAAATTGTTCAGAACCACCAGCTGCTCCCGCTCTTTCTATTGGCGACAGTTATGGTGGAGGAATAGTTGCTTATATTTTACAACCTGGAGACCCCGGTTATGTTTCTGGAAGACAAAAAGGATTGATAGTTGCTACTTCTAATCAAATATATGGTGATCTTCCGTGGTCAAATGGTTCTTATATAACAACAGGTGCTACAGGAATTGCTTTAGGTACAGGCTTAGCTAATACTAATGCTATTATTTCAGCACAAGGAGCACCTGCTACAAGTTACGCTGCCGGATTAGCAAGAGCATATGATGGTGGTGGATATAACGATTGGTATTTACCAAGTTTAGATGAATTAGAAAAACTTTATTTAAATAAAGATACAATTGGTACACAGTGGATTATTGGTGGTGGTCAAGATTATTGGAGTTCGTCAGAGTTTGATTCTGATAATGCGTATTATTACTGGTTTGGTGGTGGATATACTTATATGGAAAAAGATGGAGCAGATTCTGCTAACGTTCGTGCTGTCAGATCTTTTGATGTGTCAGGAGGAGCAGCTAGTGGTGGAACAACATGGACTGATGAATTGATGACGAATGGAGGATTTGAAACAGGAGATTTAACTGGATGGACAGAAGTTATTGGTTCTGGTAATGGTTGGACGGTAGATACTCAGATGTGGAATTCTGTGTATGTAGACCCTCAAAGTGGGAGTTACCTTTCATATAACAACGGAGCAGATGTAGATGTAATGGATTATTATCTTTATCAAGATGTAGATTTATCAGATTATGCAAGTTATATTGATGGAGGTAATGCTGTAATTACTGCAACAGGATGGGCAGCATCATCAGAACATTCAGGTGCTGGATCAGATACAAATAGAATACAAGTTATTTTCTTGGATTCAGTAGGAGATGAAATTTCAGTGGCTTCAGATTCAGGAGATGTTTATATTGATGATGGAAGTTGGTGGGAAAGTGGAGTAACTGAAGCTACTATACCTGCGGATACTCGTTATGTAAGAATGTGGGGGTCTAGTTATGAATCATGTTCTCCTGGTTACTGTAACTCAGGTGTCCTTGATTCATTTTCTGTAAAAGTTGGATATACAGTTTCAACAGCAACAGCACCAATAAGTGTTTTGGTTGTTGGAGGTGGTGGTGGGGGAGGTAAAGGAACAACAAATACAGTATATAACGGAGGAGCTGGAGGAGCTGGAGGAGTTGTGTATGTACCAAATTATACTGTTGGGAATAGTTCTTATTCAGTAACTGTTGGTGGTGGAGGAGCTGGGGCTACTGCAACTTCTGCAAGGGGTTCAAGTGGCTCCGATTCTGTTTTTGAAGATTTAGTTGCTATTGGTGGTGGTGGAGGAGGTTCTGGGTCAGCAACAGCTAGTATTAGAATAGGAAGGAATGGAGGAAGTGGTGGTGGAGGTGGAAGATACGGAACTAGTTATGGAGCTGGAGGTTCTTCTACGCAAACTACAACAAATGGTGGATATACTAATACTGGTTATGGTTATAGTGGAGCAACATCTTCGTCGGCAATGAATTCAGGAGGAGGTGGTGGGGCAGGAGGTGCATCTACTTCTACTACTGGTGGTGTTGGTATGACTATTAATAGTACAACTTATGGAACAGGAGGAACTGCTCAGAGTGCTGTGGCTGGTGGAGCAAATACAGGAAAGGGTGGTGGAACTGCAGCAACAAATTTAGCAAGTAATGGTAATGCAGGTGGTTCAGGAATTGTTGTAATTCGTTATAATACAGCAAGCTTTGGAAATTGTACGGGTGGAACAAAAACGGTCGTTGGATCAGAAACAATTCATACTTTCACATCAAGTGGAACATTCACAGCTGAAGTACCTGAAACCCCTCCATCAGAACAAGTATTAACTCTTGGTTCTATGACTCGTAATATAATAGGATTAATTCCTTACGCTACATATTATTATCGTGGTTTTGCGACAAATGCGACAGGAACTGGATACTCCGAAGACGGAACATTTATAGCATCAAATGATGCCTCTGTTTCAGTAGTAGCTTCTCCTACAACTTATAATACAATTCCAAGTACTAGTGTCTCTTTCACCTATACACCAACTACAAGTGTAGGGACAACAGAATGTCAATTATTAAATAATGATAAATCATTAGCACTAACTTCATATCAAGCAAGTAGTCCAATAGTATTTACTCCTCCTATTGCCTCTGGTCCTTATGGTTATTATGTTCAATGCCGAAATGCTGCACAGCAAACCCTTACAGCAACTTCTTCTTTGATCACTGTGAATGTTGTCGCTGTCACGGTTACTCCTTCGCCTGTAACTTATAATGTTTCTCCCAGTACGAATGTTTCTTTCACTTATACGGCAACTACTAATGCTGAAGTTCCTGGAACAGAATGTATACTGCAAGACAATCTATTTACAGATAAAACAGTATATCAACTAAGTAGCCCAATACTATTTACTGTCCCAAACAGTGTCGGTTCGTATGGTTATTATATTAAATGTCGTAATACAACAGTGACCACAGCAATGGCGACTTCTGCTCTGATTACAGTCAATACTGCATGTCCTCTTGGTACATCATGGAATGGTTCTCTTTGTGTAGGTCCAGCAGGAACTCTCTCTGCAACTGATTGTAAAATTAGTGCTGGCGAGAATAGTTGTAATTCAACCGTCTCTTGGACCATAACTAATCCTGCTGTAATACCGACTGCTATAACTGCTTCAGGGATGGCAGATGTAAATGTAACCAATACTTTAGCGACACCTCAATCAGGCACTCAGTCTTTACCCGTTGTTTATCCTTCAAGAATATTCTATTTATATAACAATGGTGAACCTCCTCGTGCAGAAGATACAGCAAATGCTACTTGTACCGATACACCTATTCAAACTTTTTGGGATACGGCAACAGGAACATGCGTAACACCAGACGTAACACTTTCCACAGGAGGTTGTTCAGTTGCGGCGGGAGATGATCATTGTGACAACGCTGAATTATTATGGAGTATTACAAATCCAATTGGGAATTCTAGAATTGATGCAAATTATGGAACAACACCAGTGGTTCCATCGACATCAGATACCTCTGGAGTTGCGACATTTTCTCTTGATTATAATATAGAGAAAACACTTAGTTTCTATAGTGGAGGTCAAAAAATTAAAGAAATAAAAACTACAGCACTTTGTGCTAGTACGACACATTGGAATGCAACATCAGGAACGTGTGAATTGGATGCACCAGAAGATACTACATTTACAGCAAATCCAACAACAATGTTTGAAGGAAAATCATCAATTCTTACTTGGAGTTCACCATTAGCCACTTTAGGTTGTTCAAGTCCTGATTTTAATACAGACCCTGACGAAGATGGCGAAACGAAAAGTGGTTCGGCAACAGTTTCCCCTCTAGTTACTACCACCTACACTCTTACTTGCTCAAATGATTCAGGCTCGAAAATAAAAACTGCTACGGTTAAAATCATTAATCTAATAATCAAAGAACAATAAAAGATAGATGTGGAAGTTGACCCCCCACACCTATATTTTTATAGTTTTATAACGCAGGTTTTTACCTGTTATAAAAATATGGGTGTCTGGGTTGACCCATACACCTACATTTCCGTTATTCTGCTTTTTCAATATAAAATATAATAATACTCACAAAGAAGTAAGGAATAGGGTGTTGAAATAGATGTCTTAAATAGCAGAACAAAAAAGCAACGGGAATATGGGTGTCTGGGTTGACTTTATTTTTAGATTTGATAGTATGAGAATCACATCGTAATTCGTATTTTATTCAACTTTGTTGGGTAACGAATTAATTATTAATAATTTATGTTGGTATTTTGAATAAAGTGAGGTTTCTCGTACATTTTATTCTTGTTATCAACCAATAAAAATATATGGCAGAAGAATTCAAGAGAGATAAGCCACACGTAAATGTGGGAACTATTGGTCACGTTGACCATGGGAAAACTACATTAACCGCGGCTATTTTGTTAGTTTTATCAAGAGCCGGAGAAGGCTTTGGTGCTAAAATAAAAGGAGTAGACCAAATCGACTCAGCTCCAGAAGAAAAAGCTCGTGGTATCACGATTGCTCTTTCACACAATGAGTATTGGACACCAACACGTCACTACGCACACATTGATGCTCCAGGACACGCTGACTATATTAAAAACATGATTACTGGTGCCGCTCAAATGGACGGTGCTGTTATTGTTGTTGCTGCAACAGATGGAGTTATGCCACAAACTCGTGAGCATATTCTTCTTGCTAAACAAGTTAACGTTCCTAAAATTGTTGTATTCCTAAATAAGTGCGACATGGTAGATGACCCAGAAATGCTTGACCTCGTTGAAGAAGAAGTTCGTGAGCTTCTTACAAAACAAGGTTTTGACGGTGCAAATTCACCAGTTATTCGTGGTTCAGCTTTGAAAGCTCTTGAATCAAAAGACAATGCTGATGAATATGCAAAGAAAATTCTTGACCTCGTAAATGCACTTGATACTTATATCCCAGTTCCAGAACGTGATGTTACAAAAGCATTCCTAATGCCAATTGAAGATATATTCTCAATTGAAGGCCGTGGAACAGTTGTTACCGGAAAGATTGAACGTGGAATTGTTAAAGTTGGTGAAGATGTTGAAATTGTTGGAATTAAACCTACAGCAAAGACAACAGTTACTGGCATTGAAATGTTCAATAAAAACTTAAAAGAAGGAATGGCTGGAGACAACGCTGGAATTCTTCTTCGTGGAACAAAGAAAGAAGATGTTACACGCGGACAAGTTCTCGTTAAACCAGGAACAGTTACTCCTCACTCTGAATTTGAATGTGAAGTTTACATTTTGAAAAAAGAAGAAGGAGGACGTCACACACCATTTTTCACTGGATACAAACCTCAATTTTACATTCGAACTACAGATGTTACAGGAGAAGCAGCACTTCCAGCTGGAGTAGAAATGGTTATGCCTGGAGATACAGTAAAACTTGTTGTTAAACTAGTAACACCAGTTGCTCTTGAAGACCAAATGCATTTTGCTATTCGTGAAGGAGGCAAGACTGTCGGTGCAGGAGTCGTAACAAAAATCATCAAGTAATTAGTTGTTAGTTGCTAGTGATTAGAGAATAGTATTAAAAATACTAGAACCTAGAACCTAGAACCTAGAACCTAACCCATTATGACAACAAAGAAAGTTCTAAAACCAAAAAAAGGAAAAGAGGATGTAGTTGTCCAACTTCGCATAAGAGTAAGAGCTTACGAGAATAAGATTCTTGACGCTTCCGTCAAGCAGATTATTGATACCGCTCTACGTTATGATGCGAAAATAGTTGGACCTATTCCACTTCCAACAGAAATCAAAAAGTATACAGTAAATCGGGCATCGTTTGTATTTAAAAATGCTCGAGAACAGTTTGAAATAAGAATCCATAAGCGTGTCATTGATATTTTAAATCCAAATCCAAAAACTATCGAGGCACTCACAAATTTATCACTACCATCCGGTGTTGATATTGATGTGAAAATGATGTAGAGGTAGTTATCAGTTAGCAGATTTAAGATTATAGCTAAAAAACAAATTTAATTAACTTTAATCTTAAATCTTTAATCTAAAAATGAAATTTATTCTAGGAAAAAAACAGCATATGATGCAGTGCTTTCAAGATGATGGAACTGCAGTTCCTGCAACAGTAATTTCTGCTGGTCCACTTATTGTGACTCAAGTTAAGAGTCCTGATATTGATGGTTATACAGCAGTACAAGTTGCATACGATGAACAAAAAGAAAGTCGTGCTACGAAAGCGCACCTTGGGCATGTTCTTGCATCACAAGAAGGCAAAGAAGGAGGTGCATACAAACATCTTCGAGAGTTTCGTGATATAGAAGAAATAAAAGAAGGAGATAAAATAACAGTGAGCGTTTTTAAAAAAGGCGATTCCGTAATAGTCTCTGGTATTTCTAAAAGCAAAGGTTTTCAAGGTGTAGTTAAACGTCACGGTTTCCACGGAGGACCACGTAGTCACGGACAAAAACATTCTGAACGTGAACATGGTTCTATTGGAGGAGGGCTTCGAAACAAAGTTCCAGCTGGAATGCGAATGGGAGGCAGAATGGGTGGGGACAGAATTACAATAAAAAATTTGGAAATTATCGGAGTCGATGTTGAAAATAACCAATTACTCATTAAGGGTGCGATTCCAGGACGCCGTGGGACGCTCGTAGAAATCGTCGGATAGATGATTTATGATCCCGTTAGAAGTCGCGATCGCGATTATAAAAGGGAATAAAATATATGACAAATGATATTAAACAAAAAAATATAAAGGATTCCGATGAAGGCGTATCGCGCTCTACTTCTAACGGGATGATTAAAGAAAACACAAAAAAGAATAAAACTAAAGCGGTAAAAAAAGAGCCTGCGGTTTCAGGTGAGATGACAGCAGAGGTTTACAATCAAAAAGGAAAATCTGTTGGAAAGCTAAATTTACCAGAATCAATTTTTGGTTTAAATTGGAATGGTGACTTAGTCCACCAAGTAGTAACTGCTATGCAAGCCAATTCAAGAACTCCGGTTGCCCATACGAAGACTCGAGGAGAAGTACGTGGTGGAGGTAAAAAACCATGGAGACAAAAGGGTACTGGACGAGCTCGTCATGGTTCCTCTCGTTCTCCAATCTGGAAGGGTGGAGGAGTAACTCATGGACCTCGAAATGACAGAAGTTACGACCAAAAAATAAACAAGAAAATGAAAACAAAAGCACTCTTTACTGTGCTTTCTGAGAAATTGCGACGTGGACAGATTCTTTTTCTTGAAGAATTATCTCTTAAAAATATTAAAACCAAAGATGCCGTTACTGTAATGACTGAACTTTCAAAAGTTAAGGGTTTTGAGAAAATGATTGGAGGTGAAAGACCAAATACATACATGACAGTTCCTGCTAAAAATGATACTTTAAAGAAAAGTTTTGCAAATCTAAAAACAGTTGAGGTAGATGAAATAAAAAACATAAGCCCTGTTGATTTACTTGCTTTTAAATACATTATTATTTCACAACCAACAGAGAGTTTTGCATTTTTAGGTGGCAAAATAGAGAAAAAGAATAAATAGTAAAAATTATGGAAACAAAAAATACAAAAAAGAATAAAAAAGATGACGTGGAAGAAAAAGTAAAGAAAGAAAAAACACATCCGTTAATCAAAGGTCCTCGTATCACCGAGAAGTCAGCCATTTCTGCAGAGCATAATGTCTATACTTTCAATGTGGCACAAAATGCTAACAAGAATGAAATAAAAAAAGCAGTTAAATTTGTTTATGGAGTAACACCAGTAAGAGTCGCAGTCACTCAGATTGCTAAGAAGACTGTTACTCGCCGTGGGATCACAAGCATAAAACAAGGAGGGAAAAAAGCGGTCGTCTATTTAAAGAAAGGAGATAAAATAATTTTTGCATAATTTATGAAAACTTATAGACCTACAAGCCCATCAAGACGTCATCAAACAACTGTATCATACCGTGGTGTATTGACTAGAAGTCGACCAGAAAAATCTTTAACGAAAGGTTTTAAGCGTTCTTATGGAAGAAACAATCAAGGACGCATTACAATGCGTCATAAAGGGGGAGGACATAAACGTTCCTACCGTGAGATTGACTTCATGTATAACAAGAAAGATATTCCAGCAAAAATAATGTCAATCGAATATGATCCAAATCGCAATTCATTTATTAGTTTAGCAAGTTATGCGGATGGGGAGAAAAGATATGTGATTGTTCCAAGAAGTATGAAAGTCGGTGATAGTTTTATAGTTTCTGAAAAAGCACCGCTTTCTGTTGGAAATAGATTACCACTAAAAATTATTCCTGTCGGAACATTTGTTTATAATATTGAAATAAAAGCAGGGAATGGTGCAAAACTTGCGCGATCTGCTGGAGTGTTTGGTCAAGTTGTAGCTAATGACTTGGGTTATACAAATATAAAAATGCCTTCAACTGAAGTCAGAAAAATTTCTGAAGATGCTTGGGCATGTGTTGGTGAAGTCTCAAACTCAGAATATAAACTTCAAAATTTTGGTAAAGCAGGAAGAAGTCGTTGGAAAGGAATCCGACCACGTGTCCGAGGAACAGCCATGAATCCAGTTGACCATCCACACGGTGGAGGTGAAGGACGCCAAGGTAGAGGTCTTAGGAGAGCAAAAACTATGTGGGGTAAGCCATCAGGAAAAGGTCAAAAGACACGCACACCAAAGAAATATTCAAATATGTGGGTTGTAAGTAGAAGAAAGGTAGGTAAGGCTAAGAATAACAAGTAATATTACCCGTGAAAGTAGAAAAAGTTGCCCGCCTGCAATGATGTAGCAACTTCGGGCAGGGCAAATCAAAAAATCTTAAATAATCCACCAAATTTTATTAAAAATTTAGGCGGACAAGAAAATTCTATCAACAAAAAATATCCGAAAGGGTATTTTTTGTTGTATAATGAAAGGATGGAAACAGAACAAAAAAAAGAAGAGATGAAAAGATTTTCGGTTGTCGCTCGTGCAAAAAGTTTTACTCATGCATTTCGTGGAATTGGAATTTTAATCAAAAGCACTCATAATTTTTGGATTCATATATTTTTTGTAATAATTGTCGTTTTTTTTGGTTTTACTTTACGAGTATCTCATATTGAATGGATTTTGCTTATTTTTGCGATGGGATTTGTCATGGTATCAGAAGCATTTAATACTGCAATAGAGATAGATATAGATTTAACAAGCCCCAATTATCATCCCTATGCTCGTGATACAAAAGATGTTGCAGCAGGAGCTGTATTAATCTCAGCTATTACTGTCATTATAATAGGACTAATAATTTTCTTACCAAAAGTAATAATATTAATATAAAAAAAGAGCCTGTTAATTTCAGACTCTTTTTAGATTATTATTGTAAACTAAATTGCTGTTGGGTATACAATACTTTTCTTCTTTGGGCATGCAATCTTTTTCTTCTAACGATAGGAGTTTTTTTAATGATTGCTTTTACTCCTGTGATGATACCAACGCTGATTATCCCACCTAGGATAGTTGCTCCAAGATCCTTCAAATCTGGTGTTCCCAAACCCCCAAGATCTGCAAGTTCTTTGCCAGCGCCGGCAATTGTTGCCGCGCCTACACCATAAATAAATGGTTTCCATCCAGTGTTATCCTGTGGGATCATAGATCCCCATGCGGATACCACAGCTCCAGCTCCTATATGTAGCTGTTTTATCTTTGGCAATCATTTGCCCATTTAAAACTATAAAAGGTAAAAGTAATAAAAAAACAAAAATTTTTCTCATAGTATTTATTATTTAATAGTTAATATTAAAGAAATTATTTTTTGCTCAAATATTACACTAATTTTTATAAGATATCAAGGGTATCTATTCTTATTGACTTTATTTCTATATTTGATAGTATGGACGAACGAGCTCAAGAGAGCTTATTTATATTGTATTTATGACACGATCACTCAAAAAAGGTCCATACGTTGATGAAAGGTTACTTTCAAAGATTGCCGGCAAAAAACCACTCGAGACTGGAGTTATTAAAACTTGGTCACGAGCATGTGTTATTTCTCCAGAAATGGTTGGATTTGTTTTTGGGGTACATAATGGTAAAACACACATTGAAGTTTTAATAAGCGAAGACATGGTAGGACACCGACTTGGAGAATTCTCTCTGACTCGCAAGTTTACTCGTCACGGTGGTAAAATTCAGAAAGAACTAGATACGAAACAGAAAGAAGCCGAAATTACCGCTGCCCAGTCAGCTAAGTCCGCCGTCGAAGCAAAGAAATAATAATTCCAAAAGTATGAATCCCGATAGAAATTTATAAGATAAATAAAATAATGATAAATTTTAAAGGGAAAGATTGAAAGTTTAGTAAGATATTAATTAATAGATAAATTTCACACGGGATGAAAGCATTTTTAAAAAATTACAGACAGTCTCCCCGCAAGGTTCGCCTTGTAGCAGACTTAATCAAAAGCAAAAGGATTGCTGAGGCACTTTTAATTCTTGATACATTACCAAAGAGAGCATCAGGTCCTATTAGTTTACTTTTGAATTCTGCTATTTCAAATGCCAAACAAATGGGCATGAGTCTAGATAATCTTTTTGTAGAAAATGTAACTGTAAATAAAGGTATAGTTATGAAGCGTTCAATGCCACGCGCTCGAGGAAGTGCTTCACGTATCAACAAAAGAACAAGTCATGTAATGCTTTCTCTTGTAGAGAAAGGAGCTGAAGAAAAAAAGATAAAAAAAGAAGTATTAGAAAAGGATGAAATAAAAAAAATCGCAAAGTCGAAAAAAGTTAAAACACTAGAACCTAAAAACTAGAACCTAATTTTATATATGTCAAAAGTTGTTCACCCATACGCTCATAGATTAGTAACATTACGTGATTGGAAATCACGCTGGTTTGCTGACAAGAAATATAAAACTCTTCTACAAAGTGACGTTGTTATTCGCGAATTTTTAGTAAAAAAACTTCGAGGCTTTTATATTTCTCGTATTGAAATAGAGCGTAATGCTAAAGCAACAAGAATCATGGTTTATACTTCACGTCCTGGTATGATTATTGGCCGTTCAGGGGAGGGTGTCAGTAAACTCAAACTTGAATTAGTAGAAGCTTTGAAGAGAAAAGGTATAGCTATTCCTGAAGATTTTAAATTTGATATTATAGAAGTTACAAACCCTGATGCTGATGCAGCTATCGTTGCTTGTTCTATTGCTGAAGGGCTTGAAAAGCGTCTCCCATATCGTCGTGTTATTAAACAAGCGATAGAGAAGATAATGTCTGCTCGTGGAGTAAAAGGAGCACGTATATATTTAGGAGGACGTTTAGCTGGAGCAGAAATTGCTCGCTCAGAACAGATAAAACGTGGTTCCATTCCTCTGCAGACTTTCCGTGCTGATGTTGACTTTGCTCGTGAGAAAGCTCATATGAGTTATGGTGATATTGGTATTAAGGTTTGGATATATCGCGGAGAAATTTTTTCAACAGGAAATGAATCTGTTTCAAGTAAAAATAATAAGATAAGTTAAATAATTTATATGTTAATTCCTAAAAAAGTAAAATATAGAAAATGGCAAACAGGGCGTACTGATATGACGAAGGTTACTCCTGATACTCGTGGCACGACTGTAGCTTTCGGATCTTTTGGATTAAAAGCAACTTCCGGTGGACGTATTCGTGCAAATCAGATTGAATCAGCACGTAAGGCCGGTACAAGAAATCTTGGTAAGACGGGACGTATGTGGACTAGAATTTTCCCTGATCGACCATATACTGCAAAGCCTGCAGAAGTAGGAATGGGAAAAGGAAAGGGTGATCCACAAGGATATTGTTTGGATATTCGTCCAGGACGTGTGATATTTGAAGTAGATGGTGTCGCGGAAGTAGTGGCAAAAGAATCATTACGTAAAGCAGGAACTAAATTGCCGGTCAAAACTTGTGTAGTCGCAAGATAAATCCTGTCCGCCGAAATTTTTTACAAAATAAAGGCGAATAGATAAAAGATTATAATTAAAAAAATTTAGGCGGATAAATATGGAAAAACAAGTTACAAAATCAAATAAAGTTTTAAAGGGTGTAGTCGTTTCTGACAAAATGGATAAAACCGTTGTTGTTTTAGTTACCCGCTTTGTTGAACACAAAAAATATGGCAAGCGTATAAAGAAGACAAAGAAGTATAAAGCTCATGATGAGAATAATATCAAGAAAATTGGTGATATTGTTGAAATAGAGGAAACAAAACCAATTTCAAAAGAAAAACATTTCAGGGTGGTTAGTAGTTAATAGATTAAAGATTTAGTAAGGGGAATAAGTTGTATTACTTTAATCTTCAATCTAAAATCTTAAAACTTATATTATATGATACAAGATGGAACAATAGTAAATATTACAGATAACGCCGGCGGTAAAGTCGGAAAGGTTTTCAAAGTACTTGGCTCATCAAAAAGTCGCTATGCAGGTATTGGTGATAAGGTTATTATTTCAATAAAGATTGCTGACCCTCGCAAAATAGTAAAGAAAAAAGATGTTCATCAAGCTGTTGTTGTCCGAACAGTCAGTGCGTATCGCCGAAAAGATGGTTCTTATATTCGTTTTGATGATAATGCTGTAGTTATTTTAGAAAAGGATAAACTTGATCCAAAAGGTGGTCGCGTCTTCGGTCCTATTCCAAGAGAATTAGCAGAACGTGGTTACCAGAAAATTATTTCATTAGCGCAGGAAGTCATTTAAGTAATTAAGAATTAATAATTAAGAATTACGAATTAAAATACCATGAAGATTAAGAAGGGAGACAATGTAATAGTTATCGCTGGAAGCAATAAAGGCAAAAAGGGGAAAGTTTTAAAAGCTCTTCCTGCACTTAATAAAGTTGTTGTTGAAGGTGTCAACTTGAGAAAGAAAGCGCACAAATCTAAAAAGAAAGGCGACCCAAGTCAGATTTTAGAAATGGCAATGCCGATACACGTATCAAACGTTAAAAAGGTAGAATAATCCCGTTAGAAGCCGCGGTCGCGGTGAATGACAGGATTAAAAAGAAAAATTATTATTCAAATTAATATATGCAGGTTAGATTAAGTATTAAACTGACCGCGACCTGCTTCTAACGAGATGGAACCAATTAAACAAAAAGAGAAAAAATCATATACCCATCTTAAAACCAAATATGGTTATAAGAATGTCATGGCTTCACCTCGACTCGTCAAGGTGGTTGTTGCAAGTGGTACAGGTTCAGGTGTTAAGCGCAATAAAGACCATAATAAGCTTGTGATGGATAGACTCTCAAAAATTACAGGACAAAAGCCTGCTACTCGTGGAGCAAAGAAATCAATTGCTAGTTTCAAAATTCGTATTGGTGACCCAGTGGGAGTTTTGGTTACACTTCGTGGAGCCCGTATGTATGGATTTTTGGATAAACTTATCAACGTGGCTATCCCTCGTACAAAAGACTTCCGTGGTATTGATAGAAAAATTGTAGACAATATTGGTAATCTTACAATGAGTATCAAAGAGCACACAATTTTCCCGGAAACAGGAGACGAAGAATTAAAAGACGTTTTTGGTTTAGCTGTCACAATCGTGACAACTGCCAAAAATAAAGCCGAAGCGACAGACTTCTTTGAACTCATCGGTGTTCCATTCAAGAAATAACCTAAAAGAAAAAATCCCCGAAAGGGGATTTTTTCTTTTAGATGGTATAATATAAACAATACAAGTTCTTTTAAGTTAATTAAAAAATCAACATATGAAAAGGTTAGAAATGATTTTTTTTATGTCATTATCTCTTATCTTTCAAATTATAGCGTTTGCACTTATTGTTGGAGTTTGCGCATTAGCAATTTGTATCGATAGGATGATAAAAGCTGGTGAAACTATAACAACTTTCCAGGCTGTGATGCTTGTTATAACCTTTTTACTTTTTATTTGGTTATCCTTACGAGCGTCTATGTATGGTGATGAATTGTCGAAAAAAAATTAAATTGGCATTTCATCCAATAATTCAGTCCTTGGCTCTACCTTGGACTGATTTTTTATGGGTTTGACTTATATTTACTCATCTGCTAGTATATGTCTACATGAGTTTTAGATCCGTTTGTCTACTTAAGGGGAACAAAAGTTAACTTCTGCCTTTAAGCAAATAAACGAGATATCGAGATTCATGACTAGTCACTAGAACCTAGCCACTAGCACCTAATTATATATGGCGAAAAAATCAGTTATTGCAAGACATTTAAAGAAATCAAAATTTAGTACACGAGAAACAAATCGTTGTTTTCGCTGTGCTAGAGCACACGCTTATATGAGAGATTTCGGATTATGTCGAATTTGTTTCCGCGAACTTGCCAATGAAGGTATGCTTCCAGGAGTTAGAAAGTCATCTTGGTAAAATAATAAAAATATATGGATCCCGTTAGAAGCCGCGATCGCAATTTAAAATATAAACAAAATTATGAAAATAAATTACAGAAAAATTAATAGCTTAACATGTCAGACACGCGAGTTGATCGCGATCTGCTTCTAAACGGGATGGATCAACTATCAAACATGATAAATATGATAAAAAACGCAAGTCTTATTGGACATGAATCTATTACTGTTCCTTTTTCAAAAATCAAATTTGCGGTTGCAGAATGTTTAGTTAAAGAAGGTTACCTTAAAGATATTACAAAGAAAACAAAAAAAGGTTTTCCTATAATTGAACTTGGTTTAGTTTATGAAGAAGATGGAACTCCAAAGGTAACTGGGGCTGATCGTGTATCAAAGTCTTCGTGCCGTGTCTATAAAGGAGTCAAAGATATAAGAACGTCAAAAAGTGGCTATGGTTTGACTATTCTTTCGACGCCAAAAGGTATTTTAACTGATAAACAAGCACGCAAGGAAATGGTCGGAGGAGAAGTATTATTCAAACTTTGGTAAAATTTTATGAGTAGAATTGGAAAACAAACAGTTATAATCCCCACAGGTACAGAAGCTAAGCTTACTGGTACGACTTTTTCTGTAAAAGGCCCACAAGGTTCTCTTACGCGAGATTTTCCAGGACCTGTCACTTTACATATCAATGGTAATGAAATTACTTTTACTCCAAATAAGCAAGGAGATAGAACAGTGAATGCTTTATGGGGGACATACGCTTCACATGTTAAAAACATGATAATCGGAGTTAATGAAAAATATGTAAAGAAATTAATATTAGAAGGAGTTGGTTATAAATCAGAAGTTTCAGGTCAATTTTTAAATCTTGCTTTAGGGTTTTCTCATCCCGTTAAAATAAAAATACCAGAAGGTATCATTATCACAGCAGATAAGAACAATATTACAGTTACAGGGGTAGATAAAGAGTTAGTTGGTTCATTTACTGCTTCGATTCGGTCTATGAAAAAACCGGAACCATATAAAGGAAAAGGATTTCGTTATAATGATGAAGTTATTCGTCGTAAACAAGGTAAGAAGGCAGCATAGATTAGGTTCTAGTACCAGTGACTAGGTTCTAGAAAATTCAAAAATATATGATTAATAAAAAAGCTGAAAAAAGAATAAGACTAAAGAAGAAAATCAGAACAAAGATTTTAGGAACTGCAAAAATTCCCCGTCTTTCTGTTTTTCGTTCGAATAATTATATGTATGCCCAAATCATTGATGATATAAATAATGTTACAATTGTTTCTTCTTCAGATATGAAAGCGAAAACTGGCACAAAGACAGAGCGTTCTAAAAATGTAGGTATTGAAGTTGCACAAAAGGCAATTGCAAAAGGTATAAAGTCTTGTGTTTTTGACCGTAATGGTTTCAAATATACTGGCCGAATAAAAGCTCTTGCCGATTCCGCTCGAGCCGGAGGTCTTAAATTTTAATCTAAAAATATATGGACCCCGTTAGAAGTCGCGATCGCGATAATAATTAAAAACAAAAAATATGAACAAAAATGTAACACAAAATAATATGACAAATACCAACGACAATATATCGCGACCTACTTCTAACGGGGTGGATACAGATAAACCAAAACAAAATACAAACAATAACCGTAGTTTTAATAAATCAAACCACTCTGGAAAAAGAGAGGGTGGAGACAATCGTCGTTCCAGACCATCGTTTGAACGTCCAAAACCAGAATTTGACCAGAAAATGGTTTCCATTCGTCGTGTTACTCGTGTTGTTGCAGGAGGACGTCGTATGACATTTGCTGTAGCTATTGCAATTGGAGATAAGAAAGGTTCAGTTGGTCTTGGAACTGGAAAGGGTGGAGATACAGCTATTGCTATAACAAAAGCTCTTCGCCAAGCAAAGAAAAATATGTTCAAGATTAAGACAACTAAAGATATGTCTATCCATCACGAAGTTTCTACAAAATTTTCAAGTGCAAGGTTAACAATCATGCCTAACCGCGGAAAAGGATTAGTTTCAGGAAGTACTGTTCGTGATATGTTAGTCTTAGCAGGGATAAAAAACGTAACTGCTAAACTTCACTCTGGAAGTAAGAACAAATTAAACAATGCTCGAGTAGCCTATAAGGCACTTTTTATGCTTAAAGAAAAATCAGCAGTTGTAAAAGCGATTCCTTTTGTTGCCGAAGCAGTGAAAGAAGAAATAATAAAAGAAGAAGTTCAATAAAATTAATTTAAATTATATGCAATTACATACATTAAAAAGACAACATCCAAACAAGAAATTTCAGCAAGTTGGCCGTGGGGGAACTCGTGGTAAAACTTCTGGACGTGGAGGTAAGGGTCAGACTGCTCGTGCAGGAAATAAACGTCGTCCTGAAATACGTGATATAATCAAGAAACTTCCAAAGTTGCGTGGATATCGTTTTCAATCTTTTGAAGTTAAGCCAACGCCTGTAAATGTCGGAGCTCTTAATGTCTTTGATGATGGAGCAAAAGTAAATCCGGAATCTTTGTTTGAAAAGAATTTAATTCGTCGTGTTAATGGAATAATTTCTAATGTTAAAATTCTTGGTGGAGGTGAAATTAGCAAAAAACTTTCTATAACTCTTTGCAAAGTCTCAGCTAGTGCTCGTGCTAAAATTGAAAAAGTCGGTGGAAATATAAGTGAAAATTAATGAGTAGGGCGAATATAATTTTCCTTACCCGCCTAAATTTATTGATTAAAACAGAGTAATAAACCGAAAATAGTATCAACAAAATTATGTTTAATAAGATTATCAAGTAATATATAAATTTTTGGCGGGTGTCGATTTTTATAGTCGTAGCCTCCTTAAAAATCAGCCATGGAAATTGTTTGGGAAAAAATAAAGATGATATTTACAGATAAAACCCTAAGGAATCGGGTCTTATTTGTGCTTGGAGCTTTAGTTGTTTTCAGACTTTTATCAGCTATTCCAATTCCTGGAGTTGATGCAGCTAAGCTTCAAAGTTTTATAGCAAATAATCAATTTGTCGGAGTTTTAAATATGTTTTCTGGTGGTGGGCTATCAACTCTCTCTATTATTATGCTTGGAGTTGGTCCTTATATTACATCTTCCATCATAATGCAACTTTTGACTATTATGTCTCCGCGTCTTAAAGCAATGTATCAAGAAGATGGAGAAATTGGACGCAAAAAATTTACCCAATTTAGTAGAATGCTAACTATTCCACTCGCTATTGTTCAAGGTTTAGCATTGCTCGTTTTGCTCAGAAAACAAGGGATAATGGCTGATACATCAATGTTTGGAATATTTACAAATCTTTCTGTAGTAGTTGCTGGTTCTATGCTTATAATGTGGATTGGTGAATTGGTTTCTGAATTTGGTATTGGGAATGGAGTGTCTCTTATAATCTTTGCAGGTATTGTAGCAAGAATTCCTACAGAAGTTTCTCAGTTCTTTTTCACTTTTAATATTGCAAATCTACCTATTTACCTTCTTTTCTTGGCTGTTGGTTTACTAATTGTAGCTGGAGTTGTGGTGGTAACTGAGGCTGAACGGCCAGTACCTGTGACTTACGCAAAACAAGTGCGTGGTGACCATGTCTCGGGTGGTACTCAGACATATCTCCCAATTCGTATTAACCAAGCAGGAGTTATCCCAATAATTTTTGCTCTCTCGATTTTACTTTTTCCTCAACTTATAGGAACTGCTTTGGCTGGAATGACTAATGGTACGCTACTTGCAATTTCTCGCGGATTACTTTGGTTTGTCGCTAACACATGGCTTTACTCACTTTTCTATTTTATCTTTGTATTTTTGTTTACTTACTTTTATACTGCAGTTACTTTCGACCCACAACAAATTTCAGAAAATCTTCAGAAAAATGGCGCGTTTGTTCCCGGAATTCGTCCAGGACCAGCGACTCGAGATTATATTTCAGTAATACTTAATAGAACAACAACAATGGGTGCAGTATTTCTTGGATTGATTGCTGTGCTACCACTTGTTATAAAATCTATTACTGGTATTAGTGCAATTTCAATTGGAGGAACAGCTCTTTTGATTGTCGTTTCTGTTGTTCTTGATTTAATCAAAAAGACTGAAGCACAATTATCGATGAGGGAGTATTAAGATAATTAAGAATTAATAATTAAGAATTAATAATGATAGAATACAAAAATCACAGATAATTTTATTATTTGTGATTTTTGCTATAATAAGAGATATGAAACCACAAACATTTATATTTTTTGGGACAGTTGGGTCTGGTAAAGGTACACAGGCAGAGCTTTTGAAGAATTATTTAAAAGAAAATAAAATTTCCGATGATGTTGTCTCTACTTCTACTGGTTCAGAGTATCGTAAATTAATTGAAAGTGGAAATTATACTGGAATAATAGCAAAAACGACAGTAGAAAAAGGTCATCTCCAGCCAGATTTTTTGACTATTAGTTTGTTTACTAATATATTAATTTCATTTATGAAGGAAAATACTTCAGTAATTGCCGATGGTTTCCCTAGAACAATTCCACAATCGGAAGCTTTTGAAATGGCGATGAAGTTTTATAATAGAGATAGCATACACATTATATATATAGAATTAGACAAAGAAGAAGCGACAAAAAGGATGATGCTACGTGGAAGGTCAGATGATACTGAAGAAGGTATGGCAAAACGTTTTGATGAATATGTTAACAATGTTATTCCATCTATGAATTATTTTAAAGATAAACCTGGATACATTATGCATGTAATTAAGGGTAAGCAATCAATAGAACAAGTGCATTCTGATATAATTAAATCTCTTAATTTTTAATATGAATAATAATCGTCCAATTGTTATATCTCTCGGAGGTTCGCTCATTATTCCAGATGATATTGATGTTGATTTTATAAAATTATTTGTTGAAACAATCAAAGAATATGTTTCTAATGGTTTTAGTTTTTTAATTATTACCGGAGGTGGAAAAATTTGCCGAAAATATAATAATTCTTTAAAAGAAGTTGTTAATGCTTCAGATGAAGATTTGGATTGGATGGGTATAGCAGTCACTAGACTCAACGCTGAGTTTATTAGAATTTGTTTCGGAGATTTAGCATTCCAAAAAGTAATTTTAGATCCTGATTTTATTCCCAAAACCGATAAACCAATTGTTGTTGGAGGTGGCTGGAAACCAGGGAATAGTAGCGATTTGGCAGCAGTCCATGGAGCAAAAAGCATTGGAGCGACAAAGATAATAAATCTTTCTAATATTGATTATGTCTATAATAAAGATCCTAAGAAATTTCCTGAGGCTAAAGCAATCAAAGAAGTTTCTTGGGGTGATTTCAGAGAAATTATCCCTAAAGTTTGGGGCCCTGGAATTAATTCGCCATTTGACCCAATAGCAGCCAAAGAAGCTGAATCTCTTGGACTGGAAGTTGTTATCATGAATGGTAAAAATATAGAAAACTTAAAAAATTACTTAGACAACAAAGCATTTATTGGTACAGTAATTAAATAAAATGTCTATTATAGTAAAAACTAAAGAGCAAATAGAGATAATTCGCGAAGGAGGGAAAATACTTGCGGATGTTCTGGCTAAAACTGCAAAAAAAGTTTTGCCTGGTGTTTCAACTTATGAGCTCGATAAATATGCTTATGATTTGATTAAAGAGGGTGGAGATACTTCAGCATTTTTAAATTACAAACCTGAGGGAATGAGAATCGCATATCCTGCGTCATTATGTGTCTCAGTAAACAATGAGATAGTCCATGGGATTCCCTCAAAAAATAAGATTTTAAAAGAAGGTGATATTGTTTCACTTGATCTTGGTTTAAAACATAAGGGACTTTTTACCGACCATGCTATCACAGTTCCAGTTGGTAAAATTTCAAAAAAAGACCAGGAACTTTTAGATATTACAAAAAAAGCGCTTGAAATTGGTATTTGGGCAGCTCGAGGAGGAAATACTGTCGGAGATATCGGGCATGCGATTGAATCTTTTATAAACAGAAAATATGGAATAGTCAGAGAACTTGCTGGACACGGAGTTGGAGTAAAAATTCACGAAGATCCATATGTGCCGAATTATGGAAAGAAAGGTTGTGGTCAGAAATTAATTCCAGGAATGATTATCGCTATTGAGCCAATGATTAATATTGGTAAAGCTGACATTATTAGTATGTCTGATGGTTACACAATTAAAACAGCTGATGGTTCACGTTCAGCGCATTTTGAACACACGATTTTAATTACCGAAGGTGACGCAGAGATTCTAACTTTAATTTAATATACACAAAACAACATTATGTTCTTTTGTGTTTCCTATATGATATAATAATGGATATGGAATCCCGTTAGAAGCCGCGGTCACGGTTTGTAACTGGAATGAGTATTTGCTTAATAATTAATTTCTAATATTGTAGGTTTAAGTTGTCTTAACAACGACCGCGACCTGCTTCTAACGGGATGGAAGGTTTAAATCTAAACAATGCACCAAAATTCAAAACTCCAGAAGAAGAGCTGACTTTTTTGCGTGCTCATATTGCCGAGCGTGAAAAAGCGCTTAGTGGACAAGGGAAAGAAATAAATAAAGAAGACCTTGCTCATAATGTAATCTCTGAATATAAAAAATATGAACCAGAAGATGTAATGCACAAAAGTGCTCTTTTAAAAAAAGATTATGCAGAAAATTTTGTTTTGAGGTTACATCCAGAAACACATGACAGTAAAATGGAAGAATTACTCGGTCTTTTGCTTACAAAAGGGATATCAAATACGTTGGCTGTTGTTGGTAAACTCAATAATCCTCATTTAGATGATGATTTTCATCGTTTTCTCGTCCAATATTTATATAGTACTCACAAAATTCCTGGACTTAAGGAAAATACACCACTCTTTAAATCTCTTGATATGAAACTTTTTGAAATAACTCTCCCTGATATGAATGAAAATGAAGGTGCAAAGAAAGGTCTAAAAGAATTGCTTGGCGCTATGGAGCAATTCTATGCTGGAATGCATTCTGTAGGTGAAGGAAGAGAAAATTATAATAGAAATCATTTTACTCTTGAGATTGCTCTTTCTGAAGGCAGTGATAATTTTGTTTTCTATACTGCAGTTCCAAGCCACAAGGCAGATTTATTTGAAAAACAATTGTTTGGAGTTCACCCAAATGCAAAAATTATTGAAGTACCCGATGATTACAATATTTTTTCCGAAAATGCGTCAATTTCTGCTTCTTATGCAACACTTTCACACCATGATGTCTATCCTATTAAATTATATGATACACTCGACCACGACCCACTAAACATAATCTTGAATATCTTTTCCAAATTGAAAAAAAATGGTGAAGGCGCTTCAATCCAATTCACAATATGCCCTCTAGATGATGATGTAATAAAAGAATTTCATAATATTTTGTCAGATGTAAAAAGTGGAATGTCAGTAAGGACGGCTTCAAGTATGACTCGTCAAATTACTAAAGAATTTAAAAACATTGCAAGTGAATTATTTTTTGGTCCAACAAAAAAGAAAGAAGAGAAAAAGGTAAATGATAAAGCGGTGGAAAATATTACCGAAAAAATGAAGAGCACAATAATGGCGACAAATATTCGTATAATTTCTTCTGCGGAAGACAAGACAAGAGCAAAACAGATATTATCTGATATTGAATCATCTTTTAATCAGTTTACAGAATCAGATAGGAATGGATTTAATTTTAATCACCCAGAAGGAGCGAATTTATCTAGACTTGTGCATGATTTTTCATATCGAACATTTTCAGATGAATATTCTATGCCACTTAATTTAAAAGAGCTTGCCACGATTTTTCATTTCCCTTATGGAGTTGTTTCTTCGCAATTAAAACAGGCAAAATCAGGTATTGCTCCGGCTCCAATAGAAATGGGCAACAGTGGTATAATTCTCGGAATAAATAAATATCGTGGAAAAGATACAGAGATACGAATGGCTCGCGAGGACAGAGTTCGACACACTTATGTTATTGGTCAGACTGGTACAGGTAAAACAAACTTGCTTCTAAATATGATTACTCAAGATATCCAAAATGGAGATGGAGTATGTTATATTGACCCACACGGAACAGATATTCAAACGATTCTTTCTCGTATTCCAAAAGAACGTATTGATGATGTTATTTATTTTGACCCTGCATATACCGATCGACCAATGGGACTCAATATGCTCGAGTATGACCCAAAATATCCAGAGCAAAAAACTTTTGTTGTGAATGAACTCATGAGTATATTCAATAAACTTTTTGATATGAAAACTTCTGGTGGTCCGATGTTTGAGCAGTATTTTAAAAACAGCGCTTTTTTAGTAATGGAAGACCCAGAATCTGGTTGTACTCTACTTGAGATATCTCGAGTTTTATCAGATAAAGAATTCCGTGATATGAAATTGTCGAAATGCAAAAATCCAATTATTAAGCAATTCTGGGTTGGAGCAGAACAGACAACTGGAGACCAAGGATTAGCAAACTTCGTACCATATATTACTTCCAAATTTGATAATTTTATCTCAAATGACATTATGCGCCCAGTCGTCCTTCAAGAAAAATCGGTATTTAATTTTCGCGATATTATGGATAATAAAAAAATCCTTCTGGTCAATCTATCAAAAGGACGACTTGGGGAAATGAATGCAAATCTCATTGGTCTTGTCCTCGTTGGGAAAATTCAAATGGCGGCACTTTCTCGAGTAGATATGTATGGTCAAAAAATGAATGACTTTTATCTTTATATAGATGAGTTCCAAAATGTAACAACTGACTCAATTGCATCTATCTTGTCTGAAGCTCGCAAATACCGATTATCTCTCAATATTGCTCATCAATATATCTCTCAACTTGAGGAAGGAATAAAAAATGCTGTTTTTGGAAACGTTGGCTCTATGGCAGTATTCCGAGTTAGTGCTGAAGATGCACAATTCCTAGAGAGTAAATTTAAGCCGACATTTATGGCGACTGACATTATGAAATTAGACAACTTCAATGCTTATTTATCAATGCTCATAAATGGTCAGCCGACCAAGCCATTTAACATTGAGACGATTAAACCAATTGACGGCAATCTTGAAATAGTCGCTAAAATAAAAGAATTATCTTATCTTAAATATGGTCGCCCTCGCGAAGAAGTTGAGAAAGAGATAATGGATAAATATAAAAAGTAATAAAAATAGGATTTTGATTTATAGGTTTTTTGTGCTAAAATATCCTTATTACTTATTAATAATGTTTATCTAGCATAAAAAGCTAGAACTTAATTTTTTATGAAAGGACCATTAACCGATTTTCCAATTATTAAAACCAAGACACCTGATGTCAGTGAGAAATTTGATCTTACTGATCTAAAACAAAGACAAAAATACTTTGAGGCTAAGGCTGGTCCAGAAATAGAAAAACTAAAAAAATATTTAGAAGAAGGTACTTTTATTGCATATTTTCTTGGAAAGAAAAATTCAGGAAAAGGAACTTATACTAAATTGATGGCAGAAATTTTCGGAGCTGATAAAATAGGTCACATCTCAGTTGGAGATTTGGTTCGTACGGTATACAAAGATGTGAATGATCCTGAAAAGCGGAAGGGTATTATAGAATATTTAGAACAGCATTATCGTGGATATATTTCCATAGAAGATGCGATTGATGCATTAATCGGGAAAAATCAAAAAGTACTTTTACCTACTGAATTTATTATTGCTCTAGTTAAAAGAGAGATTGATAAATATGAAAGAAAAGCAATTTTCATTGACGGTTTTCCTCGCGATTTAGACCAAGTACAATACTCATTATATTTTAGAGATTTGGTAAATTATCGACTTGACCCGGATATGTTCATCGCTATTAATATTCCAGAAACAGTAATTGATGAAAGAATGCGCAATCGTGTAGTATGCCCTATATGTCAATCACCAAGAAATTTAACAGTGTTTCCAACTAAAGAAGTTGGTTTTGATGTTGAATCAAAAAAATATTATTTAATTTGTGATAATCCAGAATGTAAAGGAGCAAGAATGATTGGAAAAGAAGGAGATGATGCTGGAATTGAAAGTATCAGGGAGCGTTTAACTCTCGATGATAAATTAACCGCAAAAGTTTTATCTCTTCATGGGATACCTAAAGTTCTACTAAGAAATTCTGTACCAACTGAAAGTTATAATAAAGATGTAGATGATTATGAGATCACTCCCAGGTATGTATTCAAATATAATGAAGAAACAAAAAAAGTAACTGTGACTGAAGAGCCATGGATCATTAAAGATGATGAGGGTGTTGATTCTTACAGTCTCCTTGCTCCTGCTGTTGTTATTGGTTTACTAAAACAATTGGTCCTTGCACTTAGTCTCTAATTTTTAAATATTTCATTCAAAATCTAATTTGAAATGCTGTCAAAAGTGTGCTCTTTTGTAAAAAAGCTTGCATGGTCATCTCGTGAGTGTATACTTTAGGTAGGATTATTTGATTGGGTGTTACCTAGAACAAATTTTTAGGGGATATAGAGTTTTGAAATAGTGCTGTATACAAATTATGTTAACAAATCTATTCCATCCTTTGTCCCACTTAGCTTTACGCTATGGTAATACGACCTAGAATAGTCCTAATAAGAAATTCTTCCGCTCGGAAGGATTTTTTATTAGGAAAAACTTACTTTTTTACAAAAAAACTTCAATAATAACTGAATTTTTGTTCGCTTATCCCTACCTCGGCTTCGCCTCGGCGCGCGCCCACACCTACTCACAAAAATTCACTTATTATTTTCGTTTTTTGTTTCATTTTGCTTATGTATAAGGTATAATAGGGCATACATGGCAAATGAAAAAAAACTAAAAATTACGTTTTGTTCTGGAGCTGGTACTGTTACAGGTGCCAACTTTTTAATAGAAGGTAATGATAAGAAATTTTTAGTTGATTGTGGATTAATACAGGGAGATAAAATTGCCGATGATTCAAACTGGGAACCATTTTCTTATGACCCAGCTTCGATTGATATACTTTTTATAACACATTGTCATACTGACCATATTGGACGCATTCCAAAACTTATTAATGATGGATTTAAAGGTAGAATAGTATCAGTAGTTCCATGTAAAGAAATAACAGACATCATGCTTGCCGATACTGCGCATATTCTTTCTCGTGATACAGAACACGGTCTTGCGGGAATTTATTCAAAGGAGAATATTCAAAAAATTCAAGAGTTGTGGGAGACACTCGAATACGGACAAAAGCTAAATGTTGACCATGGCTTCCAGTTTTCATTCAAAGATGCGGGACATATTCTTGGTTCAGGAATGTTGGAGATAATTTATAATAATAAAAAAATAATTTTTACTGGAGACTTAGGAAATTCTCCGTCTCCACTACTTCCTGACACTGAAGTTATAAATGATGCTGACTATATGGTTATGGAATCATGCTATGGAGACAGAAACCATGAAGAACGCAGTGAGAGAAAGAAAAAATTAGAACAAGTAATCAAAGACAATTATGAAAGGAAAGGTACATTGATTATTCCAACTTTTTCACTTGAGAGAACTCAAGAATTACTTTATGAAATAAATTCTTTGGTTGAGAATAAAATAGTGAGAGAGATGCCAATATTTTTAGATTCACCTTTATCTATAAAATTAACTGATGTTTACCTGAAATATGATAAATATTTTAACGAGACAGCAAGAAAAATAATTGCTGGAGGGGATAAATTGTTTACTTTTCCCGGACTCAGGGAGACACTTGAGACAGAAGAATCAAAAGCCATTCTTAACGTGCCACCACCAAAGATAATTATTGCAGGAAGCGGCATGTCAAACGGTGGACGTATTCTTCACCACGAAATAAATTACCTTCCGAACAAAAATGATACGATTTTGCTAACTGGATATCAGACTGTTGGTACTTTGGGTCGCCTTATTTTCAATGGTGCAAAAAAAGTTCACATTATGGGAGAAGAAGTTACTGTCCGAGCTCATGTAGCTGTGATTTCGGGCTATTCTGGACACAAAGATTCTGACCATTTAGTAGAATTTGTTGAAAATACTGCCTCCACTTTGAAGAAAGTTTTCGTTGTTATGGGAGAACCAAAATCTTCGATGTTTTTGGCTCAAAAAATACAGGATAATCTCGGAGTAAAGGCCTATTTTCCATCTGCAGGGGAGTCTGCAATAATAGAATGTTGAAGAATTAAAAAGAGTTTTATTTGCCCACAGGAAAAACGCTAAATAATCTTAATTATTTGGTGTTTTTTAATTATTCGTATGATATAATATAGTTGTATTATGTACGAAAATAATAACCAAAAATTTGTCGAATTTTTAAAGAAAATTTTACTTAAACTCAAGCCTAGATTTTCTTTCCACTACGTGGCATATACTACTTTATTTTTCTTAATTATTTTCTCTGTTGTTTCCCTAGTTTCCGCTACAACTCCAAACCCTGGACACCCATGGAGTGAACTTGGTGATGGAGTTTTTGTTTTTACCAATAGTCAAACAACTACTCCTTACACTTACACATTTCCTGCTGCAAATACAACAGTACTCACAACAAATAATGCTGTAACTGTCGGTCAAGGTGGAACAGGATTAACGACAATTGCCTCTGGTTCAGTCATGGCTGCTAATGCCGCGAATACTTTATCAGCAATTACTTGGGCTTCTGCGGGAACAAAAATTTTAACAAATACTTCTGGAACAATAAGTTGGGAAACAGCGGCAAGCGGTATGACTTGGCCTGCAGGTGGAGCAGGTATTCCTAACTACTCCGGTTCATCATCATGGGGAACATCATATACAACTACAGGTAGTGGAACAGTTGTTGCACTTCAAACTTCCCCTGCATTCACCACCCCATCTCTTGGTGTTGCAACAGGTACATCACTAGATTTAGGAACAACAACTTTATTTGGTTCAAGAGCAATAACCGTAGATACAGGAGGAGTATTAAATGTTGATATTGGTTCTGCCTCAGGTGATGACTTCACTGTTGATACAAGTAAATTAGTTGTTGAAGGTGATACGGGGTATGTGGGGATTGGGACGACAGCACCGGCAGTTAAACTTACATTACAACAAGCAGACCAAGTATATGCATTACCAGGTGATTCTGGAACTTGGGATATGGCTTTTGGTATCGCAGCAAATACAGCAAAAATATCAGGAATGGATTTTAAAAATTTCAATACTGCTGGACAAGTTAGACTAATGGCTAGAAATGACCAGAATGATTATCTAGTAGTGAATATGCCGGGTTCTACATCATCTGCGACATTTTTTGGACAAACGAGTAATACCACGTCGACTATATTTTCACAAGGAGCAACTGACACTGATAAAAAATTAACAATTGGAACTTACAATAATGGAGATTTAATTTTAGGAACTAATAATACAGAGAGAATAAGGATTTTAAGCACTGGTAACGTCGGAATTGGGACAACTTCTCCAACCAACATTCTCTCCCTCGGAGGTACTGCAGCTCGTACAATTTGGATGGAAAGAAATACAACTGCAGCAACCGCAGGACAAGGGTTAACATTATCATCTGGTGGTGCAATTGCTG
>Ga0247841_10003560_pt1 | contig 28453 bp, 20 predicted proteins | sample LaCruzMarch2015__2_FD_192410 | JGI IMG/M metagenome (GOLD analysis project Ga0247841, IMG submission 192410) | Freshwater microbial communities from meromictic Lake La Cruz, Castile-La Mancha, Spain - LaCruzMarch2015_18m | ecosystem: Environmental > Aquatic > Freshwater > Lake | place: Spain... | reverse complement strand
ACAAAGATGATTTTAAACCCTGTCCTCTCGCCGATCTTGCCGAAGATAAGCAGGGTGCTGGTTATGATCAGCAGGTATGAAAGTGTGATGAGTGCTGCATCGGTGGGGCTGACATTGAGGTCCACCGAGATGGTGGGCAGGGCCACGTTGACTACATAGGTATCCAGTGCAGCCATAAACGCCGAGAATGCCACGCTTATGACTATCCAGAGCTGGCGTCTGCTGTCCTGAACTATAAAATCACTCATTGACTGCCTCTCAAAAATACCTGCCGGCGCTTTTGCCACAGATTATAACAGAAGGGCACCCGAAGGTGCCCTTCTGTCCTTAATTCACGCAGGGACTGCCTATTTGGCCGGTTGTGCCGGCATCGGGTTGGCCCAGTTGTTGGTGAGCTCTTTGGGGGTAATCTTGACCAGCTCATCAACGCTCCAGAAACCCTCAGCCTTGGTGATCTTCTGCGTCACCGCTGGTTCGGCGTAGATGCCGATTTCGTTGCCGCTGATGAAGAATGTAGCGCCGTTGACATTGGCCGCCTCCTCAGTGGCCAGCCAGACCACCACCGGTGCAATGTGCTCAGGCGTGGACGAAAGTACCAGCTTATCTATCATCTTTTTGAACTCTGCATCATCGGTGCCGCCGCTGTCCACGAACCGCTTTTTCCAGGCGGCCATGAGCTCATCGGTCACGGTCATCCTGGTGGCTGCGTTGGGGCGGAGTGCGTTGCAGGTCACGCCGTATTTGCCCATGTCCCGGGCTACGGTGCGGGTGAAACCAACGATGCCTTCCTTGGCAGCTGAGTAGTTAGCCTGGCCCATGTTGCCCAGGCCGGCGATGGAGGAGGTATTGATAATGCGTCCCCATCTCTGCTGGCGCATGTAGGGGGCCGCTGCACGCGTGCAGTAAAAATGCCCGTAGAGGTGGATCTTTAAGATGATATCCCACTCTTCCTCGGTCATGTTGAAGACCATCTTATCGCGCAGGATGCCCGCGTTGTTGACCAGGATATCGATGCGGCCGAAATTGTCGATGGCTGTCTTGACGATGTTTGCGCCGCCCGCCCAGGTGGCGACGGAGTCGAAATTGGGTACTGCTTCGCCGCCCAGCTTTTTGATCTCCTTGCAGACTTCGTCTGCCGGGCTTGCCGAAGCGCCGGAACCGTCCGAGGCGGCGCCCAGGTCATTGACCACAATTTTAGCGCCCTCGGCAGCTAACGCCAGAGCTTCTGCCCTGCCGATGCCGCGCCCCGAGCCTGTCACGATTGCTACTTTGCCCTTTAACCTGTCACCCATATTGAATCACACTCCTTTTTTATTAATTGCGAGCAAAACATTGCATATTGTACAACAACAGGGCAGTGGCTGCATGTCGAAACGCAGGGCAAAACCATTGACTATGGAAAAACTTTTAGCGGTGCTGCCGTAGTGCCGAGGCGATCTCTTGGGCGGACAGCTTCCTGAAAATCCCTTCCGGCAATTCCCCCAGCCTGAGGTTACCCATCCTGATCCGCTTTAAGGCTTTGACTGTATATCCGAGGTGGGCGAACATCCGCCTCACCTGGCGGGTGCGGCCCTCGTGGATGGTGACGCTGTAATTATAGGGCGGGTCATAGTTGATTTCGTTTACCTTTGCCGGCGCCGTCATGCCGTCGTCCAGCAGCACGCCTTTTTCCAGCTGTTCCCGTTGCTGCTGATTGAGCGCGCCTTCTATGTGTACAAAATATTCCTTGCCCAGTTCGAAGCGCGGGTGTGTCAGGCGGTAGGTGAGGTTGCCGTCGTTGGTCAGGAGCAGCAGCCCGGTAGTGTCGTGGTCCAGCCTGCCGACCGGATAAAGGCCCAGGCTCCTGTATTCAGCCGGGAGGATGTCGAGGACGGTCTTCCTGCCGCGGTCGTCGCTGGTGGTGGTCAGGATGTTGAGGGGCTTGTTGAGCATCAACACTATCCTTGCCCTGGCATGGAAGGAAACAGGTTTGCCATCGAAGGCGATCTTGTCCGCCTGCGGGTAGACCGGCATGGTGTAGCTTTCAGCCTGCCTGCCGTTGACGGCAACGCGCCCCACTTTAATTGCCGCTACTACCTGGCGCCTCGAGCCCAGGCCGGCCTCGACAAGGTATTTGAGAAGGGGAATGGAGTCCACGCCGCCTATTGTATCACTATTACGTGTCATTGCGAGGAGTCCGCAGGCGACGAAGCAATCTACTCGCAGCGGACAGATTGCCACACGCTTCGGGTTCGCAATGACATGCGTAAAGAGTTACTTGTTCTTTCCCTCCAGGTAATCGATCATGGGTTGCGTCACCAGGGGAACGACTTCGGCTATCATGTGGGGCATCAGCGAATCCATTACCTTTGGCATTATCTGCGGCATCTGCTCTGCCATGTAATCGGGCATGGGTATCATCTCTCCCACTAGGCTCAGCATCTTGGGCATGACCTTTGGCATCATCATGGGCAGCAGCCTCGGGAAGAGCACAGGGAACATTGGCTTCATGAGGTTCAATGCCCCGGGTATTTTGCCCATCCCGCGCATCATGCCGCCCATGCCGAATGGCATGGCATCTATAAGCTCGGGCCACATCCTGCCCATCAGGCTGGCAAATCCCCGTGGGCTCATCAGCGCAATCATGCCTTCGAAGACGGCCCACTGCCTGTGCACTTCCGGGTTGGGGTCGGGGAAATCGTACCCCATGCGTGAACAGGCATAACGGGCCAGGTCCACAACTGGCATATCGATCTTTTTCTTGTCGGCCGAAACGCGGAGCTGGAACTGGCAGCATGGACACAGGGCCAGCATCTTGCACGCACCGGCTTCCTGCGCTTCCTCTATGCGGGTCCTGCCTATCTCGGCAGCGATGGGGGGGTCCTTTATCAGGGTGAGGACGCTGCCGCAGCAGTGCGCTTCCTCGCGGCTGTAGGGCATTTCAACCAGTTTGACGCCGGGCAAAGCGCTTATGACATCGCGCGGCTCGTCATAGATGCCGGAGACGCGCCCTATGTGACACGAATCGTGCCAGGTCACTGTCTCGGCCGGCTTGCCGCGGTCGGGGAAGGCGAATTGTCCCGACTTGATCTTGTCCGAGACCACTTCGCTGTAATGCTTCACCTTGATATCGAAAGCGATGCCGAGTTTTTTAGCCCACTCGGGGTAGGTGTGCCTCCACATCATATCGCAGGCCGGGCAGGAGGTTATCACCGTATCTGCGCCGCATGTTTTAACGGCGGCGATATTGTGCTTCATTGTCTCGGCGAAGACGTCCCATTTGCCCGCCACCAGCATGGGGGTGCCGCAGCAGTTCTCCTTCTCCCCTAGGTAGGTGAAGTCCACGCCGGCCTCGTCCAGCAGCTTTACGCTGGCCATGCCGATATCGTTCTCCACGTAGCTGACCGTGCATCCGCCGAAATATACGTTTTTGGATTTCACGCCGATGCCGTGTTTTGCCTTCAAATCTTCGGGGAACCAGCGTGCACGGTCGCGGCGGTAGCCTGCCCAGATGTCTCCTTCCTTGCGCGTGGCCTCGGCCATCATCTCGAAGGGCGGGAAAGTCATCCTTTTCTGCTCATTGATAAGTTTGCCTCGCAGCTTCATCCATGACGGCTCGATCGGCAGCGAAGCGGAGCAGCGCAGGTTGCACAGTTCGCAGGTGGTGCATACCAGCACGGTATCCACCATGAACTGGTCCCATCTCTGCCGTCCCTCCATGTGCTCGCGCAGCCAGTACCATTTGCCGCGCGGTGACTGGCTCTCCCAGCCGCGCCCGTAGAACTGGTCACACTCCTCGATGCAGTACCCGCACTGGGAACAGGCATAGGCGTACCAGGCTACGTCCGCGGGGATGTCCTTTACCTTCCCGGAGGGGTGCTCGTCCACCTGCGTCATGATGCTGTTTCCCAGCGGGCGTATGAGCGGCTCAAATATCCCCGCCAGCCCGATGAAAGCAGAGGCTGCATTGCCGTCCAGCACCTTGCAGGGATTCATAAGTTTCGCGGGGTCTATTTGCTTTTTAAATTTGCGCAGCCTGCCGGCGCGCGCATCGCCGAGCACTTCCCCTGCCCTGCGGGCGAAGTACAGCCCGGTAGCATAGGGCCGGCCGCCGTGTTTTTGCGCTATCTTCAAAATGGAGAGCGAGAGGGCAAAGACGAAGTTGTAGCTGAACTTGCGCTGGTCGCTGGGTATGAAGCCCAGTATGACCACCTCGGGGTTGCCGTCCGGCCCTTCCCTGATCAGCACCCCCTCCTTGACCACCGGCTGGGCAATCGACTCACCGATATCGGCCAAAACGCTGCTGAGAGATGACAGTGGGACTACTACCTCGGCCGGCACCAGGCTGGGCCCCAGGCGTTTCACGATCATAAGTTTGAAGCGGCTCTCCCACTCGTGGGCCGCTATTTGGTCGTTCAATAACTCCCCGTTGAGCGGTTTATAGAGTCCGGGCAGCCCCGCCGATACGGCAGCAGCATCATTTTGCCTGACCGCCAGGGTAGCTATATAGGCTGCGGGCAGTATGACCCTTTGTTCCACGGGGTGTCCGTTGTGCTGCCTCAGGGGTGACTTGTTCTTAAGCTCGGCCATCCTGGGATTGATAAATATGACTGACCACACCGGCAGTTTGGATGCGGCCAGACCTTCGAAAAAGCGCTGCATCTGGAGTGCTTCTTTAAATGCAATGGAGATAATCTTGAGGTCTTCCTTTAACTGGACTCTCACTGTCAGTTCGCTTATCAGGCCGGTGGTCCCGCAGGCGTCCGAGACCAGGTCGAGTTCCGGACCGACGAATTCTTGTACATCACCGGAGGGCAGCACCACCCGCGCGCTGACCACATTGTCTTTGAACCAGCCGGCCTCGTATGAACCTATGCCTGCTCCGCCCTGCGCCAGCCATCCGCCCGCAGTCGATGCCGGGTAGCTGGTAGGGTAGAGGCGAAGAGTGAGGCCTTCTTTACCCAGTTGACGGTCAAGCTTTTCCCATACTACGCCGGATTGAATCCTGGCCGTCAGCCCTGATTTATCGATATCCAGCACGCGGTTCATGCGGTAGAAATCGACTACCAGGCCCTTCTTCATTGGAATCACGCCTCCGTATCCTGAAGACGCCTTTCCGCGGGGTGTCAGCGCCGTGTGGTTGGATGATGCCCACTTGGCAAGCTCAACCAGTTCATCTTCAGATACCGGTTGCACCACAGCTTCGGGAGTGGTGTTGCCTACGAGAGGTTTCAGCAGGCCGGGCACCGCCGCGATATCGTGGCCGTAAAGTATGCGCTCCGTTTTATTAAAATTGACGCGGTTGCCGAATTTGCCCTCTAAAAATACCCTGGCTTTCTTGCCCAGCTGGCTCATATCAACCTCCAATCATGACAATACGTCGAGTCCATGTGAAAACATTTTATGTTACTTCGGATTGCTAAAAAGCTAAATGACCAAAGTCACAGGGCTGTGATAATGGAACTGCATCCGGGGTAAGGCAGCCGCCGCACACGCCGGGCCGGTATGGGCTGTTTGTCTGCTGTGCTAAAATATATTAAATATTTTCATTTGCAGGATGGATATGAACAGTAGATGTTTTCATATATTTGCACTGGCAACCATCGCGGTTTCGCTGTTGTTACCTTCGCTGGCCTGCCAGTCCGCAGGCACTGATGCCGGTGGTGTAATACAGCAGGCTTACAACGGGGCCCGCGAGTGGTTTATCATGCAGGGCATGGGAGACCGCATAGAGAAAATCCGCAAGGGTGACGGCACCGTGCTGGTGCTGGATGAAAATAACGTCCCGGTGCGTGGGGCCCGTGTTTACTACGAACAGCAGAACCATGACTTCCTTTTCGGCACCAGCCTGGCGCTGCTGGCCAAGAACGGGCCCACAGAAGTCAACCAGGAATGGGCCCAGGCCTGCAGCGCAATCTTCAATTACGGCACCGTGCCATTTTACTGGGAGAATTACGAGGTGGCCCAGGGGCAGACATCGGCCACACTGCTCAAGATGATAGCCGAGTGGGCAAAAAAGAGGGGTATAACTTTAAAGGGGCATCCCCTTATCTGGGCAAATTCGCTGCCGTCCTGGGCGCCTGTTGCGGCCGATGGTATGCAGGCGGCGCAGGAGAAGCGGGTCAAGGAGACTGCGGGTGAATTCTGCGGCGTGATCGACTACTGGGATGTTGTGAATGAGCCCACCATGGGCGCGGGGGTAAACAACCCGCTGGGCAACTGGATGGCCGCGCGCACGCCGGTCACTGTCTGTACAGATGCCCTGGGTTGGGCCACATCGTCGTGCCCCAGCGCAACCCTCATAATCAACGATTTCCGCACCGACCAGGATTTCCGCGACCTGCTACAGGGTATCATGCGCCAGAAAGGGAAATTCGACGCCATCGGCATACAGTCTCACATGCACCGAGGCAATTGGCCGCTCTACCAGGTTTGGGACACGGCCGAGCGTTTCAAGGATTTCGACGTGCCACTGCATTTCAGCGAAGTGACGGTTTTGAGCGGGAGCCCCAAGACTGGCATATCTTCGGAGCAGCAGGTGTCCGAGTGGCCCACTACACCAGCCGGGGAGATTGCGCAGGCCGACTACGTGGAGAAGTTCTACACCATGCTCTTCAGCCACCCATCGGTCCAGGCCATAACCTGGTGGGACCTCTCAGATTACGGTGCCTGGCAGGGGGCCCCCGCCGGTCTGCTGCGCCAGGATATGACGAAAAAGCCGGCCTACAACCGCCTGCTCGAACTTATACGCAACAAGTGGTGGTCACGCGGCGATACATACACAGGGGATGACGGGATTGCCCGTATACGCTGTTTCTACGGTACATACAAGATAATTGTCGAGAAAGAGGGCAAGCGGGTTGATTCCACCCTTCATATCGCCAGCGGCCTGGACAACAAGCTTAAAGTAAACCTGGAGGGATATAAGCAACCGCCGCCCACACCTTTATACGAGATGATCTGGCCCTACTTATTGGCAGCAGCCATAATTACATTGATCGTACTGATCTGGCGCTGGGTAGACAAGATGAGGCGGCGCATTTAAATCAGTCAGGAACGAGGTGAAGCGATGGATACCATTGAAGCGATCATGACGCGCCGCAGCATCAGGAAGTATACCTCTGACCGCGTGCCTGCGGAGACGGTGGAGCAAATTTTGCGGGCCGGTATGGCCGCCCCCTCGGCAGCCAATGAGCAACCCTGGCATTTCGTGGTCATCACGGAGCGCAAGACACTGGTCCAGGTGCCTGCCTTTCATCCGCACGCGCACATGCTTAAGGAGGCCGCGCTGGCCATACTGGTTTGCAACGACAGCGCCCTTGAGCTTTCCAAGGGCAGGGGTGTGCTGGACTGCTCGGCGGCCACGCAGAATATACTTCTGGCTGCACATGACCTGGGCCTGGGTGCGGTCTGGGTCGGCATTTTCCCAGTCGAGGAGCGGATGAACGGGATGCGTAAGCTGCTCAATATGCCTGCCAGGATAGTGCCGGTCTCGCTTGTTTCCATTGGCTATAGCAACGAGGGGCCGCGTATGGAGGACAGGTACAAGCCTGAGCGCGTTCACTACGGGCATTGGATGGGCCCGGCAGACAGCGCGCCGGCTAAAGCGGGTAAGGGCAAGAAGTAGGCGGCACGCGGAACCTGTGTTTAGTAAACTCAAGCGGATTTAGTATAATTAATGTTCTTGCGGGCCTGTAGCTCAATTGGGAGAGCGCCTGATTTGCATTCAGGAGGTCGGGAGTTCGAATCTCCCCAGGTCCACCAACTCGATGTAGCTTCCTGCTTCCTTTCACTTTCTTGCTCTCCCCTTATGTAAATTTTAAATATTTGCTAGATAGATTTGTAGCTACTAGCCCAAGGTGAAAAATCGCCCACGAAAGAAAAGAGATAAAATTATCTATTATTTTATATTAATAATCTTTCTCTTTGGGGCCTTTTTTATTATTGACCCAGATATTAATTCAATATAGACGTCTGCAAAGAAATCGCCCAGAAGATAAAAAGAGGCTAATTTCAATAAGATATTTGTCTATCTCTTTGGGAATTGAGAAACGCTCCCTGAAAGACCCAGTAACAGCCACTCTATAACAGCTTGAATATGCTAATCTTCTCAGCCCAAAGTCCATGATCAGCACGTAGACCCATTATCATGTAAATTTGATAGAATATGATTGATTTGAGGTTGGGGAAATGCAGTAATTATTTAAGTGCGATTATTGAGATGGACTATACCTATAACCATTTGTATTTAATTTGAGAGATACGGTCACAGGGTATCAGATGAATAGAATAAAAACAGGCATACTTCTGTTAAAAGGAATCGGTTTTAAACGTTTTATTGTAATTCTTTTAAAGAGAGTACTTAAACTGCATAACGGTAAGCCAATAAAGGGTTTTAAGGAAATTGAGCATTATTTTAGTAATAAAAGTGGACTTGAGATAGGTGGACCAAGCAGTTTTTTTAATAGATCAGGATTAATGCCTATTTATGATTTGGCATCAAACTTAGATTGTATAAATTTTGCATCATCAACAATTTGGACTAGTACAATTGATAAAGAGAAGGGGTTCATTATTGATGATAAATGTGTAGGTAAACAATACATATTGGATGCTGTTGATTTAACCTCTATCAGGAAAAACGCTTATGATTTTGTACTATCTTGCAACAGTATTGAACATATTGCTAATCCAATGAAGGCGGTAGAACAATGGTTATCTGTATTAAAACAAGGGGGAATACTGGTAATTATTGCACCACGAAAAGAGGTAAATTTTGATCATAATCGTGAGATTGTAAAATTTGACCATTTAATTAGTGATTATCAAAATGAAATAAAAGAAAGCGATTTAAGCCATTTGGAAGAAATATTATCTCTCCATGATCTAACAATGGATCCGCCTGCTGGAACAATAGAAAAATTTATATTAAGAAGTCAACGAAATATTGAAAACAGATGTCTTCATCAACATGTTTTCGATTTAAATGTATTGCAGCAAATATACGAGAACTTTAACCTGTCCATTATTAATAGTATTCAACTAGATACCGATTACGTAATTATTGGACTCAAACGACAAAACTAGTCACCTTTGATTAGAAAAATTGCCCAGATGAGAAGAAAATCCAATTACATATCTACATCTAAGACAAAAAAGACTTATATTACTTCATTGAGTCATGAAAGCTGAATGAGAGTGTATATCTTTGAACCATCTCCAGACTTTCCCAACGGCCCAATTCCTTGATCGTCATTGTATCAATGCCTGCTTTACGAAGCAGAACAGCAAAGGTACGTCTGAAAACATGTGCGTTACATGTAATGCCATTCTTTGCTTCTAAACGTCATAGCATAAGTACGATCCCTGACCTATTTATTCCACATATATTGGATTCTGATTTATATTCTTTAAGCCATTGGGTAAGATACGTTTCTGATGTGTCACCAAACGGTGCTAATGCCGCCTTTCGACCCTTTCCCAGCACTTTTATGCAACGACCTTCCCAGTTGATATCGCTTGGTTTAATATTGGCTAATTCGGTCAATCTGAGGCCACTTTTTACAAAAAGGGCAATAATTGCCTTATCCCCAACGTTATTGGTGCTATCCAATAAAGACCTTAATTGTATTTCTGTAAGAGTGGGCAATATCACCTTGCTTAGTATGGGAACCTGGATGCCAGACATTGGATTTTCTATCCCATATTCCTTGCTTGTCCAATTGTAGAAAGCTTTTAGCGTTCCGTAATGGGCATGTCGATTATGCAAACTGTGATTGCTTGCTGGAATACGATTGAGGAATTTCTCAATACTTGGCCTTGTAGCTTTTGTACAATCGAATTCTGCATTAAATCTGGCAAGTATGGGCTTATATAATTCCATGGTTTTGGGTGTGCATCCCATTGACTCCCTGCCATGCAAGAATAGGGGAATGTAGTCCGTTTTTGGTCTTTTGGATTTAATATATTCTTCAATTGACGCTAATAGTTTATCGGATGCAGGACGACTGCCGTTTCTGACCTGGCAGATGTAGCTTTTTGATAAATTGCTAAATGCCTCTATAGTGGGAAGGGGTAATTTATTTAGCAATTTAATCGTTTTGCGTGAAATGTTCTTGCGGGCCTGTAGCTCAATTGGGAGAGCGCCTGATTTGCATTCAGGAGGTCGGGAGTTCGAATCTCCCCAGGTCCACCATTATTTTGTAGCTAAGCAGCCAAAGCTTTCTAACATTTTATCCAAATCGTACCTTATTATGTCTTCATAGCGCATGGCGGCCTTACGCCCCGCGTCGCCGACAACGTGTGAGTAGATATTTTGATTGTTCGAGCCTCTCTCATTTCCGTGCCCTTCCTGTACCACTGATCAAGGTATGCTAATAGATAATACGAACAATACGTCGAAATTGCCATGCTACGATAGTTGCGAAGCACCACTATGTCCGTTAGCTTGCCACGATAAGTCACAATGGTTCCCCGATGAATGGGTTTGCAGATCACTTGCTCATTGGTTCGTACATTGGATAAAGATACAGCGCAAGATTAAGCGCCTCCTCGCCAACGGCAAGATACCTGGCGCTGAAACCTGTTTCACTATACCCATGTTGCAGGCCATGAAAGCAGTTCGCCATCCTAAAGGCATGCGACCGGAAGATCTGTACCGCAACGGCACCGACTAGGCCCGCCAGAATACCTAAATTTCGCGCTGACATGCCACTTAACAGTCTTATGGTAGGGGTCTTGCCGGCGCTACCGATTCATAAACTCCCTCTGGCAAGGTTATAGATCAACGCTACATATTTCTATACACGGCTTAAACTTCGGGAGCATTTTGGTAATAATGTGCTGGGGGTATCGGACGGATAAGAAAACGCTTTCTGCCCTTCAATTAGCAGCTACGGTTATACAGGTCAGTATAGCAACTATAAATTTTTTCAAAGGAATGTGGGTATGATGAATCTTTACAACGCATTTCGGCCATGATACCCTGTCAATAGATTATAAGTCTTATTGGTTGTTGGCTGGCATTGATGGCATCCGTGGCCGGTCAAGTCAATTAAAGGAGGTTCATATGTCGCAAGTGGTGAGATTGTCTACCCTGCTACTTATAATAGTGCTGGTATTGCCGATGGTTCTCACTACCGTTACGACAGGCGATGTCCAGGCAACTATCATTTGCACGCCAGGCACTATATATGTGAATGCTTCGCGTCCCAATGATGATGGCCCCGGCACATCTTGGGCTACAGCGTTTAAAAAGATACAGTCTGGCATAGATAATGCATGTACAGGCAGCACAGTCTATGTGGCAGCAGGAACATATAATGAGAACCTCTATGTTGATAAGAATCTGATTCTAATAGGTGCAGGCGCGCTGGACACCATCATTGATGGTGGGTTTAAAGGGCAAGTAATTTGCATTGCCAGCTATATAGGCCAGACTAACACAATATCGGGATTCACTATCCAGAACGGGCATATAGGCTGGCCCACTAATTATAAGGAGGAGGGCACTTTACAGGGGGCCGTACCAGGTATGCCCGTTGGAGGTGGTGTTTACGTTGCATATGGGCACGCGGTTACACTTAATGACTGTACTGTTAAAAACAACACCGCTGATTTCATGGGCGGTGGTATTTACAACGCCGGTGAGATTATATTGAACAGATGCACTATTAGCGGTAACTCCGCGGCTCAAGTTGGTGGAGGTATTGCCAACTTTATGGACGTCCCGAGATTAGGCGAAAATGGTGCCATTGTTGTGCACGGAACGATGGTGCTAACCAATTGCACTATTAGTGGTAATAGCGTGAAGCCGCTTGATGGTTATGCGACCGCTAAGTTAGCCGGGCCAGCGGTTTTATATGGTGGAGGTTTGTACAACGGAGGTACTGCTGACCTTTTGAACGTTACTATAGCTGATAACTCCGTGAATTCAGATACAGTATCCAAAGGAGGCGGCTTTGCCAACGTGCCGCTGCAATGCAATAATGACATGGTCACTATAGTAAATACGGATGCTGCAACCGTGGCTACTTTCAAGAATACGCTTGTCACCAACAACATACCTGATAACGGATACAATGGAGAAGAAGCAGAAGTTACCTCGCTCGGGTACAACCTTGACAGCCAGAACAACTGTCTGTTCGATCAGCACACGGACCAGATCAATACCAATCCTCAGCTCGGGCAATTACAGAATAACGGGGGCCCTACCTCTACTCATGCCATAACGACCAGTAGCCCTGCTTTTGACCGTGGCACTGGGGGAGGAGCGCCAGCAACTGACCAGCGTGGTATAACGCGCCCCCAGGCAGGTGGCTACGATATAGGCGCTTATGAGTGTGTTCCACCTCCACCCCCACCACTTGCACCGGAGCCAAACCCATTGATACATACAGGTCAATCCTCAGTTCCTGGTCTGGCCATAGGAACTTACAGCTACAATCCACCAGTATCCCTTCCTATCATCCAGACCTCAAGTGCCAGCCTATCGGCCAAAATTGTGACACCCGGCACACCCGTCACGGTGACCGCCGATATAATCAACAAGAGCACAATCAACGGCAATAAGAAGGTCACGCTGTATGTAAACGGGCAGGTGGAATCTACGCAGGGAGTGACCGTTAACAGTGGCAGTTCCTCGAAACTGACCTTTAACGTAACACGCAGCGAGCCCGGCGAGTACAACGTCTACGTGGACGGTGTGCCTGCCGGAAGCTTCAAGGTCGAAATGGTTACAGGGAATGACGGGATACTCATATTCAGCATTGCCCTGACAGCATTAGCCTTCGTGTTTGCAATGGTCATGCTCTGGCGCAGGCAGCGCGCAGTCTAATATTAAGCTGCTGAATACCTCAGGCTTTTAAGAGGGGCTCCGGTTTGCTGGAGTCCCTCTTGTTTTGTAACACCCCTCATGCCTGCTACCTTACTTCTTTTCAGGGCATAACAATGGCACCCGGCATGACCCTCCACGCGATGCTTTTTAGGGCCATATAGGTGTCTAACATGAGTAGAGAAGAATAATGCGGTACTGATGAGTACATGGTGCCACCCGACCAGGCGATGATCTACTTCAATGCTGCGGATGGCATTTTTGCACAAAATAAGCCTGTCCCCTGGAAATATCATGTCGCTCCCTGCCATACGGGTAATCACACTACAGTAAGCTGCATAACGTGTATCAATATGCTTCTGCTTTAGGATTGAAAACCCCCTGCCACTATATGAATCCCTATTTACACTCAAGATAATTCCCTGTCAGTATCTAAAATTCCCGTTAATACTCATGTGATCGTTTGAAAGTAGCGGTATTTATCAAGGCATACCGGTCTGGGTGCCAGGATAACTTCACTCGAGGTTTCACGTAGCATCGTCCACGGCCTTTTCCAGCGCTGTTACGTGTAACTGTGGTTTAACCCACGTGTGTCTTCTAACAAATCATCAAACATTGCCTGCAATACCCCCCCCTTTTTTTAGGGGCAATGCAAGAAGCGGAGAGGCATGCAATTCCTCATCATTGAACAGACATCGGGATGTATGTTCAACCATAATAAATTCAAATGGCCATAACCACTACATTCTTTGTTATTTCTAACATTTTTCTAACATATTTAATAATGGTTAAAAACAATCTTTACTGGCTTAGCAAAAAAACTACGTTACGTATATTCGAACATACGTACTATTGCAAAGCTAAAACCAGTATTTACCGCCGTACCTTTAGATTTGCATTCAGGAGGTCGGGAGTTCGAATCTCCCCAGGTCCACCATATTCCGCATTGCACTATTATAAAGAACAATAATCTGCCATAATATGGCGTTAATACATCAGGCAAGGAGGATGCAATATGTGCTGTTTTGTAACGCTTTTCCTGTTGATCGGTCCCCGCTTTGCACTCCTGTGCATGTGGCTTTTTTCGCCCATGGTTACCATGGCGTTCGGGCCTAACTTCATCATACCGCTGCTGGGCCTGATTTTCCTTCCCTATACCGCCATATTCTATGTCATTGTTTACCAGTACCTTGGCCTGTCAAACCCCTTCGCCTGGGCCCTGGTTATCCTGGGGTTCATAATCGATATCTCTACCTACGGAGGGGGATGGTGGGGCAACCGCAGCCGCCTGGGCAGATAATACAGCCGCTTTCCCCTGGATGGCTAAGTGGTTGAATGATCTATTTCGGTTATGGCCTGAAGGGAAAGGTTGAGCTAAACTTTATCCCGTATGGTAGGTAAAAATGGCTAAATGGCCCGACCTGGCAGCCGGATTCAAACTGCTGCGCGAGGTTGACCTCAATGCCATCCGCCGTCAGGCCGAGTCGCCCTTCCACCTGGCGGTCATGGGTGAAATGGGTGCAGGCAAATCAACCCTGATCAAGCAGTTGCTCACCGGGCCCCGCATGCAATCTGAAGGAGCGGTGCCGCCGGTAAGTGAGTACGGCCTCGAAGGCCAAATGCCTGCGGGAACTTGCACTCTTGCCCTGCTGGTGATGGGTGCACCCCGTGACGATGCCGCCCGTGCGCAGCAGGTATTCAGGCAACTCTTGCGCGACAGGGTCCCGGTAATAATCTGCTACAACCAGCAATACCGGCCGCAGGATGGGGCTGTCGTGCCTGTTGATGGCTGGCAGGGTGTGCAGACCGTGGCAGTGGACTTCAACGACCGTGGGGCGTTGGGCAGGGCGCTTGTCCCGGCCATGCTGCATGCCTGTCCTGGGAGGGAGGTCCAGCTTGCGCGTAACCTTCCCATGCTGCGCCAGGCCGCCTGCCGCAAGCTGATCGACGATGCCTGCCTGGTTAACAGCACCTACAGCCTTGCTACGGGCCTGGCCGAGATCAACGTATTCCTTGACCTTCCGCTCAATATGGCCGATATCGTGATCCTTACCAAGAACCAGGCCCTCATGGCCTACAAGATATCTCTGGCCATGGGCTTGACGGGCGACTGGAAGGAGACTATCCCCAAGATGACCGCCGTGGTAGGCAGCGCCTTCCTCTGGAGGCAGGTGGCCAGGCTCCTGGTCGGACTGGTACCTGCCTACGGCATCGTCCCCAAGATCGCCGTAGCCTATGCCGGCACCTATACCGTCGGGCAGGTCATCTACCAGTGGTGCGCCAACGGCGAAAAACTGGGGAAGGAGCACCTCAGGTCACTCTATTTATCGGCGCTCAAGCGCGGCCGCGAAACGGCACAGGCCGTCATAGCCAGGCGCAAGGCATTGCGGCATCAACAGTTGGGTATGTAACTGCATGACATAATCGCTATCCCCTGTGGGGATGGCGCTAATAACGCTTGCGGGAAACCGCGGTCGCGATTATAGCAATAATCAGCACGATGACCAGCACTGCCACCACTGCGCATATCCACAGGTAGATGTCATTGGCAAAAAGCGTGGCCAGGTTGATGGTGCCGTTTTCTGAAGGGGCGGGAAGTGCCGGCGCATCAGGCGCAGTGGGAGGAGTCATATGTGTGGCCTGCACGTTTTCTGAAGCACCCGGGGGGACGGGTTTGAGGACCTCGGGTTGCGGCGCCGCGGGCTTTGGAGCAGGGGGTGGGGGTGACGCAGGAGGTAATTCGTTATAAGGGGTGGATGGAGATGGCAGGGTGTAGCGGGGAGTGGGTGAAAGGCAGTCGCAGAAGGTCCACAGCCTGCCCTCGCTTGCCGTGTAATCATACGGCCTGTTGTCAATGGCCCAGAGGTTTACACCCGCCGACAGCTTGAGCGAAACAGGTTCCCGTGTGAAGGTCACTCCCGCCGGCAACCCGGTGGCCAGCGAGTCCCATTCTATGACGGGTGGGCCAAGCGATTCCGGGTACAGTGTCCTGTCTACGGTGGACCCGACCGGCTCAGTGGCGGCCCCGTAGAATGTGCCCATCTGGGCTAACCCCCAGAAGCTCGAAGAAGGCGCCCCCATGATGTCCCAGGAGCGGCTGGCGCCGGTAAACCAGTAATAGATATCACTATCCGCCCCGTCGTTGGCGGCGTAGACCAACGCGGCGTTGCTGAACCTGTAATCTACGATGGCGTGTATGCGGCCGCTGGAAGGCAAAGCCGCCGTGACCATAAACGGGCCGCCGTCCGGGGAAAGGGCCACCCTGCCGTCGGAGCTGTCACCGCCCACAACCACCTGCCCGTCGGGCGCGGCAAAAATGGTGTGCGCGGAGGACAGCGTGGTGGCAACCTGCTGCGACCACTGTGACAGCAGCGGCGAGGCGTTTGCCCTGCGCATATATGGACCGGAGAGCGCGTACAGGTACCGCGTGCCATTGATGCTGGTGACCGAGAGGTCGGTCACATTCATCCCCGGCAGCTGTTCTTTCCAGGTCTGGCCACCGTCCTGCGACTGGCGCAGGTCGGACGTGCCCCGAGAGGCCATGAAGACGGCGCCGTCGTTACCGTAGTTGCTCATGCGCAGTATGATGTCGTCTTTGGCCGATGGCAGGCAGAGCACTCGCTCCCACGACTTGCCCGTGGCCGTCCCACCCGAGCGCCAGATGCTGTCCAGCCCGGCGCCCAGCTTGTTTATGGATGCTAAGTAAATGGTGCCGGAGTCAGCCGCAACAGCCACGTCCGAGAGGAAACTTATGTCGGTGTCTATCAGGCTCTCCTGGTTCCATGTCAGCCCGTTGTCCTTGCTCAGTGAGAAGGCCGATTCGTCCAGGGGCGCGCTGTTGAGGTAGCCTGACGGCCAGGCCGACGGCCCGCTCAGCAGGGCTGAGCCGGTGCCGCAATAGGCACGGCTGCCGTCGGGGGACCAGAATAAAATGGCGTTGCCGTAGCCGGAACCGGCGGCCCCGGTGGGCGGCTTCTCCGCCTGGTACCAGCAGGTGGTGGGGCAGGCCATTGGGGCGTCGGTAAACCAGGTCAACACGCTGCTGCTGGCGGCGTCGCCCGTGACCGGGCCTGCCAGCAGCTTACCGCTGGCATAGGTGCCGAAAAAGGCGATGCTGGAGATGCGGCGGTTGGCCTGCGAGCTCATTAATTGGAAGACGACGGTGTTATCTATCCTGAATATCCCGGAGTTGCTGCCCGGGGCGTCCACGCTAAGGTAGGCCCGGCACATAGCCGGCGCCTGTCCAGAGTAGTCGGCCGTCAGTTGCAGGCACCCGCTCACGATCTGGCCGGCCGTGGGCGAACTGCCGACCCCGCCCGCTGTTATCTCCGGAGGGCTGCCGCCGTAAATCGACCCCCAGTTGGTGGTATTGGCGTTGAGGTCGTGTATGCCGGCGTTGAAATAGGTGCCCGCTGCCGTGGAGTAGAGCACCGCTATCGATGGGTCCGACCTGTAGGACGGGGGAAAACATATGGAGAGCACGTCGCCGCCAAGCCCCTGCGCGGCCCAGGCCCCTCCCGTGCCGCCCGCCTTATACATGTACACATCTCCCGCCCCGCCGGAACGGGTGCCTGCCGCGATATCGTAGGTACCGTAGAGGGGGGAGATGGCCAGCGCGCTGATGTCGGATGATGCCGGGAAGGCAGTATCGTTCCATGTCTGTCCACCGTCCGTCGAGACATAGACCTGCCGCGGACGGCTGCCTGTGCTTGTGGCCGCTACGACAACCACCGGGTTATCGGGTGCCATGGCTATGTTCCAGGCCGGCAGTTCGGCCCCGGCCGAAGCAAGGTTGGCGCTGATCTCCAACCAGCTTGTGCCGGCATCCTCCGAGCGGTAAAGCTTGCCCATCGAGGTATCCGAAGCGTAAAAGGTACGGCCATCCCTGGACATGGACAGGAAATTGATCTCGGACGGGTTGGACAGGGTATTGAACTGGCTGCTGGGCGTATCCACCGTACTCCACATCATACGGCCAGCCTGCGCATGCCAAGGCGCCAGGCAGGCCGCCAGTATCACGGCCAGCGTAAGGACTGCAAGGGCCGGCCACTTGCCGTTTTTACGGGGATAAAATGCAGCCATATTGTTGATTATAGAACGTTTCAGCCTGCTGCGCAGTTTATACCGGTCAGGCCGGCAGCTGGTCGGGGGGTATTATCTGTGAGGCCGGTATATCTATCTCCGGCATGCCGTCGGTGTAATGGGGGGCCGGTGGTTTGAGCGGCTGTTTGGGCCCGTAGTTGCGGTCCTCGCTGATCGTGTCGAGGACACTGTAGACTATCTCGGTTGCGCCTTTGTGCGTGCCCTTGTGCCCCAGCGGCAGCTTGCAGATGTGCAGCTCCCACTCGTTGTACGATTCGCGCGTCCAGGTGACCGTCCTCCCACCCGCCATGGCTGCGCTCTTTTTGTCGCCCGGGGTCACCGTGATCGGCTTGATGGCGGTGTTCTTCCACTGCGTGACCACCGTGCGCAACAGCTTCTTGGAAGTTGAGCCGCACTCCTCAGCGGCCGGGGACCTCTCCGCCGTGGAGTCAACGGCGCCGCTGAAATTGGGGGCGGGCAGCTCCTTCTTCTCGATCACCGTGGCCATCTCGGGAAACTCTGGCGTTGACGGCAGTTCCCGTCCCTGGGACAGTTCATCCTCGTATTTCTGCAGGAGCTCGCCGAATTTCTCCATGAGCTGCTCCCTGGTCCCCTGCGGAGTTTTCTTGAGCCCGTCGCCGATCATAACTACCGTGGTCTGCGGTGGCAGGGCGGTAGGGGGTGGTGGCAGGGGTGGTGGCGGTGGTGGATAGGGCGGGTAATATATGGGTGGTGGTGGCGGCGGGGGCGGCTGTTGCTGCACCTGCGTGGCCCAGGGGACCGGCTGCTGGCCGCGGCTGCGCCTGGTCATGTAGTACAGGCCGTAGATAATACCCGCGATGACTAAAGCCGCGATGGGGATGGTAACCGCCGGCGTTGAGTAGTCGGGGTCCCACTGTACAGAGACAGTCTTGGGCCCCTCCACCAGCACGGAGCCTGAGGTGAGCAGTGCCCGGAATTTACCTCCGAAGAAGCCGGCTATGCCCGGCATGGCCACCTCCTCCGGTGCCACGCTCCACTTGGCGATGGTGCCTGCCTTCTGCCAGCCTCCTCCCGCGGTGTTGCCGTATTTTGAGTCCACCGTCAACCTGTAGTACAGGTCATAGCTGGCTACATATTTGCCGGCTGAAGTGACCACCGTGTTGAGCGTGGGCGAACTGATCTTTTCTCCGCTGGGGGTAAGCCAGTAGGCGAACCTGTACTGCGATTCGGCGTCCTTGGCCACTTCAATGGGCGCGCTGATATTTAGCGGCCTGCCCTCGCGGTACCAGCCGGATCCGGTTACCGAGGTTATGCCGGCTGGATCGCTGCCGATCGTGATATCGTATTCGGGATAGTAGGTGAAAAGCACCTGGTTGATGCCCGCGCTGACCGTGGCCGAGCTGGACTCGGCCTTGTAGCGGATATCGGTCCGCCCGGATGGCGTCACGTAGTTGTCCACCGATACAGTTGCTGAAGTGTCGGGGTCGAGCTTGGTCAGCTTGTATGATTCACCCCCCCGAAGGGTGGCGCGGGGGATGTTGTCCACGTAGACACGGGTCTGGCCCTCGGCCAGGCCGGAGGAGATGCTGACCGTCACGTCGTAGCTGCCCTTGTCAACGGTCAGCGAGTAGCTCTGCTGTGCTGTAGTCGTGCCCGCTGTGGCTGTTACGGTGAAAGAGTAGCCGCCCGCAGTGCCGCGCGCCGGCGTGCCGGATATCTGGCCGTTGCTGAAGGTTAGCCCGGAAGGCAGTGCGCCGTTGGTGAGGGCGTAGCTTATGCTGCCTATTCCGCCCGTGGCCACGATGCTTGCCGAATAGGCCATGCCCACCGTTGCCCTGGGTATGCTGGTGGTGGAGAAGGTCAGTGCCGGCGAGGTTATGATGATGATGAAGCTGGTGGCAGAGCTGCCCCATGAGGGGTCTGTTACGCTCACGTCAACCGGGAAGGTGCCCGGCGTAGAAGGAGTGCCCATGATTGACCTTCCGGAGGCCACCAGGCCAGGCGGGGTACCGGATATTGACCAGGTGGCTGCTGAACACGTTGTACCGTTGCAGCTGGCCGAGAAGCTGGCGCTGTAGGGTGAGCCCACCTGCCCGCTGGGTGGTGAACCCGAGATGATGGGCGCCGCCGCCTGCACGCCGCCTGGAAACAGGCCGGCAGCAAGGCAGAACACGACCGCCCATACGGCCAGCCACCTGAAGAGGGACATATGTGCTTGCCTTTCGCTTATCACCGGGTATCAATCCGTAAGGCCGGGCGCATTTATATCTGTATTATAATGACAATTCATATCGTTGTCGATTCCACCGCGCACGCTGCGGTGAAAGCTCACGTACAATTGATTATGGCCTGTGATTGTTAAGGGAATATTAAGAGGGCAGCTATTTCAGCTTGAGAGGCAGTCCGGCCGTCATGAGTATGACCTGGTCTGCTGCCCGCGCCAGTTGCTGGTTGGCCTTGCCCAGGGCATCGCGGTATACCCGCGCCAACCTGTTGTCCGGCACTATGCCGCTGCCTGCCTCGTTGGAGACTAAAATGAAGCTGCAGTCCGAGCAGCGCATCGATTTGACCAGGCCGTCCACTTCGTCATCCACAGCTTTTTCGGCTGTGCTTTGGTCAATGGCCTCGCCCATGCAATTGGCGGCCAGCAGCGTGATGCAGTCGATGATGACCGTGTCGTATTTGCCGGCTACGCCTTCAAGCGCGGCTGCCAGGCCGTCCTTGGTTTCCAGCGTGTCCCAGCCGGGCGGACGCGACTTCCTGTGGGCCTGGATTCGCTCCCGCATCTCATCGTCCAGCGGTTGGGCCGTGGCGCAGAAGAGCACCCTTCCGCCCCTTTCCCCGGCCAGTTGCTGGGCGTAGGAACTCTTGCCGCTGCGCGCCCCGCCCAGTATCAGTATGATTCTTTTGTCAGCGGTCATATCCAATCAAAAAGGAAATGGGATTTTGAACAGGTTGTAGCCGGAGACATAGGGCAGCAAATGCAGCAGGGCAAGGCTTAAGACCAATGTGGCGGCCTCCCCCGTCTCGATCAGCGCACCGCAGCAGTCGCCCGTCAGCCCGCCGAAAAGGTGCTTGAAAAGCAGGCCGGGGTAGTACAGCAGGATGAACAGCCCGGCCATCAGCAGCGGACCTATGATCAGCCCGTTGAGCAGTATGGCGGCGGCCAGCGCTATGGCCGTTGCCCCGGCATACCCGCTCCAGTTCGAGCCGCTTTTGAGTGCGAAGAAAGAGCCGCTCTCTTTGGCCGCCGGGAAAAGCAGTACCATTCCCGTGACGGCCCAGCGGCTGAGCAGGGGAAAGGTCAGCAGGGCGGATATGCTGATAGCAGACGAAAGGCAAGCGTACTTGGTGAGCAGCAGCAGGCAGGCTGCCGTGATGCCGAAGGCCCCCATCCGCGTGTCAGCCATGATCTCCAGCCGCTGTAACCTGGTCCTGCCTGCCACCAGCGCGTCGCAGGTATCCATCAGGCCGTCTATGTGGTGTGCCCCCGTGATAATAGCCAGCGCGGCCACCAGCAGGACGCTGTCCACTGCAGAGGGAAGGAAGAGGCGGAATATGGCGTACAGCAGGGCCAGCAGCAGCCCGATGACCAGCCCGACAACGGGGAAATATATTATGGAACGCCCTGTCAGTTGCATCTCCTCGTCCCCTGCGGATTGCGCGGACAGTATGAGTATGGTCTTCATATCGCTTGGGGCGTATTCGGTGGGCTGCTCGGATGCCGGGGTTGCCAGCCGTGTACCGCCCGCAGCCTCGCCGGTTTTTAATGCGGGTGCGGGCAGGATGGTCAGGAAACGCAGCACGGCCCGGAAGCTCATAGCTTTACCTCCTGTGTAATATCGGACACCCCCGCTCCCTCGAAAGTGGCCATATCACGCATGAGGTTGATCGAACACTCCGCTAAAAATATGCCCAGCGCAGCGCCCGTTCCCTCTCCCAGGCGAAGGTCGAGCTCCAGCAGCGGCCGCAACCCTATGCGTTCCAGGCAGGCGGCGTGTCCCCTCTCCGCTGAGAGGTGGGCGGCGATCAGGTAATCCTTGATCTGCGGGCAGATGCCCGCCGCTATGAGCGCCGCCGCACCCGAGATAAAGCCGTCGATCACCACGGGTACGCGGTTGGCCGCCCCTGCAATCATTGCGCCGGCCAGCCCCCCTATCTCGAAGCCGCCCACCTTTTGCAGCACACCGATTGCGTCGGTGGGGTCCGGTCTGTTGACCTCCAGCGACTGCTCGATTACCTCGATCTTGTGATCCAGTTGTTCATTCCCGATGCCTGTGCCGCGGCCTGTCACCTCCCGCACAGTTTTGCCCGTTATGGCCGCCGTGATGGCGCTGGCCGAGGTGGTGTTTCCTATTCCCATATCGCCGGTACCCAGGATGTCGAGGCCGCTTGCCAGCTCATTTTCAAACACCTCTGCGCCTGACAGTAGGCTGCTTATGGCCTGGTCACGGCCCATGGCCGGTCCGGCGCTCATATCGGCGGTGCCGAAGTCGATCATTTTACATTCGATTCCCTGGTATGACGGCAGCCCGCCCTTTACGCCCATATCCACGATGGCCACACGCGCCCCGGCCAAGTCGGCCAGCACGTTGATGGCGGCGCCCCCCGCAGCGAAGTTGAGCGCCATCTGGCGGGTGACCTCCTGCGGGTAGAGGCTGATGCCGCGGGCGGTCACGCCGTGGTCGGCTGCCATGATAATAATGACCTTGTCCTTTATGCGCGGGATGGCCTCACCGCGTATGCCCGCTATCTGTACCGCCAGTTCTTCCAGCGCACCCAGGCTGCCGCGCGGCTTGGTCAGGCTGTCCAACCTTCGCCTGGCGGCCTCGCGGGCTGCTCTATCGGAAGGGCCCACCCGCTTGACCAGGTTCTCCAATTTCTGCAAGTCTTCCATATTTATTCTGTAGGGGCGGGTTTTTAAACCCGCCCGCTCGTACGTTCTTTCGGGCGCACCTGAAGGTACGCCCCTAAACTTAGTACTCGATTCCTTTCCGCTGGTGGATACCCTCCGAGAAGGGGTGCTTGATCATGAGCATCTCGGTCACCAGATCGGCCTGCCGCACCACCTCCTGCGGGGCCTTGCGTCCCGTAAGTATCAGTTCCACGCTGGCCGGCTTGATCTTTATCAGCTCCAGTACCTGCGGCAGGCTGAGCATGCCCCGCCAGTGGGCAATGAATATCTCGTCCAGCACCACCATGTCGTACTTGCCACCGGTCAACGTATTCACAGCGAAGTCGTAGGCCGCCCGGGTTTCCCGCAGGATTTCCTCCTCTCCCTTCTTGAAAAGGTCACCCTTGCCGAACTGGACGATCTCGAAAGGTTTGTACTTGTCCGCGAAAAAGTTCTCCCCCCCTGGCTGTGTCTTGAGGAACTGGATGAATATCACCCTCAGGCCCTGGGCGGAGGCACGCAGAGCCTGCCCCAGCGCGGCGGTGGTCTTGCCCTTGCCGTCGCCCGTGTAAACCTGTACCAGTCCCCTAAAATCCTGCTCTGCCATGTGTTCCTCCACAAATAATATTGTACAGCATGGGCCTCAACCCGCTTTACCGGCTATTTCCGCGACAGCCTCGACCAGCCTGCGGCAGTCACCCATGCGCCGCGGCGAGATGCGTACGTAGGCAGGCAGGCCGAAGGAGGCGCAGTCCCGCACTAAAATTCCACCTTCCAGCAGGCGGCTTTTAAAAAAGGCGGCATCGCCCACCTTCAGCAGGAAGAAATGCGTGTCCGTGGGGATTGAGTTGTATCCCAGCGAGGCCAATTTGCTCACCAGGTAGGTTTTACACTTTTGTATGCGTGCATTGCATACCAGCGTATAACCGCCACTGCTTAAGGCGGCAATGCCCGCCTGCTGGGCCGGTGAACTGACGTTCCAGGGGGGGCGCACCTTTTCCAGGTTGTTGATGATCTCGCGGCAGGCCAGCCCGTAGCCCAGCCGCAGTCCGGCCAGTGCGCAGTCCTTGGTCATTGACCGTATCACCAGCACGTTGGGCACCTTTATCAGCGCGGGCGCATCGCCGTATTCCCCTGTGAACGCCATGTAGGCTTCGTCAATTATTACCAGTGTATCGGGAAAAGCTGTCACCATCATGCGTACATCATCTGGCGGCAGCAGTTGGCCGGTGGGGTTATTGGGGTTGCACAGGAAGACGGCCCCGGGATTGTGGCCGCGCACGAAGGAAATGAAGCTGTCCATGTGTAGCTGGAAGTCGTGCTCCTCGCTCAGCTTATATTTGGTCACCGCGGCCCCGGCCAGCCGGCATGACAGTTCATATTCCCCGTAGGTGGGTGACGGGATGACCACGTTGTCGCCCGCTGAAAGGTATGCCTGCGTGGCCAACCTGATGATCTCGGTCGAGCCGCTCCCCGATATTATATTTGAGGCGGCTATGTCCAGGCTCTGGGACAAGGATTTCACCAGTTCGCGTGAGTGGGGATCAGGGTAGTCCGAGATATCCGTTTTACGCAGGGCCCGTCGCACCCCGGGGGGTGGCCCGTACGGGTTGCAGCAGGTGCTGAAGTCAAGAATGCCGTCGCTGTCATTCAGCCCGGCCCAGCCCGTACCGCCGTGTTCAACGGTGGCTATACCATCAACATGAGGATTAACGCGCAAGGCCAAGCAGCACCTCCACAACCCCAACTATCATCACCCACATGCCCGCGGATGTCAGCATCACGGCCTGGGATTGTGTCACAGTGGCGATCGATATTACCGCGCTGCCGCCGGTCAGCCTGTATCCGCCGCTTTTTTCCAGCACTACGCCCAGCGAACCCGCCATGGCGCACATGCTCCATCCAGCGTTGGGACTGTCTGTCCTGCCGTGCTGTGCCACCAGTGTGCGCCAGCTACCTATAAAGTTGGCCCTGCAGACCCCTGAGGCGGTTACGATCAAGATTGCGCTCAGCCGGGCGGGTATGTAATTGAGCACGTCGTCCAGCCTGGCGGCAAATTTGCCTGTGTATTCCCACCGGCCGCGGTACCCGACCATGGCGTCGAAGGTATTTACGATGCGGTAAACTATGGCCCCGGGAAGCCCAAAGAGGGCGAAATAGAAAATCGGCGCGATGAAGCTGTCGCACAGGTTTTCCGCGCAGGACTCCACGGCCGCAGACATCAGTTGCTCACCGCTTAAATTGGATGTATCGCGGCTGACCAGTGCCCGCGCCTTAAGCCTGGCCGCTTCAAGGTCGCTCCCTCGCAGGCTTAGCTTCACATCCTGCACTGCCTGCCAGAGTCCCCTAAGGGAGAAGGTATTTTTCAGAAGGTATGCCGACAGGATTACATAAATGACCGGGTTGAGGGTGAGCAGCCAGGCGGTTCCGAAATAGAGCGGGACCGCGATGGCCGCGCAGGTTAAAATGACCATGACCATGCCGAAAAAGAATTGCCTCCTGGCCCCCGCTGCGGGCTCTGATTTCAGTTCCACGGAGATGAGATTTCCCAGCCAGGCCACGGGGTGGAAGCGGTTGGATGCCTCGCCCAGAAGCGCATCCAGCAGCAGCGCCCCGCACAGGATGTAGAGCCCTGAGAATTCCACCGCTACCTGTCCTCCGCCTTTCCAGCCGAGGTGACCAGCGCCGTGGGCAGCCCGTTGACCGGGTGGGGGCAGACCGCAACTTCCACGCCGAATACCTCCCGCAGGGTGGGTGAGTCTATGATGTCCTGTGGCCTGCCCTCTTTAAATATAATGCCGTTTTTGAGCATTATGACCCGGTCGCCGTACTGCGAGGCCAGGTTGACGTCGTGCAGGGCCGACACTATGCTCAGGCCACGTTCCCGGCACAGCTTTTTGAGGAAATCCAGTATGCCGGCCTGGTAATTTATATCGAGGTTGGCCGTTGGTTCGTCCAGCAGCAGAATTCCTGCCTCCTGTGCCAGCGCTCGGGCGATCAGCACCCGCTGCCTTTCCCCGCCGGAAAGCTCGTTGACACGGCGTCCGGCCAGGGGTCCCGTCTCAGTGGCTACCATGGCATTTGCCGCGGCCAGGATATCGCTGCCGCCCTCGTACCTGAGCAGTCCCAGGTGGGGTGTGCGCCCCATCAGCACTATCTCCATGGCTGTGAAAAGCTCGGGCAGAAAGGCGCCCTGCGGTACCAGCGCGATCTTGCGTGCGACCTGTGCGCGGCTGTGGCTGTCCATGGGTTGCCCGTCCAATTTGATCGAGCCGCGGAACGGCCTGAGCAGCCCGCACATGCCCTTGAGCAGCGTGCTCTTGCCCGAGCCGTTGGGCCCAATTACCGCCAGGAATTCCCCTGGCCGCGTTTGCAGCGTTATATTATGCAGCACCGTCCTCTCACCGTACCTGAAGCCTGCGTTGGTGAGGGATATTACCGGCATTAAAACACCGCCTTTTTCTTCTGGTTGAGAAGGTAGAGGAAGAAGGGGGCGCCGATTATGGCGGTGATGATGCCCACCGGTATCTCGGCCGGGGCCATGATGGTCCTGGCGGCCGTGTCGGCCAGTATGAGGAAAGCAGCCCCACCCAGCAGGGACATGGGCATCAGCAGGCGGTAGTCCGGACCGTATATCATCCTCACTGCGTGTGGGATTATGATGCCCACGAATCCGATGGCGCCGCAGAAGCACACCGCCGCGGCCGTGGCCAGCGTGGCTGCCACCAGGATGATGATCTTGGTACGTTCCACATTGATGCCGAGTTGCTCTGCTTGCTCCTCGTCCAGCTGCATAACGTTGAGCGGGCGTGCCGTCAGCAGCAGGACGGTTGCTCCGGCCAGTATGTAGGGAGTCATGATACCCACCCTCCACCAGTCGGCCAGGGCGAAGGTGCCCAGCAGCCAGAACACGATGCCGTGCACGCGGTCACCCGAGATTATGATGAGGTAAGAGGTGATGGAGGCTAAAAATGCACCGATGGCCACGCCTCCCAGTATGAGGGTGGTGACTGGCAGTGTCTTCCCTGTTCGTGCGATGGAGTAGACCGCTCCCACGCTGATTATGGCCCCCAGGAAGGCCAGCACTGGTACCAGGGCAGCCGGGAATGCTGCGGGAAGCAGGAAGCCACAGACGGCGCCCAGCGCCGCCCCCTGCGAGACTCCTGTCAGGTAGGGGTCGGCCAGCGGGTTGCGGAACATGCCCTGGTAGGCTGCCCCGGCAACCGCCAGCGCCGCGCCGGTGAGGCCCGCCATCAGCACGCGCGGCAGGCGTATATCCCAGACAATCGTGTTTAATACGGATGAGTAGGTATCTGTATTACCATTGGCAAACAGCCTTGCCTGCAAAACGGCAAGTATGTCCGGTAACGGGATGGCGGTGCTGCCGGCCGTGACCGCCCACAGGGCTACTGCGGCTAACCCAAGCGCCGCCAGCGCCAGTGCAAGCCTGCCGCGGTTCACCCTGGCGCGGTGCAGCTCAAGTTCCCTTTTTAGTGCCGTTTCCATCGTAAATATTTCGTTGTTATACGTAGTATTTACTGACCTGGTTTGCTAAAGAGGTCCGGGTGCAGAAACGAGGCCGTTTGTTCCAGCGCTGATATGCAGCGCGGGCTGTAGCGGTATACCAGGTCGCCCTCGATCTTGTAAACCCGTCCGTTCTTGACGGCGGAGGTGTTGCTCATGCGCGGGTCGGTGGTCACGAAGTCCCACAGCGGGTCGCTGGAGTTGTCCATGCTGGTAGGCACGATGATGACCTGGGGGTCCGCGCTGATCATGGACTCCAGGTTCATGGAGCCGAAGCCGTTGATGTCAGCGGCGATATTGGTCCCGCCCGCCAGGCGGATAATGTCGTCGATCAGGGTGGAGTTGCCCGCCACCATCAGCGGGTCATTCCAGATCATGAGCAGCGTGCGCGGACGCTGCCCGGGAGCCAGGCTGGTAGTTACGGCCGTTACAGCGTCCACGCGTTTTTGCATTGAGGCGGTAAGCTCTGCAGCAGCCTTTTCTGCGCCGGCCAAGTTGCCCGTCAGCGTGATATCTTGGATGGCGCCCTTGACCGTTTTGGGGTAGAGCGAGACCACGCGGAAGCCCATTTTCTGAAGCTGCGGCGTGACGCTCTTGCTGTGGATGTCCGAGGCCAGCACCAGGTCCGGTCTCAGTTCCACCGCCTTCTCGATGTCCACCGTGCTGAATCCCCCCACACGGGCCTTGTTTTTTGCTGCCGGAGGGTAGTTGCAGAACTCAGTGACGCCCACCAGCCTGTCCTCTAATCCCAGCGCGTAGACAATCTCGGTATTGGCGGGGGCCAAAGAGATGATGCGTTGCGCGGGGGGTGCCTGCGTTATGGTGTTGCCCGAGTCATCCCTCTGTTCAGTGAAGGGCGTGTCCGGTGCAGAGCAAGCGCAAACGCATAATAGGACGGCCAGCGCCGCGCAGAACAATGATTTGACCGGTATATTTTTCATGTCAAGCCCCCCTCTGTCAATAAAAAACCCCTGCCCGTGGGAGCAGGGGGACTGTCAATAAATAACAAATCCCGCCTCCTTGCTCCGCGGAGACAGCTTTTCAGCAGGGTGGCGTTCTGACTTTAACAGTAGGCGGGACTGTACCGGTATTGCGCCGGTTTGCACTCCGTTTAAGCCCGTGGTCACCCGCGGGCGCCCTGCTTCAAATATTCAGTTGGC
>Ga0247841_10003559_pt1 | contig 28465 bp, 21 predicted proteins | sample LaCruzMarch2015__2_FD_192410 | JGI IMG/M metagenome (GOLD analysis project Ga0247841, IMG submission 192410) | Freshwater microbial communities from meromictic Lake La Cruz, Castile-La Mancha, Spain - LaCruzMarch2015_18m | ecosystem: Environmental > Aquatic > Freshwater > Lake | place: Spain... | reverse complement strand
ATAGGACAAGAGAAGAAGGACAATCTGCAATTTTTGAGTATGTTGAAGTCTTCTATAACCGGCAAAGGCTTCATTCTACTTTAGGGTATATATCTCCTACAAACTTCGAAGAAGGATGGGAGAAGGATTATGTTCTGAGTGTCTAGAAAAAGGTTGCAATATCAGTGCAAATGACTTTTCTCGAACAAGTGCAAGATTTATCCAGGAGAATTTAGAAAATAGTAGTGAAAATGTATTATTACTTTTAATGTGGCTCGTGTCAAAATTAAAACTTAAGGTTGACCGCATTTTTAGAAAATTTATCAAAAATATGGAGAGCATTATATGAAATGTATACGACTGCTAAATGTGTTTTTACTTACCGTATGTGGATGTCTTAATGGAGCAGAAGAACTTCCAATGTTATATAGAGACCTTGATGTACTTCCATTTGATAATCATGGATGGTATGGAAACGCTGAACAAATGGAAAATTTGTTTAATAGTAATCCTGGCATAAAAGTTGTTATTGAAATAGGAAGCTGGTTGGGAAGTTCAACTAGGCATATTGCTTCTCTTGTACCAGATGATGGAATGGTTTATGCAGTTGATCATTGGCTAGGTTCTTCGGAGCATCAACCTGGCAACCCTACATGGTACGAAGCTCTTCCTTATCTTTATCAACAGTTTTTATCAAATGTGATTCATGCTGGATTGACTCATAAGGTCACGCCAGTACGTATGGGAAGCTTAGAAGCTGCAAAAGCACTAAAAAATATTCAACCAGATCTTATCTATGTAGATGGATCGCATGACTCTATAAGTCTTTACAATGACTTAGAAGCTTGGTTTCCTTTTGTTAAAGGGAATGGAGTTATGTGCGGTGATGACTGGCGCTGGGGTCATAGTCGTGATGTAATTGGTCGCTTTGCAGAAGAAAACAACTTAAAAATCGTGGTTCCGAATGAAGCAGATGGTGGTAATTTTTGGTATTTTCAAGAATAGTTGATCTTGAATATTGATGAACTTCTCCCTTTCAGGGAGGAGTTCTAAATTTTCAACCTTAAAAATTAATTTAAGGTGACCCAGCCGATAGATTGAAAAAAGTCCTCGTGATTTTGTATATATTGTGGATAACTATCATCTATTGGAACAAGAAATGTTCCATAGTTGCCCCTTGTCCACTCCACGAAAGAATCCACACTTTGCGTTTCATATGTATGACTAATGCTGTTTAGCTTATATCTGATTCGTTCTTTTCCTCCCATGGCATGTAAGTGCCATCCTGCGTCATATATTTTAGGTAGATTACCGTCGTGCATATGCAGGATTTTAAGATTCCAGGGCGAACGCTTATTCACAAGCCAGTAAGGTGCTGCTTTTACCGCACCTTTCCATCCAAAAGAACTTTCTTGGTTTAAATAAAAAATAAAAAGACGCATGTGTAATTCACAAATAAATTGATTCTCTTGTAAAAAAGTTGCTTCATTTGAACTGGATCTTTTTTCTTCAGAGGGGTAAAACCCATGCTTATTAAAAAAATTGCGAATCTGATAAATAGATTGTTGATTAGGAATCTCATCAAGATCAGAGATAAGAATGATGTCCTCATCTTTACATCCAACCAAACCACGTAACATTGCATTACGTTGAAATTCCTCGCGAACCCATCTATCATTATCAGGATCACAGGTGGGAGCAGGAAAATCATCTACAACAACATGAATGATTTTTTCTTTATATTTTTCAAACTGATGTGCATTTTCAGAAAAGTAAAGGGGCTTCGAATTTCCTGAAAAGGTTTTAGACGCTTCAACTAAGACAAAATGATCAACATCCTCATAGAGTTCTTCAAAGCGTACTTTTAATAATTCCAATTCATTAAAAAATGTAAAACAATCATAAATTTCTGAATGGAGTAATGTTTGACACATCACTATTAGACAAAGATAGATAATTTTCATTTTTGAAGCCTGGAGTACTTTGAGAGAAGTAAATACATATATTGCATAATATGAAATTGCGTCAAATTATTTATAGCAAATCTCTGAGCTTCTAAACTTATTTCTTTTGCTAAATCATCGTGCTGGATGGCCCAATGTATCATTTGAGTTAAGTTGCTTAAATCTGAGTTAACAGGAATATAGTGGACATAGGGTTTAATAGCGCGGTAATACCATTGAGTTGCATTGGATGACTGCTTAAAAATAACAGAGTTGGAAAAGAGCTGCCAATAGGTACGAGAATACGCTGTTGTGTTGCCATCAATTAAAAGTTGATATTTAAATGCGATATGTTGGGATACAGGGATGTATTTGTCAAAGTAGTCTTGAAAATGAGAATGAATATCTGAACATTCGGAGCATTGTGATAAAGCTGTATAGCGAGCGTTGATTAAATCAGGAAATTGTAACGAGAGAGTCACTGCCATTGTACGAGGAAATTGGAGGAAATTTTCTACAGTGAATACGCCTCCCATTCTAGGAGGGGTAATGCTTTCTTTGTTAGTCTCATTTTCCCAAGGATAGCCAGTCATGGCCCCTCTCCAAATTATTTGATTGGTTTTGGACTGCCATGGAAATTGAGAGTTTCCCTTTTCTACCTCAGAAAGGAAGTTCTGGTGACCGATCAGAGCTTCAAAGTCAGGCATTAGAATAATTCCAGAGGAAAGTGTAGGATCATTCGCAAACGCAAATACTGGAACGGATAGAGAAACCCCATCGAGACAATCTAACATTGAAACAATGAAGTCTACTGAGGGTAATGTCACGATAGAAGCTAGTTTTGTTAATGCTTCTGTCATCATATTGATTCTTCCTATTACTCCAGGATGGTCTGTGGGAAGGTAAAACACTGCGATTTTTTGATCATTAATTGTAAATCGTACAAGATAAAAGTTATTTCCTTGCTTTTGTTGGTCCTGCATAAGAGCGTCTAACTCTATTGTTTTAATACCATCTGTAAAGGGGCGAAGATCATTAGAAATCTGCTCAAGCATCCATTCAGGTATATTAGTATCAAAAGTGGTTGCGTGAATCGAGAGGTAGAAGTTAAGAAAGACACTGCAGATTATGCAAAGTCGATAAGAAGATATATGATAAAAAAAACAAGCTAGAATGTTTCTATTATTTAGGGGAACGGACAATTTTTTCTCGCTCATAAAAGTCTCGATTTAATGTTAGATATCAGCTGTATTACAAATGCAATTTTCGAAAGAAATATATATTTCAATTAGGTTGTTGAAAAATTACCTGGAAGTATTAAATATCTCCATCTATTTGTGCTAAGTGCTAATACTCTATGTTTTTTAGCTAATCTCAACAAGATCACTATTTAATTGGATTAATCGAGCCACGGACTGTCGATGACGTCCAATTTTCAAGTAAAATCTCAACAAGTAGATATTTGGGTTAGCTACAAATCTAATACTTGCCAATGCACTGAATGCAAGGAATCTTGCCCTATTTATGACCACGTTAATGAACGGACATGGAGGCATTTAGATATTTGTGGGTACAAGACCTATGTTCATGCAAAAATACCCCGTATCAATTGCTCTGAGCATGGGATTCATCAGGTAAATATTCCCTGGGCTCAGACCCATTCACGTTTTACTCTTATGTTTCAGCAGCTGGCTATAGACATTTTAAAGCAATGTACTATCACCGGAGCGGCTAAAATTTTACGCATTTCTTGGGATCAAGCATGGCATATTATGGAGCTGGCTGTAAAACGAGGCTTAAACCGAAAGACAAAAGAACCTATTTCCTATTTAGAGGTAGATGAAAAATAGGTTTTAAAGGGACATGAGTATTTTACAGTCGTCTACAACTTCGATAAAAGAACGGTCGAATACGTGGGTGATGACAGAAAAACTGATAGTCTGAAAACCAACTTTGATAGCCTTACAGATGCGCAGAAATCTAATATCAAAGCAGTAGCTATGGACATGTGGCGTCCCTATATACAAGCTACTTCTACAGCCCTTGGCGAGAATAAAATTGTGATTGATCGCTTCCATGTCATGAAGCATATGAATAAAGCTGTGGATGACGTTAGAAAGCATGAGGCAAAGGAACTTCACGCAAAAGATGATAATACCCTAAAGCGCACAAAATACTTATGGCTCTATGCCAAGGAAAACATCCCAGAACATAGGACTGCAGATTTTGAGATTTTTAAAGCTAAGATGCTTAAAGTATCCAAAGCATGGGCTATGAAAGAAATGCTAAGAGATTTATGGAACTCCATAAATCTCAAGTCCGCAATTCGGTACTGGATGAAGTGGTTTGAATCGGCTATGGATAGTGGATTAAAACCCCTTAAAAAAGCTGCCGATACGATAGCCGATCACATCGATTATATATTAATGTACTTTAGGCATAGGATTACTAATGGGACTAGTGAAGGCTTAAAATCGAAAATTCAAAAAATTAAAGCTATGGCCTGCGGATTTAGAAATCGGGAGAACTTTAAGATAGCGATTTACTGATATTGCAACCTTTTTCTAGACACTCAGAACATAATCCTTCTCCCATCCTTCTTCGAAGTGTGTAGGAGATATATACCCTAAAGTAGAATGAAGCCTTTGCCGGTTATAGAAGACTTCAACATACTCAAAAATTGCAGATTGTCCTTCTTCTCTTGTCCTATAACGCTTAAGGTGCGTTTCTTCCGTTTTCAAGCTGTGGAAGAAGCTTTCTGCTACCGCGTTATCATAGCAATGACCTTTTGCGCTCATGCTTAGTTCGATACCATGCCTTAGAGCTAGCTCTCTAAACTCTTTACTGGTGTATCGACACCCTCTATCCGAATGATGCATCAGTCCTTTATTAACTATTACACCTATACGATATAAGGCCTGCTTTAACGCCTTTGTGACAAGCTCGGTACTTAAACTAGCTCCCATGATAAGCCCTACTACCTTCCTTGAAAAAAGGTCTAGTACTATTGCTACGTATAGCCAGCCTTCGGCTGTCCATACGTAGGTAATATCGCTTACCCAGACTTTATTCGGCTCTTCTACATGGAACTGCTGATCAAGATGATTAGGAGCTATATCTACAACTTTTTTGCTTTGCAGAGTTGTTCTTTTCCATCGCTTCCTCATGTTCTCTTTCCTCATGGGCTTTGCAGTGCCTTTTCTTGAGCAGGAAATCGCTTGCTTTTTGAGTTCAGCATGCACTCTTGGACTCCCATAAGTCCCTCTACTTTTCTTATGAACTTTCTTGATTTCCTCTAGGATGCCTTGATTCTCAAGGGCCCTTTTACTTGGCCCCTTACGTAGAAAATCATAATAGCCATATCGAGACACTCCCAGTACTTCTGCCATCTTCTCTACGGGAAATTGTTTTGAGTGAGCTTTTATAAATTCAAATCTCACCGTTTTGGTTTTAAGAAGATGGCCGCTGCCTTTTTTAAGATGTCTCTCTCCATAGTGACTTCAGCAAGCTGTTTCTTTAGGCGATAGATTTCCTCGTTGCAGGGTTTTAGCTGTCCGTTCCCTGGAAAGCTATCTTCCCCATGCTCCTTAAATTCTTGAACCCATACATAAAGGGTAGACTTAGGTATCCCTAGATTTTGAGCAACTTCTTCCATCTTTTTACCGCTTTCGCGATAGAGCTTTATAGAATTTAATTTAAACTAGCGATCATATTTTGTTTGCTTTTCCATAGACGTTCCTCATTAGTTTCTATTTTCTCTCGTCTATGTTCTTTATGTCTAGGAAATGGTAGCAAGATCAGTGGTAGTAGAATAGTAACTTGCGAACAACCCATATACCGTTTTTTTCTTAATGCAAAAGAGATTTCGGAATGGTTCGGAACAGTAGCAACTACTTATTCAAATCTTCGTGGTAAAGCCTTTACGAATTTACGACTATGTCGATGGGAATACAGTCAAACTACGCGTCGATGGGAACCTCAATATCCTATCATACCTAATGCAGGATGGCATTTCAGTTCGATCGGGGGATTGAGTAAATACATTGAGAAAATAGAAGCTTATTCTCATGCAGAAGCAGATCTTCCTGAGAACAAAACCCAAGAAGTTATTGATAACCATTTAAATCAACACTGTCAATTGGTTCCTCTAGATGATACATTTCCTTCCTTTATTTTGGATCAAATGAATGAGTTAAAAAGTAAAGGATTGATTTATTAATGATTAGCGAGAGATTTTTCTTTTGTGAAAGCCTTTAAGTCTTACAATAAGCACAGACACTCATGACGTAAGCGAGGAATCTATGTTACAAGGATCAATACCTGCGATCATCACCCCATTTCATGCAAATGGAGAAGTAGATTATGAATCATTTCGTTATCTTGTCTTGTGGCACATAGATGAAAAATCGGATGCTCTTGTTGTATGTGGAACAACGGGGGAGAGTCCGACTCTTTCTAATGAAGAACAGCTTGAATTACTGCGTATTGCTGTACGTGAAGCAAAAGGCCGTATTCCTATTATTATGGGAACCGGCACCAACGACACGAAGTCCTCTCTTTTTAAAACAGAACAAGCCCTGCAAAACGGCGCTGCCGCGTGTCTTGTCATCTTTCCTTATTATAATAGACCGACCTTTGAAGGATGCTACGAGCATTTTACACGCATCGCAAGTATCGGGCTTCCCACTTTGCTTTATCATCATCCGGGAAGAACAGGGATTAAGTTTTCAGCTTTACAATTGGGAGAGCTCTCCCGCATTCCTGGCGTAATTGGAATAAAAGAAGCTTCGGGCGACGTAGATCTTGCTGCTGAACTTATGAGGATCTCTTCTACAGCTGTTTTTTCAGGCGATGATATTCTAACCCTTCCCTTGATATCCCTTGGCGCTAAAGGGGTAATTTCCGTGGTTGCAAACGTAATTCCGAGGGAGTGGCATGACTTTGTATCCACTTGTCTTGCTGGTGACTTTGTTTCTGCAAGAGCTCAGATAGCTCTTCATGCCCCGCTCTGCAAAGCGCTTGGTCTAGAGACCAATCCTCAATGCGTGAAATATGCTGTGAGCCTGCTAAAACGCTCTGCTCCCTACCTTCGCCTGCCGCTGCTTCAACCTAAAGATCATGTCAAAGAGCAAATAGCAAAAGCTCTTCATGGTACTTTGTGGGAGAAACAGTTAGAGACTAAAATCGCAACGCTGAATGTCCTTACCTAAGGAACGATCCTATTAAAACGAAAATGTTTTAATTTTTTTTATAGCATTATGGGTCATTACTCAAGCTTTTCTGGCTTTTTTATGATAAATCTGAGAAATAAAACGTAGATTCAGTGGGAAGGATAATCCTTCAAGCTGTACAATACCTCATGTTAAAGTCTTTGTATTTTCTAAATCGGGATACTAAAGAACCCATGGCAATTGACTTTGGCGAAGCAAAAGAAGAAAACTCTTTTTTTTAATATTTTTTTTTGCGATGAATTATAAAAGACTTTCTTAAATTTAAGCTCTAAGGAGAAAAACTATGAACTCTAAGAAAATGATGACTGTTTTAGGCGTAGCTGTGCTTTTCGCACAAATGGGCTTCGCTGATGTTTCCCAAGAAATTACAGTTGAAGAAGAACAAGCGATCCAAGAGCAGATCCAAGATCTAGCTACTACAACAGACGAAGCTGATGCAGCCCTTCTTCTAAAGAAGCAAGGCTCAACAGCCGCTGTTGAAGCAGAAGCTGTCGAAGCTCAAAACTAAGAAGCAAGAAACGCTTTGACCTCTTGGCAAAGCAATTCTGGCATTTCTTCGTTGATCATATGGCCTTGTTGAGGGACAACCTTCAACTGGGCCATTTTTATTTTCTCTTTAAGTACATTTGAGCAAGAAACAGGAGTATAGAGGTCATCTTCTCCTACAAGGATCAAACAAGGGGCTTTGATCATAGAAAGCTTGTCTGTTGCGTTAAATGTTTTTAAGGCCTCACCTTGACCTAAGTATCCTTCTGGAGCTTGAGGAAAAGGATCTTTCAACATCATTTCGATGATTTTTTCTGGATTGTCTTTTTTTTCAAGGCAGGCGCTGCTAAAGAGCCTTGGTAGAACGACCAGGAAAATAAACTCCATAGGAACACCGGCAAGTGCCATTTCGGCAACCGTATCAATTTGCATGAGTGATGTGAATGGGAATTTCGCAGTTGTTGAACAAAGAATCGCTTTTTTGACTTTTTCAGGATAATCAATGCAAATTTGCTGAACGATAGCCCCACCCATAGAATGTCCTAAAAAATGCGCCTCTTGGATATTTAGGGTGTTAAGTAGCTCTACAGTATCTTTGGCCATTTGCTCAACATTGTAAGGAGGTACGGGATGTTGGGTTCTTCCGCTTCCTCGATTGTCAAGTAGGATAAGCTGATAATGGCTTTTGAGTAGTTCAATCATAGCATTCCATGTCAGGGTATTCCTTGTAAAACCCTGTATAAGCACAAGAGGAGTGCCCTCTCCGTGTACTTCGTAGTACATTTTTATTCCGTTTACATGAGCATAAGCCATAGCCTGCTAGACCTCAAAGTTGAAATGAAAAAATAATATTATAGATTGGGTTAAACAAATACAAGAGGGTTATAAGAAGAAATATGCTCGTATTTCTTTAGAAGTGGCTGTACCTCCTCGTGAAGGAATTCTTCAACTTGCTTTGATGCTCTTCCAATGAAATGCTCTTCTTTCATAAGCTCGGCAATTTCATCTTTAGTTAGATCGAATGAAGCATCACCGAGGATTCTTTCTATAAGATCCCCGGAAGAGCCCTCTTTCATTAGACGGGCTGATTCCATGCTATGGCCTCTCAGCGACTCATGTAGAGCTTGCCTGTCTTTTCCTTTTTTGACAGATTCCATCAAGATGTTTTCTGTCGCCATAAAGGGAAGTTCTTCTAGAAGATTTTTACGGATGATTGTTGGGTGTACAACAAGGCCTGCAGTAACATGAACAAGTAGACTTAAGATAGCATCTGCTGTTAAAAATGCTTCGGGAATACACATTCTTCGGTTGGCAGAATCATCAAGACTTCTTTCTAACCATTGTGTGGCTGCCGTGTAAAGCGGATTTTCATTTAGCGACATTAGAAATCTTGCAAGCCCGCAGATCCTTTCCGAACGAATAGGATTACGTTTGTAAGGCATAGCTGAAGATCCTACCTGTTTCTCTCCGAAGGGTTCTTCCATCTCTTTAAGATGCGCAAGTAATCTAATATCCGTTGCTATCTTATGAGATGTCGCAGCAAAGCTTGAGAGAACGCTAAAAATACGTATATCTTGTTTTCTCGTGTAGGTCTGTCCGGATACTGGAATTAAACGCTCAAAGCCCATAGCCTTAGCTAGGAGCTGATCCAGTTGCTTTACTTTGCCGTGGTCTTGGTTAAATAGAGCGAGAAAAGACGCTTGCGTGCCCGTGGCTCCTTTTGCGCCAAGAAAACGAAGGGAGCTTATTTTTTCTTCAAAGTCATGCAAGTCCATAAGAAGGTCTTGCAGCCATAGACAAGCTCGTTTACCGACAGTCGTTGGTTGCGCCGCTTGAAAATGTGTGTAGCTAAGACAGGCAAGTGAAGCATGATCGTGTGCAAAACTAGACAGGTTTCGTATGGCTTGGATTAGTTTCGCATGGAGGATCTTTAAGCCTTCTTTCATCTGCAGAAGATCTGTATTATCAGTCACAAAACACGATGTAGCACCAAGATGGATGATCCCTTTGGCTTCAGGACAAAGGTCTCCAAAAGCATGAAGATGTGCCATCACATCATGTTTAAGGGTTTTTTCATATTCGGCAACTAAGTGAAGGTCGAGTTCATGAAGATGAGCTTTCATGCTCCTTATCTGTTCATCGGTGATCGCAAGACCGAGTGACTGCTCAGCCTCAGCTAAAGCAATCCAAAGCTTTCTCCATGTAATGTACTTATGTCTGTCAGAGAATAGAGAAGACATTTCTTTGCTGGCGTATCTTGCAGATAGAGGAGATTGATAGAGAGAATCACTGTTCATTTTGAGAGCATGCCTCATCTGTCAAAGAGCTAATTTGCTTTAAGAGACTTTTGATTGCTTTCTTCTGTTTACTAGATGGAGCAAATCTATTTTCACTTAGAAACTGATGAAGGCGTCCAAGTACAGTGATGGTATGAGCGGCAAAGTCTTGCGCTCTTTTATCACTACTTGCCAGAGGAAATGTTTTACGTATAAGCTCAAGCAGTTCTTGCTTGGTCTCACCCTTATAATTCTTAATGATTTCTTCTTTCAGCTCTTGAGTGCCTTCTCTACTTGCTAATGTGTAAAGAGCTTGTTTGGGCATTTCATCAAGTTTTGGCACGAGCATTTGAGGAAGGGATGTGTAAAGCTCATAGTATTGCAGGAAGTTATAAGGAGTCTGTCTATTGCCGTATGTCTGAATGAGCCATGCAGTAAAGGCCCCGTCGCGGTATTTTTTTAAGATCTCTTGCGCTTTCTTTATTCTTTCTCCATGCAAGATGGCAGCTTGGTTGTTAATCGCTTTTACTTCTGAGGTAAGCGATAACAGCTGCTCTAAATCATTAGAGGATTCGATTTCGTCATTAGCATAATGAGTAAGAAGAGATTTGATCTCTTCTTGTTCTTTTGGTGTTAGCTGAGATACGCGAAACACTCCCGAGAAGCTCGAAAGGTTGCCAGAAGAGGACATCTCCGCAAGATTTGTCATCTTAGAGAGTTTTTCTGTGGCCATTTTCAGGCGCTCAGAGAGAAGAAAGTTAACTTTTGCCATAAAGTAAAGCTATTTTACATCCGTGCTAGGAGTTCTTTTGTGAGCTCAATATAATCTTGAGCCGCTCTACTCTTTGGCGCCGTGTCAAACACAGGTTTGCCAAATACAGACGACTCTGAGACCGTTATATCGCGACGTACCTTGTTTTCCAATGTTTTTTTAGGAAACGTATTTTCTATCACCTCAAGAAAGGCATCATTGCTTTTTCCTCTTGGATTCCAAAAAGATAGGGCAACGCCTATGACTTGTAGAGGATGTCTTTGCGAAATATTTTCTAAGAAATACGAAAGCCTTTGAAGACCTTTAACGCTGTAAAACTCAGGAGTGGCACAGACAAGAGAATGCTGAGAGGCGATTAAGGCAGACTCGGTAAGCCAGCAAAGAGATGGTGGCGTATCGATGATCACAACATCGTAATTTAAAGGACGCAGAATCTCTTTAAGCCTTTCATGCGAGTACCTGTCAGCGGCAAGCGGACCTGTTACTTCCACTCGCTCGAGCCAGGTATCGGCAGGGATCAGATCGAGATTTTTCACACACGTCTTAAGGATCACTTCTTCAATCTTTTTCTTCCCTTGAAGCACAGGAGCCATGCTGTCTTGAGCGTCTGGGTCAAACCCGAGGCCCGCTGTAAGGTTGGCTTGCGCATCAAAATCTATGAGCAGTACCTTTTTTTTATGAAAGGTGGCAAGCGCCGCTCCTAGATGAAGCGTTGTAGAAGTTTTAGCGGTTCCGCCCTTAAAACTACTGACTGTGATTTTCTTCATGAATTCCTTCTTTTGCAAAGTAAGAAACTAAAGACTTATCTTGTCTTTCTTTTTCCAGAGTCTTAATGAAGTCACCGATTTGAAGTTCGCCGACGACTACATTGTCTCTTGTTCGCAGTGTAGCTGTTTTGTTTTCGATCTCTTTATCTCCGACGGTGAGCATGTAGTTGATTTGCATCATTTGCGCTGTTCTGATCTTTTTATTGACCGACTCGCTTGCATCATCTACGTCGCATAAGAAACCTGCATTTTTAATTTCTTTTGCTATTTCATGAGCGAATTCTGCATGCCTATCTGCCACAGTAATGACCCTTACTTGCTGAGGGCTTATCCAAAGAGGGAATCTACCTACAAAATGCTCGATGAGGATTCCGAAGAAACGCTCGATCGAACCAAATAGAGCTCTATGAATCATTACTGGACGCTTTTGCACTCCGTCACTATCCATATATTCGAGTTCGAATTTTTCTGGAAGAGCCATGTCGAGTTGTACTGTACCACATTGCCAAGATCTTCCTAATGCATCTTTGATGTGGATGTCGATTTTAGGGCCGTAGAAAGCGCCATCACCCTCGTTTACTCTATAAGGCTGGCCCCATTCATCAAGAGCGTCTTTTAAGCCTGCTGTTGCATTTTCCCAGTCAGCATCAGTTCCTATGCTTTTTTCTGGGCGCGTAGAAAGCTCAAGTCTATAAGGAAGTCCAAAAGCGGAATAAATTTCTTCTGTTAGAGCTAAAACTTTTAAGATTTCCTGTTTGATATCACAGGGCTTCATAAAAAGATGGGCGTCATCTTGGTGGAAACTTCTTACTCGGAAAAGTCCGCTGAGAGCTCCAGAGGCTTCATGACGGTGCACATGTCCAAGCTCAGAAACGCGAAGGGGCAGCTCTCTATAGCTATGAGAATGTGTCTTATAGAACAGCATACATCCCGGGCAGTTCATAGGCTTAATAGCAAAATGTCTCGCTTCGATTTCGAAGGAATACATGTTTTCTCTATAGTGGAACCAGTGGCCTGATGTTTCCCAAAGCTCTTGGCTCATTAGGGTCGGGGTTTTTATCTCGATATATCCAGCTTTTGTATGAAGCTCGCGCCAAAATTCAATCAGTTTATTCCATATGATCATCCCTTTTGGATGAATGAATGGCATACCAGGAGCTTCTTCTTTAATAGTGAAAAGATCGAGCTTGGGCCCAATGACTTTATGGTCCCGTTTCTTTGCTTCCTCTAAAAGAAATAAGTAATCCTTCAAGAGTTTACGATCAGGGAATGTGATTGCATAAACGCGAGTAAGCATTTCATTTTTCGCATCCGCTTTCCAATAAGCGCCGGATGTTTTCAGAATCTTGAATGCTTTGATTTTTCCGAGATTTGGGAGGTGAGGGCCTCTGCAAAGATCAAAGAATTCTCCCTGCTCATAACCGCTGATAGAGCTATCACCAAAACTTTCGATCAATTCTTTTTTGTATTTGTTGTTTGCAAATCTTTCAAGAGCTTCCGCTGGGTTTTTGAACTCATAGCGTTTCGGCTGGTAGTTTTCGTTAATGATTTTCTGCGCTTCTTGCTCAATTCTCTCGAAGTCAGCATCGGATACTGTGAGGTTGGCAAAATCGTAGTAGAAACCATTTTCAATAGGAGGACCGATTGTTGGCTTTGCATCAGGAAATAAACGAAGTATGGCTTGAGCTAGCACGTGAGCAGAGGTGTGCCAAAATATTTCTTTCCCTTCTGTGTCTTCGAAGTTCCAAAGCGTGATTTTGTCGCCGTGAGATAGGGTGTGGCTTAAGTCTTTAGTGGTTCCGTTGATTTCTGCAGCTAAAGATTGATTGGGGCCGCGTAGATTGAGTTTTTCAACGAGATCTTTTCCAGAGCTGCCGTCCGGCAATTCTATTTCTTGCTTAAGGTTATTGACAAATACGATCATGGAAGACGCCTTAATTTGTATTGTTCTAAAGGATATTTTAAGGTAATTCTAATTAAGAAGCAGACAAAATACAAATCCAAAAGTTGAATAACCCAAGCTAAAATAAAAATTACCCCTCTAGGAGCTCTTTTTGCATAGCCCCCGCCTAGATTACATTCTTAAAACTTTTATGCTTGATAAAGGACTTTATCCAGCGGTTTTTGCTGCATGCATGCAGGACGAAACGGCTCTACTAGCTAAGCTCTTTGACATAACAGAAGAGTATTCCGTTTCTCGCCTGATTGAACAATCTGGGATCCAAGATTCCTATAAATATCGCTGCCACCAAAGATCTTTTGCTATAGCAAACGCCGCTTTGGACGAGAAAGGGGAAATGGATCTTAAAGCCCTAACAGGGCTGATTTCTTTGCTGGAAAGCCAAGGATACATCCCTTTTCCCCATGGATATAGTGACGCTGGCCTTACTGAACATATTCTCAAATCCTTAAGAAAATGGGAAAGTGATAAGGGGCTTCGGGTCTATTTAAAAAAATTTCAGATGCCTTTATGTCATAAATACGCAGAGAGGCTGATTAGAGATACCATCGGTATTGAAGGTGACCAAATCATTTCGGATAGAGATCTTAGGGTAGCGGTACTGGCTGCTTGTTTGTTTCCTATAAGGCAGAATGTAGGATCTTGTTTTGCGACAGCCCCTGCGATTTTAATTCAAAAGGAGCAACCTGAAAACCTTCTTGCCGATCTTTACGATCTTTTGACTCTCGGTAAGATGAATCGGACCATTGCTGGCAAGGAACACTCAGTTCCATTAAGCCCGAGTATTGGAATCGGCGATTTAAGAAAAAGCATGACTCTTATTCCTAAGCATTTAGATGATATGCCTCCAGGATTTCGAGTACCGCTAGAAATGACAGGAATCATTCCCAAAAGCTTAAGCAAATTGGATAGGTTAAACTGGTTTTGGGAACGGCTTGAGGCTTTTTATTCACAAGAGAAAAACCTCTCAGTAGAAAGTTTTTTTCATTTTGTTACTTTAGCCCATCTTCAAGTAACAGAGGAAGACATGGAAAGATTCCGAGGGGAAGAGCAAAGCCTTCTTAGACGGGTGCGAAAAATGGAGATTATCCATGACACTAGGCATTATAAAAGAAGGGAAAGATTTGAGAGCGCTCAGTTTTTAGAAGACCGGTTGAAAAGGCTTTTCATTAGCATGACTGAAAACACCCTAGCAAGAGCCTGGGAATATACGATTGCTTCCCTATCTGAGACCAAAATGGAATTTTCTCGGTGGAACCTTTATTCGAGCCTTGGGTTAAATCATGAAGAGCCCGGAGGACTCGGACAAATTATCTACCGGTTTGTGGAAGAAAGAATCGCTTTATGTAATGGAAAGCTTGAAGAGTACCAAAGAGATTATGAGATTGCATTTGATCAACTAAGAGCTACAGAAACCCTTCTAAAGCAAGCTTCAAATGAGTCAGATGCAAGACGGCTTAAAGCAGAGTTTCAAAGCAGGCTTTACCATATGCAAGCTTGTTTAGATTTAAGAGACAGGTTTTATCATAAAGCCTCTTTCTATCCTCAGCTGTTTTCCTTCTTTGTTAAAGAGCTCGATCATAGATTTCCTGAATATTTTCAAGAAATCTATGACGCTCAAATGCAGGAAGTAGAAATTCATGATTATGAAGATAGTCCTGCAGGATTTAGACTCGTTTATAAGCATGGTAGAAGAGATGCATCACTATGGACAATGATCCATACACAAGAGCAGTTTATCGATTCTTTAATCGACTTTTTTTCCTTTGTAGAACCTCAGATTGCTGCAGCCTGCGAGAGTAATAGCTGTGAGGATGATATCAAAGAAATTATCGCTTACATAATTATCCATCTTCGAACCGAAGAGTTTATCGTAAGCGCGTATGAGCGCTCAGCTAAAGTGCACCAATCAAGTGTTAAGCGAAGATCTCTAAAAGAGATGCAGAAAGCAGAGAAAAAACCCTGGTCATATACCTCTGGCGGGGTAATGACAACTCTTATCAAAACCTACTACCGAAGAGAGGGGGAAGTTCATGACGAGCCCTTTACAGTGGAGGGAGCTCTTGATCTACTCACATTGATTATTGAGACTATGAAGAGTCTTCCCTACAATTTTACTGCTTACTTTCCTAAAAGCACCTCTAAAATGATGCTCATGCATTCCCCCACGCACGCCTTTTTGCTCCTCCCTTACGAAATGCCATTTTTTGAAGCCTGGGACGAAAACGGATTTACCTATACATGGATTAGGGACAATTTTTTACAGCCCAGACAAAACTTTTACAGCTCAATCTCTCTATCGATTTCTGAACAAGAAAGCCTCCTTTCTTTTTTTTCTGCATACTTACCACAAGATCTCAATTTTAAAATGGTTCGGGGCGTTAAGATCGAAGATCATGCGAGTTTGAAAAACTTTAGCAAAAAAATTCTAAAGACACTTCCTTCAAGCCCCGTTATTGATGATGCGCTTGATTCATTCCTGTATCAGGCACTGCCTCTGACTCCTGCTTATAAATGGAAAGATGCCGTCTATGCGATTTTAGAAGAAAAAGCCGGGAAAGATGTTCTGGCTTTACTGGAAAAGTTCCCAGATGATCCAGGAGGGTATATACCCTCTAGGCTCATCAAAGAATTTGCTAAAGCTGTCTACATTCTTTTTAAGGGGAAAGTTTGTTTGGATTTCGATCTTCATAACTTTGTGACCAAGAAGGCTGAATCTCTGGGACTCAGCTCTCACTCTCCTCTTATTTTTGCGGATACAAACTGGTCTCAAAATTATTTTGGGTTTGTAGTAAGCCCCATCACTGAGGAGTTGCAGCTATGGCGGGTCGCTCCTTCGGGATTCGAAGGGGTTTTTTTGAGATCCTGGGCTTCATACCTTACTCCCGGAAACCGGCAAGGCTGGGGCATTTATACAAGGCCGCAAGAATACAATCAGCTCTTTGAAAGAAAGATCTAATGTAAAGCAGTTTTACAATTTAGGATGTGTTTTTGCTGGTCAATTTTCTTTGCAAATACATAAACGCAGTGCTATCTTAGCCTTAAATCTTTTACTTGTTGTTTCTTTAGGAGCTAGCCTTGATCTTTCGACAGTTTAATTCGATACTCTCTGCTTTGCTACTTTCTACAGCCTCTTGTTTTTCTCTATATAATGGCAATCCAAGTTTGCCAGAGCTTCCTGAAGATGGATATTTAATACCGAAAGAATGTTGGCTCGGGATTAAAATCGGTTATCAAGGGGATGCTATATTCTCTCGTAGCATGATTGTAAGCGGCGCCCCGCTTGCCTCTCATCAAACTAGCTCCTATTCCTCCTATATGAACTCAGGAACTTTTACTATTGGTTTTGCCAATAGAGTGGATCTATATGGAGTGCTTGGCAGCTATAAACTAAAGATTTCTGAAAAACTCGAAGGGGAAAACAGCGTTAATTTCAGCACCGACCAGCACATTGCAGGGATTGTAGGGGCAAGAGCTCTTGTTGCAACTTGGGGTGATACTCATCTTGGGATAGATGCAAAAGGCTTTATTAGCTATCCCGATATTGACTCCATACGGCTTAATAGCTCTCCCATATCTTCAGGTTCTGCAAAATGTAGCGATAGAGAGTGGCAGCTGGGCGCGAGCGTCTCGCATCAAGTTTCCCTTTTTGTTCCTTATATTGGCGTTACTTATAGCCACGTAAGGGTAAAGCTTTACCAGCTCTCTTCCCTAGCTTCTTTTTTTCCAAATGAAGAGCTCAGATTAAGAAATAAGTATTCTTTTGGATTCGTATTCGGCTTCTCTCTCACAGCGGATACCGCTTTTGCCTGTAACCTGGAAGCTAGGATTATTGAAGAAACGGGAGCCACTCTATCTGCGGACTTTAAGTTTTAATTCAAATTTAATTTGAATGACTATGCTCTCGTTTCCTTTGAATTAAATTCCAAGACCTCATATAACACTTAGCGCTAATAGACGTTTTACACGATCACAACCGTGATCTCTTAAAGATTATTCGTGCCTTGTGCTAACATAGGAGAAAGGTGAAAATATGATTCGAATGCCCCGTTTTGGCTACTTAAGCTTACTGTTTGTATTTTCTTCCTATGGCACCCTTATGGCCGATACAATTGACTCAGACGATGATACTCGTTCTGTTGATATCGACGCCCTCCGCGAGTGGATGAATACCAAAAGACAAGTCTCCATCCGAGAAATTGGAGGGAACCTCTCCTTAAGCGGCGAGGTCCGTACAGAGTTCCAATCTATGGGAGAAACTTCAAACGGTGTTAAGCAGAGAGGTGTTGGAGCAGCTCCTTTAGGGCCTGGTGGGTCAACCCTTCCAGCTCAAGCTTATGACGTTGAGGTTAACATCATGCTCGACTACCGTATCGATCGCGGTTGGGCATCTATTAAGCTCGAATTCGATAACGATGCCGGAACATTTGGTGGAACGCTTAACAAGTTAAAGCTTGAAAAAGCGTATTTTGGAGCTAGACTTGTAGATACCGATAGTACCACTTTTGATGCGGAACTCGGAAGACGTCGCCTCAGTAATATATTTGATTCCAACCTTCAGTTTAGCTCATTTATGGACGGGATCTTATTCCGTTATGACGTAGGCTTTGAGCGCTGGGGTGATTTTTACGCTCACCTTGGAACATTTGTTATAGATGAGAGAGTGAACCACTATGGATATGTGGGTGAGCTTGGCCTCATGAATATTGCAAGTAGTGGGCTGTACACTAAGTACTCTCTAATCGATTGGGATACGAAAAATTATCATAACACTATAGACAACCTTCGTTTTGACTTCTTAATTTCTCAATTGATTTTAGGATATAAGTGCTTTCCGAAGAGCCTTAATAAACAAGTTAAAGTTTACCTTGCAGGATTATATAACCACAAAGCAGACGCTCACCCCCTTACGGATAACAAGAGAGCTAACTACGGTGGCTACCTTGGATTCTCTATCGGTGAGATCCGTAAAAAGGGAGACTGGGCGCTCGATGTTAACTACCAAGTTCTGGCGGCGCAGTGCGTACCAGACTTTGACGTTTCAGGTATAAGTCTTGGTAACACAGCAAATGCAGGGCTTTATTCTACTGTTATGACTGCAAAAGGAGCTGCTGCGGTGCCTACTACTCGTGCTAACGCGGCTGGTAACGGTAACTTTAGAGGGTTCGTTGTAACGCTTGACTACCTGCTTACTAATAACATTAACTTCCAACAACAATGGCAGCAGGCGATTACCCTAGATAAGGATATCGGGCCATTTAGAAGATATAAGCAGTACGAAATCGAATTTATCTACGGATTCTAGTTTAATCCCCCTTTCATTAGGCAGCGCTTTTCTAGCGCTGCCTCTATTTATGACAAAACGCTCCTTAAAGTTTTCCCACAGCAAATAGTAAGTGATCATAGAAGTATGGATTACTGATCTAATGCTGAAATCAATTCGTAGCTGGTAAGATTTTTACGTTAGTTTAGTGACTTTGATTAGGGTCTGAGCTGATTCATCTTTTTCGATTTTCACAAGGCATACTTTTTCTTTGGGAAAAAAGTTGGAGAAAATCGATGCTTTTCCAGGTTGAGAGGAAAGGGATTCTTTAAGAAGAAGACAGGTATGGGGATGTTTTTTTAATGATTCTTTTGCTTTAAAAATAAGAGCTTCTTGCGTGTCCAGCTCTTCCATTTCATCCATAGAATGGATCCAGTTATACCAAAAAGGCTTATTTTTTCTTTTTGGAAGTAGCAAATGCATATCTGGCACTGCAGAGACTAAAAGAATAGTTTTAAGAATGGTAGCATTTTCTAATATGTAAAGACATGGGGCATGGGTGATAGGCTCCCCTGCGGCAAGCCTGGCTTTACTAAGCTTAAAAAATACTTTTCTAGAGAGGAACGGGAAAACCGTTCCCGAAAGACGCAGAGCCAAAACAAAGCTAACTCCGGCTGTGATAACGCCTACTACAGCGAAGCTCCAAGAAGGTGAGAGGTAAAATAGATCATTGAAAACATATAGAGCGATCGATGCTACAAGCACCCCTGTAAAGCTTAAGAAATTAGCTGATGCGATAACCTGGCCGCGCTTTTCGACTGGACTGTTGATTTGAATAAAGGTATCGAATGGAATAACGAAAATACCACCGGCAAGTCCTAAAAGGATGAGTAAAATAACCGACATTGTCAGAGAAAACGAAAACAGAGCGAGCAAAATAAATATGATAGCAAGGCAAAAACCAGCAAGACAGGATATGCCGAGTTCTAACTTTTTCTTAGCCCATTTACCACAGAGTAGCGAGCCTCCTGCTATTCCAATAGCGATAACGAGAAATAAATACCCCCCGGCTACTTCCGAAAGGCCAAGCGACTGCATCGCGAAAGGAATAATATTAAGCTGGGCGAAGGCGCCTATAAATAAGAAATAGGCAGATCCGAAGATGGCAGGGGTAAGGTATTTAATCCCTGTGCAGAACTTAAGGGTATGGTAAATTTCCCTTACAAAGAACGGATTGATCTTCTTTTCCGATCCTTGAGGCTGCGTTTTGTTAATGAATAGGCTACTGATGAACCCGAGTACTGCAACAAGAAGACAGACGTAGGCTGTGATAACAAATTTCCTATCAGTAACTTCAGTTAAGAAGGATGCTAGGAATGTGCCTAAGATGATGGCGAGATAGGTAAAAGATGTAATCAGACCATTAGCCTTTGAAACATGATCTTTTGGGACAATCTCTGGTATAATTCCATATTTTGAAGGGCCGAACATAGCGCTGTGGGCGGCTAGTAAAAAGAGCAAGCTATAGCATCCAATAAGACTTTTATAGGAGAATGCTACAATCACAAGCAGCATGATTACGACCTCTACGCTTTTCAACAGAATCATCAGCTTTTGTTTACTGAAGCGATCTGCTAGTATACCTGCAGATGATGAAAAAAGTAGAAAAGGTATGACGTAGACGGCGCCGGCCGCTGATAAGATGGAAGCAGCTTTTGCCTTGCCTAGGGTATCTATCAGCAAGAATACCATGAGTAGTTTATATAGGTTGTCATTGAGTACGCCAAAAAACTGCGTGCTATTAAGACTCCACAGAGAATTTTTCCTGCGCTTGTTAAGCCAGGAAGAATTGCTGAGGCGATTTGCTATCGATCCAAAAGTGTTCTTGAAGGGCAATGGCATAATATAGTACTACTTTTTTTATCAATGTAGCATTTATGGAACCTGGGTTCAAGAAAAAGGACGCATAACAGCAAATGGAAAAAAATAAGGCTCACGTTTTTTTCAGCAACCAGCTGGAGTGCTTAGCTAGCTGCTTGCAAAAACAGCTCTTTGCTTTTGGCTCTGCGTTTGAGCGGCGTCTAGTAATTGTTCCTGATAAGGGAATGAAAACCTACCTATACCACCACTTTGCTATGCATACAGAGGCAAAATCTGCTTTTGGTATGGAGGTGATGACTTTATCGGAAGGGCTGCAAGAGCTAATACGAGACCAGAAAAAAGTTTCACCTTTTTATTTCCCCTCTATTCTTGACTTATCGATCTATCTGGAACAAGAAATTACCTCCCTTCATATACAAAGAACGGAAGATCCCCACCTTGCCCCACTATGGAAATATCTTGGGGAAGGGGGCGAGCAGATAAATGGTTCTCTCAGGCGTAAAATCATCTCTTTATCTGAGCAGATCGCTAGATTTTTCTCTATGCTGGGTCTTCAGGATGACAAAGTGATCTCGGAGTGGCTCTCACATGAAGGCTGGCAGCAGGACCTATGGAAAAGTATTTTTTCTGCAGAGAGCATTTGGTCGTATCCTCAAAAGATTTTGCAAGAGATGAAGCCTTCTCTGTCTAATGTGCACCTATTTGGATTCTCTTTTCTTCCTAAAGTATACTTCGACTTTTTTACAAAGGGATCTGCCTACACCTACCTTTTATCTCCTTCGGAATACTTTTGGGAAGATTTCTATAGCGATAAAGAACGGGTATTTCTTCAGAAGGTTTTAGAGGGAAAAAAAGTTCGGTTAAAAGTAAGAGAGCAATTCGATCTTTATTTAAAAGAAAGCCTACCTCTTCTTGGTAATTGGGGAAAGATGGGCAAAGAGTTCTTAAGCCGGCTTGGTCAAACAGAGCCTTACATCGAAGAGCATTATGTCCCTTGCTCTACAAACACCCTGCTGGGCGTTGTTCAAGATGACTTTCTCCATTTAGGACAAAGAGAAGAAGAGGCGTTATTATCTGCTCAAGATGTAAGCCTGCAGCTGCATGCATGCACTTCTAAGATGAGAGAGGTAGAGGTGCTGCACGAGACGGTTCTGCAGCTTCTTCAAAAGAGCAAAGAGGAAAGGCACCCTTTAACCTTAAGTGACATAGCTATACTTTCTCCAAGCCTTGGTGAATATGTCCCTTATATCCATCAGGTCTTTGGACTTTCCTCTATTGATTATCGCATTATTGATGGGGTTGAAACCAGTAAAGATGATCATATAGCAGCCCTTGAACATCTTCTTTACCTTTCGGAGAAACGATTTAGCCTCACAAGTATTTTGGAGCTGTTTTCCTTCATCCCTTTTCAAAAGAAACAGGGGTGGAAACAGGAAGATGTCTACCTGCTATCGAAATGGTTTGAAAAAGTAGGAATAGAGTGGGGCTACAATACAGAGCATAGAAGAAGAGTCTTAGCAAAGAGTTTAAGCTACGTGGAAGAAGTGCGCTTTCCTGGCACGTGGCAGCATGGATTTGAAAGGCTTCTTTCGGGACTCATTCTGGCCATACCCGAAGAGTCGAATATTGATGACCTCTCTTTTGCTTGGCCTCAGTATTCTTTAGAGTGGAATGAAAGTGAATTACTCGGTCAGGCGATCTCTGTTATCTCCTCTTTATTTCAAGACTTTGAAAAAATCGATTCTTTAATTTCTTCTTTTGAAGAATGGGTCTTTTTAATTGATGGGCTATCTACAAAGTACCTGATAGATGATGAAGAAATGAGTTTTTCTTCTGAATGCCAAAGGCTTAAAAAGCTACTTGGCACTTCCTCATCCACACCCTTTTCCTTAGAGAGTTTTAAAAGAGTATTTCGCTCTCTTTCTGCCAAAAGAAAAAGCTCGTTTCAAGGCTCTCATCTAGAAGCTGTGAGCTTTAGTCCTTTTAAGCAAGGCCTTGTGTTGCCATCTAAAGTCATCTATCTTTTAGGAATGGAAGAGGAGAGCTTCCCTAGAAAAGAACCATCGCTGCCCTTCTGTGATCTTTCCTCTCTAAAGAATAAAACCTATATGCCTTCCAAAGCAGAAGAGGATAGGTACCTATTTTTAGAGGCTCTTTTATCCGCTCGCAAACACTTTATGGTAAGTTACTGCAGGGTTTCTGCTCAGGACCAGAAGCCGCAGCCAGCAGCAGCAGTTGTTGAAGAGCTATTTACTTACGTAAAGACCAGATATGAGGCAGGGGTAGATTCTGCAGTTTTAACGATCTCGCATCAAGCGCTCTGCTTTAGTGAAAGCTATTTTGAAAAGAGGAGTACTGTTTCTTCTATTTCTGCTACAACGCAACGCGCTGCAAGAAGCTACTATAGCCTTAATAAGAAAACATTAGCGCCCTTCTTCCCTGAGTTTTACGGGGATGTAGCAGCGGATACGAAACCCTCCGAGACTGAGACTGTATCTATCAAAGAATTGACTCGCTTTGCAAAGCACCCCATTAAATTTTTTATGCAGGATATGCTTGGGATCTACCTTCCTTCTCTATTTCAAAAAGAAGAAGGGGAATTTATCCTGCCTGCCTATGAAAAGTCCGCCATGCGAGCTGAGATTTTGAAAAAGCCCTTTGAGAAAGTTTTAAAAGTGAGTGGATCTAAGGGGCTTCTTCCTACGGGCCTTTTTCATGATGTCGCAAAGAAAAAGGTAAAAGAAGAAACGGGCTTTCTCGATGAGCAGCTGAGACAGTGGGGCGTTGCTAAAGAAAAGATCTTGAGTGTGACACTCAGCGATAGTTGTAGAGAGGCTTCTGTAGTAGAGAACCGCTGGTCTCTTCCATCTCTGACTATTAAGAGTCCTCTTGGCACTGTTTTTAAGATCGAAGGGACCCTTTCTGATGTTTCAACAAAGGGCCTTTTGTTCCATGGGGAAAACAAAATCAGAGACCTAGTGCAGGTATGGCCGCTGTATTTATTATTTCTTCAGATACAGAGCCAAATAGGTTGCAGAGCTAAAAGCCTATATCTAACTAAAAAACCGGAAGAGCTTTTCTTCGATATAGAAAGCCCAGAGGTGTTTTTAGGGAACTATTTAGACTATTTTAGCCTTTGTAAAGCTAAAGCCTCTCTCCTTATGCCTGCCTGGTCGGAGTGGATCCTAGAAAATGATGAGATGGAGTTTGATAAGAAGATGCAGGCCAGATCATTTATAGAGACATCTCCTTTCCCAGATGACTACCTGCGCTGGATCTTTTTGCGTGATCCAAGCCCAAGTCTTGAAGGGCTTCATGCTCAGCAAAAGCAGATTCATAGAAAGATCTTCGAGCCTCTTTTTAGAAGGGAGAAAAGATGAAAAGCTTCCAAGTATTAGATAGAACAACAGAGGTATTCGGTCGGTATTTTCTGGAAGCGTCAGCTGGCACAGGAAAGACTTTTGCGATAGAGCACATTGCAGTAAGAGCCCTATTAGAATCGATAGAGCCTTTATCAATTGATCAGATACTGATTGTGACGTTTACAAGGGCTGCCACTAGAGAGCTGAAAGTCAGATTAAGAAGTAATCTGAGTGTAACACTTCACCACTTAAGAGATGGAATGTCAGGTCCGGATTACCTGCAGCCTATTTTTGCTAAGGGATCTGCCGCTATTTTTTCAGCTATTCGAAAAATGGAAGACGCTCTTTATAACTTTGATAGAGCGCAGATTTTTACTCTCCATGGATTTTGTCATAAGATGCTCTCAGAGTTTGCTTTTGAAGCAGGGACATTTTTTGAGATAAGTCCCCCTGAAGATGCTTCTCATTCCCAGCAACTATTTCAAGTTGTCACTGATTTTTTTAGAGCAGGTCTTGATAGACGGCTATATAGTCCCTCTCAAATAGAGAGCGTGCTAAAAAGCTCTTCCCGCGGCATGGAAGGGTTATGCAAAAGAATGGCCGTCTGGATAGAAAAATCTCTTTCTATTCCTAGCTCTTCGAGCTTTACGGATACTTTAGATGAAATGCAAAAGGTGGTTGCTCTTTTGCATAATAAATACCCTTCATCTGCAGAAATGCTCCTTCAGGAGTTTACAACTCTTGCCCCTTGCTATAAAAAAATACAGAGCGAGCATTTCTCTCAAGTGGAGAATCTGGTAAGGATCATTAAACATAACAGGATCAGCTACGAAGATTGGGATCACATCATTGGATGCAAAGAGTATTTCTTACCTCTTTTGAGTGAAGATAACCTCAAGAAAGGTAAAGACCCTAAAAAGCTCTCGCTTCAGTCTCTTCAGCTACTTGCAGATCTTAAAGAGCTTATCCTTCCTTTAATAGAGCTCGCCTCTCACACAGAAAAAAACTTCTTAAGGCTTGTAGATGATTGCATGAGAGCCTGGAAGCAGTCTGCGTATTATGAAGAGAGCTTTGCTCCAGATGATCTATTAAAAAAGATGGCAGATGCGATAAAGAAGCCAGAGCTTAAAAATAAGATCTCAGAAAAATATCATCTAGCAATTATCGATGAGTTTCAAGATACAGACCCTCTACAATGGGAGATCTTTAAAAGCTTATTCCTATCAGAGGGCTCAGAAGTAAAAGCGATCTATCTTGTGGGAGATCCAAAGCAATCGATCTATGCCTTCCGTAATGCGGATGTGTATACATATCTTGCAGCGCTTGAAACACTTGGAGAGAAAAGTAAGGTTATTCTCAACACCAATTACCGCTCCGAGCCGGTACTTGTACAAGCGCTTAATGCTTTATTTACCACACATATTTCTAAAGACTGGATGCAGATGCCCTCTACTGGGAAATTTTTAGAGGTCCTTGCAGTTCATGCCAAAGCCCCCTTCGATGAGCAGCTTGAAAAGAAGGAAAGAAGCAATGTCCATTTTTTTATAGCGGAAGGGTCTTCAGGCAGAGGTAAGAAATGGCCTTCTGTAGATATAGAGGATGATCAGCTATTCCCCTTTATTGTTTCTGAAATACAGCGAATGACCATGCAAGAAGGGTATAAGTTTTCTCAGTTTGCTATACTTGTACGTGATAGATTCCAGGCCTCGCGCCTTGAGCAGTTCTTAAAAAAATGGCAGGTGCCATGCTCGGTCAGGAAGTCATTCTCTATAGAAGAATCAATTGCTTACCTTGGCTTACATGATCTTGTCAAAGCGGTGATCTCTCCCGATGATGTGGGATGTTTAAAAAGGGCTCTTGGCGGAGCTTTCATTGGATTGAGCGCGCACGAGCTCATAGGTGGGATGGAACTTGCCTTTCTACAAAAAGCCCGTCTGTATTTTCAAAGCGCTCGCTCTCTTGTTACTAAAAAAGGATGGGGAGCTTTCTTTAGTAGCTTCCTTTCAAGCTCATGGAAAGAGGACAATGTATCCGTTTTAGAAGACATCCTCTCAAGGAAGGATAAAAGCTTATATTTTGAAATGAGACAGCTTATGCAGATCCTTTTGGAAGGATCCAAAGAGCTGCTTTATAGCTTAGAGGGCTTTTATGCATTTTTTACAGATCTGGCTTTAAGTGGTGATGAGAGCGAGCTATTAAAAATGGCTGCAGAGTCGGAAGAAGACCAGGTGATTGTTATGACGATTCATGCAAGTAAGGGCCTAGAATTTGATATTGTATTTGCTCTTGGTCTTGTATCTCGCGGCAGCGGATCGGAAGATATCCTTAGAACAAAAGTAGAGGGAAAGGAACTCTTAGAGATATGGGATCTTTCAAGTGAGGCATGTCTACAGGCTGTGTTAGAAACAGATGCAGAGAAGATGCGCCAGCTTTATGTAGCTCTTACAAGAGCGAAAACTAGAGTGTATATTCCGGTTGCAATCGATCTAGATAGAAAGCCGCTTAAAATTTCTTCTGCTTCTGCGATAGACCTACTCTGTCAGAGCTTTGGCAGGGATCAGTTTGATCTTATCTCATCCTATCAGACCATCCCAGACTACTCCTCAGAGATGCTTGTTTCTCACTTAAACAAATTGGGAGATATCGCGTCTGTAGGGTATACATTGCTTGGTAACCATCAATTCAAACTAAAAGATGAATTGGTTCCTATAGCAGCAGAGCTCTGCATGCAAAAGCCTTTTTCTCTGATATTTCCCTCTAAAACTGTTCTTTCCTTTACATCTCTTCATCATGCCTCGCAAAAGGAAGTAGATCCTTTAGACAAACTGACTCATGTAAGCGAAGAGATTAAAGAAGATACTCTTCCACTTGGGGCTGCAACAGGGACCTTCTTGCATAGGATCTTTGAGCTCGTATTGAAAGATGCGCTTCATAGACCCTATCAAGACCAAGCGATTGCTGATTTACTCTCACAGCAAATGGATGGTCATCCCTTAAAGGCCTTCCAGCGAGATATAGAGCTCCTTGTCAAACAGGTAATCCATATCCCACTTGATAAAGAAAAAAGCTTTAGCTTTGCAGATATCCCATCAAAAGACATTTTTTTAGAGATGGAGTTTGCCTTTGAATTCGAAGGCCATTTGATGAAAGGATTTATCGATGGTGTGTTCGTATGGCAAAATAAATATTACCTTGTAGATTGGAAATCGAACTACCTAGGCTCTAAGGAAGAAGATTATTCTGAAGCAGCGATGGAGAGGGCGATGATAGATCAGGGATATTTTCTGCAGGCAGCGATCTATGCTGAGGCGTTAAAGAGATATCTCTCACAAGTAGAAAAAAGAACTTTTGATGCTGTTTTTGGAGGAGCTTTCTATATTTTCTTAAGAGGCAGAGCTCCTTATCACTTTATGCCGGACCTATCACTCCTTGAGAAAGTTCATACGGAGGGCGCGCTATGTCAATAACACAACCTATATGGACAAATTTAGAGGGTATGCAGTCCTCAGAAGGCCTTTATGCGATCGATCTTAGTATTACAAAGATGATCGTTAAAGATCATCCGCATGTTTCAGAAAATGCAGCCGCCTTTCTATCCCTTCTTATAGCCTCTGCAAGACAGGGACATCTTTGTCTTAAGATAGAGGAAAATAGGATCATCCCTTCAGCTGCAGAGCTTATGGAAGATGCCTTATTTGCAGAAAGCCTGACTGCTATGGCGCTGCTGGGTGTAAAAGAAATTCCTTTAGATCTCATTAGTAAAACTGAAGAGTCTCTCCGTCCTCTTTGCCAAATGGGACAGTGTTATTATCTTCAAAAGAATTGGTTTTTCGAGGGGCGCTTCATTTCTCAAATAATGCGTTTAAAGGGCTATTTAATCAGTGATGCTTTGAGTAATGCATCTATAGCGCCCCATCTTAATGAGCGGCAAAAAAGGGCTGTAGAAATGGCGCTTTCAAACAGCTTCTCCATCATTACAGGCGGTCCGGGAACAGGAAAAACATTTACAGCAGCTCAAATTGTAAGAGCTCTTATCTCAAGTACCGATGAGCCGTTAAGGAAAGATTTAAGGATCATCCTCGCCGCTCCAACAGGAAAAGCGGCAGCCCATCTTGAAAAGAATGTAAGAAAACTTTTACCCCCTGAGGTTAAACTTCGCTCTGGCACTCTTCATATGCTTCTTTCTATCCGCTCATCAGAAGATATGATGAAACCCGCCCCTCATCTACATGCCGACCTGCTGATTATTGATGAAGCCTCGATGATCGATGCTCGCCTTTTCTCATATTTCTTAAGTAGTATTCAAGAGGGAGCTCGAGTGGTACTTATGGGCGATAAAGATCAGTTACCACCAGTCGATAGCGGCAGTCTTTTTGCAGATCTTGTAGATATCTCGCTGCAGCATGATTTTCTTGCCTGCAGCGAGCTGATAGAAAGCCTGCGTTCAGATAGAAAACAGATTTTGGATTTTGCAAGCGCTGTTAACGCGCGTGACATCGCTCAAATGCATGAGATTTTTTTAAGGGAAGATTCTTCATTGCAAAG
>Ga0247841_10003557_pt1 | contig 28484 bp, 15 predicted proteins | sample LaCruzMarch2015__2_FD_192410 | JGI IMG/M metagenome (GOLD analysis project Ga0247841, IMG submission 192410) | Freshwater microbial communities from meromictic Lake La Cruz, Castile-La Mancha, Spain - LaCruzMarch2015_18m | ecosystem: Environmental > Aquatic > Freshwater > Lake | place: Spain... | reverse complement strand
TCGTCCGCTCTGTCCAGTTGACGAATTGCTCGATCAGAGTTATTCGAATCCCTCCCTGGCTCACTTATGATTTCGCGAGTGGCGTTTATCTGAACCCGAGTTCCGCCGTTATTGATAACCCTGACCGCATACCCCTCCACAGCTCCAACAAAGAGTTCATCCTCTATACTATTCGGCTCAACAAGAATATCAGGAGGCAGCGTTGCACGAGCATGGGTCGGTATCGCATACTCTGGATTGTCCGGATCGTTCGACTCAATAATCATCGTCCCATCGAAAACCCCCGGATCGTCTGCCGCAGTCATAAAGGACACTGTTACCTCTGCGCGCTCTCTTGGACCAAGAACCAGTTCCACAGGATCGGCTGTGAAACGGTTGTTATCACAGTAGATATTCGTGATCTCAAGATCTGCGGTACCAGTGTTGGTAATCTCGACTGGAAAACCTTCGGATTGTCCAGCAAATACGTACAGAAAATAACCCGTGTCCCAGTCAAGACAGGGAGGATCAGCATAACAACCCAAATCCTCCGACCAGACAGCTTGAATATTGGGTTCACCAGCGACATTGATATTGACATTAACCACTGTTTCTTCTTCATCAGGATCGTTAGTAGTAAGTATCATGTCGGCTTCGTAATGACCTTCGACCAGATCATTGCCGTCGATAGTAACGAAAACCTCCTGTTCGCCTCCGTCGGGTTCGACATTGAAACAAATTGGATACAATAGCCACTCGCGATAACCATCATCAATCCAAAAGGCTCGGCGGCTATCCCATTGTTCACCAACAAACAGATCATGGCCAGTATGTATTAATCCAACATACGGAATCCCTCCAAGATTAGGTCGTTCCAACTGTTTGACAATCTCCACTTGGTCATTTTCAAAATCTATAGCAACTTGTGAGATTAATCCACCTTCATCTTCAGCAGATATTACCCAGAAATGTCCCGACACATGTGAGGGAACATACGTTATGTCCACTGTCCGACATCCAAAAACCTCCGAAAGATCTGGACCCTCATCTACAACCCTCCCAGCGCGGTTCAGTTTATAGAGAATGTTGCCATAGGGTCGCTCGTGAGTACGCTCGCTATTGCAATAGAAGTACTCACCATCAAAGGCAAACGATTGTGAGTTACTCGCACGCGGCAGATCAAAAGCGCTGACGACTTGCCCTGCCCGATTATAGCGGCGGACTATGGTACTATTGCTTTCTCCAATCCAAAAGACTTCATCAATTGGATCCCACACAATACCCATAGGATTCGCATGAGTATTAAAGCTATTCGTTATCCTAAAGTCCCTTAATGCAACCACTCTACGGGCCAAAAAGAATGTAGCCCATATACTTTCTCCATCAAATGCAAAACCAGAGTGATATGGAAAATTGAAATCATAATAATCCCATTCTTCACCAAATTCATCACGCCTGGGACCACCAGAGGAATCGGCTTCTACGATCGAGTTCTTACTCAGGCTACGTACTTGGCGGTCTCCTCGGTTTTGATCGTTCGCATCCCTCCCCGGTTCGCTGATGATCTGGTGAGTTACAGCGACTCTCAGCGTTGATCCGCCATTATTGATGACTCTGAACGCATGCTCTTCCACAGTACCCGATACTATGTCATCCTCAATACTATTCGGCTCAACAAGAATATCGGGAGGTAGCGTTGCAGGAGCATAAACCGGAATCGCATACTCAGGATTGTCGGGATCATTAGACTCGATAATCAGCGTTCCCTCGAATTCGCCCGGATCGTCTGCTGCAGTCGTGAAAGTTACTGTTATCTCAGCGCTTTCCCCAACACCAACAACCTGCTGCACAGGATTGGCAGTGAAACGGTTGTTATCGCAGTAGATATTCGTGATCTCAAGATCGGCTGTACCGGTGTTGGTGATTTCGATGGGAATATCGTAGGAGTATCCGGCGAAAATGTCAGAAAAACGACCTGTGGTAACGCCATGTCCCCAATCGAGGTATGGATCATCACCATAACCAAAATCTTCTGACCAGGAAGCTTGTATATTAGGTTCACCATCGACGAAGATAACTATGTTGAGTACCGTTGGTTCTTCATTAGGATCATCGGTGGTGAAAATCATATCAGCTACATAGTTGCCTTCTACCAGTTCAAAACAGTCAATCGTAGCTGTAACTTCCTGCTGGCCATTGCCTTCGATCTCGAAACGAGCAGGATCGTAGGTTAAAAAGTGGCGCTCTGTGATCCCGTCATCAATCCATAAAGCACGACGACTTCCCCAGCCTTCACTTACGAACAAATCATATTCATTATGCACTATTGCGAGAGGGTTTTCCCCTTCCTCATGCAATCGTCTTACTTGTCGGATAAGTTGCACCTCGTTATTCTCGAAATTCACGACAATTTGTGATATATATATTACATCTCTATCAATAATCCTATCAAAACCAAAAGACATTACCCAGAAATGTCCTTCCTCATGCTGGCGAACATATGTTATACCTACTGTCCGATATCCAAGGGCACCGAAGAGATTTGGACCTTCATTTACTGCTTGTCCTTCTCTATTCAATTTATAGAGAATGTAGTCTTCTGAATATTCTTCATCTTCATCAAAAAGTTGGCTATTACAATAAAAGAAATCTCCATCAAAGGCGAAAGATGCACACCTGCTCACACGCGGCAAATCAAAAGTACTTACAACCTCGCCATCCCTATTGTAGCGGTAAACAGTGGCGCTGTTGTTTTGTCCAATCCAAAAGACTTGATCGACTGGATCCCAAACGATCCCCATAGGAGCCGCATGTATTTCGAAACTATGGATTATCTGTGAGTTCTTCATTGCAACCAACCGACGTGCTTCGGAAAAGATAGCCCAAATACACTGGCCATCCCAAGCAAAGCCTGTTTGAAAACCCCATTCAAAATCATAGGAACCCAATACTTGACCTAATTGATCGCGTTGAGGACCGTTTGCGTAATCGTCTTCAATGTTACTATTTCCGTTCAGATTGCGCAGTTGTCGGACTCCTCCGTTTGGGTTATTCGCATCCCTCTGCGGTTCCCTGACGATCTCGTGGGTAACAGTAACACCTATCGGCGCTTCGCCGTCGTTAATGACGGTAACCGGATAGTTCGTGACCGAGCCAGAGATTTGTTCATCTTCTATGGCGTTCGGATCAATATGAATTTCGGCAAAAGTGTTTATTGCTACCAGTGCTAAGATGCAGAACACAAAAACAGCAATGAAAAGCCGAAGGTTGAACCTTGAATTCAGTATTACTGACTCAACTTTAGTCGATGTTTCCATCTTGAATTCTCCCTTGATTTTTCGTTTTAGAAACTGCTACCAATGATACCACTTAGGTATTACTTGGCGGTCTCTATTCGTTCTTTTTTCTATTTTCTTGATTTAGAAAATCTGATTGTTTAGTGAGCAGACAGATTATTCATGAAAGAAATACTTATCAGTATGTCTTAATATTACTACTAGTTAGAGTATAACCTTTAAGAATAATCTAAATGAGTTCATAAATCCAGATTTCAGTTGTATCAATGAATTGGAAAGTTGCCTTGGCTATCTTTTGTCATTGAAAAACGGATTGCTCACTACCGGCATTGGTTCAGGGATTGATCCGCTCTTCAACTCCATCTCTTCAATTAGAATCGACGGTGTTATTATGGAGACAAGATATTGGACATCATTGTTGATGGTAGGTTGGTGAATATTATGAACTCGTTCGTCATCACCGAGCAAAATGATATCGCGTAATAGACCAGCGTTGATGTTCTCGAATTGTAGCCCACGCACCGGTTCAAGTCTGCCATCTTCAGCAAATACTTTATATGCAACAATGGGTACTGTAAGCAGAGTTTTCTCATCGCTGTCCTCGAATGTCCGAAATGAGTACTGGCTGGAGATGCGTGGCTCGTCGAGACTTTTAATTAGTAAGCCGAATTCGATATCCTGCTCACGGCAGGATTGTCGCATTTGCTCCATCAACTCCTTCGTACTCTTTGATTCACTTGAAGATACAACTAAATTCGTGATTCGAGGGAGTTTCACTTGAAATGGCAATAAGATTGCGTGACCGTTAGAACCAGACAGCTTTTTTAAAGGTTGTCTGGTCATCGGCAGATTGACTAAACGCCCACAATCGACGAGCTTAATGTTGCGAGATTTGATACCTTCATCATCAACATTCAAGTATCCAAGCAATCTCTCGCCTTCCCAATATTGACGACTTGGTTCATCTGTGATTGAGATAAACGAGGGCATTATTCGTTTCTCAAGCTTCCCGCTAAGTTTTCCAAGAGATAGATTTTGAGCCAACCATTCATCGGCCACCAAAGGTTTGCGCGATAATACAAGCTGATTGGCGAAAAGCTGGGATATAAACTGTGCAGCAGCATAGTCTGAAAAGACTATTGGACCACAGTAGTCATCGGTTAACATTTTTGCATTCGACATCGTCACGAGCTCACTTGCCATCTTTTTAACATCGTGTAAAATCTCATCAACATCTGGCTTAATGCCTCTATCAGGGATGATAAAACACATAAAATTGCTCACACGGTTGCCGTCCATCGTTTGAGTTGTAGCACTTATTTCTAGTTCACAGTAGTCTTCTTTAGTCAAGAATATACTTTCCTCAGAATTGAGAAACCTTCGTATTAAAGTAACCGCTTTGAATTTTACATTCCAATCCTGTAAAGTTGGAAATACTTTCAGCGTTTTCCCCACTTTTCCAACTGTATTTGTCCAGAAAGTTGAATCCATCTTTGAAGGAACCAACTCCTCCATCATACTAAAACGCTCTTCAGGCGAAAAGTCAGCAATAGTGTCTTTGTCTGGATGTACTTGAATGTAAGATTTCTTGTTGGCGAATCTCTCAAGAGCCACTTTGTAGGCACGATCGGTGCTTAACCAGAGCTGTTGACGCAATGCGCGGTAATTGTCCTCTTCGACCATTCGCTCTCGATTATTCTGAATGTCTGACCACGAACCGTAATAGCCCGTATTATCGAAAAGTGGATCTCCGACACGCATCTCTGTGTATAGTACTCGTTCATGAGAGGATTCCGACTTCACAATCGCGTCGAAATGAGCTTCAATGAAAGTAGTGTTATAATCACGTACCTGATAACTCATGAAATACGGAGTTGGCATACCAGGCATCGTAAGTTCTTCCATTGAACGAGTTATTTCATCTTGCATCGCTGCAAATACAGGATCAGATAATCTTTCACTCCATAGCCGATTCGCAAGTATCAAAAGGACTGCGAGCGTGAGAAATAATCGATTAACAGCCCACATTACCTTCTTCAGAGTATATTTAGAAGGCCGTAAGTATTGAATTGATTTTCTAATACTATTCATTGTTAAACTCCGGTTTTGGTAGTAAGGGTGGTTTATCTTGACGTTTTGCCTGTTTCTCTACCTCTATCTCGGACACAAGGATACTCGGAGAAATCGCAGACACAGGCACACCTCCTGATTCAGCACCGCAAATCCCGTTGAATACTTCATCATCGTTGGCAGTAGTTATTATTTTTTTGAAACAAGCGAGCGGCGTGCCAACAATGTCTACTCCACGTACTACCTCGTCTGGGCGTCCATCGGGATAGATGCGATATACCAATAATGGGAACACCTTAAATGCCTGATATTCGCTCCGTTGAGTTGAGGTCATACCACCTCCTATATCTTTGAATAACAGTCCATAAGGCTTGTTCTGTTTAAGGCATTCCTCAATTAGCAATTGACGAAGATGCTCAAAAGTTACCGATTTGTTCGATTGAATTATTAAAGCTCCCTGACGGCAAACGATATGATGGCCAAAATCTCGTCTCCCGTGTCCATTACTAAATGGAAAATTCTTTATAGGAGAACGTGATGTTAGGAAACCGCGAAGAATCCCGTTTTCTACAACCGTTACTCTTTGTGACGGAACTCCCTCATCATCGAATTTGTAATACCCAGTTAAGTCATCGCCTCTGAAATTCTGAAGTGTTGGATCGTCATATATATTTATAAAGTCGGGTAGAATCTGTTCGTTCAATTTCTTGGTAAATGTTTGCCCTTCCTCCTCACTCTTCTGACGATGTCCTTCAATACGGTGACCGAAAATCTCGTGGAAAAAGACTCCGCTCGCTCGGTTAAACAGAATTGCTGGTCCGATATATGGCTGCACTATGGGCGCATCGCGAAGAGCCTTAAGCTCTTCGACGATCCGTGCTGCATCTGCCATGATCTTTGAATGGTCTGGTAGGTGGTCAAGCATTGTACAAGTGTAATTTTCACTTCGCGAAAGATCCATTCCATCAGCCGCAATCCCAGAAACTGACATGCTAAAGCTAATATTGCGATTGCAGTGTTTTATACGAGTACCTTCAGTGTTTATTATCCATTTTGTCCCATCATTGATATTGAGACGAACACCTGATTGGAGAACGAATGAATAATTCGACAGATAGTTCGACACTTCCTTTATAATCCCTTGCCAATAAACAGTATCGACCAACGTTAAAGATTGTGATTCAGTGAATTTCTGTGGTTCAATAGGCGAGAAGTCATGTGATAGATCTTCCTGTTCGACTTTTACTTGACTATTGGAAAGAACCTTGACGTATCGTTCACGAGCTTTTTGATACTGGTATTCGGTTTCTTTCCACAGCGCTGCACGAATAGCATTAGTTTTGAGCTCCAATGCAAATGGGATCACTCGGCGTGGATAACTGTTATCAAACCAGGCACCACCTCTTATTTCATGAGTGTTGTCTAATTCCATGTTCCCAACTCGCAAATCTACATCGAGATAACGTCTGGTGTATTTCTGCGGAGCTTCAAAGCCACCATTTGTAGCTCCGAGACTATATTGATTTGCCTCAACAACAGAATATTGAAGAAAATAAACTGGGTATTCAAAGTCTTTGGAAAAACTCTGTATTGATCGATCCAACTCCTGTTTCATAATTTCAGAGAAATCGGATTGTTTCTCCGCTTGTGCCTTAACTGAGTTGGAATAGAGAGAAAGTAGAATAAATAAAAACGCCGATAATAGTTTGTTTTGCACAGATGTCCCTTGAACTTGAAAGATTGAATCGTTTGAAACTTCAGTTTAGGGTAGCGACGACCTCAGTCGTCGACAGATTTCATGCCTTTTACTCTAAAGTTGGCGATTAAGGTCGCAGCTACCCAATAAATATTTATCAAATCAAAGAATTCGGCTTAGTAGTTTTAATTACTTAAGTAAGGTAATCATCCTACTTAAAATTCCGTTTCTGTGTTTAACCTGAACAAGGTACCTACCAGCAGGGAAATCCTTCGCATTCCATGCAATTGTATGATTACCTGGTGAGAAATCTCGATTAGCGATCATATCAATTTCTCGCCCAGAAAGATCGAATACCTGTATTTTTACTGGACCAAAGGTCGATTGAGAGAATTCCAGTGTCATGCTGCCATTAAATGGATTTGGATAAGGATAAGCCATAGAGAAGTTTAATGGAACTTTCTCATGATCATTGACATGCTGTTCAAGCTCTTCAAACAGACCTTCACCTTGAACAGCGTACCAACGTTTATCAATGTCTACATTGTAGTATCTATCTACTTCACCACCAATCCAATCAATCAGAAGAGAATCGCAATGATTGTGTTCGCCAAGACCGAAATGCATTGCCATCATATTCTGGCAACCTTCGGCGCCTGATCCACCCTCAACTTGTCTCAGATAGTGTTCGCCGTCGCTGTGAACTGTGGCTTTCGAACCGAAGCCAAATCTATTAGCACTGACACCTCTAAGCTCGATTTGTATCCAATGGCCGACATCGCAGTTGTTTTGAAATAAGCCACCCGCACTGCCACCAATCGCAAGATCGAGATCACCATCGTGGTCATAATCACACCACGTCACACCATTTGAGTCGTAAGCTTTGGTGTGAAATCCTGTCTGGTAGTTTACGTTACGGAAAGTTGTATTACCCATATTCCTATACATGAACGGTTGGCGACCCTCGTAGCATGCCGAAATGAACACATCCTGCCAGCCGTCGTTATCATAATCGCCCCAAGCGGGAGAAAAGACTGTCTCGCAATACTTGATACCCGATTCTGCGAAGATGTCTTCAAATCTATATTCGGGAGAACCGGAGTTCCGGCAAAGCATGACTTTGTCTTGGTAAGACAAACCCCATGGGTGTGCAAAGTTACCAACTAGGAGATCAAAGTCGAGATCGTTGTCGAAATCTGCCCAAGCTGACCCTATCGTATGCCCGTAGACACCTCCATCTCCATATCCTTGGAGACTCCCCCGCTCATCAGCTTCATTCCTAAATTCAAAGTTTCCATAATTAACCCACAGGTAGTTTGGCTGAAGGCGATAGTTTGAGATGTAGACGTCCATGTCACCATCCATATCGAAATCACACCAAGCAACTCCCCTGCCATAATAACGAAGCTCCGTTATTTCGCGAGGAGCTATATCTAAAAATACTCGATCTGCTGGATTGAAGGAGAGAAAGTAATCCGCAAAGTACTCAGGATTGCCATCATTCCAATTTTCAGCATTTGCAATGTATATTTCCAAACAGCCATCACCATTAGCATCTCCCCAACCGCTCCCTCCTGTCGGGTTATATCCGTAATTCATCCAGTATTCATTATTTGACATGGTGAATGTTCCATTACCATTGTTATGATACAGCCGATCCTCGCAGTTGTTATTGTTGTTTCCAGCGAAGAAATCTAGCCATCCATCGTTGTCAAAGTCGCCCCAGGTTCCGGTACTTCCTGGGTTATCCTGCCTTATGCCAGCAGCATCTGAGACGTTTTCGAAACTGCTCCCGCTGAGGTTTCGGTACAGTTTGCGACCGCCTATCAGTAGGTCTTCCCAACCATCATTATCATAATCACCCCATGCATGGTTTTCCAGATTAACTAAACCCATCTCGTTAGAGACATTTACAAAAGGAAATTCTTCGATTTCATTAAAGTATTCAAAGGTAGCTCGCACCATATAATTACTGTTCATTATATGCCACATACTAGTTCTATAATTTTGGTTATAAGCCCAAACGTGAGAACGTTCCTCAAAGCAACTTTGGCTGTTATCGAAGAATATTGACGGTCCACCATTGCTGCAAATATGTCCAACATGAAAGTCTTGCGGAGGGTTTAAGACCAATCCTGCGCGTGTTAGATCGATTGTTATCCATCGATTGCCACGCTCAATCTGAACCTCGATTGGATCGATAAGGTCGTTACTCTGATCAGGTTCATGAGCTCCGTTATCCCCCCAGAAATGAATTTCAATGGCACTCGGTGCATTCCTGTCAGCTTCATGTACGTAAATGCGAATAGATAAAAGGCTGCAGGGATGCTCAGGTGAAAAACAAACCGCTTCCATGTTATTCTCATTCATACCGCGGTAAGCTGCATTCACGCTTCCGTTGTCATAAACAAACTCAATTGGATCGGCGAAAGTGACCGATACATTGACTAATAATAAGACTACGATCAGGCTCAGCTTTCCAAACATGACATATCCTCCCTTATTTGAATGTTCGAGTTTGGTGTTCGGCTTTGGACCGATTACCGATTTTGGATCTAACGCGCCCCTTTTTACGCCATTATAATTATTCCATACCTCTCGAGTGTCTCTTTTGGCGTCTCTCTTAAGAAGTTATTTTGTTATAGGAAATTACATCAATCTGGGGATGGGCTATTTTACTAGAATCAAACGCTGCGTGACCGTTCCCGTACCGGAAGTCGATAGTCGGGCGAAGTACACACCGGTAGGCATTCCTGAAGCATCCCAATAGACTGACTGAACTCCTACTGCCTTTTCACCAACTCGCAGTAACGCTACTTCGCGCCCGGTCGGGTCGCAGAGCGTCAATCTATAGGGCGCCAATGAGGGAACCGAGAATTGAAACGCCGTCATACTGTTAAATGGATTCGGGAACGCAGGTGAAAGCGATAGTATCTGTGGTATTTCTTTTGAATCCGCTGGAGCGATATTCGGCGCAGCGCCGACAAACCAATCATAGAGACGTGAAAGAAACTGACTTCGCGGAGTTCTCGAATCACTTGCCGTTTCCAAGCTGAAGCCTAGATAGGCCGTTTTAGAGTGCGTTGTTGTATCTTCCATATAAACAGCCGCAAGTCCTCTATCGCTTGCTCCCATATGGTATTCAAGAAGACTGTCAGCACCGTTCACCAGCGACATCGTCGAAGGACTTCTTCGAGATTCATTAACAATCTGAATTTGCATGTTACGTGGCATTAGCTTATCACCTCCAATTCCCTCGACTGTGTAAACCTGTACCGAATCAAGCTCGTGCTGAGCGCCAAAACAGTTATATAAAAGTTCTTGATTATCAGGATCATCTCCGATTCTGTTTCCAATCAGCACAATGTGCGCTCCTTCGAGCAATCCATTTTGGATCTGCCAACGATCTACCTCATCTAACGTTGGAGAGGATGAACCTGTGCTCCAGACGACCATGTTGTGGTTTGAAAGCTCGTCAGATTCGGGAGAATTCTTAGTCGCGACATCCCAACGCTCCCAGCCATGACCTGCCCTCTCAATCATATGGCAGTAAGTCGAGTCTGTTTCAGCACCATCGTCATCATCAATGAGAAGAACGTCAGGATGACCGATCACAAGTTCAAAGATTCGAGTGACGTGAGCCTGCCCGGGATCAGCCACTACTGTGACCATGACCCAAGTAGATCGCGCCTGAGTTTCACCCGCTGCGACTCTGAATGGTTCATCAAAGTTGTTCGTACTCTGCCCCGGTTCCAAATCCGGTAGTTGAACCTCGCCGTGGTTGACCGTAAGGTCGGCGTCCTCAGTAGTCAGTATTACTGAGATACCCTCAGTCGCCACACCGTGATCGCCATTCTTTACCCCAACTATAAAACTGGCTTCTTCACTTGGATCAAGTCTGCCGTTGTTATCTCCGTCTGAAGCTACTCTTAGATCGGTGATACTCAGCATTGGACGATTACCGAGCATCAGTGATCGGTAGGCGTTGATCCGTCCGGATCCAATCATCCCATCGTACTGGCGATTCTGGTCGGAAATATCATCTGCGCCGTTGAGCAGTATCTCTTCAATTTCAGCGCGCGACATGGCAGGATATTTGGCGCAAAGTAACACAGCGACACCGGCAGCGAACGGCGTGGCCATCGAAGTTCCACTCAGATATTCATAGCGGTTGCCAGGAATGGTGCTGAGAATGTTCACGCCGGGGGCGCTGATATCAACCCACTCGCCGTAATTGGAAAAGTCGGCTTTCCGATCCTGATCGTCCGTTGCCGTTATACAGGTTAGCTCTTCATAGCTGCCCGGATAGATCATCGCATTAGATCCATCATTACCCGCTGCTGCAAGCACAATCGCGCCGTGATCGCGAGCGTACCGGATGACATCGTGAGCAAAATCTGCGTCACCAGCGCCCCCCCAAGAGCAAGAGATAACTCTTGCGCCAGCGTCAGTTGCATACCGAATCCCTTCATACCCGAATTGAACCTGCCCTCCAGAACCGCATCGAACCGCCATAATTCCACACGTGTATCCAACAGAAGATATGCCAAGTCTATTATTGGTTGAAGCTGATGCAATCCCGGCGCAATGAGTGCCATGAAAATCATCGTTTTCGTCATCAGGATTATTATCTCTTCCAACGAAATCCCAACCGTAGAAGTCGTCTCGGTAGCCATTCCTGTCATCATCGACGCTATTGCGATCTTGTTCTGTGATCACACCATCTCCGTCAATATCTTCACCCGGATTGATCCAAATATTATCGACGAGGTCCTGATGCTGTAATTCAACGCCCAAATCAACAATGGCAACTGGAACTGTACGATCCCCGGTGGCTATGTCATGCGCAAGATTGGCTTGACAGAGGTCAAGTCCGTATTGGCTTTGTCGCTGCGGATCGTTGTGATCAAGGATTATCTTACTCACATACCACGGCTCAGCATTTTCAACGCCATCGACAGACTTCAAATCGCGACAGACGTCCCGAACAGGCAATTCCTTTGGGAAATAGACATTGTAATACCGGGTGATGTCTGTCTGTCCTTTTTCAGGAAGACGAGCGCCCCAGAATTTGACTTCAACCTTGGCGACGCCAATCTTTTCAAGCATTTTATCGATGTTTTGGATACCAAACTGCTGGGCGCCTTCTTCCGGCAGATCGACCTTACATGAAGGGGCAAGTCTGATCACCGCTACCCCTGGCCAAGCCTCAGAAGCGTTTACCAATGTATTGACGAGGAAACAGACGACTAAGAGCGCCGTCACAAACGAGGAGAGTTCTCTAAACATTTGCAAATTCTTGTAATTAGGGTTCCTCGCAATCTGTAATAGGTAGTGAGGAATGTTGGTTGATTGAGAAACCTTTTATCTGGTTGTGTTTGGAGCCCCTGATGAGAGAAGAGAAAATGATACTCAAAGTGCCTATCGCGACCATCGCTTCATTACTTTAAGGAGTTGGCCGATCAAAGTCTCCTCGGTGAACGAGTGTTCTCGAAAAATCCATATTTATGAATAGCGTGAAAACACTAACAAATTTAAGTTCTTCTTACTTCGTCAGTACCGCTGTTTTCGTGAAACTTACACCCCCAACCTTTCCCCTCAAGACATAACTCCCCGCAGCCAATCCACTCCCTTCGATGCCGATTGTGCGGTACCCAACTTCGCATTTCTGGTCAAAGATCCGCTTTAGCCATTTGCCGTCCATGCGGTAGAGGTCAATTTCAACTTCGCTTGTATGAAGGAGTTTGATAGTTAGTTGTGCACTGAGGTTGAAAGGCGACGGATAAACTTCTGAAACTGTGAATTCTTCTAGAAGAATTGGAAGCTTGTTGAAGTTATGATTCTCTAGATCGACAAGGTTCGGCGCGAAGCCGCGACCATTCAGGATCATCCGTCGTGGCGACCGTGGTTCATTGGAGTAGACCAACACAGTGTCGATGTATTCGACAGTATCCACAGGCGAGAAAGTGATAGTTATCGGAGTCGCATTCCCAGGTGTGATTGGGACAGGTTCATGAAAGAGAAGTTCGAATCTATCTCCACTATGAGTTGCCGAATCTATCTGGAGTTCTGAGCCTCCGGAGTTTAGCAAGAGGATGTCAGTCGAATCAACAGTGAAGATCGGTGTGCTTTCAAAGCATACGACAGGTGGAACGCGAAGTTCACCCTGAGGCGGAGGTGTTCTTCTCAGAATTAACCTGTTGTCAGTCATCAGAGGAATAGCGAGAATATTGTGCTCGGTGTCGTAAAAGATATCCGCAGGGCCATTGAAGCCATCAGCAACGACCACTTGATTTGAAAAATCTGATTGTAAGCGATAGACCGCATTAGTTCCCCAAGATGATACATAGTAGTTACCGTTGCCGTCGCGGGATATCCCATCTAGGTTGGAGAGTTCAGTGTCGATGATCGTGCTTACGTTCCCGTCGCGCAGGTCGATCTGTTGCACCGGAGAATTCACTCGGAAACTGACAAGGAGCAGCCTATTGTCTTCACGGTCGAAGTAAAGCCCGTTCGGACTTCCTATCTCCTGAGTAACGTATGTTTCGACTTCGTGCGAGCACAGGTTCATCCGATAAATCAAGTCGCAAAAAGTATCAGAGATAAAGAGGTAGCTGTCATCGGCGGTTACGTCGTTTAAGAATTCCGACTCAGGTATGTCCATTGTGAAGAGAGCTTCTCGCGTTGAGAGGAGATAACCTCGAATGTGAGTTACATCGGCGACATAGAGCGTGTCGTTGACGATACAAAGTCCCTTTGGTGAGTTGAGATTCACCGCGAAATTGGAAATATCCCCGCAGCTATCAACCTGACTGATACACCCGTTGCCAGCATTGGAAATAAGCCAGCGACTTCTGTTGTTGTCCCACACAGCACTCTCGGGGGAGTTGAATTGGGAGTATGCAGACAGTACTACCGTTAATACGGCAAGTATGGTCCCGGTCAGTCTCACATGCGTATACATTATTATTCCCAGCAGTTTTTAGTGGCAGATGATAATCGAGCCAACCAGCATTAAGTGAGCTGATAAAAATCGTTCGGTTGGTGGTGATAAAGAATTGTGCCGTCCTTTTCAGGCGGGATGCAAGCCACTCCCCCCTGAATCAGATCGAACCGTAAACAAGTCGAGCCATACCCTCCCTGACGTCAAGGGGGAGCGCGCTAAGCTTCTTTCGAGGTTAAACAACTGAGGCAGTATAGTTGCTTAGCACCTTCAAGCTGAACTATTCACGCTCCCACTTTACGTCAGGATCGAGCATCCGCTGAGTTATGCAACCCCCTTGACTCCCCGGTTTTCCGCGGGCTTGAAAACCGGAGAGTCGAAAATCAGGTTAGACGGATTACTTTTGAAGTATGACCTTTCATACGGGCTTGAAAGATCTCACTTCTGCCTAATTAACGTTACATCAATGCATTTCGCCGCTTTCATCTCATTCTGTCCCTTAGCTACCCGCCTTCAATTCGTCGTCAATGGGTCTCGCGACTAGGCAACCACTCACGTCGAAGACATCGACGGGCACATATAAAGCCTCGGGCAGCCGGATGATGTAGTGGCGTTGGAATTGAACGGATTGGCCAGCACTGCTATACAGGTTAAACCAGTATCTGAGATTCGACCACCGCTCAATCCCATCAGTTCATCAGTCTGATATTTAGACCGTTGCATGATTGGATCGTAAGAATTGGAGGTTATGAATCTCTTTATCCTTAACGATCCAATACTACGGACTGAATGAGGCGCCGTCCGGAGTACAATCCACCCTTTGCGTGGACTGATCGTCACCTTAAACAGCCAAGCTGCTAACTCCATCAGCTACTATTCCGACGCCTACTAATGCACCGGAAGTAGAGATCGCCGAACAAACGAAGAGATTGTCAGCGTGTGCGATAGAAATCGCCTAGCTGAAGTTTGGTGCCATATAGATTGAATTCTATCGTTGGCTTAGGCTCCTCTTCTATGAGGAAACCATCGGACGAAAGCTGACCAACGATCGCTCGACTGATCTGGCGCAAATTAGGAGATCGCCGCCTTTATAGTGTCTCTTTTTACGTCTCTTTTGAGTCGAATCCGTCGGCTTTGAACTTTCTTAATAAGTTCAAAGTCTTGGAGGGGCCACGGACGAAGGTGTCACTTATAACGATATAAACAATTTCAGATGGTGCGTACATTTGGTCGAACCACAGTCAAGACACGAGAAAACAACCATTACAACCACACAGCGAGTAAGTCCGGCTCTGGCCAGTGCACCAATTTTGAACTGCCAATTCGTTAGTGACCGCCACCTGGGTAGTATTCTGTAGCTGAGTTCGAACCTATTCTACTGCACTTCACAGAAGCCGCCTTTAATCTTATCTGTATTGTAGATCCCGTTCTATCCACTACAGACAGATAACGCTCGTCTGCTGATCATTGATCCGATCTAATCCTGTTCTCGCCATTAATAGAACCCACTATTGATCAGTCAAGTCACAGCCTTCTCCATCGTCGACCTTAAGGGCAACTAGAAGCTATAAACGGTTATTGAATCGAACGTCCGGCAAAACTTTTACCACACTCATCCCGGATCATAGATCAGCAGACTTTGAAGATCATCAAGGAAATCCCGACGGCAAGAAATAGAAATATCGCCGTTAGTACAATCATAGAAATCGATAAGGATGAGCGTCCGGATCTGCTTGATGAGGGGGTGTTCTTGCCTTCGCATAGGTCTGATGCGGTACTGGAGCGGCGACTTGAGAGGATTAATGGCTTTCAGCGGCCTTGATTTCTCGGCTATCTGGAGGCGGATTTTTGGCAGACCGCTCTTCAAATAATCCAGCTCATGCCCTTTGATCCGAACTACGATGTGTGCAGGAGATTCTTGTGATGGATATGGCGATTTGGCTCTACTGACTCTAAAGGAGAAGACAATAACCTTGCGGGTAATTACCTCCAAAGTCGAGGTTCAACAGAATGAGTGGGTTTTGATGGTAGGACCTACTGGGAAAAAAATCTGAGAATCAAATTTGGTCAGTTTCAATAATGGCGATCTGCTCGGGTTGAGCGCCAATCATCGACATATTCCTTAGTACATCAGATTGCCAGAGAATATTTCTAAAATTCCGTCTGTCACTGGCAAACGTGAAGAGACACCGGAAGAAACACCGGAGAGACGACCAACCTTTATTTTACATTCAATTATAACATTATGGTCAACAAACACCGATCACCGCTTCGCTCAAACCTCTACAACTCGCACCTTAGAATCCTAACAACCATGCACGGCACGGTCCATGTGTCGCTCGCATTGCGCTAATGCGTTAGATGCACACGATACGCCTACGCGACAGAGGATTTTCAGGCGGACTAGATGCTCGGCCTTGAGTTCGAAGTTATCGATTCGACTTAGTTTGGCGGATCTTCTTTTATAGGAATCACAATTAAGTTCAACACACGCGCCATTCATGGCAACTGCAATGATCCACAGACGGATTCGGTCAGTTTCCCGATTTATCAGAAGGCAACCTTCACACAAGAATTTCCGGATAGGCCGACACTCTTTCAATGCAAGCCATTATCCTGCGGTAGCACTGTAAATCCAACTAGAACTGCATTGGAAAACGCTACCGCTGTGCTGGAGGAGGCTCGGTTCTGTTCTGTCTTCGCCTCCGGTCAGGCAGCAATCAATGCGATTTTACAGCTGCTCGATCAAGGCGACCACGTCCTCGCCGTGCGGGACATCGACGATGGGGCTTACAGGCAGTTTACGAAAGTCATCGCTGCTCTTGGAATATCCGTCAGTTTTGTCGATACAACTAATCTCGACAATATCCGCGACGGATTCCTGCCAAATACGAAACTCCTCTGGCTCAAATCACCAAATATTCCACAGGTCAGCATCACTGACATCGTCGGTTCAGCTGCTCTTGCCAAGGAACGTGGAGTGATCTCGGTTGTCGATAGCACTTTCGCCTCGCCTTATCTGCAAAACCCGCTCGCACTCGGCGCTGATCTTGTTATCCATTCAAATATCAAGTACATTGCTGGGTATTCTGGTGTACCGTTCGGCCTTGTGCTGACAAATGATCTTGACACCTACGAACGCCTCCGTTCCTACCAGAATACCATCGGGGCAAAACCTAATCCACAGGAGTGTCTCCAGGTCCTAAGTGGTTTAAAAACTCTTGGCGTACGAATGGAACGTCACTGCTTTAATACGCTCGCGGTTGCGAAATTCCTTGAAAGCCATCCTCGGATCGCCCGTGTCCATTATCCTGGTCTAGTAAACGATCCCGGTTACGAGATAGCGAAAAAACAGATGCGCGCATTTGGAGCGATTATCTCATTTGAATTGCGAGGAACGTTTGTTGATGCGCGCTCTCTATTAACTCGGCTGAGGTTGTTCGTCATTGCCGAAGGTCTAAGGGATGTGAAGAGTCTCATTTATCATCGGATGTCGATAACTCACGGTGCAGTCGAACCTGAAATCAGCAGTGAGGCAGGAATAGCAGACGGGTTAATCAGAGCAAGCATTGGGCTTGAAGACTTTGAAGACCTGATCGATGATTTAAAAGACGCTCTAGGCTAAACACACATAAATCAATGCAGAATAACACCAGTAATGCTTAATAGTGTGAGCATTGAGTGCAGAATTTACTAGCATTTAAGCTCGGCTAATATCAAATCCGATCCCACCTAATGTCACAATCATTTTCTCTGGAGGCTGACTGACATTCTTTAGGGTAATTCTAAAGCCTCCCAATATTGGATGTCAATCAAGTCGTCTTGTTGGCGCTACAATCAGAGAATCCATCACCGTCCGTCAGGATTCATTGATCGGTGGAAATGTTTAGCTGATCATTTTCGTCAAACTGAAAACTCATACATTTCAGGACCAACATTGAGAGCATATTTACTGGAGCTCATTTGCATCCTGCAATTAGCCAAGTCAGCTTCGGATAATTGAAATTGAAGGTTCGGACGGCAGTTATTAAAAGAAGGATAGCATTCGCTTACGTTGAGAGCGGACGAAAAACGATGGCACGAACATAAAAGCGATCAGTAGAAGCAGCCAGAACATCTCGGTTATTGGTGCAGGACCAGCCGGCATCGCCGCGGCAATCCAGCTTAAACGCCTCGGTTTCCATCCGGTAGTCTTTGAAGCCTCCTCCATCGGTGGATTGCTCCGAAACGCCAATCTGATCGAAAACTATCCTGGATTCCCTCGGTTTATTACAGGCCCGCGATTAGCCGACTTGTTTGCTGAGCAGTTGAAGGTGGGCGATGTCGAAATTCGGTTCGAGAAGGTGAGATCGCTGGATTTCGCGGATCGTGTTTTCTGCCTGACGACGGACGTCGGAGAGAGCCTATATTCATCCGTATTAATAGCCTCTGGAACAAAACCTATCGAGTACACCACCCAAGGTCTCCAAGAACTTAAAAACAAGCGACTGTTTTACGAAGTTAACGCCATCGTCGAACTCACAGATAGAAAGATCGCGGTGATCGGTGCCGGAGACGCGGCATTCGACTACGCTTTGAATCTATCCAGAAAGAATAACATCACTATTTACAATCGGAGTCAGCGTGTCTCCTGCCTTCCCGTACTCAGGGATCGAGTCCGTCGGAATAGGTCAATTATGTACAAATCAGATCATATTCTCGTCTCGGTTGAAGCCTGTCAGGATACAATTATGCTTTACTTCGACCATAAGGGATTCTGTTATGGAGAACAATTCGATTACCTGCTGATCTCAATCGGGAGAAGGCCAAATCTCGATTTCGTCTCACCGGCGTTATGCGATAAATTAACAGAGCTTGAGGTAAAACATGACTTAATCCGAATCGGGGACGTAAAGAACGGCTCCTTTCGTCAGGTAGGAATTTCGGTAGGGGATGGTATCAGAGCGGCGATGCTGCTTGGTAAGCGAATTGCAACTGAGGGAAAATGAAGATTATCAAGAAGATCGGGAATTCAAAACTGGCAACAGTATACGTTGCGGAAATGCGTTCCGGAAAGTACGTAGAATTTGTCGAATCTGTGTCACCCCCTATTCCCCGTAAAAAGAAATGGGTGTCAATTGTTTCTACACTCTTCGGGTGTCCCTCTGCATGTCTATTTTGCGATGCGGGCGTCAGTTATCATGGCAAGCTTGCATCCTCCGAGATAATAGAACAGATCGAGTACCTTGTAAACAGACGTTACCCAACTCGAACTGTCGACGCCGAAATGTGGAAAATCCAATTCGCCCGGATGGGCGATCCAGCGTTCAATCCGGCTGTTATCGATGTACTGGAGCGACTCCCTTCCCATTTCGACGCCCCCGGACTGATGCCATCGATTTCCACAATTGCCCCTACAGGCACAGAGAAGTTCTTCGAAAGCCTTCTTGAGATCAAGCACCGACTCTATCCTTTTCAATTTCAGTTCCAGTTTTCGATCCATAGCACCGATGACTCGCAGCGAGCCTTGCTGATCCCTAAAAAAACTTGGAGCTTGAAAGCGATGGCCGACTTCGGCAGAACAATCTACCTCGATGGCGGGAGAAGAACAGCCCTAAACTTTGCTCTGATCAGTGGGATAACCATAGAACCTGATGTACTTCTCTCTTACTTCAGCCCTGAATACTTCGTCATTAAAGTCACACCTCTCAATCCAACTGTGGCGGGCAGAGTCAACGGCTTGCGACCTATATCGCTGAAGAGCGAGAAGTCACTACGCCTTTTCGAAGCCTTGCGGTACTGCGGATTTGAAGTAATCGTAAGTATCGGCGAGTTAGAGGAGAACCTGATCGGTAGTAACTGCGGGCAGTATATTTCTGCAATAACGGGATCGAACTACCACACTGCAAATGAACTTGTTTGAATGCGCTAGAAGACTCAATCTAACCGGCGATAGTAACGACGGTGTGATATAGTTTACAGCAGAAGGGATCACCCAGATCCAGGGAACATCTAATCCTTGCAAGATAATGGAAGCGTTGAATCATGTACACCGCTGCAAGTTCTGAACGAACTCACTCGCTTGGTGCTGTCGATCGAAAAGTTCGGTACCGCGATTGAGACCACAATACCATTTGCCAATCAATGCAAGATGGCTCAGTTTTACTCTATCAGTCGGGCTCTCTTTCATGTTGCGTATGACAATGGATCTGGAGAAATAAACAAGCTCGGTGTTCTTGTAGACGCCAATAGAATCCCACTATCACTCTTCATCAAAGAGGCAAACCAACATAATGTTACTCAAAACGTTGCGGAAATACGTTCAATCGTTGTACACAGTCCTTTAATGCGTCGTAGCAAGCGGCAGCACTTCTGAAGTGATAAGGGTGGAGGCGGTAAGAAATCTCGTTGTTGCCGTGAAATGATTCCTATGTACCTATAGACATCAAATGTCGAGTTAGTCATAGATTAAGCCAGCAAAATCCGGATATCGTCCGAGACTCTGTGAGGTTGAATCTTACTATTCGTGGCTGAATAGGCTTCGACAATTCCCAATTCTTATGAGAAAACTCCGGGGAGCAATATTACGTTGGTCGAATTGGTTTGTGTCAGAATAGAGTGGCGCAACATCAGAGTTATTTACTAATAAGAGTTTATCATCAAATCCGAGATAATGACCTTGAGAACAAAGCAATATGCTTTCTGTGCTTTTGTCACCCTACTAATCCTTGCCATAGAGAGTAATTCGAGTTCAACACTACCCCAACCAAGTTACCCGATGGATGAAGTCGTCGTAACTGCGGCGAGGTCGCCTATCGTCTCGTCTGAATTAGCTAGAACTGTGCGTGTTATTCGACGATCCGAAATCGAGCGAGCGCCTGTATCAAGCGTGAGTGATTTAATTGGCTATGCTCTTGGCGTTGATCTCCAAACGCGCGGACCTAATGGCGCACAAGCGGATTTGGCGTTAAGAGGGTCATCCTTCGAGCAGGCGTTGGTCCTTCTTAACGGCATCCGTATGAGTGATCCACAGACAGGGCATCATCAGCTTAATTTACCGGTTAGCCTTGTGGATGTTGAGCGTGTAGAGATTCTGTATGGGCATGGATCAAGATTGTATGGTTCATGTGCGATTGGTGGTGTTGTAAACATTATCACAAGGAAGATGAACGGACTGGATGCTTTAGTCAATCTTGAAGCTGGAGATTATGGCCTCATAGGTGGTACAGCATCACTTTCGGTTCCTGCCGATAGAGTACAGCACTCGATAACGATTGAACGACGGATCGCAGGAAATTATGTCCCGTCAAGCGAACTTGATCTAAGAGGGGGATCTTATGGCGCTTCAGCAAGATTAGGAACGCATTCCTTAAGCTTGCGTACAGGATGGCAGGATAAGAGATTCGGCGCTTCAACTTTTTATTCCAACACCTACCCTATGGAATGGGAAGCTACCGAAACAAAGTTTGCATGTCTGGCAGACCAGTGGCAGAGCGGATTATGGCGAGTAGACTCGAGGTTGTCGTGGCGTGGTCATCATGACGAATACATACTTGACCGAACCCGCCCGACTTTCTACCATAACAACCATAAGACAAAAGTCATTGAAACGACGATTTTTGTCGAGCGCTCGTCTGAGATTGGTGTAACGACAGGTTCGATTGAGTTTGGAGATGAGAGAATCGAGAGCTCAAGCCTGAAAAATCACCATCGCGAACGTTGGGGAGTATCGCTTGAGCAACTCTTTATTCAAATCAACAAGTTTCAGATCGTTGCGGGTGTGTCAGGATATGGCTATTCAGACTGGGATTTTGAAGTATATCCAGGGATTGATGTCGCTTGTATGCTGTCAAATAGTCTTCGCCTCTATGGAACAACCGGCGGTTCTTTTCGTGTACCGACTTACACAGACCTTTACTATGACAGTCCTGCAAACAAAGGCAATCCAAATCTTAAGCCTGAGAGTGTTGTGTCGTGGGAGCTCGGAGCCGCATGGTCAAAAGGAGAGCAGAGGCTCGGAGTCTGTTATTACCACAGGAGTGGCAAAGATATCATAGACTGGGCCAGGGAATTTCCGGCGGATCCGTGGAGGACTATGAACGTAACGAACCTTGAAACCGATGGACTGGAAACAACCATCTCAGCTGATCCAAGGGCTTTGCTGGCATGGAGTCGAGCCCACCGGATTGAGCTTGGTTTCAGCATGATCTCATCAGTAAGCAACTTTGGAGGGCTGATCTCAAAGTATGTTCAGGTCTACCCGCGCAGGCAGGCATCGTTGAAATTAGATCACACATTGCCTGGAAATGCAGAGGCTTCGTGGTTCATCAAATATAAACAGATCACGGGGAGGAAAAGCTATGCTGTGACTGACTTGCGTCTTGCTCGACCCTTCGGTCATATAGAGATTTATGCATTAGTAAATAATTGTTTTAACAATTCATACGAAGAGATTGCATTTATTCCAATGCCTGGTCGTTGGATAAAAGCAGGATTGAATTGGAAGTTGGCTGTGGAATAGAGAGAAATCATGGTCGTACGACGGCCAAGAAATCAGAGAACTGCATAAGGGGAATTGCGTTTAACTGCACCAACCAGCGTCGCGAGAACGTTCTAATTTCGAGTGGTGCAGATACCGCATGATGGAAGAGCAAAGACTGAAGGAGTGATTAACTACCGATCTAAATGCAAATAGAATTGAAAACCTTGGAACTTGAAAATGAGCAGACTAAGCCTTAGAATTCCTTACACAACCGTCCATATAACTCAACCGCAGTGAGGCTGAAGCCTTACTTCGCTGCAGCTTAAATGAAACGTGGGCAGGATTTGCGTCTATCTGGGCTCATTTTGACATTAAAAGCATCCTTTACTTAACCATATAATATCGAATCAAACAGGAGTGCCGATGCCCGATATCCAACCCACCGACTTGAAGTCCTGGCGGAAGCAATACCATCTTTCGCAAGTCAGGTTCATGATGCTTTCAGGCTTAAGCTTGCGCACGATCACGAGACTCGAGGCTGGTAGTCATGTGCTACGAGGCAAGGCGCTGGCCAAGCTGATACAGGCAATGAAGGATGTTGAAGCGAGCTATGACTCCTTGCCTGTCTTTGCGGACAGTCAACAACCGATACTGACTAAACTCTCTCCTTTAGTACTGCCTAACACATTGAACACTAAAAAACAGGTCTCAGCCACACCAGTCGGTCTTACAAGTCTGGATCTAGAGCTGATCAATCGAGTGTTGCAGATGTCAGCACAGGAGAAACTGAAACTTTTAAAATCATGGATAGAGGAATAGTCAATTTCCAATATGACTCTAACCACGCATCGACTCAGTTACAGCGACAAGTATAGTACTTAGTGACGCTGTACGTCTTCAGATCTTATGGGACAGATTTTGGATTTTGCTAAAGAGCAGTTCGACGAGCTTGACGTGGATTTTCTGAGGCATTTAGGGATCTATCGTCCGATGATCTGAACTGGGTCAGATGCGGGGGATTTCTCCCCCACACCAGATCATCCCTGTTTTCACGGGGACTTCGATGAGTCGCTTCCGATCTATTCCGCAACAGGTTGCTTCCCAGTAGAGCCTGTTTCCGTTTCAACCGGCATCTTTAATCTACGAACAGAACATTCCTATCAAACAGTCACGAACGATCCGAGATTCAATCTTCTCCTGCCTGCAAGCATCTTCCGCTTGATCATCTCCCTTGCCGCTAATATCTCCTGCTGTCTGCCGAAGAAAACGTCCGCCGCGGTGACGTTCTCAAGCGATTCGTGATAGCTGCTATGGTTATAGTAATCGACGAAACGCCCGACTTCGGTTTCCAACTCCTGCGGCAGATAGAAATGCCGCAACAGGATCACATTCTTCCGAGAATAGTAAAACTCTTCAGTACTTCCTTCTGGCCCTGATCAAGAATCCCATCGACATTGCGGTTGTCAATGCGGAATTCAAGCGCCAGCATCATCTCCTCGCGTTCAATCACATAGGCTAACAGGCAGATTTTACTATTAAGACCCTTCAGAGCCATTCCAGAGACCTCGTTACTTTTTTCTATAAATCGAAAATACTGTTCTTAACTAAGTGAACTTTTCCCTGTCTCGCTACTTTTACTTTCAAACGTCATCCTAAAATCAGGGAGAAATCATGCGGATTAAGTACATCGTACTCACAATCATCTTTCTTTTCGCACTGGCTGGAATCGCTGTTTGCAACTGGCCGATGAAGAAGATAGAACGCCCTCCACGCATCGTCAGCCTCCGAAAGGAGACATATGATATTGCCACTTACGAGAAACTGGCGACGGCATGGCAGGTATACTACAAAGCCTACCCCTCCGAAGACGCCTATGCCAATTGGATGTATGCCATGTATTACACCGAGAATCCAAAGTTCAGAATGCTTCTGAAAGAGGGTGTAAAGAAGTTTCCCGGAAGCCCCACTCTGCAATCTCTGTCAGGTTCCATAGTCTGTATCTATCAAGAACCTGGCGCGGGAATATCTGAGATGGAGAAGGCTGCGGCGCTAGATCCGGACTACGATGATCCGTGGTTTGGATTGACGGTCGCTTATCTAACCACCGGGGATGAGGCGCGATCCGACAGCGCACTGAAAAAACTGCTGGAGTTGGGTGCAGTATCCGATGAAGTAATGGACTACAATTACAATGTACTATCACTCCTGCAACCTAATGCCATTCTCATCACAAACGGCGACAACGACACCTATCCTTGTTGGATTCTAACACGTGTAGTCAAGTACCGATCGGATGTAACGATCGTTAACCGTTCACTGCTTAAAGCAGCTTGGTATCCAGAGAGACTCGTCAAAGAGGGGATACCCCCGTTTGTCGGTAGCGAGACACTATCTCGGCTGCGAAAGGCACCCTCGATGGCAGACTCAAACACATTATCAGGCAATTATCACAGTCTAGCCGGCGATTCACTTATCTTGGGTATTATTGATGCGGCCAAACTAGCTGAGCGGCCAGTCTATGCCGCATATACCGTGCAGACAACCTCATTCCTGAAAACGCTATTCAGTAATTCGACTCATCTCGGTCTAGTCTTTCTACTGACCCCCCCGCCCGGTGATCTTGACTCATTTAGGATCGGAATCTTAAATACATGGCTGAAGGATTTTCGAACTGGGGCACTAGATGGTTGGCGGTTACGCAACTCCAAACCGAGAGATAGCGGGCGGATGATATCACGTAATCTTGCACTTGGGCTAATTGAACTGTATTCTACTCTACCGGAGGATAAAATGCAGCAATTTCAGCCGCAGGTGAAGAATTGGTTTGAAAGACATGCTGCAGCAGTCTGCGATTCGACGCTTCAGGCTATAATAAGACAATACCTCGAAGCAGTAGAGCATCCCGAGAAGAAGGCTTCGAGATGATCACAGCCATTAAGTTGTCACACATTCATCGTCGAGCAATAATGTTCGGAGCTGATTTCGAGAATTCATCCCCTTCTTCTCGTGAGTGAGGACGATTGGGCGCTCCTTCAGCGGGCTACGCACGGCGATGAAACTGCTTGGACTGCTCTTAGTGCCAAATACCGCCCTCGGCTGCTCGGTCTGGCATTCACCATCACTCGCTCACGGATGGAGGCAGAAGATGTTGCCCAGGAGAGTTTTGCGCGGTTGCTAATCAAACCACCCCGCCCTTCAGGAGACAGTTTGATGCCTTATCTCTCAACTTTAGCATATCGCATGGCCTTAAGAGAATCGAAACGCCGATCGGAATTGATCGATCTGAGTGCTGTCGAATTGGAGGCTCCGTGTTGCGATCCAGCAATTGAGATGATCGACCGTGAGTATGCTGATGCGGTCGCTCGCGCCATTGGAATGCTTAGCGATGAACACCGAACACTGCTTGCCCTTCGTTTTCAAGGCGAATTGTCGTATCAGGAGATTGCAGCACTGCTTAGACTACCCTTGGGTACGGTTAAATCTCGGCTATATAACGCAATAAAGCAGTGTCAGAAACTGCTACGAAAAGAGGAGTTAATTGACTTCCCATCTAAATGAAGACAGACTGATCCAGTTTTACTTAGAGATGATTGTTGACGATTTTGATAGAGCAGAATTGGCAAGCCATCTCGAAACCTGCGACGAGTGTAGAGCTGCTTTACAACGTCTCACAGCCAACCTGGACTCAGTTGCAAGGTTCTCTTTGCCTCCTCTACACGAGCACTACCAGATGCCTCGCAAAACCGCATCCCACAAGCGATATTGGCTAAAGGTAGCGGCGATGCTAGCAGTAACAACCTTCGGGAGCGTCTATTTTGCATTACAGTGGCATTCTGGTGTTTTAGTCGAACCGATGAAGATGGAGATAACACCGCCGCCAGATTCAATGTATGTTCGTCTTGCATTTGCTGCCGATGAACTTCGAGTTCGGCCTCATACTAGCTTGATCCCTCGAAACTGATCAAGTATGAAAGTGGTAAAAGGGCTCAGGTTAACTAAGGGAGTCGGAATGCCGAGGAAGAGATTCAGTCCGGAAGAGATCATCCGGAAGTCGCGTGAGGCAGAAGCATTGATCAGTCAGGGCCAGACAATGGCGTTGGTTTGCCGGTCGTTAGAAGTGACCGATCAGACCTACTATCGTTGGCGTCAGAAGTACGGAGGGATGAAGCTTGATCAGGCGAAGCGATTGAAAGTGTTGGAGGGAGAGAATAAGCGCTTAAAGAAGGTAGTTGCGGATCTTTCGCTGAAATAATACAGCTTTGAAATAGGTGTCCGTGGGAAACTTCTAAGCCTAGTCAAGCAACATTATGCAATTGGTCATACCTTTAAAGTAATCTATTGTCAAAACCCCATTTGGCATAAATGCCTTCGTGATTTCGAGTGTCGCGGGAACATCTTGATTCCGAAAGCTACGGCACCGTGTGATGAGTGAAGATTACTAGAGTGAATCTTTTACTGATCTGCAGGCAAGTAGAATCGGATAGCGCTCCGATCACCGAATCACCACGAATTTTCCGGTCTGAAGATACCCGACCTCACCGTCAACCTTACTTTCCACAGTGAACAGGTACAGTCCGGCAACTACTTGCTGGTGGTTGCGTGAATTGAGATCCCAAGCTTCGGCGTAATCAGCCACCCAACCGAAATTATCGTCGCCTTCGACATTGTGAGGAACTATATCGACCAAGTCGCCGGCGACCGTATAGATTCGAATCAGGCATTTCGCAGGCAGGTTATAGAAATAAAGCCTGCGATCTGTTTGCGGGAAGAATTCCGCTGTGCCGTCATCCCGATTTTCCCAAGAAACGCCGCCATGTTCGGCGCGGTAATCGGCGTTGGCGCGATATGGATTAGGAACTACCCCGACACCCTTACGATCCGCCCCGGATGGCGCTACATAGACTGCATTAGCGATCTTGGCAGACTCAAGCGGCTGGGTTCCGGTTTTATAGTCGCCGTAATCGAATGAAGTTACAGCATAGTACTTCGGAATAAGCGGGTGGGCGTTGCGAACGACATAGTAGTACTGCCAGTTGCCCGGCGTTGTCGTAGAGTCGATAATCAGATTCGGATGTCCGAGCATGCCGATATTCTTCCCCACGCCCTTTAGGAATAGCCTTTGACCGAGCACCATCGTATCTGGCGACATTCCGGTAATGTTGATCACCGGGCGGGAAGCGAGCGAATCCGTCTCGCTATAATAAGCGAAATCCGTCTGATCAAATTCATCGAGGAAGGCGAAGCTCTTCTCGAGGTTGGTATTTGCGACATAAATCCGATATCCCTCAAAGTCACGTTCGCGTGAGAACGGATCTTTGTAGTTGGGATCTTCACTCGGATATTGATGCCAGGTCAACACCACATTCTCGGTGAGGAAGTTCTCGGTTATCTCATACTGTCCGGCTGTCCCACGGTTGACGACAATCGGGTCGTTCAGTTGCGTCAGGAACGGCGCTGGAGGCGGAGGAGGCCCTTGGAAGTCAGGATAGCCGTCGCCAAAGTCGAGCATCCCGTTCACGCGAGTATAATCAAGTTCTTCGGGTCGTTCGAGTCCGTCTTCTGCTTGCTGTAAGTGCCCGTCATTTTCCGATCCATCCGCATCCGGACCGGGGTAAATATATTCCCGACGGACGCCGCTTTCCCATTTATAGCAGACGTCCCCAACAAGCAATCCAAATAATCCGTCGTTTCCGACGTCTTCGCCAAACCAGCCGTCGCCGGTTTCCTTAAAATGATCGCCTTCCGATCCATCCCAGTCGTTGGTTCCGGCGAGATGATCGTTGCCCCAATCGTGAATTGGAGTGTCGATCATCGGATTGTCATAGACGCGCGCCGCCCAATCCGAGTTGTAGCGGAGGCTTGAGAAGTTGAAAAGCGTCGGGTCGATATTCTCGTTGTCCGGCTGCGGACGGTTCCGGTCATGGAAATTATCACCGGCGACATAAGCAATCGTCATCGAGAATTTCTCGCCCGGATTCAGACGATAAATCCGGTTGCCCGCCTCGTCGATATGATCGAAGATTCCGAGCGGCCCCCAAG
>Ga0247841_10003556_pt1 | contig 28493 bp, 26 predicted proteins | sample LaCruzMarch2015__2_FD_192410 | JGI IMG/M metagenome (GOLD analysis project Ga0247841, IMG submission 192410) | Freshwater microbial communities from meromictic Lake La Cruz, Castile-La Mancha, Spain - LaCruzMarch2015_18m | ecosystem: Environmental > Aquatic > Freshwater > Lake | place: Spain... | reverse complement strand
CAAGAATCGGCCACAACGGCTGCAGTTTTTCGGTAATCTGCGCAAGGGTGCTCATGCTCGGAGAGCATATCACAATTCCTATGCAAGTTGCTACCTTTATTTATTGACGCCGCCTAACCGGTCGTGTCCGGCGCGTTCCCCGCGTTGCCGACATTGACGAGGTCAATCGTGATCGCGGCGTTGGTCATCGTGATTCCCGCCGCGAGGCAGACCGCCACCGCGAGGGCTTGGAAGGTTCGGGGAGATTTCATGGATCGAGTTTTATCCCCTCCCTCCGCGATGTCAATAAAAAGAATTGCTTATATTGCGCACAGCGAAGATCAGGCCCTGATCCGCGCGTAACGCCAACGATGGGAGGGCGAACCTCCGTGTGAGCCCATTGATTATCACGGCTCGGACGGAGCCTCGCCCTCCCACGCGTTATCGACAGGTCGGCGATCCTGTTCCCCTCTCATTTCTTTCCTTACGCACGGATTTGGGTCAGGCCTCCCCGCTTGACCGGTGGGACGGTTTGAACGAAACTCATGGCATGACAAGCCCCGGCACGATGCGCATTGCCAACCCGATTTACGATGCGGCGTTCAAGTATCTTCTGGACGACAACCGGATCGCACGCCTGTTTCTCTCGACGCTGATCGGCGAGAAGATCGAGGAGCTGACATTCCGTCCGACCGAGCACCGCATGGATGTCGGTCATCGCAGCGTCACGGTCTTCCGCATGGATTTCTGCGCGCGGATCCGGACGTCCGGCGGCGAGGAGAAGCTCGTCATCATCGAAATCCAGAAGGCGAAATTTGCTGCCGACATCATGCGGTTCCGCAAGTATCTCGGGCGCCAATACGCATCGAAGGAGAACACCTATCAAGACGGTGGGCGCCAGCGGGCGATGCCGATCCTGAGCATCTATTTTCTCGGCCATTCGCTCGCGCACACCGAGGAGCCGGTGATCCGGGTCGTGCGGCAATACACGGACGCCGCCGGAGGCCGGATCAAGGAGGAGGCGCGCGAGGAGTTCATCGAAAGCCTCACGCACGACAGCCTCGTCGTGCAGATCCCGCACCTGAACCGCCGCCGCCAGAGCGACATCGAATGCCTGCTCGGAATCTTCGACCAAAGCCAGAAAGACCCGGCCGACGCACACACGCTCAGCGTCCGCGAGGAGGACTACCCGGAAAAATTTCAGAGCGTCATCCGCCGTCTGATCATGGCCACCAGCGAACCGCAGGTGCGGGAGACGATGGAGGTCGAGGACGACTTCCTCGAAGATCTCGAAGACATGGAACGCCTCGTGGCCGATCAAGAGGCTCTGCTCGCAGAAAAAAGCGCCGTCATCGGGGAAAAGGACGCCGTCATCGGGGAAAAGGACGCGGTCATCGGGGAAAAGGACGCGGTCATCGGGGAAAAGGACGCGGTCATCGGGGAAAAGGACGCGGTCATTGGGGAAAAGGACGCGGTCATTGGGGAAAAGGACGCGGTCATCGGAGAAAAGGATGCAGTCATCGAGAGGGCGGTAAGATGCCTCGTGGAGAGCGGACTCAGCGAGGAAGATGCCCGGGCGCGGATCAGCCCGGGAGCCAGACAGACGTGACGTGCAATCGTTTCATGCCGCCTGAAATTCTTCCACATCTTTTCCTAAGATGAAAAACCGACCGGCCGCCTGGGAAAATTTCCTGCGCGATTCGCTCTCGGAAATCGATACGGCCGGGCTGCTCCGATCCCTGCGGACTGTGGATTCCACGCAGTCCGCCCGCGTCGAGGTCAACGGGCGGAGGATCCTCAATTTTTCTTCGAACGACTATCTCGGCCTCGCCAACGACCCGGCGCTGCGGGAGGCGGCCTGCGAGGAAGCCGCGCGCGGCGGGTTTGGAACGGGAGCCTCGCGGCTGGCCTGCGGCACGCTGGCCGCGCACGAACGGCTGGAAACTGCGATCGCGGAGTTCAAGCGCACAGAATCATCCCTCACGTTTTCCAGTGGATACGCCGCAGCCATGGGAACGATCCCGGCGGTCTGCTCGAAGGGGGATGTCCTCATTCTCGACAAGCTCTGCCATGCCTGCCTGGTGGACGCCGCGCGCCTGAGCGGCGCGCACCTCCGGGTTTTTCCCCACAACGACCTGAACAAGCTCGAGGGCCACCTGCGCTGGGCGGGAAAGGCACACCCGGGCCGCCGCGTCCTCGTGCTGGCCGAATCGGTTTACAGCATGGACGGCGACCTCGCCCCGCTTCGCGAAATGGTGGAGCTCAAGGATCGTTTCGGGGCCTGGCTGTTTCTCGACGAGGCGCACGGGATCGGAGTGATCGGAAAAAACGGTCGCGGCCTCGCGGATTCCGAAGGGGTGACGGCGCGGGTGGAAATCCAGATGGGGACGCTCGGCAAGGCGCTGGGCGCGCACGGCGCCTACATCGCCGGCAGCAGGCTGCTGCGGGAGTTCCTCGTCAACCGCGCCCGAAGCTTCATCTACTCGACAGCCCCACCGGCACCGGTTGCGGCCGCCGCGGAAAGGGCGGTGAAAATCCTTGCCTCTCCGGAAGGCGCTCAACTCGTCGAGTCGCTCTGGAAAAACATCCGCGGCCTGTGCTCGGCCCGGAAAATCCCGTGCGCCGCCAGCGCGATCATGCCCGTCATCCTCGGAGACGAGGCGGCGGCCCTGCGCGCATCCGCCAACCTGCTCGATGCCGGCTTCCTCGTTCTGGCGATCCGCTATCCGACCGTCGCCAAAGGAACCGCGAGGCTCCGGATCACGCTTTCCGCCGCACACGCCGAAGCCGATATCCTCGCGCTGGCCCGCGCGCTGCCGTAACCTCGCCTCGCGGCGAAATGTTTCGCCGCTCGGTTCGCTTGGAGTTTCCTCCATTCAGGGGGTTGCGCCACCGAATGCCGGGAAAACGCGAGAAGTCGGAATCTGTGGAGAGAAGTTCGCAGCCATGCTCCAGAGCCACCGCAGCCAAGTGCGCGTCCGGGACAAGGTTTGCGACAGCCTGCCCTTCAAGCAGCATCTTGCGGAACACGGCCCAGTGCCGTTCGGTCGGATGCACAATCCGCACACAGGGCTGGTCCATCCAACTTTGAACGCGGGAGAGAGCTTGATCGAGGGACAGGGGATGGTCATAGACGCGAGGATTGGTGACAATGCGTATGAACGCGCCAAGGACAGTCCAGCAAAGGCACACCGGGGAGGCCCCGGACAATTGAGCATCCCACCATGCGCGTGCCGTGGCGTGACGCGGACTGAGTTCATCCTCCGCGTACAGAAGGATATTGGCATCCACGAGAATCACCGCTGGTCCTCTCCCTCGATCTGCGCCAGCAGTTCATGGATATTGTCCAGACTCCGGCCGGCTTTCAGCCCCAGTTTGTGTGATCGGGTCTGATAGCGCCGGGTTCTCGCGGGTTCCTCAACGGTTTGAAGACCGGCACGAAGCGCCTCATTGACGACCTGTCGGAAGGGAGCGCGAAGCCGCTCTGCAAGAGACCTCGCTCTGTCCAGAACGTCATCGTCTATGGTCAACGTTGTCCTCATGGAGGCATATTGTCATCATTACGCTTGATGTCAAGGCATCAAGAAACCTCACCCTCGAAAGCTCAGGCCCCCGGGGCCATGCCGGGCTTGGGCGGCCGCGGTCCATCTTTGGGTTTGAGTTGTTCGAGGATCGGGCCGAGCGTCGGATCGGCCTTGAGGAGCGCCGCTTGCATGGCCTTGTGGAATTCCTGCATCGCGGCGTGGCGCTCTTCAGGAGTTTTGGCCTCGGTTTTTTTCGCTTCGGCGGCCTGGACCTCCGGATCGTTCTTCGCCTGCTCGCGGGCGGCCATCAGCTTTTGGCGGTCCCCCTCGCTCAGGTTGGCGAACGCCCCGTCCGGTCCGCCCCGCCGTCCGTCCTTCCCGCCTTGCAATCTTTCGCCCATCCGTTCTTTCAAGATCTCTGCCAGACCCGGGTCCGCCTTCATCATCGCCTCCCGCATGGCTTTGCGGAATTCCTCGGCGCTCGCATCGGCCTTCTGTTTCAGCCCCTGAATGGCCGGATCCTGCATCACCTTCTCCCGGGCGGCATTGAAGCGTTCGTACAACTCGGGCGGAAAATTCTCCTTCATTTTCTCGCGCATTTTCATGCGCATCGGCCCGCCTTCCTGCGGGACTCCCGGCGATTGGGCGAACAGCACTGGTGCGCAGGCGGCGATCAAGGGAATGAGAAGTCTGGTTTTCATGGGTTGGATTGACTGGAGATCCAACCCGCCCGGCGTCGGAAAGTTGCGGAAAAATCCCCGGACGGGTGCCCGCGCCCCGGAGGGAGGGGCGCCATTGCCGGAAAAGATTCGGGCCACCCGCGAGAGTGATCAGAAAAACAAAGGAAACTGATCTGCGGTGGCCCGAATTGCTGCCTTAACCAAATGATTAGACCCGTCCGGCACGGGGGCGTTCAAATTATCTTCAATAAGTTCAGGCCCGGGAATTTTTCGAGAAAACCAGCTTCCCTTTCTCGACTCCCGCCTGGATTTTGTCGCCGTCGGCAAAGCGGCCGTCAAGGATCTCGAGGCTGAGCGGGTCGAGGATTTCCTTTTGGATCACACGTTTGAGCGGGCGCGCGCCGTAGGCCGGGTCGTAACCTTCGCGGGCGAGGTGGGTTTTCGCCGCGTCCGTGAGCGTGAGCCGGATGTTTTGTTTGGCCAGGCGGTCGAGCAGACGCTTGAGCTGGATATCCACGATCCGGGTGATCTGCCTCTCGTCCAACCGGTCGAAAATGATGATCTCGTCGATCCGGTTGAGGAATTCCGGGCGGAAGTGCCCGCGAAGCGCCTCCATCACCCGCCGGTTGCGCTCCTGGACATCGAGCTCCTCCATGATGAACTGGCTGCCGATGTTGGAGGTCAGAATGATGACGCTGTTCTTGAAATCCACCGTGCGTCCCTGTCCGTCGGTGATGCGGCCGTCGTCGAGAACCTGGAGCAGGACATTGAAGACGTCGGAGTGGGCCTTTTCGACCTCATCGAAGAGGACGACGCTGTAGGGCTTGCGGCGGACCGCCTCGCTGAGCTGCCCTCCCTCCTCGTAGCCGACATACCCCGGAGGCGCGCCGATGAGCCGTGCGACCGTGTGCTTCTCCATGTATTCCGACATGTCGAGCCGGATGATCGCGCCCTCGTCGTCAAAAAGAAATTCCGCAAGCGCTTTGGAAAGCTCGGTTTTTCCGACTCCGGTCGGGCCGAGGAACAGGAACGATCCGATCGGGCGGTTTTCGTCCTGAAGTCCGGCGCGGGCGCGGCGGACGGCATTCGAGACCGCCTTGATCGCCTGCTGCTGACCGACGACGCGCTCCATGAGACGCTCTTCCATTTTGACAAGCTTCGCCCGTTCGCCTTCCTGGAGCCGCGAGACCGGGATGCCGGTCCACGAGGCGACGACCTTCGCAATGTCCTCCTCGGTGACTTCTTCTTTCAAGAGCGTGGCGCCCTCGTGTTTGTGCGAGGCTTCGAACTGCTGCTGAAGCTCGGGGAGTTTTCCGTATTGGATCTCGCTCGCCCGCTGGAGGTCGCCCTTGCGCTGGGCCTGCTCGAGATCGCCCTTCGTCCGCTCGATCTCCTCGGCGAGCCTGCGGGATTTTCCGTGCTCGTCTTTTTCCTTGAGCCAGCGGGCTTTGATCCGGCCCGCTTCCTCCTTGATGTCGGCGAGTTCTTTCTCAATTTTGGCGAGGCGGTCGCGGCTGGAGGCGTCCTTCTCTTTTTTCAGCGCCGTGCGCTCCATTTCGAACTGCATGATCTGGCGCTCGAGCTGGTCGATCTCGGTCGGCATCGAGTCGAGCTCGATCTTCAACCTCGCTCCCGCCTCGTCGATGAGATCCACCGCCTTGTCGGGCAGGAACCGGTCGCTGATGTAGCGGTGGCTGAGGATTGCGGCCGCCACGAGCGCGGCATCCTGGATCCGCACGCCGTGGTGGACTTCATAACGTTCCTTGAGCCCGCGCAAAATGGCGATCGTGTCCTCGACGCTCGGCTCGTTCACCATCACCGGCTGAAACCGGCGTTCGAGGGCCGCGTCCTTTTCGATATATTTGCGGTATTCGTCGAGGGTGGTCGCGCCGATCGTGCGGAGTTCGCCGCGGGCGAGCTGGGGCTTGAGGAGATTCGAAGCGTCCATCGAGCCCTCGGCGGCCCCGGCCCCGACGATCGTGTGGAGCTCGTCGATGAAGAGGATGATTTGCCCCTCGCTGGAGGTGACTTCTTTCAGGAACGCCTTGAGGCGGTCCTCGAACTCGCCGCGGAATTTCGCGCCGGCGACCATCGCGCCGATGTCCATCGCGACGAGCCGTTTGTTTTTGAGCGACTCCGGAACGTCGCCGCTGACGATCCTCCGCGCGAGCCCCTCGACGATCGCCGTCTTGCCCACCCCGGGCTCGCCGATCAGGACCGGATTGTTTTTTGTGCGCCGCGAGAGGACCTGCATCGTGCGGCGGATCTCGTCGTCGCGCCCGATCACCGGGTCGATCTTCCCCTTGCGGGCAAGCTCGGTCAGGTCGCGTCCGTATTTCTCCAGCGTCTGGTATTTGCCCTCGGGATCCTGATCGGTCACGCGCTGGTTGCCGCGGATCTCAACCAAGGCCTTCATCAGCCGGTCGCGCGTCACCCCGCTCTCCTTCAAAAGTTTGGCGGCGGACGAACCGGATCCGATCAGCGCGATCAGAAAATGCTCGGCGCTCAGAAACTCGTCCTTGAGCTTGGCCATCTCGCTCTCCGCCGAGTCGAGCGTCTTGCGGAGTTCGTGGGAAACTTGCGGCTGGGCGCCGCCCCGGGCCCGCGGATACCCGGCGATCACATCGCGCAGGCGGGCTTCCAGCGTGGCGGGGGAGACGTCGAGCTTTTCCAGCAGCGGACGCGACAAGCCGTCGGTCTGGCCGGCGAGCGCGAGCAGAAAATGCTCGTTTGTAATCTCGGGATTGTCGTTTTTGGAGGCGAGATCAAGCGCTGTGTTCAGCGCCTCCTGCATCTTGGCAGTGAATTTGTCGGGTCGCATGGGCAAACAAAAATCCTACCTCTTCGATCCGGAGATTGCAACCCGCAGGGAGGCCGGGCGGTCGCCGCAACCCGGTTGCGGACAGGGAAATTAAAAAAATTCGTGCCGGCCTCTGTTTTTGCGCTCGCATTTGACGAACATTTCTGCAAGTTCTGTGTCTTTCCCTAATCCAATGACAAACTCGAAACGCTCTTTGCTCTTCTCGACGGCCATCCTCACGGCGGCCTTTTTTCCATCTTGCAAACCTGCCCCCACCCCAACGGTGAGCGCTCCTCCTGTGCCGGCTCCCTCCGCAACGCCGGTTTCCACCGCCACCGCGGTGCCGGCTCCCGGCGGGGTCACAAATGCGGTTTCCGCTCCGGTGGACTTGGCCGCCGCCACCGCGCTCGAGATCAAAGATCCTGTTGCCACCGTCAACGGCGAGCCGATTCCCAAGGCCAAACTCGACGAGGCGTTCAAAGCCGCCGTCGAGGCGTCCGGAGTCAAGGCGGATGATCTTTCCGCAGAGCAGAAGCTCAACGGATACCGCCAGATCCTTGACGAGTTGATCATGGACAAACTGGTGGCGAAGGCCGCCGAAGGGGTGACGGTTTCCGACGAGGAGGTCAGCGCGGAAATCGCCAAGCTCAAGAAGCAGTTCCCTTCGGAGGAGGCCTTTCAAGCGCAGCTCAAAGAGGCGGGCCAGACTCCCGAGAACCTGGCCACCTCGGTCCGCGCCATGCTGCAACAGCAGCGATGGATGCAAGGCCAGGTCAAGGACAACGACTCGGTCGCCGAGGCTGACGCCAAAAAATTCTACGATTCGAACACCGAGGAGTTCAAGAATCCCGAACAGGTCAAGGCCAGCCACATTCTCTTCCTGGTCAACAAGGATGATTCCGAGGCTGTCGTGAAACAAAAAGAGGCCGCCGCAACGAAAGCCGTCGTCCGGGCCAAGAAAAAAGGACAGGACTTCAGCAAGCTTGCCAAGGAACTCTCCGAGGAACCCGGTGCCAAAGAGTCCGGCGGAGAGCTCGGGTTTTTCTCCAAGGACAAAATGGTGCCGGAATTCGCCGAGGTCGCCTTCAGCCAGAAGCCCGGAGAAGTTGGAGGGCCCGTCCGCACGCAGTTCGGATGGCATGTCATCAAAGTCGAGGAGAAGAAGCCGGCCGGGACCGTGCCGTTTGAGGAAGTCAAGGATCAGATCACCGCTTACCTGAAGAACATGAAGCAGCGCGAAGCCGTCCAAGGGGTTTTGAAAAACCTCAAAGACTCCGCGAAGATCGAATCCTCACTTCCTCCCGGGAAATAATCTGGCGCATGGGTCGCCAGGCTAAACCTTCTGCCGGAGTTATCGGGCTCGGCACCATCGGTAGCAGAGTGGTATCCGCTCTGCGGCGGAACGGGTATCAAGTCTGGCTCCACAACCGGTCGCCCCGGCCGGAGCCGAATTTCCTGACCTCTCCCGCCGAGGTCGCGGAAGCGGCGAAGCACATCCAGATCTTTGTCTCCGACGGACCTGCGCTGCTCTCTGTCGTGAAGGCGCTCGCGCCGGCATTGACCCCGGACCACATCGTCATGAACCACGCCACCGTCTCGCCCCACGAGACGCGCGAGGCGGCGGATGTCGTGACCTCCCGGCATGCGAAATTCCTCGACGCGCCCTTCACCGGCAGCCGCGATGCCGCGGAGCGTGGCGAGCTGGTGTATTACATCGGCGGAGAGCCGGAGGTTCTCGCCGCCGTGCGCCCGCTTCTCGGGGCCTCCTCCAAAGCCATTCTCGAAATCGGAGACATCGGCCAGGCCTCCGTTGTGAAAATTGCCACGAACCTCCTCTCCGCCACCGTGGTCGAGGCCCTCGCCGAAGCCCACGCCCTGCTGGATAAAAACGGGATCGATCTCCACAAATTCGCCCTGGCGCTCCAGTCGAATGTTTCCCACTCGCAGCTCGCCGACATGAAAATTCCGCTCATGCTCTCGGGGGATTTCGAGCCGAGGTTTTCGCTCAAGCACATGTTCAAGGATATCCAGCTTGCGCTCGGGCTGGCCGCCGAGAAGGAGATCGAACTTCCCGCCGCCTCGGCATTCGCCGGTGCCGCCATGGCGGGGATCCAGCAGGGCTGGGGGGACTCGGATTTTTCCGTCGTCTCCAGATTCTACGGCTTCCCCGGGCAGGGGCATGCCCTTCCTGCGCCGCCAACCCCCGACTCCATCGAGCCCCGTCCCGCCGCCCCGGAGGCAAAATCCGGACGCGGATGGAACCCGTTTCGCAAAAGCACATGATCGCATCGCCCGTGGAGAGGCTTCCCAATTTTCAAACACCGATCCGAATGAAATTCGCCCTCTTTATCGCCCTTGCCGCCTGCCTTCTTCCCTGCGTGGCCGCGCCGCTCGGACCGGATGTCGCCGTTCTCGAAATCCGCTTCGGCAAAGAAAAACAACTCCAGCGCGTGGTCATCGGGCTCCACGACGAAGCCGCCCCGCTCACGGTCGCCAGCTTCAAGGAACTCATCCGAAAAAAGTTTTTCAACGGCATGCGCTTCCACCGGGTTTTTGCCGGATCGTTCGTCCAGACCGGGGATCCTTCCAGCCGTCACGGCCAGGCCGAACGCACCGGCACCGGCGGCCCGGGCTACACGCTTCCGGCAGAAATCAAGCTCCGTCATGAAAAGGGTTCCGCCGCCATGGCCCGGCTTCCCGACGACATCAACCCCGCAAAAAACTCCAACGGCAGCCAGTTTTACGTCTGCCTCACCCCTCTCCCAAAGCTCGACGGAAAATACACCGTCTTCGGCCAGGTCCTAGAAGGGCTCGATATCCTTGAAAACATCAGCAATCTCCCGACCAACAGCAACGATTTTCCATTGCCAAAAGTCGTGATAAAATCCATTACTTTGGAATCGCGCGTTGCCCCACCGGCAAACCAGTAACCCACTGGCCCCGCGCAGGGAATCTCACGGGTAGGTACCGAAGTGGCCAAACGGGGCGGACTGTAAATCCGCTGGCTTACGCCTTCACTGGTTCGAATCCAGTCCTGCCCATTCCCCCTCTAAGCCTGATAAACACAGGATAGACGGGAATTTCATCCTTTCAGATACGATCTCCTCCGACGTTATCGGATAACTTTTTAAACTGAGAAAAGTTTCCACAAACTTTCCACGGGATTTTTTCCCACTGTGGGGAAAAATGTGGCGGCCTTGGTTTCAATCTTGGCAGCGTGACAAATCGGCGTGCCGGGGAAACCGGCGACTTGCGCCGGAGTGGCGGCACGCTCGCCGAGGGAGTGCTCCAAAGACTACTATCGTCCTCCAGGCATGCTGTCGTATCGGGAGCGTTTCGAACCAGGCTGGAATCATGCTGCCTCCCTTTGAGCGGGAGTGACGATAATTTCGCTCACATAAGGCTCTTCCTTTTCTGAAAGTCCGTAATACTTGGCATCGACAGCGTGAACGGAAGCCAAGCGCCCGTGTTGCAGCAGAGAGGCAATTCCCTTGAGCCGCCAACCCAAGAGGATGACATCATGGGTGGAAAACCAGAGGGAAAACCGATCCGCCGGGGCTTTGGGTTGGGCGTCGGGGTTGCGTTCCGAAAGATAGTTGAGCAGATGGCCGTACGGAAAGCCGTGGATACGGCCGTGGCGGCAATGAAACTCGATGGCGAGAGTAAGCTCGTCAGCCTTCGACTCGAAGATACATTGAGGTTTATTTTGCATGGGAAATTACAAGGTGGGATCGCGCATGTCCGGTGTTTTGATGCGTTGCGGTGCGATGTCTGGTTGAAGGTCGGAAACGACGGGCTCGATGATCTCGCGCAGGCGGGACGACCACGCGGTCATTTTGAGAATAACGGAGTTGGAAATCTCAGCCATGCGCCGGCCAAAAGGCATCGGGCGCCCACGGGAAAGTCGGGGCAGATGGCGCAGCCGGAAAACCTTCCTCCGAGGCCGCAGAGGCCGGGCCAGCATCGGCACCATGCCATGCTCGGCGAGGGCATCGCGGACCAAATCAAGCGCGGCCTGGCGCTGGGTCGATCGGGCAATGCGATCCCGGAGCACTTCTTTGTCATCGGTATAGATGCGGCACTCCTGACGACCGCGGGAAATCGAGACGTAAAACTGTGCGCGGTTGATGGCCGCAGCGGATCGCGACGAAGCCACCAGAAAAACCGAATCCACCGTGCGGGACTGGGAGGCATGGGAGGTGACGCAGTATCCATGGGAAAACTGGAGATAATCAGCAGGCAAAGCCCGCCCATCATCGAGAGTGATCTTGCCACCATTCACGTTCTTGACCGTCACCACCTGCCCGTTGAATAGTCCATCTTTGACCCGGTTGGCCTGGAGCAAAAGCTGATCACCCGCAGCGACTGCAATCTCCCGGCGCTCGCCCACGTCGAAGGACGTGCCCGTGCGCGGGCGGAAAACATGTTCGGACCCATCATTGCGGCGGACGTGGAGACCGTCCAGCTTCGCCGCCACAACCTCCACCTCCTCGTTGTGGCGGAAGATCCCGGAACGTTGTTGAAACAGTATCCGTTGCCCGGGGGCGTAGAAGGACGGCTCGCGTTTTTGCGCGTCCGTCCAGCCCAACCCATCAAAGACGGGAATCGTTTCCTCCTTTTTGGCGAGCAATCCGCTTTCCTTTAGCCGCAAACGCACCCGCTCTGTGACAGCTTCAATCTCTCCCCACGTTGGAGCGATCAGCAGCGCTGAGCGCCCATGCTTCTGCGCGCCGAGAAACGCCATGGCGGCCGCCTCGTAAAGCAGGGGAGGCTCCAAGACTTTCCCCAATGCATCCAGACGGTCAAACGCCGCCTGTGGCTTTTGCTTGGCCGCCAGCTCGACAACCTGCCGATACTCGGCGACGCGCTGACGGCGGATTTGATCCAGTTGGCCGAACCGGTAAAGAGAATGCTCCTCCAGGAGTCGCAGGGCATCGCCACGGGCCACGCCGGCATGCTGCCCGGTGTCGCCCGAGAAAACCACCCGGGCGTTCTTCTCGACGGCCAGGGAAAAAAGCCGGTGCATGTCATCGAGGCCGACAAGGCCCGCCTCATCCACGACAATCACGCCATCCTTGAGCCGGTCCTGAGCCTTCGAATCGACGAGGAGACGTTGCAGCGTGACTGCGTCGGAAAACCCATCCTTGCGCAGCACATCGGCAGCGGCGGCGGTTGGGGCACAGAAGACCGCTGGGCGGTCCTCTTTATCAAAGGCTGCCGAAAGCTCCTTGAGGGCGGTTGTCTTGCCCGCACCGGCGAGACCGCGAAAGCCTGTGAACTGGTCCGGGCTGGAAAGTACGTGGGCGACGGCTTGGCGCTGATCGTCGCCCAGAGAGGCGGACGGTTGAAAGCGCGGAGCGATGGCCGGGAACGCATCGCGCCCGGCACCGAGCGTGTCAATCAAGCCCAGCTCCTTCGTGAGAATCTCCCGCGTGGAAACCTCGCCACCCACGCGCACGAATCGTTCATCGTCCACCTGCTTCTTGAGTGAGGTGAGCGACACCTGACCACGGCCATGAATAAGGGCATGACGTAAAAGCTCCTCCTCCGGAACGACCGAGGCTCGTTCAAATACATGGGCGACGGCAAAGGCAAGCGCGTCGCTCTCTTCTACCTTTTTGGAAAAAACCGCCGCGCAGGCACGGGCTTGCACCTCGCGCAGCGCGGAAATCTCCTGCGGGGTCATCTGGTCGAGTTGCGTCTGGCGGACCTCCGCCGTGGTGACGCCCTTCAACTTGCGGGAACGGGTGCGGTGGACGGCAATGGAAACCTCGTTGTTGGAAAGCTTGCGGCCCAGGCGTTTCTCCATCTTGGCAATCACGGCATCGCGTTGCGCCGAACGCTTGGAGAAACGCTTGATCAACGACGACGACACGCCCTTGATCTCAAACCCGTGCGTGCGCGCTTCAACCTCGTAACCGATGGCCCCCAGAAGCCGGGCCAGTTCGTTGCGATAAACCTCCGTGCCATACTTCGAAGCCGCGAAAATGTCTCCGGTCTGGAGTGCTTTCCATCGATGTTCGCTCGCGTCGTAGGTGGCATTGAAAAGGGTGAAGTGGGTATGCAACTGCGGATCGAGCGCCCGGCTTGAATTATGCAAAAACTCCGCGCCAACCACATTGCCGGTGCGCCGGTCCTCGTCCGCCCCGTTGACCCGAATCCGGGTGGCGGCGAAGCGTTCCAGTTCCTTGGCGGCATAGCGGGCCGCCTGCTGATGCGCCCGCAAAATCCGTTCGTCGTTCATGGTGATGGCCATGATGGAAACGGACTTCGGGGCCGAACATGTGAGGTCGTAAAAAACGCGCCTTTTACCCTGCTTGTTGAGCCGCTGAGTCAGCCGCTCACCAGTGGCAGGATGCAGCCCATCACACAGGGCCATGAACATGTCCCGGTCCACCGCATCGCCCTCTCTCAATCCCAAATGCTCGCCACCCAAGCCCAACCATCGGCCTTGTTCCACCTCGCCCTGAGTGTAATAATCGTTATGAGATAAATGCTCATCGAAGTAGCTTTTGGCTACAGCCATGTTCATTTGAGAAACCCCGGTAAACACGAGGTGAAGTATAGGCAGGAAATGGCCTCCGGTCAAATTCAGAGAAAACAGAAAAGAAATGATGACACCAACCCCTTAGCAGCCTTGGTGGCTTTAAGGGAAAAAAACGTTGGACAAGCGCGAAAAGGTGATACAATGAAGCGTGGCAAATAACAAAAAGGACATTGCAAATATCGAAAGAACGATCGATTTCAAAAGCGTGAGCCAAAAGCTGGAAACCTTGGCAGAAAGCGGAGAACTGCGCCGAAGAAAGACCGTGGCAGACCTGCTGGACAAAGTGAAGCCGGCGCTGATGAAGGCGCGTGAAAACAAAGTGCCGTTCTCGGCACTGGCCGCGTTCCTGAGAGACAATGGCATACCGGTAAGTGAACCCACGTTGCGACAGTATATGCAAGCGTTGCCGAATGCAAAGAAGAACCGCAGGCATGCGGTGAAAAAAACGACGGTTGCCGCCACATCCGAACCCGTATAACCGCCCGTGCCTCCAGTGGCACTCTTGAACTAAGCCATGCCCCGACTGCCCCGCAGATCATGAGCAAAACATCATCGAAAAAGTTAGTCGTCTTTACCATCGGAAGCAAGGGCGGACCGGGAAAAAGCTGGGGGGGCGAGGTTGCTCTTGGGCTCGTATCAGGGCCGGGTTTGCCCTCGGCGTCCTGATAAGTCTTTCGAGTGCCGCGACAAGCGATTCGGCCCGCTCTGTCCCCTGCGTCTTATGGATGATCGCGATTTGGTGAGCCAGCCACGCGAGATCTGATTCGGAAATGTCCGTGTCGGTGCGGAACACCCACCCATCGAAAGAGACCCCATTGTTCCCGATGACGATCACCTCCGGGCACTCGAAGTATTCGGATCTGCGGACGGGTTTGCCCTCCGGGGAAATGAGATTGATTTTAGGCAGCTTGGTGATGCGTGATTTCATGGGCTCGGGGGATTGATCTTTTCCACCTCGCCGTTGGCAAGATAGCGGATGTTGGACAACACCTCACCTTTTGTGCCCAGCGCCAACATTTCCGCCCGGTTGCCATGTTCGTCAAACTTCACTTTCCACCGGGCGAAACCGTTTTCCCCTTTGGTCAGGCACGGTTCGCCATCGACTCCGAAATAGGTCTGTTCGGTTTGATTGCCCCATTCGTCGAAGACCGCTTTCCAGCCCGCGTAGCCATCCATGCCCAGACATGGTTGGCCGTCCACGCCAACCTTCACCATCTCGACGTAGTTTCCGCGTTCGTCGATCTTCGCTCTCATGCCCGCGTGGCCGTCATTGCTTAAACACGGCTTGCCATCCAATCCCAGGTTGATCCATCCGGCATCACGGCCACGTTCGTCGAAAATCACCCTGCTGCCCGCTGTGCCATTACTGCTCAGACAGGGTTTGCCATCGATGCCGAAGTAGGTCGTTTCAGCGTAGTCTCCGGCCTCCTTAAATTTTGCCCGCCAGCCTGCATGGCCGGCTTTACACAGACTCGGCTTCCCATCCGCGCCGAAGTAAGCCACTTCGACTTCGTGGCCATGCTCATCGAATTTCGACATCCCGCCCGCGACACCTTCCTTGTTCAAGCACGGTTTGCCGTCCACACCAAGGTAGATGATTTCAACGAGGTTTCCGTGGCCGTCATACTTCGTTTGCCAGCCTGCGTAACCGTCAGTCATTACACACGGCTTTCCATCCGCGCCGAGAAATGTCGTGCTGACCCGGTTCCCAACGTCATCAAAAGCCGATTTCGCGCCCGCGAAACCGTCACCATTCAGATACGGTTTTCCATCAGCACTGAGGTTGTTCCTTTCGATGGGATTGCCCCACCGGTCAAAGCGGCGGGTATGCCGGGCTACGCCACTCGCATTTGGGGTGAGGCCCCCTTTTCCGTTCTGCCATTCGGTAGAGATTCGTCGGCCCTTGGAGTCGTAGGTGCAGGCAACGCTTGAAACCCCGCACCGGACCGCCGTTGGCAGGCCGTCAGTTCCCAGGAAGGACATTTTCGTCAGATGCCCTGCGGGATCGTATTCGAATCGGACCCCCGCCACTCCCTCCGCATCGTGGGTTGCGGCATTGTCGCGATTGAGGAATGACTTTTTTTGGACACGCCCGCGCGAATCCAGATCCAGTTCATAGCCGACGATAGAGCTTCTGCTGAAATTCTTCGTTCCGGGGAAATTGGCAACCGCCTGAGCTTGGGTGTTTGCACCGCATGTTACGAATCCCCACTCCGGGTTTTTGGCCTTGAACCACACGCGACGCAAATCATTGGAATACTCATGCAGCCACAGCAGTTTGCCGTGGGTGTCGTATTCCTCCGCCGTGCTCAGTTTCCCAGACTTCCCATAAAAATATCGCATGGAGACAGGACCGCCCGCGAATCCCTGATTGCCGAGTTCCCGGGGATTGCCTGCGGAATCCACATGGTCCAGGGAGAGAACTTTTCCTCTCCGCGAAACGATCCGCCAGCTCGCTTCCCGGTGCGCGACCTCATTGCCGCCGAGCTTGTCGATCCCTCGGGGAATGCCCCACTCCTCAACGTAGTCGGCGAAAAACGCCGTCTTCTCCCGATTGTGGTCCCATAGGGCGGTCGCTCCAATCACCAGAAGGATTGCGGCGAGTGCGATCAGTATTTTTGTTTGTGTCATCAGCCCGTATTCGCTGGTGCCCGGAAAATCTCTCGTGAGATTTTTCCCCTTCACCGGAAAATGTTCTGCGGAGTTCTTGGCAGAGCTGGGATGCGGGGGCTACAAGCGGGGAATGCTCCAACCCGGTGAATCCCTCGACGGCTACCGCGTCATCCGCCTGATCGGCTCCGGCGGGTTCGGGGCTGTCTGGCTCTGCCAGTCGGAGGCACTGGGCGATTACCGGGCGTTGAAGTTCATCCCGGCGATTGATCCGGGACGGATAGAGAAGGAATTTGACGCGCTCTGCCGGTATCGCACGGCAGCCGGTCAGCTCCGCTCGCCGTCAATCATGCCCATCGAGCATGTGAACCGCAGAAGCGACGGGCTCTTTTATATCATGCCCTTGGCTGACGGGTATGGAGCGACTGACCCGACGGACCCGGCATGGCGACCGTTGACGATGGCCGCGACCATCGAGAGCCGCCGGGAGGAGCCCACATGGTTCAAGAGTGAGGAAATCAAGGGATACATCACCCCGATTCTCCACGCGCTCCAGCTTCTTTCCGACGCCGGTCTGGTCCACCGGGATGTGAAGCCGGACAACATCCTCTTCCTCAATGGCTCGCCCTGCCTCGGGGACATCAGCCTGCTGGGGGAGGATTCCCACAACATCACCCGTCGCGGCACCCCCGGCTATTCCGCGCCGAGCTGGTTTGTGGAGAGCGGAGGTCACCCGGATATGTTCGGGGCGGCCACGACGCTGTATTCCCTCCTGACCGGCAACCCGCCGGACAAGATGGGGCGGGCGGCCTTCCGTTGGCCGCCACAGGGTGAAAGTTCGCTCTCTGCTCCCGAGAAACAGGAGTGGCAGCGACTTCACCGGATCATCCGCCGGGCTGTGGACGAGCGACCGGCAGAGCGGTTCGGCACCTTTGGCGCCGTGGCAAAAGCCTTGGACGGAAACGCCGATCCCGGAAGTCCGCGAGGGCCGACCGGATCTCGCCGACGCCTGCTGTTGGCAGGTCTTGCCGGTTTGGTTTTGCTCGGTGTCGTCGTGGCGGTGCTGAGGTATTTGCCAGACACCCCGAAACCTCCGGTCGCGCCCCCCACCGCTGCTCAGAAGTCAGATCCCAGCAATCCCGCCGGCCTCACCGACAAGGAACTGGCCGACTACAAAGCGACCGCCTCACTGGCCGCACTCTACTTCGACGAAAAAAACTACCAGGCCGCCTTTGAGATGCTCAAGCAGCTCAATGCCGCCTACCCCGTCTCAAACACCTTCCCCTATTACTCGACCCTCAGGGCGCAGTGCTTGTATAAACTCGACCGCCCGGAGGAAGCCCATGCGGAGTTGCGCCGCGGGCTGCTCGGCAAGCGGCTCGATCTGGCGAGCTTCGGCGAGCGGATGAAACTCTGGGATGCCTTGGGCGACCTTCCGGGGGCAGAGTCCGAGGTCACCCGCATCATCGAAGAGTCGTCGCCGATCACCCTCCACTACACCGCCCGGGCCAGGCTCCGGCTCCAGCAGGGAAATTTCGATGGAGCCGAGAAGGACCTCCTTGCCGCCTCCACCCTCGACGACGACCCGGCGCGGGCGGGCCTCGCCGAAAAACTCCGCGCCGGTTTTGCCCAGGAGTTTCCCGATTATGCACGATACCTTGCCGAACGGGGACTCCTGCCCCCGAAAACGACCCAAGCGATTCCGGCCACATCGGAGGCCACACCGTCCACCGCCCCCACCGACAGCGGAAAAATCCCCGAAATATATCGCAAAGATTTGCAGCGCCTTGATGGAGCGTTGAATGCCGCGAGAAAGTCGCTGATTGCGCCGCCAGAACTCCTTGCCAGGCCCGTGGATACCGCTGTTGAGGCCCTACAGAAACTTGCGGAGGATTCCTCCATCCCGCTCACATCGGTCTCCGGGCGATTGCAAGAGATCCAGAAGGAACTCGAAAAAGCGCTTCGCAAGATACCGCCCAGCCCCACGAACGACCTGATATCCCAGGCAAGGAATCCGATCGACGCAATCGAGGAAAAGATCCATTCCATCCCAAAAACAACCGATGAAAGGGTAAAATATGACTGGGACGTGGTTCCCCTGGTTGACAAGAAAATCGAGCAATTCGATCAGGAAATAGGTGACTCGCAGAAGATCCGGACCGAACAGGCGGAGAAAATCACCAAAGCTCTTTCCCTTTTTGAGAAAAATCTTGCGAAGCAATTTTCCTCGGGTGCCGAGCTGGACATAGATGCATTCAAGACCAACTCGGAGGTAATTAAGACCCTCAGGGCATTCAACGCCAGGATCTACGAATTGATCCCGTAGCGAAAATATTCCGAGAGATTTTCCCGATCCCCACGAATCCGTGGTGTGAACGATCTCCATTTCGCAGGATTCCGGCCCGAGTATTCGACTTCCGTGCCGGGGCCATGATTCCTGGCAGGGGTCAACCGCCTCGCTCGCGGCAAAGTGCCACGGGCGTCTGTGACAAGGCAGAGAAAAGCGGGAGTCAACTTCAACAACACACAATGAAAAAACTCATCATCACAACCGTCGCGCTTGCCGCGATCACTGGGGCGGCCTTTGCGGCCATGAAATGCACCTCCTGCAACGGAACCGGGTGGATCGGCAATGCCACTTGCCTGCGGTGCAAGGGAACCGGGCAATGGCCGCCTCCCCAGTAGGAACCGCCACAAACCTCGGCAAAGCGTCCTCTCCCCGAAACCTGGGGTGGGGACGCCGAGCCATGTCCCCGCAAAGCTCATGGAACAAAGTCAGTTTCCAGATTGCTCAGTCACACCCCTTGAAGAGGTCTTCCCAGGCACACTTCAGGGTGGACTTGAGCCGGGCCAGCGTGGCCAGCGGAGGAAAATACTCCCCGGCCTCAAGGCTTTGCCAATACCTTGTGCTCAGGGCCGTTCGTTCCGCCATCTGTTCCTGCGTGATTCCCGCTCCGACCCGCATCGCCGAAACATTCCGTCCGAATCGTGTCCGAATTCGGCACGGGGCTGGATTTTTCGATGACATGTCCGGCATCGTCTCGAAAATGAATCCGCCGCAACACGAGAGGTTACCTCGCCTTGTCATTCGGTGTAAAATCTGATCTATGTCGATTCAACGCTCAATCACTCGCGCCTTCCTCAATCCCTCAGTTTTTTAATAAAATGAAGACCCAAGAAATCCTCACACTAGGCTTTTACATCACTCTTTTCATTAGCGTCGCTTATGCTTTTCTTTTCAAAAATAGAAACAAAGAGCAGCTCAAAAAAGACATAGCTAATAAATTAGCTTCTGCAGATTCAAGTGAATCCGGGAAAATATGGATTCAAAAACTCAAAGATGAATATGGCCCGTTTCTCGCTGTGAAATCAGTTAAACATACGCGAGGATTACCGGGTTATGGCGCAAGAAATATTTTGGAAACACTCATGGGGCGTTCCGATCCAATAGACTTGGTCGTTACCAATAAAGCTCTTCTGATCTTTATTCCCATGCTTTCCGAAACCGCGCAACTTATCTGCATTCCTTTCCCAGATATTAAATGTTACCCGTTTACGAATATTAAACGAGTCGGAGAGGGTGGTGGGAATTCGAGCAACCTGTATATTACGAGTTCTGTCGGCACAATGACATTCGACTGTGGGGGCACTCTGTCTGCCCGGCCAATCAAAGAAATAATACACAAGGCCATGGATTCTGACTGAGTATTTTTTAAGCATCACGACACGCACATGCTCTTTGACAATATTGCCGCTCCCCTGTGCTGTGCGAAATCCTCTCCGTCCCTCATTCTCAATTTTGCCAAGTTGCGACCAGAGATTTTTGGTGTCAGGAATTCATTTTGCTTCGCCGATAAAACTCGCATAACCTCAATTTCATGCCTCTCCCGGACACATCTCTGAGCCTGCTTTCGCGGTTGCGCGATGAGGGAGACCATTCCGGGTGGCAGGTGTCGTGGAAGCGGTTCTTGGAGCTCTACCACGGTCCGCTCATGGCGATGGCGGCGGGGATCTACCGGCACCACACCGGCAATGCCGTGCCCTCGCAGGAGGCCCTTGAGGATGTCGTTGCCACCGTGGTCGTGGACTTTTTCAAGCGCGACCGCTTCGACCCCGAGCGCGGGCGTCTGCGCACCTACCTGCGCGTGCTCACCAACGCCCGGATCGTGGACATGCTCCGGAAGGAAAAGCCGCTGGATCACGATTCCATTGCCGACGGGGAGGAATTGGCCGAGTCCCTGCCTGCGGAATCCCCGGAAGAGGAACGGTCATTCCAGCAGGCGCTCCTGGCCACCCTGATCGAGGATCTGCGGGAACAGATCCCACTCCGGCAATTTGAGATCTTTGAAATGGTCAAACTCAAAGGCGTTCCGCCGGACGCCGCCGCCGCCGAACTCGGGGTCCACCGGGGCGTTATCGACAATACCATCTACAAAGTGATGATTCGCCTGAGAGAAATCGCCGCGAGCCCCGAATACCAAGAAGAGTATGAAAAACCCTCTTTTTAATCGCCCGAAAGAAAAACTCACGCCTCACGAGGAGGCGGAGATCACCCAGGAACTCGCCCACGCCTACCGGCAAAACGAGATCGCCGAGAAGCGGCCGGAATTCCGGCGGATCGTGGAAAATGTCGAAAAGCGGATTTTGAAAGAGAGCCAGAACAAATGAAACGGTTTCTCCCAGCAACCAAGCGAACCTTCCTTTCTTTGCTGCGCAGGGTGCTCAGAATCGATCCGATTTCTGAAACGAAAGACGGGAGTGACCCACACCGGGTAACGTCTACATTTTTTCCTCCCGCGAAACAGCCCCTCCCCAATGAACCCAAGCATGAGAAACCAGACACAACGACAACAATGCCGGTCAGAGTCTCTTCAACGGAGACGGACCAACACCTTCTGAACCTCGTGGATCTCCTCGACGAGATAGCTTTGTTGAAACAAGGGCCGGGCGGAGTCTGTCAATCCCTTGATATTGTTGAATCCCGATTGTTCGACCTTATCGCCATGTCAGATGGAGAGATCATCCGCGATCTGGGCTGGCAGCCTGAACGTCAAAGAGCTGTCGAGGTCGTTCCCGGGCAATCACGCATACCCACATTTCTATCGTCTCGTAGATCAGGTCTTGCGGTCCATGATCGTATCGTGCGTAAACAGGACGTCGTCATTTCGAAATCACAAACCAAAAACTAAAAACACTATGGAATTCACCATTGGAGATCCGCACCATCAGGCCGACTATTGGCAGCCCCAAGACTTGCCAGATAATTGTGCCGTCGCCGCCCAAACGAGTATTCTCAATCAATATCTCGACCATCCCATATCTCAAGACGAAGCAAACTACGTTGCCATCGCAAACGGATGGTATAATCCCGGGCAAGGAACACCGCAGGAAGATATGGGAAACCTGCTTCAGGCCTATGGCGTTCCCGTTCACTCCGTGGATCACGCTTCGATTGAGCAGATTGCGAGCGAGCTTCAACAGGGGCACCAAGTCATTGTGGGTGTCAATAGTGATCAACTCTGGGATCAGGGACCACTGGCAGACTTTTGGAATTGGGTCATCAAGGAATTTGGCTTTGATAATTCCACATTCCAGCCTGCGGATCATGCGGTTGCTGTGACCGGCCTCGACTTGAGCGATATTCATAACCCGAAGGTTGTCATCAATGATTCTGGAGTGCCCGATGGTGCCGGGCACACCTATCCATTGGACCGATTCATGAATGCTTGGGAAAACAGCGATTTCAATTATGTCGCAACTTCAATGGCACCGGTCGGTGGAGGAGGCCCCGATTTTGATATTGGTCATTTCCTCGGATGGGAAACAACGATTGCTGCAACCGCCATGGGCTTGGATCCCATCTCTGCCAGCGTAGCCGGTGGGTTTGTAGATTCACTCGTGCACAACACCGATTGGGACAAAGTGCTTGCGAACATATAAAGGACACTATGAACGAACCACTTCAAGCACTGCCAAGTCTGGAATCCATCGCAAATCTGATGACCCGCGTGGGTCTTCTTGAGACCCAAATCGAGGACAGAAAAAAAGACGAGGAATACTTCTCCAACATCAGCCCAGTTGCGCTCGGATTATTCCGAATAGTTGTCATGGGCGAAATCAAGAAAGGCAAATCCTCATTCATTAACGCCCTCTGCGGTATAAATGGGCTTGTTCCCGTTCACGATGATGTTGCCACATCCACGATTTTTAAAATCCATTACGGGGCGGAACGAAATTACTCTGTTTTCTTCCTTCCAGAAGCAAACAAGACCAAGGTGGAAATACCCACCGATCAACTCAATCTCTATGGAACTGAAGATGGAAATCCCGATAACGAGAAGAAAGTTGACTTCATTGGGGTTGCGGCACCTTCACCAGTGCTGAATGGGGGATTCGTAATCGTCGATACTCCCGGCGTAGGTGGACTTTTCAAAAAGCATCGGCAAATAACTTTCCGTTACGCACCGAAGGCTGATGCCGTCTTTTTCATAACGGACAGCACTGAGGCACCCATTGGAGCGGACGAGATCAGTTTCCTAAAAGAGTTGCGAGGGATCACCCCACTCATCTACTTCGTGCAAACGAAAGGAGCGGATGCAGATGTGGAGACCCGCAAGCGCAGGATGGCGAATAATATTGCTATTCTAACGGAAAAAGCAGGTTTCCCAAAGGAGGAAATTCGGTATTTCGTTGTTGATTCCAAGATCAAGTCGGAAGCTGATGCCGCCCAAAATCTTGAAGATCTTCAAGATAGTGGTTTTGCTCCTTTGATGGCGTATTTAAACAATACGCTCAAACCAGCCCGGGATCGCAATATCGCAACCGTTGGCGTCCGCAGAGCCTGGATGAAGCTTGCAGAAATCCGTGCAGCCGTTGACCAACAACGACTCGTCCTCGATGCGGATACCGCTGAAAAACAACAGGGCCTAACCGATGAGATCAATGCGACTGAATCAAAGCTCGCTGAGTGGAACAACAACACCCGTCCGCAGTTAATTAAAAACTTTCAAATTGAAGCTCAATCCATTCAGTCCGATATTTTGTCGCTTCTCTCTGACAAGTTAAGACCTGGAGGGGTAATATCGGAAGCTATGGGGGATATCCTCGCACGGACAAAGGATGCACAACCCGAAGAAATCTACTTGCTGGCCCAGCCTCTTGCCGATCAGGCTCGATCCCAGGCTTGCGAGTTAATGCTTGAGATCAGCAAGCAGCTTGATGTCAGGTTCGTCAAACTTTTGGAGAATCTTGCCGTAAATGCAGGAGTAAGCATGAGTTCCTCGTACCTGACTGTGACAAATGGAGAGCGCGAACAGACCGAGATTCACTTTGCTGAAGCTCAACTACGCGAACTCGTGGCACGCGGAAAGGAGTCACATCTTTTTGAAAGAGTGAGAACTGGACTTTATGGTGGCATGGCAGGCGTAGCTATTGCTTCCATCGCCGGCGGCATTATTGGTTCTGTGGTTCCTGTGATTGGCACAATGATCGGTAGCACTTTTGGTATGCTTATTGCGGGAGCATGGGGGGGAGCGCAGGCAGGAGAAATTGTTCGCAGCAAAGAAGCGTCAGCAGCAAGGCAGAGCGTTCATACATATATTGAAAAGGACTTGTCCGGAATTCACGCTCAAGTTCAGGCAGGCTTTAATAAGACGTTCAATGCCATGCGTCTTAAAGCGGAGGATGCAGTTGCCGAGATGGTTAAGACTTCAATGGGGAGAATGTCAACTGTCCGCTCAAACCTCAAAGCGCGGATGCAGTCCACCTCGCAGGAAATCAACCAAGCGAAACAAAAAGTTGTCATTCTCCAATCTCACATCGACGGGTTTGCCCGCGAATTGGATGCAATGGATAAAAGCTTGAAGTAATTCGATGGATACAACCGGGCTGGACGAATACTTGCTGTCTGCATCGGAGGCGTTGAACCGATACGAATGCCACCGGAATGCAGCCACGACCCTTCTCCAGATTGCCGAGTCCGCAAAGCAGCCGTTCAATTTGGCCGTCGTCGGGCGAATGAAGGCAGGGAAGTCCACTCTCATAAACGCCTTGATCAGAAGACCTCTGGCCATCTGCGATGTCGAAGAGGCAACCGCCACCTTGAATCGGATTTGTTATGGAGAAGGAGCCCAGACTCAACAGTTTGTTGTCCAGTGGCGCGATGGTCGGACGGAACCATTTCCACTGAGTGAACTGTCAAGGTGGACTGGCAAAAGCCCCGAGGTTCTCGCGCAGACCCGCGAGACATCATTCCTTCGCCTCTATGCAGATTCACCAAAACTGGCCGAGACCCAGATTGTGGATACGCCGGGAACAGGAAGCGCCGTCGAAGAACATGAAGTCACAAGAAATTTTCTTAGTCCTGAGACAATCGCCGAATCCATCGCCGAGGGGGGGAAAGCGGATGCCATTGTCTATGTGATCCTTCCGGCTGGGAGAGAGAGCGACGAGGAGACCCTGCAGATATTCGCTTCCGGACGCCTCCCACATTCTGACCCCTACAACAGTGTGGCTGTTCTGCACAAATGGGATGGTCTGGATGTTGATAACCCGAAGAAGAGGGCCGGCGAAAAATCCCGCCGCCTTCTTGACGATCTGGGGCCCATGGTTGCAGACGTAATTCCTGTGAGTGGTCCCCTTGCGTTGGCGGCATGGTGCGCTTCAGACCAGTTTTTCACCGAGCTTGTTTCCATACTTATCAAGGATTCCGATAGCATTGAACGAGCATTGAAAATGCCAGAACGGTGGTCAGCCGATCCAGCTAGGCAGTCTGTTCGCGAACTTTACTCAATGCCGTGGGCCAGTTTCCGGTTGCTGGTCCGCACCCTACAAAGAGACTCAGTCTCCGACCCGCAGGCGGCTCGTGAATGTTGCCTTGAAGAGAGCGGAATCCTTTCATTCGAGGAATTTCTTCAAAAAAGGTTTTTCTCCCAAGCCTCTATTATCAAGCAATGCCAGATTCTTCAGAGGGTAGCATCTGTCATCGAGCCAGCTCTACGCAGACTTTATGATGAAGCTCGTGGGCATGATCGCGATACCAAATACGCCGAGAGGGCCGCCGGCATACTGAAGGATCAGTCTACTGAACTGAGTAGCTGGTTGCAGCAAAAGGCGAATGTCTACAGGGAAAAGTCAGTTGCTCTCCAAACCACCGCAATCGATCTGGATAGACAATGGCAGAAACACCGGAGTGATCTTGAAATGCTGCAGATGGATCTAAAAGTATCTCAGGCAATAAAGGAAACACCTGACGTATTTCCGGCAGGTCATAGAGATAGCCTTAGGGCGATCAACAATCATTTGGCTGGCATTCAACGAAGAAGCGACTTGGGTCGCGGGAAGATCGTGCCAATTCATGAAATTGAGGATCTGATCAAATACTACCGCACCCAAGAGAATCTTTGCAGGAACCGGGATCGGCCACTTTTTGAACACATCGTTAAGAGACTCGAACAAATTCACCAAATCCTCTCCGAGGGATAATTTTCGGCGACTTATGAAAAACACGGTTGGCATCGACTTTGGAACCACGAAGACTCTCGTTGCGGCCGTTGATCAGGATGGTGAAGCCCAACTAGTGCGACTTGGTCGCTCAGGAGAGGAGCTGCCAACTACGATTCACGTGGATGCAGAACGGCAGTTTCTTTTTGGCGAAGACGCTGATGATCAACTCGCCTTGGATCAAGGTGGATATCTCCGGAGGGTAAAACGCGACTTGGGAATGACGGACCGGGTTCACGTGCTGAACGGACATGAGTTCAAACCCGTAGAGTTGGTCACTGAATTTCTTAAGAATTTAAAAAAGAGGGTTGAAGAAGAATACTTCCATGGACCAGTTGACCATGCTGTAGTGACGGTCCCCGCGAAGTATGGCCCGGCAGCACGAGAAGATCTGAAAACAGCTGCACGTGCCGCAGGCTTTTTAAGCGTTGATCTGCTTGATGAACCCATCGCAGCAGGCATTGCCTTCTTGGATAAAAAGCACGACACCGAACTCGGCAATGAGATTCTCGTGTTTGACTGGGGCGGTGGAACACTCGACATCGCCCTTGTTGAGTTTCGTGATGGCGAATGGAATCTCAATTACGATCTGCTGGAAGGAGACAGGCAACTCGGCGGAGAAGACATCGACGACCAACTCATCCAGGCGGTTAATGCATTTCTGGTGGACCAGGGGTTAGATCCCATCGCTCGAAGCAATACGACCGACTTTCCTCTCCTTTATCGACGGGTTGTAGAAATGAAGTGTCTCCTGTCGAAAAAGGAAAAACATTCATTTGCTCATAGAACCAGCAACTGCCATTTTGATTTTTCGTGCAGCCGGACGGAATTCGAAGCGTTTATTTCAGATGATCTTGATAAAGCTTTCCAGTGTCTTGCAACATGGGAAAGTCGCGCTAATTCAGCAGGAAAGATTATCGCTAAAGTGCTTTTAGTTGGCGGATCGAGTAAAATCCCGGCCGTCGAGCGGCGAGTAGCTGCGACCGAGAAGCGACCACTTAAATGGGATCGTGGTTTGCAAGCTGTGGCCATTGGTGCTGCGATTCATGCGCACAAAGGGGAGGCGAGGAAGACGGCCGAGCATGAGGCGAGGGAGACGGCCGAGCGTGAGGCGAGGGAGACCGCCGAGCGTGAGGCGCGGGAGACGGCCGAGCGTGAGGCGAGGGAGACGGCCGAGCGTGAGGCGAGGGAGACGGCCGAGCGTGAGGCGAGGGAGACCGCCGAGCGTGAGGCGCGGGAGACGGCCGAGCGTGAGGCGAGGGAGACGGCCGAGCGTGAGGCGAGGGAGACGGCCGAGCGTGAAACGAGGGAGAGCCAGAAGAGGGAGAAAACTAAGCAGCTAAAAGGTATAGATGTTTTTATTTTTATACTTTCCTTTTGCGTCGCGATCGCTTTGTGTGTTTATGCAATTTCAGTTCTAAATCACTATTTGGCTATGTTTGTCTGTGTTGGTTTAATGAGGGGGTGGTGGCATTTGGCAAACTCACCCACACCTCCATCCAAATGGCTTAAATAGTTCATTCTTACAATTTGTCGTTTAACGCATTCATTCTATCTCCAGAAGCTTATGAAAAACACGGTTGGCATCGACTTTGGAACCACGAAGACTCTCGTTGCGGCCGTTGATCAGGATGGTGAAGCCCAACTAGTGCGACTTGGTCGCTCAGGAGAGGAGCTGCCAACTACGATTCACGTGGATGCAGAACGGCAGTTTCTTTTTGGCGAAGACGCTGATGATCAACTCGCCTTGGATCAAGGTGGATATCTCCGGAGGGTAAAACGCGACTTGGGAATGACGGACCGGGTTCACGTGCTGAACGGACATGAGTTCAAACCCGTAGAGTTGGTCACTGAATTTCTTAAGAATTTAAAAAAGAGGGTTGAAGAAGAATACTTCCATGGACCAGTTGACCATGCTGTAGTGACGGTCCCCGCGAAGTATGGCCCGGCAGCACGAGAAGATCTGAAAACAGCTGCACGTGCCGCAGGCTTTTTAAGCGTTGATCTGCTTGATGAACCCATCGCAGCAGGCATTGCCTTCTTGGATAAAAAGCACGACACCGAACTCGGCAATGAGATTCTCGTGTTTGACTGGGGCGGTGGAACACTCGACATCGCCCTTGTTGAGTTTCGTGATGGCGAATGGAATCTCAATTACGATCTGCTGGAAGGAGACAGGCAACTCGGCGGAGAAGACATCGACGACCAACTCATCCAGGCGGTTAATGCATTTCTGGTGGACCAGGGGTTAGATCCCATCGCTCGAAGCAATACGACCGACTTTCCTCTCCTTTATCGACGGGTTGTAGAAATGAAGTGTCTCCTGTCGAAAAAGGAAAAACATTCATTTGCTCATAGAACCAGCAACTGCCATTTTGAATTTTCGTGCAGCCGGACGGAATTCGAAGCGTTTATTTCAGATGATCTTGATAAAGCTTTCCAGTGTCTTGCAACATGGGAAAGTCGCGCTAATTCAGCAGGAAAGACTATTGATAAAGTGCTTTTAGTGGGTGGATCGAGTAAAATCCCGGCCGTCGAGCGGCGAGTAGCCGCGACCGAGAAGCGGCCACTTAAATGGGATCGTGGTTTGCAAGCAGTTGCGATTGGCGCAGCGATTCATGCACACAAATGGGAGGCTGCGGAGAATACCGCGAACGAGGCGAGAGAAAAGACCGAGCGCGAGGCGAGGGAAAGGGCCGCGAACGAGTCGAGAGCAAAGGCCGAGCGCGAGGCGGAGGAAAGGGCCGCGAACGAGGCGAGAGTAAAGGCCGAGCGCGAGGCGGGGGAAAGGGCTGCGAACGAGGCGAGAGTAAAGGCCGAGCGCGAGGCGGGGGAAAGGGCGGCGAACGAGG
>Ga0247841_10003554_pt1 | contig 28516 bp, 31 predicted proteins | sample LaCruzMarch2015__2_FD_192410 | JGI IMG/M metagenome (GOLD analysis project Ga0247841, IMG submission 192410) | Freshwater microbial communities from meromictic Lake La Cruz, Castile-La Mancha, Spain - LaCruzMarch2015_18m | ecosystem: Environmental > Aquatic > Freshwater > Lake | place: Spain... | reverse complement strand
ACGGATGTACCGATTCAGCCCTTCTCGTTCTTCCTCGTTCAATTTCACACAGAATACTGTTTTTCTTGCCATAATCTATATTCTAGACATTTTATAAGATTTAAGACTTTCGTTATGGTGCACTAGATCTTGGAAGTAATTCAAAATGCCATCCCCCATCTGCTCCCCCCGTTTCACCCTCACCCCCGCCATCGTCCGCGGCCTGATGCAGATCGAGGCGGCGCGTGCTTTAGTGGACCGCACGCCTATCTCGCCTTCGGCGGAGGCCGCCCTGCGCGCTCGCGCAAGGGTGCGATCCTCCCACTTCTCCACCTTTATCGAGGGCAATCGCTTGACTCTTGAGGAGGCAAAGCCGTCATCACTAACGAAAAAACCGAGATCGAAGACAGAGAGAGGGATATCTGCGAGGTTCGCAATTACTGGAATGCTCTCCTCTGCGTGGAGGGGTGGGCCAGGAAGAAAAAGCCCCTCACCGAGGAGCTGATCAAGAGGCTGCATGCTCTGGTAGAAAATGGCCCCAGAGCCAGGCCCACACCTTACCGGGAGGGCCAGAACGCCATCTTCGAGGCAGTTCGACATAAGGCGGAAAGGTGCGGGGCCGAGGGCCACCCGACGAAGCCCGAAGCTCTGCGCCGCCTGGACCACCGGGCGCGGGTAGTGCTGGGCCTCTTCGCAAGTCAGGATCGCATCACTGCTCCAGAGGTGGCCGCCGAGCTGGGACTCTCCGAGCGCATGGCCAGAAACCTTCTCAAGGGCTGGGTGGATGACGGCTGGCTGGAGGTGGCCGACCCATCCAGGCGGGGGCGGGCGTACTCGTTAACGGCAGCTTATCGGCAATACATCGGCAGCTTATCGGCAACGACTCAGAGAGGCAAGGATAGGCAACCGTGATATATCCGCTCGCCTATTTCCGCTCATGCGCGCTGCAATCATTGTCTCCGATCCAGAAGATTGGACGGCCCAGGCACTCCTCGCCTCCTTCTCTAAAAAAGGGATGGATGCATTTTTCCTTAACTTCTCCGATCTTGTTGTCGCCATCGGCGGCAGTCAATCCTTTAGCTGCGCCGGAGTCGATCTCCTGCATCTGGATGCCATAGTCGTGCGGGACCTGGGCCGGAGGGGGGCAAGCGACGTCGCCTTCCGCTTCGAGACCTTGCAGGCCCTGCAGGAAAAGGGAATCGCCATCATCAATCCCCCCCAGGCCATCGCTCGGGCGGCCAACAAGTTTGCCACCTCCCGGGCTCTGCACGATGCCGGGGTCGCCACTCCCAGGACTGTTGTCACCACCAGCGTCAAGGAAGCCGAAAAAGCCCTGCACGATTATAAAAAGGCCGTCTCCAAGCCCCTCTTCGGCTACAAGGGCAAAGATATCGTTCTTCTGCAGGACGGCAGCGATTTAGACCAGGCCCGGCTAGAGGACATCCTGGAAAGCCAGGGGCTGGTCTACCTTCAGGAGTTCATCGCCCTCGATTCACCCCGAGATATCCGTGCCTTCGTGGTGGACGGGAAAGTTCTGGGCGCCATCTATCGCGTTGCCCCTTTCGGTCAGTGGATCAGCAACCTGGCTCGGGGCGGTCAGGCAGCCGCCTGTCCTCTCAACAGGGAGCTGGTGCAGCTGGCGGCCAAGGCGGCAATGGCGGTGGGTGCCGTCTATTGTGGCGTGGATCTCCTGGAGACCGAGCAGGGGCTCACGGTCATCGAGGTGAATGGAACCCCCTCGGGAAAGGGCATTTTCGAGGCCCTGGGCGTGGATGTGACTGCGGCCATAGCAGGCCATGTGCATCAAAATTGTTATCTACGTGGCCGCTAACCTGAGGCCCATGTTTACGATACTCACCGGTGCACAGTTTGGTGATGAAGGCAAAGGCAAGGTAATTGATCTGCTGGCCGAAAATTACGATGTTGTGGTTCGTTTCCAGGGCGGTGACAACGCCGGCCATACCGTGGTTGTAGGCGGAAAGAAGTACAAGCTGCATCTGGTCCCCAGCGGTGCCATCTTCGGCAGAAGGCTGCTCATCGGCCCGGGCGTGGTGCTCAACCCCCGCGTCCTGTGGAGTGAAATCCAGGCCCTGGAATCAGAGGGCATCAAACTGGATATTGGCATCGACGCCAAGACTACCATCATCATGCCCTATCACATTGAGCTCGACTCGCTACGTGAGAAGGCCAGGACGGAGAAGATCGGCACCACCAACCGGGGCATTGGATTTGCCTACATGGATAAGATCGCTCGCGAGGAGGTGCAGATGGGTGATCTCATCGACCCGGCTCTGCTGGAGGCCAAGCTCAAGGAGATCGGTCCGGCCAAGGAAAAGGTCATTGCAGACATGGGCGGCGACCCCACGGTGGTCAGGTATGCGCCATTCATTGATGAGTATCTGGAGATCGGAAAACGCCTGAAGGACAGGGTGACGGATGTCTCACGAGAAATCAATATCGCTCTCATGGAGGACAAGGGCGTTCTGGCCGAAGGCGCTCAGGGAGCATTTTTGGACGTCATCCACGGCACGCAAAAGTTCGTGACCTCCAGCTTCACCATCGCAGGCAGCGCCTGCGCCAATCTGGGCGTCGGCCCGGTAATGGTGGACAACGTGGTCGGTGTGATCAAGGCCTACATCACCCGCGTCGGAGAAGGTCCCATGCCTACCGAGCTGAAAGACGATCTGGGCGTGATGATGCGAGAAAAGGGTGCGGAGTATGGCACGACCACGGGCAGGGCCAGACGTTGCGGCTGGTTTGATGCTGTTTTGGGCCTGAAGTCCGTCTACCTGAACGGCTACACTGAGCTGGCTTTAACCAAGCTGGATGTGCTGACAGGCATAAATCCCATAAAAATCTGCGCCGGCTACGAGCTGGATGGCGAGACCCTCGGTTATCCCCCGGAGAGCACAGTGGACCTGGCCAGATGCAAGCCCATTTATGAGAATATGGACGGCTGGACTGAGGATATAACTGAAGTCAAAGAGTATGACGATCTGCCCAAGAATGCCCGGGTTTATGTTGAGAGGCTGGAGGATCTGCTGGGCGTGGATGTTTCTGCCGTCTCCGTTGGGCCGGGAAGGGAGCAGACCATCTACCGGGATGAGCCGGAAGAGTGAATCTATTGTTTTAGAGGAAGATGGGCCGGGTCGATGTAGAGCGGCCCATATTGCTTTTTATTTTGTAAGCGTTTTTAGCTCGATAAGCAGGTTGGGTACAATTTCGGTGGTGTGAATCTCAATCAGGTTATCGATCCATCCGGCTCTGCAACCAAGGTAAATATCAAGGACAACTCATTTAATCCTTCCACCTTGACCGTGCCTGTTGGAGCAACTGTAGAGTGGCATAATCAGGATGGTGTGCAGCATACCGTCACCAGTGATTCTAAATGGGCTTTTTTCCAGACAGTTTTTTCCCGATAATGCTTCGAAGCGGCTGGATCTGGCCGCGTTTTGCGCTCATGGGAGCGATCTTATCCGTCCACTGCGTCCAGGGAGGCATCATGCCCAGCCGTTCGCAGATAAGATCCAGTGCCCCATCCACGTCCGCTTTGCCGATGCGATCCATCTTGTTTGCGGCCAGAACTACATCCAGCCCCATATCAACTAAAAACTCCCAGAGCTCGATCTCAAAAGGCACCTCGCCCCGCCCCTCCCAGCGATCGGCGATATCCAGGAAGGAGGCGGCGTCGATCACCTGTATGGCCATGATGATCTCCTGTGCATTCTGCTCGAAGTATTGCACAATTAAATCCTTGGTCTTCTCCTGGTCTGCTCGGGAAGCTTTGAGCATGAAGCCGTATCCGGGCATATCCACATAAAAGACGTCCCCTACCTTTGCCTTGAAGGGGTACTTAGTGATTCCGGGACGTTTTCCCACTCTAACCTTAGTTCCTGTAAGCTCCCAAAAGAGGGTGGATTTTCCGACGTTGGACCTGCCGATGAGGACGATCTCCCTGGACATGATTATCATAAGGAAGGGCAAGATTGAAAAGGATGTCTATGCAACGATGAGGACAGAAATGACAAAATTGGAGAGAGATCCGAGAAAAGTCGCTTTGCAGCTCCTCTCTGCCACGTCATTGCCGGACGGGCAGGTCTTCACAGAGCTGGATGCTCCCCGCTACACCACTGTCGATTACTATCGCATGGCCTGCCACATGATCTTCCAGTGCCAGAGGTGCGCAAACTGCTGCACTACAGGCGACCCGATTAGACTAAAGCCGGAGGATGCAGCAGCAATTGCCAAGAGCCTTAAGATCCCTCTCAACAAGGCCCTTAAGAAGTATACTATTAAGGATCCGAAAAAACCGGGAGTACTGGACTTCAAGCATATCCTGCCCTGCAAATTTTATGACCTATCAGCGAAGGGCTGCAAGATTTATGCCGTCCGGCCCTGGTCCTGCCGCATCTTTCCCTTCCTGGGAATTTATGGATCTGAGGACAAAATTAAGGTAAACGAATCCTGTCCCGGATCGATCGAAACCATGAAGATCCTGAAAGAGGCGATAGAGGCGGTCCGGGCGGATGCGAAGATGCCACGTGCTGCCGATCCTGCAAAAGTAAGAAGTGCAAAAGCGTTTTTGAGAGTGGCATTGGATTCAATCTAGTCATCTATTCATCGTCTTATGGCGATAAGTTTATATCACAATATGCATTTAGAACGGTTGTCATGACTCAAAAATCCGTCTCGGACTTGCGCGTTAAGATCCTAAGCGCATTGTCCGATCCCACTCGCCTTGAGCTGCTGGAATATCTATCTGGAGGCGAGCGCTGCGTCTGCGAGATCCTCCCCGCTTTCCAGAGATCCCAATCCACCATATCCAAACATCTGAACATCCTCCACGATGCTGATATCCTGGAGCGCAAGGTAGAGGGCAAGAGGACCGTTTACAGGATAAAAGATCCACAAGTATTTGATCTGATTAGAATGGTGGACTGTATGGCTTTGATGCAGATATCTCAGTTTGCCGAGGCGGGAAAGATTCTGGAAAAATCTCTGTCAAATAGGAGCTAATATCTTGGTTACATATACAATCATGGCGGCCCTGCAAGCAGGACTGCAAACATTGCTGGAATATCTATCGGCGCACGTTTTGACCTGTCTGATACCCGCATTTTTCATAGCAGGAGCCATAGCAGCCCTCCTCAAGACGGAAATGGTGCTGAAATACTTTGGGGCAGATGCTCCCAAGTGGCTATGCTATAGCGTAGCAGCTACATCCGGAACAATACTGGCGGTCTGTAGCTGTACTATACTGCCCATGTTCGCAGGAATAGAAAAGAAAGGTGCAGGGATAGGGCCCGCAACCGCTTTCCTTTTCTCGGGCCCTGCCATAAATCTCCTGGCCATAGTTCTCACTGCCAGGGTACTGGGCTTGGATCTGGGAATTGCCAGAGCGATAGCAGCCGTGTCCATGGCAGTTATCATCGGTCTGATCATGGCTGCCATATTCGAGAGAGGCCGTAAGAAGTGCGAGAAACCACCCAAAAATGCACCAGATCAAGCTGTCCCAGCGACGACCGAGCCCCAAAGTGGGCAAACTGAGCGCATATCTGTAATATTCATTGCGCTCCTGATTGGCGTGCTGCTATCTGCCACATCTAAATTAGAATTCTCGATTAAATGGACGATAGTAGCTGCATTCATAGTGGCTGCTGCTTTTGTCCTGACAAGATATTTCTCCTCCGAAGAGAAGAGCGCCTTCTTTGGCGAGACCTGGTCTCTGACCAAGAAGATCTTTCCCCTGCTGGTAGTTGGATCTTTCATCACTGGTGTTATTGGTTTCTTTATGCCCACCGAGCTGCTCAGGATCTATTTAGGCTCGAATAGCTTTCTGGCGTGTTTTTCAGCCTCTATTATCGGGGCTTTGCTCTATATGCCGACCCTGCTGGAGGTAGCCATAGTGGGGACACTGTTCGGTTACAGCACCGGAATAACGGCCCCAGGTCCGGCGCTTTCTCTGCTCCTGGCCGGCCCAACGCTCTCCCTGCCAAGCATGATAGTGATCATGAGGGTCATAGGCTTAAAGAAAGGTGGTGTTTACATCAGCCTGGTCGTGATAGTCTCAACTCTCGTGGGCATGCTCTACGGAGCAATAGTAGGTATGAATATTGGATAGCTTCAGAGGTGAATGAAATGGTGAAGATAGAAGTCTTAGGAACAGGCTGCGCCAAATGCAAGAGCCTGCTCAAGAGCGTGGAGAAGGCCATCGCTGAATCGGGAATTCAGGCAGAGGTGGTCAAGGTGGACAGCATCCAGGAGATTATGGACAGGGGAGTAATGATGACCCCCGCCCTGTACATAGATGGGAAGTCCGTGATGATGGGCAGAACTGCTACCGTAGAAGAGATCAAGAGGATGCTCAAGAAATAAGAAGGCAATTCATGGAAGAGAAGAAGAAGTGTATGTGCGGCTGCTCGGATGTGCGGGTTGTGGCCTGCAGTGGAGCCTCAAATGTGGGACAGATCGCAAACCAGGCGGCAATTGAACTGGCAAAGCAGAAGGTGGCCGGATTCTTCTGCCTGGCGGGAGTGGGCGGTCATATCAACGGAATGGTCAAATCGGCAAAGGAAGCCGATCTGATGGTGGCCATAGACGGCTGTCCGGTGCAGTGCGCTGCCAAAACTATGCAGCATGCCGATATCGAGCCTGCCATACAGATAATTGTGACGGAATTGGGGATTGAAAAATCCCATGAGATCGTATTCGATAAAAAAGATTGCTCGATAGTTGTTGAAAAGGTCAAAGAGGAGATGGGCTACAAGCGGCCTGGACCTAACTCATGCTTGAATCGTGGTGACAAGGTTTATGATTACACTGAGTAGGCCGTCAAATAATTCAGATCCCAGCACAGGTGAGCGCAAGGGATTTTCTGCCAAAGCGAAGACGGTGCTCATTTACGGGATCATTTCCCTCTTTCTGTATGGTCTGTTCTTGAGCGCGCCCGTCCTGGCGGGCACGGAAACGGGCCTGTTCGCTGAGGCGCTTGTCTCCCCCGAGAATGTCTCCCCCGAAGACATTGTGCTCGACATCAGCCCCAGCGCGACCAAGTACATGGAAGATGCCGTCAATGTCAACTACAAAGGCGAAGGCGATCAGCTTTAGTCAGTGTCGGATATGGCAAAGCTGCTGGGAAATTTAGGAAGGACGGGGTGCAGGGGTAGAGAATCCCCGCCTCTTCAGAGGTGGGATGAATCGTGCCCCGCTGTGATTTCTGAGTTACCAACATCCATTTAACCTCATGGGCACATAATATCTGATGTCTGGTTTGTTGCCAGCAGTTGAAAAGACTCAAGCAACAAACAAAACATCTTAAACTAATTGGTTGGGATCACAACCCATCGGTGAAAGTCCGTAGATGCCCATGAATTCATTCATGGGAGTGGTCACAATGAGAGTATAAAGCCAGAGGAGGATCTGCAAAAGGTCTTTGCCGAGCTGGAGAAGGATCGGCCCGTCGTGGTCTACACCAACGTGGGCGTTGAGGCCTCCCTGGTCTGGTTTGTGCTGAATCTCTCCGGCTACGATGCCAGGCTTTATTCCTGGCGTGACTGGCTGGAAAACCAGCCCAAATTCAACTTCGAGCTTATAAAAGCAGAGGCCAAGCCCATTTCCGTGAGGTCAGGGCAGGCCACCGCCATAGCGGTATCTTTCCAGGAGTTGCAGACAAAAGAGACAACGGCCGCGGAGAATTCATCATCGAATTCATATCCAAACGGCGAGGTCAAGCTCACGGGGAAGGGGTGCGCCACCTGCGGATTTGGATCTCCGCAGAGCTTTGCCAACTTGGACCGTAAAGATGGCTATGTTCAGATAGGCTCCACAGGCAAAACACCTCAGCCCACAGGAGTATCGGTACAGAAAGCCGATAGCACCCTGCACTGCAGCGCCATCATAAACGCTCCCGATCCGCTGCCGGTGGTCTTACGGCATTCAACGTAGTACGACACAAGTCGAATATAAATTTTACGGCCCATTCCTGGCAAAGATGCAGAACGTCCAAGCAGGGGAAAAGCGGAAAATAAATCTATTAGAATCCTGGATAAGGGAACAATGAACAAAGCTTCGGGCTTGCCAGTGGGACTACTATGAATATCATTTGCGCCTATCCTGTAAACGTCGATGCCGTCTGCAATATACAAGGAGAGGAGATCTCTGCTCTTATCTTATCCAATATGGAAATAGAGATAAAGGAGTCGATAGGCAGCCTCGATGATCTTCTATCCTCCCTGTTATTTTGCATGCAGCAGGGATCAGGGGCAGAGATCTTAATCCAGAGCCAGGCTGCGGCACGGCAGATCGAAGAGTCCTTCTCCTGGCAATTTCGCCTGGGCGGAAATGCCGGCATCATGGCCAATGTCCTGGCTGCCCTGGGAGCCCGGCCGGTTCTCAATGCTCCCGTTCTGGGGCAAAGACTGGCCGGGATGCTTCATGCCGGGGTGAACGTGCCGGTTTCCGGGTTCAGAGAGCCGGGCCAGGCGGCGGGAGTTCTTGAAATCGATCAAGAAAGAGATCAAGACGCAGAGACTGAGATGGTGCATTTCGTCTTCCAATTCAAAAAAGGAGACACTATTCACACTGGGCAGAGCAGAATAACCGCGCCCAGCGACAATCGTTTTATTGCCACATACGACACGGTGAATACCAGGCTCCTCTCCAGCCGGCATTTCGATTCCTATTGCCTGGAAAATATCGGGCATTTTGATGGCGCTCTGCTCTCCGGTTTTCACCTGGCACCTTTTAAAGAGTACCAGGAGATCTTCCCCCAGAAAATCGCCCAGATCAAATCCTGGAAGGATAAAAACCCGCAGATCTTCATCCACGCCGAGATGGGCAGTTTCCAGAGCCCCTCGATCATGCAGTCTCTTCTTTTGCATCTCTCGCAAATTCCCGTGGACAGCCTGGGCCTCAATGAGGATGAGCTGGCAGCAGCGGAAGGATTAACGCCAGGATCATTGCCGGCCTGGTGGCAGGAGACTATGCAGGCAGCGGTGCGGCTTCGAGCGCGCCTGAGGCTTTTCAGAGTAGCGGTTCATACCAGGGACTATATCCTGAGCGTCATGTTGCCGGGAAAGATTACAGCCGTTGAAGAGCTTTCTGCCTTGCAGCAGGGGACAAAAGCCGCAGCAGCTCTGGCTGCTACGGGTTATGTAACGGGAGAGCCTCCTGAGGAGGTCAATCCCCTGGGGCTTGAGGCCAAAGAGGAGTTTTGCAGCAATGGGGCCACGGCATCTGGGAGGGGCGCATTCCTTCAAACAGGAGAAGAGATCATATCTTTGATGCCTTCTCTTCTGGCAAAAAAGCCGAAGATTACCGTCGGCCTGGGCGATACCGCCACGGCAGCAGTCTTTTTCCGGGAGCTTAGGACTATCAGTAAATTGTTATTGCATGAAAAAAGATAAATAGTATGATATGATACTGGACAAGTTATGGCAAGAATTTCTTCGAAGGTAAATGCGAAGGCAATCGATTCCCGTTTCTCATGGTTACGTGAAGATCTGGCTTAAAAATTGGCAGATATAGGCCCAAATAATCCTATCATGCCGGAACGAATAGTAGTTTTCTTAAAGTCCCTGACCCCGGAGCAGAGAATTGAGTTTGATACCTGCGCCAGCAAGGCCAATAATAGCACCGCTAAGCAGTTTTTGGATGTGGCCGCGAAAAGAAGATGAGATAGCATGAGTCTCAGGCTTCGCTCTAAGTAGGTATCAGACTACAAATACTTTTTTTTGGGCTTTTAAAATAAATCGATTAGAATAATGCAATTTTCGGCCAGTATTTTCATCCTTTTCACCAGATCTCCGGCGCAAATGTCAGCCCTGGTCTCTCCTTTGAATACTTCTTCCTTCACTCGCCTGCCCACCAGATCATCGTGTCCCGGCTCGACCCGGAAGACAACGCTGCCCGGCAGCATTGTGGTGCATCCGGCCAGCCGGTCCAGATCTCCGTCCACTATGCCGATAACGGGAATGCCCAGCCGGGCCAGGATGTCGCCGGCAATGGCCGTGGTATCGTCTCCCACGGTGACGGCCACACTGGCTCCCAGCGCCGCCTCAAAGGCATCTTCCGCACAGTGATCGATGAGAACAGCCCATTCGCCCCGGCCCTCTCTTTCGCCCGCTTTAAATCTCGGCCTGACATCGCTTCTTCGGATAGAGCCGCTGCGAATGATAGCCTTCTCCAGATCAACCCAGGAGAGCCTGTTCAGGCCGTGCTGCTTTGGCTTTACGCCCTTCATGGCCACGATCCTGCCGTCTTTGACTTCCATCTCGACCCGGCTCTCTGTTGCCCTGCCGACCACAGTTCCGTTGATGGAGATAAGCTCGCCAGGACAAACTCCTGAGAGAGTGCGCTTAGTGGTGTTTTTCCCAAAAGAGACGCTCGAATGCCGCGGAGGCAACAGGCTATCGAGGCCCAGGTCCGAGGCGACCTGCAAGGCCAGCTCGTCTTCCTCTCCCCGAAGACCGGCCACGAATCTTCCGCCGCAGTCGATTTGAATGAGCGGCTTTGCGATCCCGGCTGCCTTCGCCACCATGGCTCCAAAGGCCAGGCCGCTCTCCCGGCTCTTGGCCTGGTTAAGAAGAAAAATGACATCGGACGTTGCCTCCAGATCCTGAATGGACTGGCTTGGCCTCCTCCTGGGGCTGATAGTAATAGCATCCTCCAGGTCGGCATCGATGACGGCCACCCGGCCCATGGTCCCGCCCAGGACCGCCGTCACGCTGCCCAGCTTTTTCAGGTAATTGATCAGCCGCAGAGCAGAGCCGCTGTCTATGATCTTTGGGCCGTGCACAACTACGCCGACCTTAGAATATTTCTCTATGCGCTCATTTTGCATCATGGAGTAGCTCGGGCAGGAATCGCACAGTCTCTCCTGCATTTTGCTTCTATCTGGAATATCGGGAAAGGCCTCTCGGGCGCAAGCGAACGCTCCCGCACGGGTGCGGGCAGGCGGGCCAGGGAGCGGCTGTGCCCGTCCCCTGGGCTTGTCGTACAAAAAGGGTGTGTCATCCGAGTACAGGACTTTACCTCTCAAAACCTGCATGCGCAAAGGAAGAGGAAGCTGCTGGAAGATATTGATATTAGAAGTGCATTTGCGAAATTTCAGGGCATCTCCTTAAGCTTCATCTCAATCTCAAGCTCATTTTTCTCGTATTCCACTTCAAGCTTGATTGGGTATGTGGGATTGATCGAGAGGGATAAGCTTCCATAGGCTACTTCAATCTTACCTCCTGCTTCAATCTGCTGGGCCAGATCTCTTAGAAAGGCTGCTGCCTCAGAATTCGTCAGATAAAATTCCTGTTTGAACTCCTCAATTCCTGTGCCTGAGCAGAATCTCAGGGAGGTTTTTCCAGGCTCTCCTAATAATTTAGCCATGCTAATCGCTGAATATGTTTGAGCTCAGTCCATAAAAAGTTTTGGCCCATGATGGAAATAGGGTTAAGAATACTGCAACCCTACTTCCTCGCCCCATTATTTCGCTGTGGGACTCATCTCCCAGATACCAAAGGCATTATTCTCAGTATCCATACAGATTATGAAATACCCCATCCCAGGAACGGCTTTCTTTGGAACAATTATTTTGCCGCCCAGCTTTTCTACTTTCGCTGCATATTCGTCCACCGACGGCACTCCGATGTAGTCTGTAATTTGTTGCTCCGGGTGCATTCTCTTCATCATGCCTCCTCCGGGAGCGCCGAAAACGTCGATCATCGCATAATCCATGCCTTGATAGTCTTCAATCTTCCAGCCAAAAAGGTTGGAATAGAATGCTTTTGCCCTTTGCATATCATCTGCAGGTATTTCAAAGTGCACTATACTGGACATTTTTTCTTTCCTCCTCGTTCTGATTTTGCTTGATCTTTTGTTGTTACGCCTTCAAAGTTTTTAAAACTATTTCTTCAAGGCGGTCCATGCTTTCTGTTGCCCCTTCTTTCATACCTGAGTTGAACATGCCGTCACGGTCCTCGACGCTCTGGAAGAGATCTGTGACCGTCAGTTTGGTCTTGCCTTCGAACTCTTCGAACATCGACGTTTCCAGTATTACATGGCCCGGCATGCCTTCAAATTCGAAGGTGTGCACTTCTTGCTCCGGCGGCACGATTTCCCGGTATACGCCATGAAAAGCGTACTCATTGCCGTCCTGGTCGCGCTGGATGAATCGCCATACTCCGCCCGGGTTTACGTCCATCTTTTCCACAGTAGTCGAAAATCTTTTCGGCCCCCACCACTGCGGTATCAGATCAGGGTTCGTGCTCGCCCTGAACACCAGATCGCGCGGCGCATCAAAGATGCGAGTTATGACGACCTCTAGATCTGACGAAAGCTCAAAATGGGGGACATTTTTCCCGGAGATGATCGATTTCTCAGTTTCCAGGTATTTTGCAAGCTTGTCGAAGGATTCATTCCAGCCCTGCTCTGCCCCCTCACTATCCGGGCCGGGCGGCATGCCTGCATGGCGCAGGGTAAGCTTTGTCTTGCCGTCATGCTCTTCGAACGTTACTGTTATGAGCAATTCAAGCGGAAAGTATTTGCTCATGCCGTAGTAGGAAGCCGGGACAATGTTACCCTTCTCATCTGCGAAAGAATCGGTCATGACCAGCAGCTGCGGCGCCACGATTTCACGAAAGATGCCTTTGCTCCAATAGTCCTTGCCGTCGGGTGATCGCATGCAGCTCTGATACTCGCCACCCACTCGCAGATCGATCCTGGAGACGGGTGATGTAAAACCTTTGGGCCCCCACCAACGCATAACGCGCTCGGGCTCTGTCCATGCCTTCCAGACAAGTTCTCGTGGTGCATCAAAGAGGCGTGTGATGATTAAATCTCTCGTATCTCCCTGGGTCATTTGCCATTCATCCTTTTTCGTCATAATAAATGTCCAAAAACTTATTTAAATTTTGTGACACAAACCAGCGGCCCGAGGTCAAGGCACGCCCCCAGGCAATCGGGCCTTGCGGAAGATCGAGAGATACCCTCGGGCCCCAGGCGGACACGCGCGCGGGCGCGGGCAGGCGGGCCCGGAGGCGTATGTGCCCGTTCCCTGAGCTTTTTGCTCACAACGGTGTTTTCTTTTTCTCGTCATTGATATCATAGATATCCTCAAAGAGAGCTAACCGGTCAAGTCGCTCTACTCGTCTATGACGGCGAAGCCATTTCAAAAGATCCGATCAGACTATTGGATCTATGACCTCAATTGAGTCAATCCGCTTAAAGGCCCGATCATGTGTCATTAGCTTCTTAATCCCAAGCTCTTCCATAGCGGCCAAGATTGTAGCATCTCGCCCGCCTATTCCGGTTTGGGAGAACTTTGCGAGAAGTTCAATTGACCTTTTGGCCAGTTTTTGGTCGAAGTCAACAACTTGCATGTGGAATGAAAGGAATACATCCATTTTCTTCTTTCCCTGAACTCCTAGATTCTTGATAAGGTAATGAGCAACCTCCATCTCTATCACCGTATTTATGGCTACACCCTCATCCAGTGCCTGCTCTAATTTCTCTGAAACAATATCATGCTCCAGGGCAGATCGATCAAAGTAATAGCACCAGATGTTGGAATCTATGAAGATCAGGCTTTCCATATTCTCTTTGCCTCAAGAGGGTTGATCTTGGAGATTTCCACGCAGCCTTTCAATTCTCTCTTGAACTCGGCTATTGCGATTAGTGGCTTGATTATCACTTTTCCGTTCTCAAGCCCCACTTCCACTTCATCACCCTCTTTCAGACCAGCTTTTTGTATGATGTTATGAGGAATCAGAAGTTTGCCGTCTTCAAATTTTGCTTTTATCATATGTGCACCGCACTAGTAATATGTGCATCCTCTTAATTAAATCTCTCTGGAAACAGAGGGTTGTCTGGAGAGCGGGCCTTCCGGAGCATCGAGAGACACCCTCGGGCGCCGGGCGGACGCGCGCGCGGGCGCGGCCAGGCGGGCCCGGGAGCGGCTGTGCCCGGCCCCTGGGCTTTTGCTCACAGCGGAGCTTTTTCTTGCCATTGCCAGGCTTCGCTCAAGTGATGGGTTCTATTCCCAGGTAATCGTAGTATCCGCGCTTGAAGGATTCAAACTCCTTAATGGTCTCATAGGCTTTGTCGTACATGAAGGGCGTATCATCTTCGTAAAGGACCTTGCCCTTCAAAACCTGCATGCGCAAAGGAAGAGGAAGCTGCTGGAAGATCTTGATATCATAGACATCGTCAAAGAGATCTGATAAGACTTTGAGGCGGAATTCGGAGGCATCAGAACCATCGTAATATACGCTGATATCGATGTCCGAATCCTCTTTCATCCCGCCAACAGATGCTGAGCCGTAGAGAATGATGAATCTGACGTTGTCGCCGCCGAGTGATTTAATCTTCCGGACGGCTCGATCAATTTTCTCAGAGATATTATGATTCATAATTGATCCTCCCTGGACTCTTTAGCGACCATTTAACTTGACTTACTCAGATTAGCTTTCTTGCATGGATTTTGGCACCCTAGATGCGAAGAATTGGTTCAGCTCAAAACCATACACCATGCATTTTGGACATATTAATCCAAGGGCATATTTGGCGAACATATATTCTATTAAATATTATTATTACCCGTCCCAAGCACAGCTATATTTAATTAAATCATTTGCGACCCAAAGAGGCTCTTACAATTTATGATGAGATATCTTGGCGCTATGCCTATCGTTATATCTCTCGTTAATAAATTTAATCAGATCTTTTTCTCGATAATGTTTTCTAGGAAGTATCAGCTCAAGGATTAGCTTGACATCCTGGACCGTTAAAAAATCAGCATCCTCCCCAACTTCGAAGGATATGGATAAGAGTGCAAGCATGGCAAGAAAAGAGAGCGTTATATGATGATGCCATCCCGTCTAGGTTCTGATTTGATAATCCGCGAGACCTGCAATTCCTTTACCATCTTCGAATGCTCGCTCAATCCAATATCTGCTGTGAGACATTTTGGCGATGCTACTCAAACGAGAATCGAGCGGAGCATTCGAGAGTTGATATTTGAGATTGTTAGTGTCTTCATCTCGTCTCAAGATCAGAAGCTGTAGTCTTCCTGGAAGATCATATTCCCGAGGATACACCGGAAGAGATGCAATTTGTGTCCAGAGTTCGCCTCTTTCCGTATCTCTAACAAATACTCGAATCCATTGTGAGGATGGAATCTGTGCCGCGATATCCTCTACAAGTAATGCAGAAGGTCCTCCATCCAATACTACTGTCTTGGTAGGACAGCGTCCCTGGCGAGATTTTCTTTCAGGAATACCGATTTTAGGCAGTTTTAGCCAGACCCATGTATCGCGATGAATATCGGCTATGTAGGTTATTCCTTCTGCATCGAGATCATTTCGAAGCCAAGGCAAATCACCATAGGCTGAGTCCATGCCAACCCAGCCAAACGGCACTCCGTTATCTCTGGCATGAAGAATCATCTCTTTGGCAAGCTGAGCCTTATTTTTAAAGGTAACTTCATCAGGTACTCCTGCTTCTCTTCGGCGAAAGAGATCTTCTGCCCATTTTTTCGGCAAGTATAGCCGCTCATCGATAAGAGTTCGGTTTCTTCCATTGACATATCCTAGAAAAACACCTACCTGACAGTTATCAACTTTTCCCAATCTTCCGCAATACTGGCGAGTCACACCTACTGAATTTTCGCCCTGCTTCGGGAAACAGGATTCGTCGATGTGAATGGAACCATTGATTTCGTTGCCAATCAACTTCGTTACGTCTTTTTGTATTTGATTCAAAATGAGATCATCTCTCCAGTGTGATTTTGAGATCATATGTTGGAGAGATTGTTTGCTTGAGCCAGGGACTACTTGGGCGTATTTGCTCATATTTCCTCGTCCTCTCTCTAGAAATATACCACTTATGTATTGAAATACTCTATGGTCAATAGATCTGGTTGAGGTACGACAAAATATTTTATATTCGAGTTTCAATCTCTTCAAAATGCGACGAACCATTCGCAATTTTGCCTGCGAGAATTCAGGATTTAATTTCAGAATCATATCCCCCTTTTTTATTACGGGGGCGTTATGGTAAATATAATTAATTAGTAATAGTAACTGAATGTGAGGTAGTCAAGTTAACTGATTCTCGGCATATTGGCATCGAGTGGAAATTTAGGCTTGGGCATAGGCGGTGATCTCTTCGCCGACAATTACTCGTGCCGCATATGCCAGGGCCGCCAGAACATCTTCCTTTTGCAGGTCATATTCCGTGACGATCTCTTCGATCTCCATGCCGTCTGCAAGTGAGCCTATAAATGTCTGCAAAGGGACACGGGTGCATTTATGATCGGCTTTCCATGCCTGACCGTCGGATCGATTACTATTCTATCCCCGTACATTTTATGCCCAAGATTTATTATAAACCTCTTATGATTAATCCTTTTCTGGAGAACGAAAATCGTTCCGGTTCTGGGTGTAATAATACACAAATCGATAGATGCTCTGGCCAGCATTGAGAACACCCTGCGCCTTGTTCTCGTTAGATTTCATCTATAGACTTTTCCAACATAGCGTTTCTGAGGAATTCTATATTAGACGATTATAATTCAGACTCATCTACTGCGAGTGGGTTATCCTGTCGCGTTGCATTGATTCAGTAAGGAAATCGGTAAGATATTCTAATTGTTTTGGACTAAAAATTGAGAGATCATATTTCATGGCCTCAATTTTTTTTCGGGGAGTAAGCAAAGAAAATCTTCCACATCCTTTCTTTTGGCCCCATGGGCCATATTTTAATTTTATGAGAATCATTCCTATAAAATCAATAAATTCTTGATCCTCTGTTTTTATCATTGCTTGAACTAAGTCCACTGAACCTTGTCCAATATCTGAAGGGCTAAAAACAAAAGTCATTAAACTACAAAAATGATCCTGAAAATCCTTGAGCAGGAATATGGACTCATTCGTACAATAATTCCTTTGATGATTTATTATATATTCTTTCACACAATAATATGCATCAGAATTGATCAAATCTGAATATAAAAAAATATCACTCATGAATTGAGTATGAATCATCTGGTTATAACAATAATTTATTGAAAGCAGGCGCTTAAATAGCTTTATGGAAGAGTCCTTTGAAATTTCCTTTCGATCAATCTTGCTTAAATTATTTTTTAATATTTTTTCAACGTGTTCAAAATGTTGTTCTTTTAGAGCAATATGATAACCTTTTAATATAGCATCAATAAAAATAGATTGACATTGAACAATAATATTATTTTTATTTTTTTCTTCTGAAAGATAAACTGATTGGATTAGAATATTATCAACAAAATTGATAAATTTATCTAAATCTATGTCCAATTTATCTGATCGATCTCGCGAAAGCTCAACAGGTATTTCTTCATGCGAATCTCCTTCATTCTCGTCGAGATTTGGATCTTGATAATCACGTCTTTGTTTTATATTAAAGCATAATGCTTGGTATAATCGATTCATCTTATGGATATGGGAAATAATACTGCTAGATTGATGAATTTTGCCCGGCTTCATTAGAGGTTCACGATTTCTGCCTTTTTCATTGCTTTTTATATCATCATCTAGATTTATATTTTCCTTGAACTCCTGATTTCTCCGTGCAAGACCAATGATCATTGCATGAATATCTGATAAATCTATAGTAAAATCGTTTGATAATCTATCAGTGATTTGTTTAAATGATTCTTTGTTTCTAGGGAGATTTCTGAAGAAATAATTTCGGTCATAATAAACTCTAAATCGAGCCGATTTTTCCTTGCTCGATATGATGACTTCGTTGGGGATTCCGCCGGGAATTTTGAATTTTAATTCATCTCCGTTTAAATATGGAATATATTTGTTAAGCGGTTCTTTCTCGTTATCTCGCATAATGCATACAGAGAGATCCCCCTCAACAGGTTCGATTATTAGCCGCAAAGATCTCTCTATATCATTAAATTCCGCAGAATAAATTTTAAGATTTTTAGGTGAGGAATCAAGTATATCTTCATCGATCTCTAAATCCGTTAATACATCCCAATCTTTAATTTCAACAAGATTTATATTTTCAATGAGGCTTTCTGCATTTTTTCCTTTAAACAAAATCGCACATTCAATATTTCCCTTTTCTCCATTTCTGAGGAGAGCTGCACGAGTAATATTTGGCGAGCCTACAAGAAGATAATGCATCTTGTTTTTTAAGTAAATTAATTTTGAATGAAATATTCTAGAATCATCTGCTGAAAAGGTGGCCTCATAAAAATTATAATTTATATTATTCTGATTAAAATAAGATATATACTGTGAAGGATCGACGAGATTATGCCTATTTTTTGGTAAAGCAATCACAATTTTATTGATATTGATATATCTCATCATCTCTTTGATGATAGATTCGTCCGGAGCAAAAAATGGTGCTAATAATATTGCTTCATAACTAAATGAAGAATTCACTAATTTCATCATCTCTGCAAGGATTGGATTATCAATATTATGAATAAATTCATATTCTATATTTTCATTTATTTCATTCCCAATTGGGAAGCTATCCAAAGCTTGATTTAGCATTATTATGGATTTTTCATCACGAATATATTTTTTATTTATTAGAGACATAAAAAAGTCCTTAATTGAATGAGCATTTTTATCTAAATAATTAGAGTCATATTGAATTTTTGTTACAATCTCAGCGTTTCTGGTAAATCCAGGCAACGTTAGATTTGAACTTGCGACATAAATTGTAACTTCTTTCCTTCTCTTTGAAACAAATAGAGCGATTTTTGGATGGAACACACCTCTATTGATGTATATTGGAATAAGGTGATAATTACGCCCCGTTTCGTTTGTGAACTTTTCTAAGGATTTTGTATACTGCTCACCATCTATTAATACGAGAACCTCCGACTCAGGATTATTTGCACGAATTTTATGAAACAAGTATTTGTCAAAAAAATATGGATCGAAACAGAAAGATGTAAGAATAATATAATCATTATCCTTCTGATCTTCGGAGAATTCCTTAATTAGATTTATATGCATTTCTTGAGCCATTCTAATCCCTTTTCCGTCACAAGCAAACTAGAATCCCCCTCTGAATCGATGAATTCAAGGTCTTCTAGAAGAGTTCGAATACTTTGCCAGCGATTATCACGAGTGGTAACTCTTATGGGCTCTCTTGCGGAAAAGATGTGTCCCTCCTCTTCTACAAAAATCCAATTTTTTGTGTTATTAGCAAATCTTTGTGCTGATTCTAATAAATGTCGATTTACAATTATTCGGCTAAGATTAGATAAGAATGGTACTATTGTTAGTTCAGTCTTATTTATTTTGATATAATTAAATAGCTGGTCTATATTGATTTGTTCTGTAGTCAATGAATTGTTCTTAAATTCTTTTATTCCTTTTAAATCGATAAATATTTGATAATATCTTATATACAATAAACAAATCATAATAATAAATTCTGATAGAAAGACTTCTGGATTATCAGACCCCAAATAATCATACACGTCAGATTCATTCAGTCTAGAATTGAGCGAAGACTTTGCATCTGCACCATTCGTTTTGATAATATGAGCTAATAAATCATCAAGAGACGTTTCGTTACTTATATTTATTCCAATAGCTTCACTGAGATTAGAAAATAAGTAATTATGATCGCGTCCTTCGACCAACTCTTTTTTTCTTATTCCTACATTTTGGATAACAATATTCTGTATTTGTTCCAAAAATTTCTCTAATAAGAATACATAATATATATTTAACTGATGAATCTCCCAATAAGTTCGGGCCTGTTCTAGTTTTCCAAATTTTATTTCTTGCTTATTATCTCTATTCTGTCTGCAATAAATAGCATCCCATATGTATCTTAACATAAGATTCGCTTTAGGATTTGTTTCATTGATGATTTTTAAAAATAAGAGAAGAGTGTTTCTTCTGCGAATATTTCTCTGTTCAATGGAATGATATTCGCTATACTCCTGGAAATTATTCGCTCCTTCCGGGCGATTTTTGAAAACAAGATTTGCATGTCCATTCATATATCTTTCAAATTCATCCTCATCAATATCCCAATTGCCATCCTTTTCAGAAAAAAATCCAAACATCAATTTTGATAAAATATCCTTTTCATATGAGTTATTCGATATCTGACAGATACAGAATCCAGAAAACAATTCTCTTAATTCCTGTTTTGTGAATATGTTTTTTTTAAAATTTTCTGGATTAAGAAATGAAAGTGATCTTGCTAACCTGGAATTAATCATAGATATTCTAACTTTCCTGAATTGGTTCGTCCAAGCGCAACGGAGGACTTCCATTTGCTGATTATAATAAACCTTTCCCAATCCACTGATTTCAAAATCAAAATCAAAGTTTTGGATTTCGTCCCATTTTCCTGCAAATTTTCTATTATTGTACATGCGGCGAAGCCCGGGGGAATCATAGAATCCGTCATGGTGAGCCAGGCTTGCAAGAATAAACAATTTTTCGTAATCTAACGGTCTGATAATATCTTTATCATAAAGATATTCATAATAGTATGCCCAAATCGTATAATATCGTGCTCTTCTGGTAACGGATGTGATTCCAGGCGTAAACTCTCCTTGAATGGAAAGATGGCTGCTCCAAATTCCTAGCGGATCTACTATTCGTGAATTTGATTCAACTTTCTCGGTCCACTCGACAGTACCTGCATCAAATCTCATTTAGTTCATCGTTGGTATTTCATTAGATTTTATTCATTCTGGGACATTATTTTTCGGGCTGACCTAGATCTCTGTAATCCTTCGAATCCCGAATATTGCTACTGACATATAAACTCTCTTCATGAACAGCACAATAATCCTATATCATCTACTGCGGCAAAGTATTGTGATACTAAAACAAAAATTGAACTTATGTCCGATAACGTTTTTGTATTATGTGCTAAATATTTATTAATTCGGTACTATGGGTCGAGATGAATTAGGATGAATTTCTGTATGTAAGGATGACGCAAAAGCTTTTCAAAGTATCAAACCTCTCGATTAAATTTTGCAAATATCGTTCTTTCTACCACACCTTCAGATCAATCCCCTCGATCCTCACCCTTGCCCCTTCCGAGTGCACCACTACCCCGCTGTGCACCTTTTGCATCATGCAGTGCTCGGGCAAGAAGCGCACCGTCTCGCCTACCTCCGGCCTCTTGCCTCGGCTCACCACTCCCTCGAAGCCCAGTACCATGCAGATGCCGATGTCCTCGGGCGCGGGCAGTCCCTTCAGCAGGTGCACCGGCCCCACCAGGTGCACAGTGACGATTCCCTGCTTGTTCTTGAGCACTTTAGCAAAATGAGTGATGGGGCAGCCCAAAGGCCGGTAGCGGAAGATGTCGCCTTCCTTCAGCCGTGCCTCGGGATTGAAGGGATGCAGATCTTCCCGGCAGGAGGGCTCGCCCGCCAGCGGCGCTAAGGCAAAGTCGGCATGAAGGCCGTCGATAACGCCGATGATATCCTCCGTCTTCTCCGAGCAGGCCAGCTGCGCTGCGATCTGCTCCGAGCGGCCCAGAAATCTCTCCTGCTTGAGAATGGTGCACCTGTCCAGCCCGGCCACGTCCACCAACTTGGCGGCAAACTCCCGACAACTGGAAAGGCCGCATTCCCCGCAGTTGTAGCCCGGCAAGAGCTTCTCGATCTGCAACATTTTATCTCCTCAGATTTTCTCTTTTGTATAGGCAATGATTATTAACCGCAGAGGCGCAGAGTTCGCAGAGACGGGAAATTTGCCTCATTATCGGCACAGATATAGTCGTCTCCGTCCGTTCGTCCTCTGTGCGCTCTGCGCCTCTGTGGTTATATTCCGTAACCCACTGGTTATAGCCAGTGGCTAACGACTATTCAACCATAGATAGCGAAGAGTCTATTCCTCAGACTTCATCCTCACTCGCCGGTGTACTCCATGAAGCCGTCCAGATGGCGCAGAACTCCGCGGTGATGCTCCTTGGAGATGCGTAGCTCGCCGGTACAAAGGGTGCAGATGGCCAGAGGCGGATTGTGCCGCAAGACCATCTCCCCAGAGATGTCCGGCCAGCTTGCCATCAACTGAGCCAGCTCCGCCGAGCCCTTGCCGGAGAGCCCATTGGCCTCAATGATCCGGCAGCCGGGATTGGCCTCCAAAATGCGCTCCCGGAAGACCTCCCTCTCCGCCTGGGAGACGAGATCGCCTTTGGTCATGACCGCCGCGTCGGCGGTGGTGAGCAGCGGCCCCACTTTTAAGGGGCTGTTGGGGCCCGTCGTGACATCGATCACGCAAATAGCCAGAGCCTGGTCCGGGTAAGGAGCGCAGCGCAGGCACAGCCCGGCCGTCTCATTGAGCAGCATGTCCGCCTGCTGGGCCTCGGCCCATTGCAGCATCTCGTCAAAGTTGTAAATGGCGTAGTGGTCCGGGCACATATCCTTGGCCAGTCCCACGGCCACAGGCACCTGCAAGCGCCTGAAGCGGGCGTCGTCCTCGGTCCACATGCAGTCGATCTTGACCAGCGCCGGGATGCGCCCTGAACGCAGCAGGTCCTTCACAGCATACATGAGCACGGAGGTCTTGCCAGAGCCCGGCGTGCCCGCCACCACCACCATCTTCAAGCTACTACCTCGCCCTGACGAATGGTCTCTCGCAACGTGGTGAGCCAGCCGTCCAGCCGCTCGACATCCCGAAAGACCCTCTGCTCATCCTCATTGGTGCTGATGACCTTGGTCATGCCTCCGTTCTTCATAACTATGCGCCGAGAGGCCATGAGAGCCAGCATGGGGTCATGAGTTACTACTACCACGATCTTCCCCTCGCCGGAGAGAAGGCGCAGCGCCTCCTGCTTCTTTATGCCTGCATTCTCAATCTCATCGATGAGCACTATGGGCGAGTCGCTGATGACGGCGATGTCCGCAACCATGAGAGCCCGCGACTGGCCGCCGCTGAGAATGGTGAGCTGAAAGGCGGGATTGACCGGCTCTCCGGTCAGGGTATTGGCCAGCGCTATGACCCTGTCTGCCAGCCCGGGGTCCTTGCCCCGCGACTTGGCATGCATTCTCAGAAACTCTTCCACAGACATATCGGCCAGAAAGTGCATATTCTGGGAGAGCTGGGCCACCAGCTTCTTCCTGGGATTGCTGCGCAGCTCCCCTGCTGGCTCAAGGCTGTTTATGAGAATCCTTCTGCCGGAGGGCGTGTCGCCTAAGGCAAATTGCTCAATGTCGGCGATAAGAGTGCTCTTGCCTGAGCCCGTGGGCCCTACTATTCCTATTATCTCTCCTCGAGCTATCTCGATCTCGGATACGGCATCGGGATGGCCGTCCTTGTCCACGCCGCCCTGAATGGTTAGTGTCAGTGGCATGATTTCGCAATTGATATTGATCATCTGATTGGTTGTCTGGCTGAACGTCTGGCCCATGGCCTCGCTCATACTCTGGCTGATTGCCTGGCTCATTTCTTGCCCTCCAGAAATTGCACTGCCTGCTCCCAGTGGGAGACGGTGATCTGCGGCATAAGCCTGTGCAGGGTATGCTCCTCTTTGATCCTGGCTACACCGCCGCCTGTGATGTTAAGAAGTATGATATCTTTGGGGTGGACGCTGCCGGCGATTGCCGCCTGCTGCAGCGCTGCCACGGCTACTGCCGGGGCATTGAGAATATCGATTTCCTCAGACTGCTCAAAGAGCTTCTTGGCCGCGTTTGCCTGGCGGTCTGTTATGCCGTAGACCTCGCCCCGGGTCTCTTGCAGCGCGTCTTTGACGCCGCCGGGAATGGCGTAGGGCGGCTTGCGGTTGAAGAGAACGTCATCGAACATGCTGCTGCACACAGGCTCGGCCTCTATTCCCTTCCAGGCATAGTAAATGGGCGCATTGGGAATATTCTGGGCTAAATGCAGCCTGGGCAGGAAAGAGCCATATCGGCCGTCTGCCCTGAGGCGAAGCGCCGCCTCCCAGGCGGATATGCCGCCCGTGCCGCTTCCCACCGCCTGGAAATAGTGCTCGGGGATTTGTCCAAGCGCCAGGGCGGCATCGAGCATCACTGTGCCCATGCCGTCCCTGCGGGCGATGTTTCTCGCTCCGCCCTCTGCCGCAAAGCCGGGCAGGGATTGCACCTTTTCCGCAATCTGGATGGCATCGTAGTAATCGCCCTGCACGGCTATCAGCGTCACCTGCCCGGTGCCTCTGCCTTTGGCTTCGGCAGCAGTCCACATTCTGTCCAGGGCTTTCTCAGGCACAAAAAGAACCAGAGGCTGGCCGGTCAGATAGGACACGTGGGCAAAGGCGCGGGCGGTGTTGCCGGCAGAAGCCACCACCAGGGTGGGGCATTCGCCGCTCTCCATCAGCCTCTGCATGGTTGGCGCGGCCTCCAGATCCTTGAAGCTGCAGGTGGGCATCCTGGCGCTGCGCTCCGGCCAGTAGCCGTTGAAGCTGATGTAAAGGTTTTCCAGGCCCAGCTCCTTTGCCAGCCCCCGGCTCCTGTAGGTCACGGGCGCGCCTTTTGCCTCTGCTATGATTCCATGCACGGGAAGCCAGTCCAGGAAACGCCAGATGCCGGGCAGGTTCTTCGGCTCAATTTGCCTGGCCTGGTAATCGGCGCGCAGAAGCGAATTGTCATGGGGGCAGGCCAGAGAGTAAGCAGGCTGCACTGATCTGTCGCTCACACATCGAAGCAGATATTGGCCCATAGAGGCAACTTCTCCAAATGGAGAATATAACGTTTTCTATTTAGGGACAAATTTTGTCCTAATTGTGAAAATAGATATTAAGAAAAATACTACTGGCCTAATTGCAGGCCATCCCGGATATTAATGCTTTGCCGGAGGCAAGCTCTTTCAACCCAAAAGTAGAAATATTTGAGGTGCATTGTCCAATAGTATGCCAAATGTGGAGAGGGTGATGAGGGCCGCCTTCCAATCGGACGAGAGACTGCGAGAGACCTTGAAAGAGGTCCTGCGGGAGCTGGGGCTTTCCGCCCGCGAGTTTTCCAAGGTCTCGGCAATTCCGCAAAGCACTCTCTACAAGATCCTCTCCGGCCACAGAGATCCGAATATCACCACCTTGCGCCAAATTGTAAAGACGATCCGCCAGTTGGAAGGCTCGGAGGGAAACTTCATCGCCATCATCGCCGCCCGGCCTGTTCTGGACAAGATCAGCGAGAAGAAGATGAAGATCGGAGAGCGGATGCTAACCCTGCGAGAATATTCGGCCACCACCATCGAGGAGGCCATCATCGCTGCCGTAAGAGCAGAACGAGATGGAGCATCGGCCCTGGTCTGCGCCCCCATCGTCAGCCCTACCGTGGAGAAGCTGCTCTCCATTCCCGTGGCCACCATAATTCCCAGAGACAGCGTCATCCGGGCCATTGAGGTTGCAGCCAGAAAGATTGAATAATCAACACGCATTTGCCTTGGCAAAGAAGGGATTTATCATGAGAGTCAAATTTGCCGCTATAGTGATACTGAATTTATTATTCATATTATGTCTTTTCTTAGCAGTCTCAAGCGGCCAGAGCGCCCCCAGCTTCCAAAGCGTGAGTGGTGAATTTGCCCAGAAATGGATAAAGGATTTCAAGGAAAAGAATGCGAAGCCCGTTCCCGAGAAGGGAAGAAATAAGAGCGACGGCAATGGCAGCGACTTATGGAACTGGGGCAATGCTCCCCTGGGCAGCAAGATAGTCGATGGCAATCTGGTAACAGACCCCTATTATCTCCGGCCGCTCTTGAATCTGTCCAGCAACTGGCTGGGCGAGACCTACACAGATGCTAATACCAGTATTCCCATGGAAACCTACTCCGATCCTTTGACCGGGAAAAAAATCTACAATTTCCTTAATCCCACTACAGGTGAGACCTTTTTCACATACTATACTTATCCGGATGCCAAGACCGGCAATCTGGTCTACGCCTATTTGGACCCCATGACGGGAAAGGAGGTCTATGCCGGCTTTGCGCCCATTGATATCATAAATATCCTGGCGGGCAGAATGACTGACCAGACGGTCTACAACCAGAATGAGCCATGGACCAGACTGTAAAATGGGGGGCGATAGGTTCCAAAGTTCGTTGGGATAAAGTCGTAAAGCTAACAGATAGGAAGATCAGATATATCATTCGGGCCAAAAAGAGAGGCGAGAGCACTAAAAGAATCGCGGAGGATATGAAGTTGAGTCCGTCCTCTGTGAAGCGTGTCTGGATGCACTGGACGAAAACCAAGATGCCCCTAAACATTAAGAAATTTGGAAGAAAGAAAAAGACCCTGGATGAAGAGTCAGTTAAGCTGATACTTGAAGTCCACAAAGAGCAAAATTTGGGCGCAAGACGGCTGGAAAGGATCATTGATTTCACGCACGGAAAGCATATCCCGCATAATGCCATTCATAAGGAACTGCTATCTCATGGTTTAGCCAATTTGAACCGCAACAAATCGAAGCGCAGAAAACCCTGGATTCGGTTTGAACGCAAGCACAGCCTGTCCATGGTGCATCTGGATTGGCACACCAGCATTCACGACGGGAAAAAGGTGTTCGTCTGCGTGGTCCTTGATGATAGTTCGCGGCGCATTCTCGCGGGCGGAGAGTTCGATGCCGAAACAACAGATAACGCCTTACAGCTCCTCAAAGAAGCTATGGGCAGATTCGGCTGGCTGACAAGTATTAGAGAGGTTTTGACCGATAGAGGGACCCAATTCTATGCAAACAAGCGAGACAAGAATGGCGATGCAGATAGCAGATTTGAAGACTTTCTTGAGGAGAATAAAATCAAACACATCAAAGCTCGCGTCAAGCATCCTCAGACAAATGGAAAACTGGAAAAATGGAACGACACTTATGAACGTAACAGGTTTAGGTTCGATAATTTTGACAATTTAATGAATTGGTATAATACAGTTAGATTTCATGAATCGCTTGATACAAAATGGTATCTACAGACGCCAGATATCGCATTCTGGTCAAGGCTGCCGGAAGGATGCAAATTGGGAATGTTCATGAATCGGATGGAGACTGAATTAAATGGTTGATAAAGAATGTAATTTGCGGGCAGGAGTATATAAAGTCCAAACATTCGGGACTACACAGTAAATGATTTACTACATAACTTTGAAATATCTGCAAAGTTAAACTTTACCACGATGCCGGTTATACTTTGAACTGAACAGATCGTCCACTCATATCCTGAATATCCATCCCATTCAAAATAAGAAGAGCTTTGTTCAGTTTATCCATCAACTCCGGTTCCTTTGGATTCATCCCACATCCCGCAGGTCGTCCTTCCTTAATGAAACATTTTTATCCTGACATGCGTTCATAAGCACAGAAGGGATATGAAGGGGCCTGAAATGAAATTATCAACGTTATCGCTCGATCACTTAGGGTTAGTTGCCGCTATCTTTGATGCACTGGGCATTTCAGAAGTGATTGATGAGCTAATTCCTAAAACTCGCGAATGCAAACTGAGCCATTCTGCAATAATAAAGGCATTGATAATCAACGGATTGGGATTCGTGGAACGCAGACTGTATATATTTCCAAGCTACTTTGAAAATCTTGCGCTAGAACGGCTCTTTTACCCAGGGGTTGTCGCAGGAGACTTTAATGAAGACGTTGTCGGCAGAACTCTCGACAGAATCAATAAATTCAGCTCGACAATGCTCTTCAATAGGATAGCCATGAAGTGCATGCAACAGCTATCCTTTGGCACCCACCTTTACCATGTTGATACCACAAGTTTCGGCGTCCACGGCGAGTACGAAGGACCGGACTGCAAGCCTGCTATGGAGATAACTTTTGGACATCCCAAAGACGGTCGCTGGGATCTAAAGCAGTTCGTCGTGAGCATGGTAACTAACCAATGCGGCGTCCCACTTTTTGTTCAAGCTCACTCTGGAAACAAATCCGATAGGAAAACACTAATTGAGACGATTCAGATGTTCAAGTCTAACCTTGACTTCACTGAAAAGAACTACTTTGCAGCGGATAGTGCGTTCTTCAGTTCAGAGAACATAGGTCTTCTTGGCGACAGCACTCTGTGGATAGCTCGTGTTCCGTCAACAGTTGGCGAGGTTAAGGATTTTCAGAGACGTGATCTGGAGATGAAAACCTGCTCTGATGATCGCTACAGTATTTTTGAGACGGAAATTAACTACGGTGGAATCGATCAAAAGTGGGTTGTAGTTGATTCCAGGGAAATGCATGCGAGTAAGGCAAAGACCTTTGATAGAAGAATTGATAAAGAGCTCACCCAAGAGCGAAAATCGCTAAAGAAACTGGGAAATGTTGTTTTCGCATGTGAAGCTGATGCCAGAAAGGCTGCGGATCGATGGATATCGGAAAATCCTCATTTCATCCTAAAGAACTTGAACATATGCGTAACCTCCAAACGCATTGGCTCAAAGCGAGGTCGTCCGAAGAAGGATGAGCCACTCGAAAAAGGCTATCTCATTGACCTGGATAGCGTCGCGCGTGCCACCTACATTATTTCCGCGAAGCCAAATCCAGCTTAAATAGCTCGTTTTTTAGCCAAATAAATTGTCTATTAAATTTATCGTCCAAGCGCAATATTTTTATACT